>ERZ1026978.18-NODE-18-length-127721-cov-20.001974_pt1 | contig 127721 bp, 98 predicted proteins | sample MGYA00519560_ERZ1026978 | MGnify/ENA primary metagenome ERZ1026978 (study PRJEB26926, sample SAMN06164401) | human gut metagenome | biome: ENVO:00009003; feature: ENVO:2100002; material: ENVO:00002003 | host: Homo sapiens | place: USA | collected 2012 ... | reverse complement strand
ACTCATTCTAATAAATCAAGAACTATAAACCGTCCAATCTTTGGGGGTCACATCAAAATTCACCATGTCGTGCGCAAATCGTGCGTTTTTGCTCACGAGAGAATCCTCCAGGGTAGTCGAATCAAAACTTCACCCGTCCCACGATGGGCTTTCGACGTTCCATGTTTATTTGGTACCAATCAAACGTTTTAAACGGTACCAAGTGCACTTTCAAAGCCACTTGGTACCGTTTAAAACGTTTTCGCGGAACGGAATCGCAAATAGCAACTTCCGCTGTTATCTTACATTGACCTGAGCCTTTATCTTGGCGACATAGTCTGCCGGAAGTTTCTCCATGGAGCTGAACTCATCGACAAGAGCCTTGGTGTTGATGGCTTCGAGGTACTTGCCTGCGTTCTGCGGATCCTCATTGATGAAACTTGAACACTGCGCCAGCGCGAGGAAAGAATCAGGGAGCATCATGTATGCGTCTACGTACTTGCCGAATACTAGTTTTGTTTCCGGTGTGATGTCCATCATTCTGTGCATCAATGCTTTTTTGCCGTTCAGAAGTTCCCTGTGCGATGCCGCATAGTCACTGAACCTGCACTCTACGGTAACCTCTTCGGAAGCAGCTGACTCAGGGAGATAAACGACGGCGGAAAGGTCAGCGCCGTTGTAGCCCCACTCGGCTTTGGTCCCGTCTGCCTCTGCATTGTGGGCGGCAAAACGTGAATAAGGAACCTCCACGCCATTGACGTAGACCTTTTCCGGAGCGAAGACGCCGGCGAAAATGAACTGGAGGCGGCGGTTCGGGTCAATGCCGTTGTAAGTGCCTTCCCTGGCGGCTACTGTTACCTTGACTGACTGAGCATCAGATGTTTTGCTGATGGCGGTAGTGGCGAATTCTTCCTTGTATGCCTGTGAAACGCCGTCGTCCTCGTAGTAGGTAATCGCGCTGTTTCCGTCGCCCGGAGCTACGAAAAGTCTGAGTTCATTGCTCTTTTCCTGAAGTGACCGGATGTTTGCACCAGCCATAGGGATGATGGCTCCCGCCTTGATGTAATATGGATTCTCGTTGATGGTATAGGTGAGAGTGTCCTTCTGGCCTCCCTTGATCATGGTCCCGGTAGCGACATCGTACCAGTCATTGCCCTCTGGGAACCACATGCCTCGCTTTGCAAGTCCGGTAGCCTTGTCCACTGGCGAGCATACGGTGGTGGCGAGGATATTGTCACCGAACATGAATTCTTCCTTCCACTCGTAGGCCTCATTGTCCTCGGCGTAGTCGTAATACATCGGGCGGCACATTGAAATGCCGGTGTCGTATGTCTGGCGGGCCGCATTATATATATAAGGTGCGAGGTCGTATCTGAGCCTTATCGCATCGCGCATCGTATCGAAATAATCAGGGAATACCCAGAAACGCTTCTCCATGGTCAAGTCCTTGGTAGAGTGAGTCTTGTAGATTGGGGTGAAGACTCCTGACTGGAGCCATCTGGTGTAAAGTTCCGGGTCGGTTTCCCTCACTCCTTTAGGCTGCATGTGGCCTCCGATGTCATGTCCCCAATAGCCGTAACCCACGTTTGAAGCTGTGGCAGTGAAATATGGAAGGTAACTGAGCACCTGCCATGATGCGAAGCAGTCTCCGGAGAAACCGATTTGATAACGATGGCTTCCGATGCCGCCCCAACGGTGGTAAATCATTGGCCTTCTGGCATATATGCCCTCGCTTTCGGTCTGGCGCACCATGTCGTTGAAGAATGTGTGGTTCAGCCAGAATGTGTTGCTGAGGCCCTGTGTATATTTGCTTTCTTTCCACTGCTGCCAGTCAAGCCACCAGAAATCAACTCCCTGTTTCTCGAACGGATGAATCACGGAATTGAAATAGGCATCGGCCCAGTTTTCGTCGTCAATGCGGAATGGAACCGGGGCTTTGCTGCCGTCGGGATTGATGTAGCCTTTAGGTCCGTCGTACTCGGAAGTGCGTGAAAGATAATCCTTTACGAATCTGTCGTACGGCTCTTCGTATGGCTGGATACCTGATGCCGGATGAAGGTTCAATGTGGTTTTCAGGCCGAGATTGTGCAGGTCCTCCAGGCAGTTCGCCGGGTTGGGGAACAGTTTTTTCTGCCATGTATAGCCTGTCCAGCCTATGCGCTCGCCGAATTCGTCTTTAGGAGAATCCTTTCTCCTGAGTGTCCAGGTCTCGTGCCAGTCCATGTCCAGCACCATCACGTCGATAGGTATGCTCAATGACCTGATTTCCTTGCCGAGTCCCACGAATTCGAAATCGGAGTACTGCCAGAATCTGCACCACCAATATCCGAATGCATATTTGGGAGGCAGGGGAATCTGACCGCCGATTTTCGTGAAATCCGATACGGCAGACTTGTAGTCATGGCCGTATGCGAAGATGTAAAGATCCTGTCTGTCACCGGATTCGCGATTTGCCACCCAGTTTTTCCAGTCTGTGTCTTCCGGTACGAATACCTGTCTTTCGGACTCGTCGATGATGGCCCAGCCGTCTCTCGAAACGACTCCCTTGTCGTATGGCTCTCTGGTCGTGATGCCGTCGCAGCCGTCAAGTGTCCTGACGGTTCCGAGGAGATTCGCGCTGTCGTCAAGACCTGGATGCCAGGTGACTTTCTTTACGCCGTTCTTCGTGGTGTGCTCCGGCATTGTAAATGTTACGAAAAGGTTGTTGTGGTCGAATTTCTTGTCTCCGGTATAGGTGAGCGTGAGGTCTGCCGTCTTGATAGTCAGCTTTTTGCCTGAACGTTTCACAGTGTAGGGCGGTACTGGCATATTTCTGTTCACTATGCCGAGTGTGGCCCTGTCCTCGAATTTGCCGTCTTCTGCCCATTCCATGCGGACCAGCCTGCTGCCGAGTACCGTGAATCTGGCATTGCCGAAAACTACTTCCGCTTTCGGGTTTGCTTTCGGGCTTTCAGATGTGGCCTTCGCGATTCTGAGCTCTTTTGAGCCAAGCAGATGTCTCAGGGTAAGCGGCTCGTTGGTGGTGATGCAGTCCACTCCGAGGTCGATCATTGCCTTCATGTCTTTCTCCTTGTCCACGGTCCAGGCGTTCACGCTCATTCCGAGGTCGTGTGCCTCTTTCACCCATTCAGGATGCTTGTAGAACGCGCTGTAATGATAGTCAATGCCGTTGATGCCGTCTTTGTGCAGGTCGGCAGGGGCAATGTCTCCGTTCAGATACTGGTTCGTGAATTCCGGTGCTTCCGCTGCCACTTTCTGGCAGATGTTCATGCTGAACGAGATGAAGATCACCTTGTCAGGGTCATAGAGTCCATGTTCTTTCAGCTTGCGGAAGGTGATGTCCACCATCTTGTCCTCACGTTCCTTGCTGTATTGGCTCTTGAACTCAAGAACCAGCACGGTGGACGGGCATTTTGCGCCTTGCTCCAAGTATTCGTCGAGTGTCGGCATGCTCTCGCCGTTAGGGAGCTTGAACTGCTTCAGGAAATCGTAGGTGTTTTTCTGAATCTTGTTTCCCTCGATGCTGGCATCGTGATGTACCACGACCTGGTCGTCAGATGTCAGGTGAATGTCGAACTCGCTGCCCCAGAAGCCGTTGTCCTGTGCCGCTTTCAGTGACGCTATGGAATTTTCCGTGTGCAATGTTTCGTCGCAATTCCAGAATCCGCGATGCGCTCCGATTCTTGTCGAGCCTGTGTCTTGTGCGCCGAGCGGCGTCGCCAGTACGGCGGACAATGCGATAGTCGTCAGTTTTAGTAATGAAGCTTTCATTGTATTGTATTAAAAAACGTTGTTTCGAATCGTACAAATATATATAATCCCGACGGATTTTGGCCGTGCATGAGACAAAAATTTATAAAACGGTATCTAATTTCATAAAATACACTAACTTTGCGGAGATGCGGTGACGCGTAACCTGCGTGACTCGTAAAACGAACTGTAAACTGTTAAATTTTCTTGATAATGGTAAAAGTAAATGTCGGAGGATGTTCCTCCTTTGTGAAAGATGCCGAGTATAAGGCTTATGTCGAAAAGGCTCTTTCCGCTTTCGATGTCCTTGAATCAGAAAAAGGTGCCGGAAATGATTTCCTTGGCTGGAAACATCTCCCGTCCGAGACACCGGAATCATTGGTAAAAGCATGTGAAGATATTCGTGACGACTGGAAGTCAAAGAACATTGACCTGGTCATCGTCATCGGTATCGGTGGATCATATCTTGGTGCGAAATGCGCCATCGAGGCTCTTTCCCACAGTTTTGCCAAGGAACTTCACAGCAAGGATGTTCCGCAGGTCGTTTTCGCCGGCAACAACCTCTCCGAGGAGTATATCAGCGAACTCATTGACCTTATGCAGGTTAGGAACGCAGCATGCGTGGTGATCTCCAAGTCAGGTACCACTACTGAGCCTGCTGTAGCTTTCCGTATCGTAAAGCAGCACCTGGAGGAGACTTATGGCCAGAAAGAGGCTGCGTCACGTATCGTGGCCGTGACCGACGCTCACAAGGGCGCGCTCAAGACCCTCTCCACCCAGGAGGGTTACAGGACTTTCGTCGTTCCTGACAATGTCGGCGGCCGTTTTTCAGTGCTCACTCCGGTAGGTCTCCTGCCGATCGTGCTCGCAGGTTTCGACATCCGCGCGATGCTTGAGGGTGCCAAGGAAGAGGAGAAGGCTCTCGCCGTCAAGTCCGAGGACAATGCTGCCGTAGTTTATGCTGCAATGCGTAATCTTCTTCATTCCGAGTATGGCAAGAGCGTGGAGATCCTGGTTTCTTTCAGCCCTAAGTTCCAGTACCTCGGTGAGTGGTGGAAGCAGCTTTATGGCGAGTCAGAGGGCAAGGACTGCAAAGGTATTTTCCCTGCATCTGTAACATATACCACTGATCTTCACTCACTTGGACAGTTTGTTCAGGATGGTGCGCGTATCATGTTCGAGACCGTGGTAAATATTGAGAACAGCAACCGCAGCGTAGTTATTGGCAGCGATTCTCAGAATCTGGACCAGCTCAACTATCTTGCAGGCCAGCACGTGGAGCATTGCAACGCCATGGCACAGCTCGGTACCAAGCTCGCCCACATCGACGGCGGTGTGCCTCAGCTGGAGATTTCCATCGAGAGGATCAATGAGAAGATTCTCGGTGCATTGTTCTATTTCTTCGAGTTCGCTTGTGGCGTAAGTGCCTACACCCTCGGTGTGAATCCGTTCAACCAGCCGGGTGTAGAGGCGTACAAGAAGAACATGTTCGCCCTTCTGGAAAAGCCAGGTTTCGAGGAGCAGACCAAAGCCATCAAGGCCCGCATCTCAGAGTAATCGTCGGTGGGACGCGGCCACGGGGCATTTCGTAACCCGCTGATTATCAGATACCATTTAAACGAGAGCGTGGAAACGCAGCCTTTTTTAGGCCACGTTTCCACGCTTTGTTTTGTAACTATTTGAATATCAATGTCTCCAGAAATTAAGCGTGGCCGCGTCCCGACAGCTTGCTCCGGAGGTAATCGTGGTGATGTTTATGTCGCCTGCCACCCATTCACAAGGTCATGGGCGACCATGCCTCCAGAGGTCCCACCCCCGCCGGGGCTTCTCTGTCACATGGTCTTTACTGATGGTCATTTCCTTGCAATGTAACTCTCCGTGCGTGTTAAAACGTTTTTCACGCACGTCGTGGCCAAAATTCGACATGTTGTGAGTAAATCCGGCCTTTTTATGCACGAGAGGTAAGCGTTTTCGGGGTTGCCCCAAGATCGTCAGGTGCGCATCTTATAACTTGGCCATCCGGCGGCTCCTATCACTTGCTCGTCCCCGGATTCCGTCTTGCTTTGGAGGACGTTACGGTAGCATTGCCGCTGACATGTCTTGCCGGTCTTACTCGCAGAACCTTGGTGCTGTGTGCCGATGCCGTTGAGATGCTCCTGCCGGAAGTGCTGCGTGTCATCGTGATGGGGAAGAGCGGGACGTTGGAATTGTATATCAGCACCTCGTCGCTGGAAACAGGCAAATCCATGTACTGCATTGACTTGAACGTCGACGGGTAGGTCTTGTTGTTCTCAATGTAATCGAAACTGCAGCCGCTGACGGTGCCATGATTACTGTCATTGGAAAGAGCTGCCTCGGCGATTGTGAGCCCGTCCGTGAGAACCAGCTGCTCCCCGTTGAAATCGAAGTTGCCGTAGAAGCAGAAATCTACGTCCTTGTTATTGTTGTCCTGATATGTTTCGAGATACAATCCGTTGAACAACATCCTGTCACTGAATCTGTTATATATCGTCTCGAAAGAATAGTCGTCCATTGGCTGCTCACTCTGCGAACCGGTTTCCCAGCCCTCCACCTTGAAGATGTAGTTCGGATCGACGGACGATATGTTTATGTCATATGACACCTGGTTTCCTTTCGAATCCTTTCCGGAGAACTTCCACGCGCCCAGCCATCTGTTGAACTCCGCCGATGCCGTTTCCGGTTTTACCGTATAGTCCAGCACGGCATATTCTCCGGTCGGCGTGCCCTTTGGCGTTACGCCGTAAGCCACTGCCTTCCAGTCTCCTGAACGCATCCTGTCGAAGAGGAGTTCCATTCCGCCATTGTAGATGTCGCCGTTGTAGTAATTCGGCTCATCCTGGATGTACTGGGCCAAGTCATTGTTGTACCATGACTTCAGGTCGTTTGCCATCACGATGTCCAGGCAGTAATCCTTGTTGTCGGAGCTTTCCACCTTGATGACATCCACGTCCTGTGACACGCCGTCCTGGGTATCGACTTTCCTGCCGTCATATTTTATTTTCCAGGAAGGGTTCAATGCCAGTACGAATTTGTCTATGTCGAAGGTCGTCCAGACGTATGCTCCGGTCAATGTCCAATCATTGTTCAGCCCGAATGCCACGGCTACCCATGACTCTGCCGTCAAGTCGCTGAATGTCACGCTGCTGCTCCCTCGGGACACGAACTCGTTGAATGACTTGTTCTCCTGCGCCGCCTGCTGTCTTACCATGCGGGCTTCATCCAGAAGATACTTTTTCATGTCGCTGCCGAAAGTGCTTGTGAACTCGTTCAGGCGGATGATATCCATATAATAGTATTCGTTGCTGATGCTCTTCACCGAAACATCAGCCGAAAGCCCTGCCGCGTCCGCAGAAATCTTCCAGTTCGGATTTTCGTAAATTTCAATGTATCCGTCATCGGTGCCGGGCCTGCGTCCGGTACCTTCTTCGCTGCATGATATTGTCAATGCTGATGTGACAATGCCTGCCAAAAGGAAAAATATCTTTCTCATAATAAAATGTTGTCCGCCATAATTTCCGGCGACCAAACTTCAAATATAAGAATTTTCAGCGGAAAACAAGTCAGACACAAATTTGCGCCAGTGTTCCGAGAGTATGTTAACTTACGAACGTGAAAAGTTTGAAAAGTGCAGTTTTAGCCCAATTCTGATAAAAAAATTGCCGAAATGTGCTAATTCTGATTAAATATTTTTTAAAAATGGTGAAAATTTGATTTAAGTGTTGTAATTTTGTGCGCTTGTGAATTATATTCACCACATAAACTAACAAAATCAATTATGTTTAAACACTTGAAGCAAACGATTTTAAGGGCATGCGTGGCACTATTCGCCGCAGGAGCCCTGAATGTCGCTATTCCTTCCGTTGCGAATGCCCAGGAGGCACGGGGAGGAGTGGTTGAAGGTAGAATTACCGATTCCAACGGTCCCGTCGCAGGGGCAGCCGTCATGATTCGCGATAAGGCCGGAGCGGTCATCTCCGGTATTGACGGCGAATACAAACTGACCGGTCTCGAAAAGAATGATGTCATTGTCGTAAGCATTCTCGGCTACAAGGACGCTGAAGCCGCATGGACAGGTCAGAGCATATTGAATTTCTCATTGGAAGTATCAAGCGAGTTCCTCGATGAGGTCGTAGTAACCGCGCTCGGTATCAAACGTGAGGAGAAAACTCTTTCCTACAATGTGCAGAAAGTCACTTCTGACAAACTCACTACAGTAAAGGATGCCAACTTCGTGAATTCTCTCGTCGGTAAAGTTGCCGGTGTGCAGATCAATTCAGGAGCCAGCGGCCCGGGAAGTACCACACGTGTCGTTATGCGTGGTATGAAGTCCATCGAGAAGAACAATACTGTTCTTTACGTGATCGACGGTGTGCCTATGTACAACAAGAGCTTCGGCGGTTCCGGCGGTACAATGTCCACTATGGTCAGCTCAGAGTCGGCTGCCGACATCAACCCTGAGGATATCGAGTCTGTGAACATGCTTACAGGTCCTTCTGCAGCAGCACTTTATGGCTCAGAAGCAGCGAACGGTGTCATCATCATCAACACCAAGAAAGGCGCTGAAGGTGCCACCAAGGTGACAATCAGCAACAGCACCACATTCTCAAGGGCATATATGATGCCTGACATGCAGGACCGTTACGGAAAGAGCGCCGGATACAACAGCTGGGGTGCAGAACTTCCTGACACATACAGCTATGACCCTCGCAAGTTCTTCAATACCGGTACAGATGTAATCAACTCTGTTTCACTTTCTACAGGCACAGCCAAGAACCAGACCTACATCTCCGCTACCACTACCAACACTACCGGTATCGTTCCTGAGAGCAGCTACGACAGATACAACTTCACCGCACGCAATACTGCCAAGTTTGCAAAGGACAAGCTCATCCTCGATTTCGGTGCAAGCTTCATTATCCAGAAAGACCACAACCTCGTATCACAGGGTACTTATTTCAACCCTCTTCCTGGTCTTTATCTCTTCCCGAGAGGAGATGATTTCAATGAGGTGCGCCTCTATGAAAGATGGAACCCTGTAACAGGTGTCAAGACACAGTACTGGCCATATTCCGAGGGCTCCCACAATATCCAGAACCCTTACTGGGTGCAGAACCGCAATGACCGTGACATGAACAAGCGTCGTTACATGTACAATGCTTCTCTCCAGTATATTCCTTTCAAATGGCTGAATGTTACCGCACGTGCACGTCTGGACGAGTCCACATATCGCCAGACCACCAAGTACTATGCGACTACATTGACCACATTCGCAGGTGACAACGGAGGTTACATGCTGGACAACATGACCGACAGATCATTCTATGGTGATATCATTGCCAATGTCGACAAGACTTGGGGTGACTGGAGATTGATCGTGAATGCCGGTGCATCCATCAATGACCAGAGATATGAGATGACCCGCGCTGCCGGTGACCTCATCCTGCCTAACCACTTCGCTACGAACAACCTCAATACTGCTGTCAACTACAAGGGCAACCAGGAGGGATGGCACGACCAGACACAGGCTGTCTTCGCATCAGTAGAAACAGGTTGGAACAACATGCTGTTCCTTACCCTCACCGGAAGAAATGACTGGGCTTCACAGCTCGCTTTCACAGACAACAAGTCATTCTTCTACTGGTCAGCAGGTCTTTCTGCAGTCGTTTCCAATATGTTCGAGATGCCTTCATGGTTTACATTCATGAAAGTCCGCGGTTCATATTCACAGGTGGCTTCTCCATTTGACAGATTCCTTTCAAATCCTAGCTACAAGTACAGCGACCAGACACACAACTGGAGCAAGAGCGATACCTATCCTGCTTACAGCCTCAAGCCGGAGGATACCAAGTCATGGGAAATCGGTCTCAACGTACGCTTCCTCGAAAGCCTCTCTTTGGATGTGACTTATTACAAGTCCAATACTTACAACCAGACCATCTATGCTCCGCTTTCTGCATCTTCAGGATACAAGAACTTCGTGGCACAGACAGGTAACATCGAGAACCAGGGTGTCGAGCTCGCTCTCGGATATGACAACAAATGGGGTGACTTCAGCTGGAGCAGCAATTTCACTTATACCTTCAACAAGAACAAGATAAAGGAACTCGCTCATGGTATTCCTGACCCTATCACCGGTCTTCCGGTAGACGTGGACAGAATCGAGAAAGACTGGTTGGGTGCAGCCAACGTGGCTCCTCAAGTAATCCTCCGCGAAGGCGGTTCTCTCTCTGATATCTACATCAAGCACAGAGTGGCACGCGACCTCAACGGTAACGTGGCTGTGGACAACAACGGCAACATCAAGGTAGAAGAAATCGAGGCTTACAAGGCCGGACAGCTTGCACCTAAGGGCAACTTCGGATGGAGCAACAACTTCGGATACAAGGGAATCTCCCTCGGAGTAGTGCTCACCGCACGTGTAGGCGGTCTCGTTTACTCTGCTACCCAGGGTATCCTCGACTACTATGGCGTTTCAGAAGCATCTGCCGCAATGCGTGATGCAGGCGGAATTGCTGTAAACTACGGTAAGCTTGGAGCTAAAGACTATTATACTACGATCAGTACGGCCCAGGGAGGTTATGATGCATTCTACCTCTATGATGCCACCAACGTCCGTCTCCAGGAACTTTCATTGAACTATACCTTCCCTAAGAAGTGGTTCAACGACAAGCTGAATCTTACATTGGGCATAGTAGGACGTAATCTTGCAATGATCTACTGCAAGGCACCGTTCGATCCGGAGCTTTCAGCTGCCACAGGCAACAACTATTACCAGGGAGTTGACTATTTCATGCTTCCAAGCACCAGAAATTTCGGTTTCAATGTTAAACTCCAGTTCTAAAAACGAAGAATATCATGAACAAATTAATCAAAGTTTTCGCTTTCTGCGCTATCCTCAGCGTACTTGGAGGATGTACAAAGAATTTCGAGAAATATAATACAGACCCGTATGCAATCAAGAGTTCGGATCCGTCAATTCTCATTCCGACGATGATCGAATCTCTTATGTATGTGCAGCAGAATGACTCCCAGATGATTGACCAGATGGTCGGCTCTCTTGGCGGATACTTTACACTGTCCAACCGTTGGGGCGGTCAGAACTTCGATACTTTCAATGCATCCGATGCCTGGAACAATATTCCTTACGAAACAATGTTCCTCGACATTTATGCTAACTATTTCGAAATCGAGAAGTTCACAGGCGCTTCCGGTCACTATTATGCCATGGCAAATATCCTCCGTGCCGCAGCTATGATGCGTGTCGCTGACATGTATGGCCCGATTCCTTACAGCAAGGTGACAGACGGCCAGATGTATGTGGCTTACGACAAGAACGAGGACGTCTACAAGAGCATTATCGAGGACCTGAAGAATGCTGCATCCGTACTTGCCGGCTATGCAAGTGCATATCCTGACAAGAAGCCTATCGCAGCCCAGGACCCTGTATTCGCAGGAGATTATGCCAAGTGGGCGAAACTTGCCAACTCATATATCATGCGCGCAGCAGTCCGCTCCGGTGACGCAGAAGCCTTCAAGAGCGCTTACGAGTCTCCGTTCGGTTTCATCAATGTCAATGCTGACAATGCCATGATGGACCCGCGCACCCAGCCGAACCCTTATCAGCTGTCAAGCGCATCCTGGGGTGACCTCAGAAGCGGCTCGTCTATCGTGGATTACATGAACGGTTACAATGACCCTAGACGTCCGGCATATTTCACCAAGTCTACAGGCGGAAAATATATCGGAATGCGTTCAGGCAAAGGCTCTTTCGAAAAAACAGCTGTTCAAGGATATTCAATGTGCGCTTTCTCTGCTACTGACAAACTTCCTGTTTTCGTAGCTGCTGAATCTCAGTTCCTTATCGCCGAGGCCATTCTTAACGGATGGATTTCAGGCAGTGCAAAAGATTTCTACGAGCACGGTATCAAACTTTCGATGGAGCAGTGGGGCGTATCTGATTTTGATGAATACATAGATGATGAAAGCAGTGTTCCAGCTTCTTATGAGAATGATCCTGTGGGCAGATTCCCTAACTATACCAGAAACACCAAGGTGACAATCGCTTGGAGCGATGGTGCGACCAAGGAGCAGAAACTCGAAAAGATCATCACACAGAAATGGATTGCCAACTATCCTATGGGTATCGAGGCTTGGACCGAGTACAGAAGAACAGGTTATCCTGAGCTCGCTCCGGTTATCGACAACCTTTCAAATGGCGTAATCACCAATAATGCCCGCGGTCTCCGCAGACTCCGTTACTCTTACAAGGAGCATACATTGAACAAAGACAATTATGCAGCTGCTGTAAGCTTGCTCGGTGGCAAGGATGACGAGTCCGTAGATCTTTTCTGGGCCAAGAAAAATTAATCTATAAAATCAGATAGAATATGAAATTCAATATATTGAAAGCTCTCATTCCGGCTGTTGCGGTTTTCGCTGTGACCGGCTGTAGTGACTGGACAACACCTGAGCCGAAAGAATTCGATAAGCCATTGACTGAAATTACGAAGGATGATGCTTATTATGAGGCGCTCAGGGCTTATAAGAAAAGCGACCACTCTGTAGCATTCGGATGGTACAGTGAATGGGGAGAAGGCGGTGCCGCTACTACCAACATGCTTCAGGCTGTTCCTGACTCGATGGATATCATCTCATTGTGGAACAATGCCCATCTTACCCCTACCAAGAAAGCAGACCTTGATTTCGTTACACAGGTAAAGGGTACCAAGGTGCTTATCTGTTCATTCATTGCTGAAATTGGATGTTTCTACTCACCTGCTGAATATCAGACAGTTCAGGAACGTAAGGAATATTGGGGATGGAAAGATGGTGACAGTGAAGCTATCCACAACTCCATCATCAAATGGACCAAGACCATAGCCGATTCTTTGAATGTCTATGGTTTCAGCGGAATTGATATCGACTATGAACCTGGCGAGTATGGTGGATCTCTCTGTCGTAACTCTCAGTATTACACTTGGTTCGTAGAGGAGATGGGTAAGTATATCGGACCTCAGTCCGGTACAGACAAGATATTCATCGTCGACGGATATTATACATCCCAGCCTAATGCGGCCAAGCTTGCCAAATATTTCGATTATTTCGTAAATCAGGCTTATAGGAATAACGGCTCTGGTCTTCAAGGACGTCTGGAATCGACTATCAGGGCGTTCTCATCAGAAATGTCCGAAGAAGAGATTACCAAGAAGTTCATTGTTACTGAGAATCTTGAGAGTGCAATGGACTGCTTGAATGGAGGATACGCTTGGTTTGATGTTACAGGCCATTGGTGGGACAAGAAAGTCATGCCTTCTCTCGTAGGATTTGCAGACTGGAAACCGGCAAATGGCTTCAGAAAGGGCGGATTCGGTGCATATCGTTTCAGTAATGAAAGGGTGAACACTCCTCCTTTCAAATGGATGCGCAAGGCTATTCAGCAGCAGAATCCTGCTCCGGGAAAAGAAATCATCAAGAAGGACTAATTTTCCGGATGAAATTCAATAAATCTTAAATGGGAATTTTTATGAAAAATATTATTAAATATAGCGCTCTTGCTCTTGTGGCCATAGCTGCATGCAGCTGCAACGATGCAGAATATGGCGCAGCAGGATCAATGGGCGATAAACTTGGCGTCCATGCATACCTCGTGGAAAGCAATGCCAATCCGGGAATTGCGAATTCAGTAGTGACGCTTGAAAATGGTGTTACCAATCTTGCCCTTACACCTTCATTGACCGATAAGAATGATGCTGATGCGGAGTATCGTCTGGTAATTGACAATGATGTATTGGCCCAATACAATGAAACTGAAGGTACAAGTTATGCAGCCCTTCCTGATAAGTTGGTAAAGTTTGGAGCAAACGTGATTATTCCTGAGGGTAAATATTCTCAGGACCCATTCATTATTTCAATTGATCCTCTTCCGGAAGAATTAGTGGGAACTCCATTTGCCCTGCCACTCCGTATGGAGAAGGTTTCCGGCAATGCAGATGTTACAGGACGTACTGCTACGTATGTGTATGTGATTTCATCAGCAATTGTTGATGATTTGCCTAAGTTCTATGGTGCAGCCGGACTTAGGACTGATGATGCGTTCGACATCCCTCAGTTTACGATTGAGATGCGTCTTCAGGTAGCTGATACCTACAATCGTAACAGAGACTTGTTCTTCTGTAATCCTGGAACCGGTGAATTCATGGCCCGTTTCGAGGACCCTCAGTCTGACGAGAATGGTATTAAAGCTCACTCTTTGGCTCAGTTCCAGGGTATTGGTGACTACCTTAATCCGACTATCGCTATTGAGTGCAATAAATGGCAGCACTATGCTGTTACCTTCGACGGTACTTTTGTTTCAATTTATGTGAATGGTACATTTGCAGGCAGAAAGGAAATTGCGGCAAAGGTTGTCAATGAAGGAAAGTTCCCATATATGACTTTTATGGGTATTGGCGGTAACAATGGTTACTGGGCCCCTGGTGATGCCTACTGGGGAAGTTGCCAGACTATGGCGAATGAAATCCGTGTATGGGATTATGCCAGAAGTGCAGACCAGATTGCAAATAGTATCAAGTCTGTAGCTTCTAACAGCAAGGGACTTGTCGGCTACTGGAGACTCGGCAAATCCAAGAGTGAAGTGCGTGACGGCAAGACATGGTTCAAGAACCTTGCAGGCGATCATCACCAGTTGTATACAACCAAACGTATTACTTGGATTGAGGGTGTATCTAGCGAAGATCTTGCAACTCCATGGTAGTTCATGGTTGAGTGAATATAGCTCTACATAATGTGGTGCCGGCAGGAATTTCCTGCCGGCATTTTTCATCTATGCGCTCGTGGTTTTCTTGCAGATTCTTGCTAATTTTGCGGAGATGTCCGGAAACTGGACGGGAATGCTTAATTGATTTTACTATGGCACACGATAGAGAAGAAAAACTGGCGCAGTTCGGGCGCGTGTTGGATGTGATGGACAAACTCAGGGCGAAATGCCCGTGGAATGGCGCGCAGACTTGGGATACTCTCAGGTCATTGACCGTCGAGGAAGTCTATGAACTTAGCGATGCTGTGATGAAGAAAGACGACAAGGACCTGGAAAAGGAACTTGGCGACCTGCTGCTGCACATTGTATTCTATTCCAAGATTGCCGAAGAACAAGGCAAATTCGATGTCGCTGACGTTATGGAACGGCTTTGCGAGAAGATGATTTTCCGTCATCCGCATGTCTTTGCAGAGGGTAAAGCCGCTGATGCTGAGCAGGTTTCCGAGAATTGGGAACTGATGAAGATGAAGGAGAAAGGCGGCAATAAACGTGTCCTTTCCGGAGTGCCGGATTCATTGCCGCCGATTCTGAAAGCCTATTCGATGCAGGACAAGGCGAGGGGAGTCGGCTTCGACTGGGAACGCCCGTCGCAGGTCTGGGACAAGGTCAAGGAAGAGCAGGGAGAATTCCAGGCGGAACTTGAGGCGATGGCTGAAGAGGAGGGACTGGGCGATACCGTTCCGGCAGGATATACCATGACTCCGGTTCCTGGGACCGCCAGAGACCGCGCCGAAGAAGAACTCGGCGACTTCATGTTCTCGGTGATCAATGCCGCCAGACTTTATGGACTGAATCCTGACACGGCATTGAACCGTGCATGTGACAAGTTCCGCCGCCGCTTCACATATCTGGAAGAACACACCCTCAGGCAGGGCCGCAACCTTAAGGAAATGACATTGGCGGAAATGGACGCCATCTGGGACGAAGGCAAGGCCAAAGGCCTTTAGTCGCACCAATCCTTGTCGGCATTGATTTGGACGGAATAATCCGGCCAGCGCGCTAGGATGGCATCGGTGATGTCCTGCTTCAATGACAGGATGTCGCGTACGGAAAAGTCTATGACAATGTCGAACGAGATATGGCGCTCGGCGGTGTCAATGAACATTCCGTGGACTTGGAGTACCCCTGGGCGCGACATTGCTATGGATGATATGGCATCCTGCATTTCGACGATTTCCTTGTTTCCGGTGATTACGGCATAGATTCCTACTGTCAGGAGGACGCTGTATTTCTCATATATTTCACGTCTGATACGCTGCGAAAGGAGGTGAATCTGCTCGGCGGTCATTTCCTCCGGGAGTGCCACGTTTACGGCTCCGATCATCTGTTTCGGACCGTAATTGTGAAGCTGGAGGTCGTAAGCTCCAAGTACGGGACTGATTTTGCAGATGTCCGCCTTTATGGCTTTCGTCAATCCTGCCGGGATGCGCTCGCCCATAAGCTCATTGACCGGGCTCATCAGCATCGTGTAGCCTGACTTGATGACTATCAATGAGATAAGAAGACCGAGGATGCCGTCGATAGGGATATTGTCCAGACTGTGTCCGAATATCATTCCGCAGATGGCGGCGACCAGAGTGGCGCTTGTTACCAGTGCGTCGAACAATGCATCGGCGCCTGTTGCCACCAGTGATTCCGAATTGACCCTGTGGCCGATACGTTTCACGAAATGCCCCAGCAGAATCTTCACGAGAACAGCTACAGCCAGCACGATGAGCATCGGCGTGGAATAGTCCGCCGGCTCGGGGTGCAGAATTTTCTTGAATGATTCCACGAGAAACGAACCTCCCGCCAATATGATGATTACGGAGATGAGTACGGCCGTGAAATATTCTGCCCTGCCATGTCCGAACGGATGTTCCTTGTCTGCCGGTTTGGAGGCCAGTTTCATGCCGATGATGGTCACGCTTGCGGAAAACACATCCGTGACGTTGTTTACCGCATCGAGCAAGATGGCGAGGGAATTCGAAAGCAGCCCGATGACTGCCTTGAACCCGGCCAGGAGGACATTGATGCCGACTCCTGCCCAGCTTGTCCGTATGATTGTTTGTTCTCTGTTCTTCATTTCATTAATTGTAGTTTCGGGTCGTATGCGATTATGCCTTTCCTTGACGGCTGCACGCCAGCAGGCCTAGCATTGTGAATAAAGCATTGAAAATCAACAGTTCATAGCTGAATTGGTAACCGCCGAACCAGCGCTCGGAATTGAGCTGGAGCACGAGGCAGAGCAGTGGCGCGGCAATCGAAACCCATGGAACGCAGCCGTCGCGCACCTCTCTTCGCGTCAATATGCCGAAGGCGAACATTCCCAGAATCGGTCCGTAGGTGTAGCTCGCGAGTTTATATACGGCATCGATTGCGCTGGTGTTGTTCAGTAGCGAGAATATGATGATAGTCAAGCCCATACATGCCGCCATGATTATATGGACGCGCTGGCGCAATGTCTTCGTTTCCGTTTCCGTACGTCCTTTCGTCCCCAGAATGTCCACCGTGAATGATGTGGTCAATGCTGTAAGTGCGGAGCCGCCGGCAGCGTATGAACAGGACACCAGGCCCAGTACGAACAGGATGCCGCACAGGGCAGGAAGGAGCCCGCTTGTCGCCACGGCCGGAAATAATCTGTCACCTGCGGCTTCCGGTATCTGGTATGTCCCGGCGAAGAGGTAGAGCAGTACGCCCAGCACCAGGAAAAGGAAAATCACCACTGTCTGGAGCAATGCGCTTGTGATGATGTTTTTCTGCGAGTCTTTCACGTTGCGGCACGAAAGAGAACGCTGCATCATGTCCTGGTCCAGACCGGTCATCGCTATCAGAGTGAACATTCCGCCGAAGAATTGCTTGAAGAAATATTGCGGGTGGTCCGGATCGTCGAAGTAGAATATGCGGGACATTCCGCTGTCTGCCACAGCATTGCACATCGAGCCGAATGTGAAACCCAATGCCTTGCTGATGAAGATGGTACAGAGGATGATGGATACCAGCATGCAGAATGTTTTCAGGAAATCAATCCAGATGACAGCTTTCACACCACCGCGATATGTGTAGGCAAGGAGCACCAGAATCGTCACCAGGACATTGACATTGAACGGCACGCCGAGCGGGGTGAAGACCATGAGCTGCAGGGCGATGCAGACGAGGTAGAGTCTGACGGATGCGCCCAGCATCTTGGAAATGAAGAAGAACCATGCGCCTGTGCGGTACGAGGAGATGCCGAAGCGGTTTTCCAGATAGCCGTAGATGGAGACCAGGTTCATCTTGTAGAAAAGCGGCACCAGCACGAAGGCTATGACCAGCTGTCCGGCAATGAATCCGAGTGTCATCTGCATATAGCCGAATCCGGATGCCGCGACCATGCCCGGCACGGAAACGAAGGTCACGCCTGACATCGCTGACCCTATCATTGCGAAAGCCACGACATACCAGGACTGCTTGCGGTTGCCGCTGAAGAAACCTGCGTTGTCGGCCTTTCTGCCTGTGAACCAGGAAATTGCAAGAATGGTGGCGAAGTAGGCGAGTATTGTTATGATGATGATTGTCGGTGTCATGCTATTTTTGTTTTATTTCAGGGTCTATGTCAATGACCGTCACGCGGTTGCCCTCCACGCGGAACCGGATGTCGCATCCCATGAACGGCATGCCGTAAATGCGCCCGGGGTCATGGCCGTATTGGGGTATCGGCTTCTGTGCCAATGTCTTGCGCAATGCGATGAGAGCTTTTTCAGTATCTGTCGTCTTGCTGAGCCCGGTGAATTTCTGCTGGAGTCCTTCCGGAAAATCCACCACCGCCTCATGCCATGCCGTCTCGTCCGTGAAGCCGGAACGAGCGCCTTCATGCGCATCCGAATACGCCACATAAGGTTTGATGTCATAAATCGGCGTGCCGTCCATAAGGTCCGCGCCCGCGACAATGATTGCCGGCCCTTCGGGACCATTCAGGTCAATGTCAATGATTTTGGCTGAGGAGAGTCCCAGTCCGTTGGGCCTGAAAGGTGAACGCGACGCGAAAACGCCTACGGACTTGTTGCCGCCCAGGCGCGGAGGTCTGACGGTCAGGCTCCATTTGCCTTCATTGCCGGAGAAACCCCATATAAGCCACAGGTAATCAAAGCCTTCCAATCCGCGTATCGCTTCTTCTCTGGCGAATTCCCGCGTGAACACGATTCTTCCTTCGAGTTCTTCCACCACGCCGCTTTGGCGAGGGACACCGAACTTGGAGGAAAACGGTGAGCGGAAAAATGCCACCGGAGTTATGTTTTTGTCGCCCTGCATACTGTCTCTTTCGATGCAAATCTTTCAAAGGTAGTCATTTTTTTTCATTATCTTTGATGCCATGAAACATGGGACTTTATCGCTTGCCGGAGCGCTCTTGGCTGTGGCAGCATTGACATTTATTCCTTCCTGTCACAGAAAGGAAACGAAAATCATTGAAGAACAGAAAGATACCATTTATCCGCTGGGCTTCTGCACCGATTCTTTCGCATTGGCCGAAGGCGTGGTGAAAAACGGCGAGATTTTTATGGGGCTTATGACTCGTCTGGGCTTGACGCCGAAGCAGACGATGGATCTGGTGTCGGCGAGCGATTCTGTTTTCTCGCCGGGGAAAATGCGCGCGGGGAATCCGTGGCAGGCGTATTATACGCTGAAGGATTCCACGGAGCAGGTTCTGGAGTTCCTCGTGTACAATGAGAACAAGATAGACATGACGGTGTTCAAATGTACGGAACCGTTTGGAGCATGGAAAGTTACACGTCCTGTGGACCATGTGAGGAAGTTCGCTGACGTGAAGATTTCATCATCGCTCTGGAATGATATGCGTCGTGCCGGAGCGCCTCAGATGTTGATTCTTCATCTGGAGGATATCTATGCCTGGACGGTGGATTTCTTTTCCATTCAGCCGGGCGACCGTTTCAGCGTCATGTATGATGAAGCGTTGTGCGGAGGTGAAGTCATTGACATTGACACGGTTTATTACGCGGAATTTTCTCATGGCGGGAAGTGTCTTCCTGCGATTCGGCTGGATCAGGGGGACGGCGGCAATGTTTATTGGAACGAGAAGGGCGAGAGCATGAAAAAGGCGTTCTTGAAGGCGCCGCTGCGCTTTTCCCGCATCAGTTCCGGTTTTTCATATCGTCGCAAGCATCCGGTGACGGGGAAAGTCAAGGCGCATACCGGTGTGGATTATGCGGCTCCGACAGGTACGCCGGTCATGTCGATCGGTGACGGTACCGTCATCAGCAAGGGCTGGTCAGGCGGTGGCGGAAATACCGTGAAGATTCGCCATAATTCTGTCTATACGACTGCCTATCTGCATCTTTCGCGTTATGCTTCCGGTCTTAAAGTAGGTGACCGTGTCCGTCAGGGTGATGTCATCGGTTATGTCGGCGCGACCGGAGTGGCTACAGGTCCACATCTGGATTTCCGTGTCTGGAAAGGCGGTTCGCCTATCAATCCTCTGACCATGGAGTCTCCTAGCGCCGAGCCTGTCCGTCCTGAGAATCTGCCGCTGCTGGATTCGTTGTACAAGACGCTGTCGGTTCAGCTTCAGGCACTTGTGGAGGCCAAGGATTCGGTGGCCGTGAGGGATTCGGTAAATGCTTTATAATATGACGAAAGATACGGCAGCTCTGTTGAAACAATGGGCGGAGACCTACAACGACAGGCAATATTTTCAGGAAGACCCGATAATTTTCCCTACGCGTTTCGCGGAACTGATGCGTTCCGGCCGATGCGGTCTGAAAGACGTGGAGATTTCGGCGATTTTCGCGGCTCATTTCGCATGGGGGCGCAGGTCAATGATTGTACGTGATTGTTCCCGGCTTTTCGATGAAATGTCTTGGAAACCATACGATTATGTGATGCAGGGAAGTTGGCGTGACGACCCCGTCAGCATTCATCGTACCGTGAAATGGAGCGAGGTGGCGGCGATTTGCGCGCGGTTGAAAAGCATCTATGTCGGGCAGGACAGCCTAGAATCATTGGGTGTTTCCGAAATCAGGACATTGGTTTTCGGGCAGAAAGAAGATGCGAAGGCGCCGAACAAGAAAATCAACATGCTACGGCGCTGGATGGTCCGTGATGACGGCAAGGTGGATCTGGGCCTGTGGAAGAACATTTCCCCTGACGAGCTTCTGATTCCCTTGGATGTCCATGTCTACACTCAGGCCGTGGAACTGGGTCTGACTGCCCGCAAGCCCAAGGATATCAAGACCGTCCGGGAAATTACCGATGCCTTCAGCGACATATTTCCCCACGATCCTTGCAAAGGCGATTTCGCCCTTTTCGGTTTCGGCGTTACTCATGGGAAGTAGAATAAAACATAACGTATAATGAAACGCATAATCACAGTTATTGCACTAATGATGTCAGCATTGGCATCGGCATTCGCACAGAACGGTCAAATCGTAGATGACAAATGGCTCACGGAAAACTATACCCGACGCGAAGTCATGATAGAAATGCGCGACGGGAAACATATCTATACGGCTATCTATGAGCCTGTGCAGCAATTTCTTGAGAAACTTGGCAAGAAGGCCGGCCCGATTATGCTGTTCCGTACGCCATACGGACTCAAGCCATACGGCCTAAAACCCGGACAAATCGAAACGGAGGGCAAGGTCGAGAAATATCCTGGCGGAATGAAATGGGATATGGCTAATTATGCGGCTGAAGGATGGATAATCGTTCAGCAGAATGTGCGCGGAAAATTCCTCAGTGAAGGTGAATATGAAAACATGAGACCTTATGTGTCGGGACCTGATGGCGCTGCAGATACGGTTGTAGTGAAAGGCGTGGTGCAGGTGGACGATGCCACTGACGTTTACGATTCGATAGAATGGCTTTTGAAGAACACGAAGAATAACGGCAATGTGGGCGTGAAGGGTGTTTCATATCCTGGATTCTACACCACTCTGGCAGCATTGTCCCGTCATCCGGCAATTAAGGCTGCATCGCCGCAAGCTCCTGCTACTGACTGGTTTATGGGCGATGATGCGCATCATAACGGAGCCCTTTGCCTTGCGGACGCTTATCGTTTCGGGTCAAGTTTCTATCGTCACCGTCCATGTCCGTCGACCGAAAGCCACGGAAGTATCCTGAACATTGACAAGGACATTTACGACTATTATCTGGGAAGGCCGTTGAAGGAACTCGACGCATTCCTCGGCGACAGCCTGCGCTTCTGGAATCAGATGATGGAACATCCTGATTATGACCGCTTCTGGAAGGACAGGGACCCGAGCGCACACTTGAAGGACATAAGGATCCCGATGCTGGTGACAGGCGGTTTCTACGACGCGGAAGACTGTTACGGCGCTTTCCGTACATACGAAATGTTGAAGACAATGTCTCCGGACTGTGAACTGTATCTGGCTGCCGGACCATGGTATCACGGCGGATGGAACAACCGCACGGCAAACCATCTCGCGGACGTCTGGTACGGCGAAAAGTCTGGTGCCTATTATCAGGACAGTGTGGAGTTCCCGTTCTTTTCATACTATCTGGAAGGAAAAGGCGTGAAGCCTGTCCGTGTCAATGTCTGTCCTTCGGGCGAATCCATGCGCAGCGTAATGGAGGGCCGCTCTATGGCGGAATTCTGGGAAAGCTATGACGTATGGCCTCCGAAAAACATGAAATTCAACAAGCTGTACCTGTCCGGACATGACTCTCTATCCTTCAGGTCAATGACTTCCGCACCATCGGAAGGCACGCGGACCATAACTTCCGACCCGGCATCTCCAGTTCCTTACATGGACGTGAAATCCACCGATCGCGACAGGTCCTATATGGTTGCAGACCAGAGCTTTGCATCAGTAAGGAAAGATGTCGCCACATATCGTGGCGCTGAATTGAAGAGCAATATCCATGTCGCAGGTCCTGTCAAAGTAAGAATGGACCTTGTGCTGGACTCGGAAAATGGGGGTAAGCTTGACGCGGATGTCATCGTGAAACTCATTGACGTACGTCCTGACGGCTATCAGATGCTGGTGCGTGGCGATGTCATGCCGCTCCGCTTCCGCAACGGCTTCGGCAAACCCGAATCCGTGAAATCCGGCAAGCGTGTGACAGTGGAATTCACGATGTGCGACATTGACCACCATTTCGTTCAGGGGCATTCCATCATGGTGCAGGTGCAGGGAAGCTGGTTCCCGATCATTGCCATGAATCCGCAGAAATTCCTGAAGAATCCATATGCGGCAGAATCCGCTGATTATCAGAAAATTGATATGACCATCCGCTCCGTGGATTCATACCTGGAACTGCCTGTGGTGCAGGAATTCTAGTAGACGGCATTGTCCACACCGAAGTCGGCAAGGGCCTGGGCGAAGTCAAACGATATCGGAGCGATCAAGATGGCCATGCAATATCGGGGATATGGTACTGATGATATTTCTGTTCTGGATTTCATTGCATCGCATTGTCCTGATAATCCGAACGTTCCGGCTTTCTTGCAGGAGATTTTCCATGGCGCGGAAAACAGGTTTGAATCTCCCGGGGAAGGTAAATATTTCGTTGACGATCCTGATTTCGCCGTATATGTCGTGCCATGCCTCAAGGCGGCGAAATCCGACATTGACCGTTTCCTTGATGCGCGGGGCTACATTGACAATGATTATTTATATGAACATCTGGGCACCAGGTACTTACGTGCGCAGAATTATGCCCGTGCCGTCGAGATTCTTTCGAAGGTGTCGCCGGATTACAAGCTGGCATTCGCGCGACAGATGCTCCGGTATCAGAAAGAGTCAATGTCGTCAGATCCGGATAAGGCAGGATTGGCAATGACAATGATGGGAATCGGCCTGCGTTCATCGTTCAGTTTCTGCTGGACATTGACCCAATATCATCTTTATACCGATGACGAGTGGCAGGAGGATGACATTACGAAAATGGCACTGTCAAAAGCGGAGAAGCTGATGAATACCGGAAAGGAGCTTGTCCGGGACCATGAACTCGCCGCCCGAATCTCGGTAATGCTCTGCCAATGGGGGCGCGCAGTCACCCTCTATCCCGAGACAATGACAGCTGAAATGGTCCGTACCCAATGTGATACATATAAAGATTACCGGTAACGGGCATTCTGTATAAATGTTTTCGTTATTGATTACTCTCTATTGATTCTTTCCACCAATTCGTCTGGTGTAAGTATCTCCATCTTGGAGAAACCAAACCACTTTTTGCCTAAGTCCTTAATGGAGGCACCTATGTGATATACATCATCGTCTATACAAAGGAAGCGGTCATGTGATAAACGGAATGTTTCAACGTCAATCGGTGCATATTGAGCATTATGACGGTCTATGTCGAGTTGGAACTGGCGGCTTATTTGCTGAGTGTAGATGATTGCAGACACATCGTTTCCTCTTTTATCGAGCAATGTCAATACTGTCTCGTCAACATAGTTGTCGATAAGGATAATATGTTTCTTCGCACTTTTAATCAAGTCGGACACGAAAGTATAGGCATCATAAATTTGCCCATTGTAGAACACCCCCTGCTTCGGCTTTGCATTGCCCTCATCCAATCTGCGAAACACTTCTTCTATACGCTTGTCTGTTTCCTGCTGATGTTGCTGCATTTCCAGTTGATGGTACTCAATTATTTCCAAGCGACTGAACACAGAAGCGTTGTTCACCATAAAATGACGCATGGAAACAAAGGCTCGCATTATTTGAATGTTGACTTCAATGGCTGTTTGTGAACGAAGAACACTACTAAGCATTGCCACACCTTGTTCCGTAAAAGCGTAAGGCAATTTCTTGATGTTTTGCCCTCGTCCTGCGTTCAAAGTCACAATCTGTGATTTTGAACATTCCTCCATGGTCAACTGAAACCTAAAGTCAGCAGGAAACCTTTGAATGTTACGTTTGACCGCCTGATTCAAAGTTCTTGTCTCTACACCATATAGAGTTGCCAAGTCTTTATCAAGCATAACTTGCTGTCCTCTAATTACTTTTATTAGAGACTCTATATTATCTACGACAACCAACTGGTCGCAATTTGCGACCAGTTCTCCTTTATCTTGATGTTCTATATTATCTGCCATATTTCTATCTTTATGTTTAAGGTCACAGATTGCGACCTTAAACGTGTTGTTACTTATTGTTGTATGCAAAGGTAGTGTTTTTAGCCTTTAAGCAACTATTGCACAACCCCTTTCTTTGAAAAGAACGTATTGGTCCTTGCGCCGAATTTCCAGCCGAGGCCCAGCATGAGATTGTTGGGGTCGTGGAATTTGCGCAATTTGTAGCCGATGTGCAGGAACAGGTGCTTCGTGAAGTGGGCCTTGAGGGCTGCGAGCTGATAGAATCCTGTCATGTCTTGTCCCTTGTAGATGACATTGTGACCGAAACCGATTGCTACGGAGAAGATCGGCATCGTCAGTTCTGCGCGGAGCGAAAGGCCTGCCGCAATCTGCTCCCGCAATGCAGGTCTATAAAACTGTATACTGCCGTCATCTCTACGTTCATCAGCCACGTGGTCGAAGACATTGGCACTTTCGTCATACTGGATATCGGCAGAAATGCCTGCCTGGAAGCAGCGGCTGACCCTGTAAAGAGGATTGATATTTACCCCGAGAATCCCGAATTTGCCTTTGGCAATCTCGGCCTGGCCATTGTAAATCATGCCTTTGGCCCTGACGGAACCATAGATGACGGCATCGACGGATAGTCTTTCAATGAATCTTTCCTTGTGCCTGGTTGAGGCTTTTAAAAGACTGCTGTTCATACCGTTACGTCCAGCATTGCCGAAACCGTAAACCGCCCCGAGCCTCGCGCCAAGACAATTCACGCCGGCGTTCGGATACTTCGTGTTTCCATTCGAAAAATGTGTCAGGTCAATGCCTCCGTTCAATGAAAGTGAAGGGGTGACCCGCCACGTCAGCATCAGCCCGGCATTGATATATGCGTTGAACTTGGAACCTACGACAGTGTTCTTGTCATTGAGCCTGTCTGCGCTGTCTGAAGTTCCTGACGAACAACCGAACGGGCCCTCGTACGGATGCCAGCCATAAGAAATGCCGAAATTCCACTCGTAGTCCAGTGAAAGTTTCGGCCCGATGTCTGCAATCCTGGCTCCCTGAAAAACATATAAGGCAACAGGGGTGCCGATTTCCTCGTGGTCGAAAAATGTATTGCACGCAACTCCAATGCCTTGATATGCAGTGGGATGCAATAAGCCCTCACGGCTCCATGACGGAAAAGTGAACGCATATTTAAGATGGATGGATGAGGCGCTGTTCAAACGATGCCCCAGATGATTCTCTCCGCGAAAAAAATCATTGGTCGGGATCAGCCATGCCCCACGCGTGTCTATACCCATTCTTTGCCCGAATTTTGAGGAATCCGGAGCAGATTCCATTCCGTAAGCAAAAGGGAAGGCAAATGCTTGCAATATGACTGCAGCGGCGGTGATGAGGGTGAGGCGTATATATGAAGCGGAAAAGTTCATTGTCAATGATAAATTGTCCAAATTTATATTATTTCTCCGATTTGCACAAGCCGAAAAAATGCTATAACTTCGTAAACTTGATATTGAGGAGAATTTTGGATGTTTAATGCTGATTCCATGATGACCAAAGAAGAACTTGTCACTAAAGTCAATAGTATATTGTCGGAAGAATTCGAGGCGGATATCATTGATATGCAGCCTGATGCGCCACTGATGGAAGTGCTGGACCTGGACAGTCTGGACATAGTGGACATCGTGGTGCTCGTCGAGAAGAATTTCGGTTATGTCATGAAGAAGGAAGACTTCGCCGGAATCCGGACATTTTCCGATTTCTATGACTTTCTTTACGGAAAGATTTCAGGGGCCGAAACCCGTCAGTAAACATTGAACCTATGGCGGAACAATGGCAGGGAAAATCCCGGGGAGGAAAGACGGGCTATCAGATATTCATTTTTCTGATAAGGCATTGCGGCGTGAAGGCCGCATATTTCCTGCTGTTCTTCGTCGCCCTGTATTTCATTGCGGCAGCACCTTCCTCGACAGCCGACATCTGGCGATATGCACGGAAAATTCTCGGTTACGGAAGGCTGAAGTCGGCGGCTTTCATTTTCCGGAACTACTTTTCCTTCGGACAGTCAATCATTGACAAAGTGGCGATATCTTCCGGATTGTCAGACAGATACAACTATAAGTTCGAAGATTTCGACTTGCTGAAAGATGCCGTCGAGGCAGGACGTGGCGCGATTATAATCGGTGCGCATTTCGGCAACTGGGCTGCAGGCGAACCGTTTTTCAAGCGGTACGGCACCAAGCTGAACCTCGTGATGTATGACAATGAACATGCTGATATAAAGGAAGTTCTGGAAGAAAACCAGAAGTCCGACGCCCCGTTCAAGATAATACCTGTGAACAAGGACAATCTCGCGCATATCTTCATGATAACCGAGGCGCTGGACAGGGGAGAACTGGTATGTTTTCTGGGAGACAGGTATGTCAATGAAGAGAAACTCATGACATCTGCATTGATGGGACGTGAGGCCAGGTTTCCGTTCGGCGTATTCCATCTGGCCGCGAGGATGCGTGTCCCGGTGCTGCTCTATTTCTCCGTACGCGAGCCGCACATGACCTACCGCTTCTCATTTTCAATGATTGATCAGCCCGAGCGCCGGAAAGGTGCGGAAAACATTGTCCTTGAACAGTTTGTACGGGCATTGGAAAAAGAACTTGCAGATTATCCTGAACAATGGTACAATTACTATGATTTCTGGGGATTGCGAAATAATTGAACCTCTGATTATTATGGACAAGAAATATAACGGGTACCGGATGTCGGCCGCTGATGCCCAACGAGTTGCACATCAGATTGCATTTGCGCCGATTGTCTTTCAGGTCAGCCGCCTGATGATTAAATATGGTATTTTCGCCATGTTGGAAGAAGCGGGCAGAAAAAATCCTGCCGGCCTTACCATCGCTGAAATCTCTTCAGCGTCAGGCATTTCAATGTACGGGACCAAGGTTCTTCTGGAATCTTCTCTCACGGCCGGAACGGTATTTTACAACGACGGTCGTTTCACTATTTCCAAGATAGGGTGGTTCCTGCTGAATGACCCCATGGTGAAAGCCGACATTGACTTCAACCATGACGTGAACTATAAGGGCATGTTCCATCTGGACGAGGCGATAGAGACAGGTAAACCTGCCGGGCTCAAGGAACTTGGAAACTGGCCGACATTGTACGAAGGGCTCTCTTCATTTGAGCCGGAAATCCAGAAAAGCTGGTTCGGATTCGATCATTTCTATTCGGACAACTCTTTCGAAGAGGCTCTGCCTCACGTGTTTGCGGACAATCCCGCCGGCATTCTCGATATCGGCGGCAACACCGGAAGATTTGCTTTGAAGTGCGTTTCCGAATATGCTGATGTCAATGTTACCGTCATGGACCTGCCTCAGCAAATCGGTATGCTGGAGAAAAACATTGACGGTAAATCTGGGGCTGAACGGATACATACCCACGCTGGCGACCTCCTCAAGCCTGAGACGGCGATTCCGGACGGTTTCGACGTGGTGTGGATGAGCCAGTTTCTGGACTGCTTTTCCGAGGAACAGGTCGTCAGCATATTGTCCCGCGTCGCGAAGAGCATAACAGCTGATACCCAGGTATTTATCATGGAAACATTGTGGGACAGGCAAAGGTTTGACACAGCCTCGTTCGACTTGGCGCAGACCAGCGTCTATTTCACAGCGATGGCGAACGGAAACAGCAAGATGTTCTTCAGCGAGGACCTCGAAAACATGATTGGCAATGCCGGTCTGAAGATTGTGGAAATCATTGATAATCTGGGATATGGACATAGTCTTATCCGTTGTGTCCTGAAATGAAATGCTGAAAGGAAAGGTTTACATATCAGCCGCGGCGATGATAACTTCGCTGGGTGAAGGCGTGCATCGGAACATGGATGCGGTTCTGCGTGGCGAAAGCGGCGTGAAACTGTGCACGGATCCGCGCGTCACGCAATCTTCCGTGATGGCCGGGATAATTCCCGAGGCAGTCTATACAGCTCTTCGCGCAAAGTACGGCGAAGAGTATACGCGTGCGGAACTCCTTGCAGCTGAATGTGTCAAGAATGTTTTTGCTGGCGCTCCGGACGGCCGGACGCTGATGATCATCGCTTCCGCCAAGGGCAATGTTTCCCTTCTGGAAGGCCGATGCGGGGAAGAGCCTCGGGTCCCGGCAGATGACGACCCGCTGCTTTTCGGGCAGATGGCATCCAGAATCGGTGCGATGACTGACTTCCCGGCTGTGAATATCAGGGTCATTTCCAATGCCTGCATCTCCGGCGTCTCATCCATCGTAATCGCCAGAAGAATGATTCTTTCGGGCGTTTGTGACAATGCGGTCGTAGTCGGGGTAGATACACAGAACCGGTTCATTACCAGTGGTTTCGCTTCGTTCAAATCATTGAGCGACGAGGTCTGCAGGCCTTATGACGCATCGCGCTGCGGCCTGAATCTGGGCGAAGCATGCGGGGCAATCCTTCTGACAAGGAACCGCCTTTCCGGCAGTGACGTGGCGATTTCAGGTGGAGCGATAACCGATGATGCGAACCATATTTCAGGTCCGTCCAGAACCGGTGACGGATTGTATTTCGCAATGCGCCGGGCCATGGATGAGGCAGGGGTGCTTCCGCAGCAGCTTGATATGTTGCAGATGCACGGCACCGCCACGGCATACAATGATGAAATGGAATCGAAGGCAGCCTCGCTTGCCGGACTGCAAGATGTTCCGGCCCAGAGCCTCAAGCCTTATTTCGGCCATACGATGGGTGCATCGGGAGTCATTGAAACAATCATTGCCGCAGAGGAATTGAAAAGAGGTGTCTGTGCCGGAACGGCGGGCTTTTCCGAATTGGGTGTGCCAATGCCGTTGAACGTGTCCTCCGCGAATCGCGGATTGGGCGAAAACGCTGTCCGTCATTGTCTTAAAACGGCTTCGGGATTCGGCGGGACCAATGCGGCGGTGACCTTGGAATTTGGCAGCTGCGGTGGCGGCGAAGTCGGAGTATCGGTGGGTATTGATGTCCGTGAATGCAGGGAGGTGGTAATCGGCGACGGCAGCGTGAAGGTGGACGGTGAAGTGGTTTTTGTTGATGAAAATGCTGATTATCATGTGTTTATCCGTGATGCGTTCAAGGCCGGGGGAGGGCAGAGCATGAAGTTCTACAAGATGGATGATTTCTGCAAGCTGGCATATGTCGCTGCGGAGAGGTTGTTGGAGGGCATTGCCTTCGGTGAGGAAGAATGCGGGATGGTTTTGTCTGGCCGTTACGGCTGTCTCGATACGGATATGAAACATCAGCAGATTATTGATAGTGAGGGAGATGCGGGCGCCAGTCCTGCTGTTTTCGTATATACTTTGCCGAATGTGGCTGCCGGAGAAGTTTCCATCAGGCATCATATCAAGGGTGAAAATACGTGGTTCTGGTCGGATGACAAGCAGATGCGCGACATCCGTCAATATGCCGGACTGATGATGGCTGCACAGGACCTGAAATATTGTATAATAGGATATTTCGACAGCATTGCAGGCAAATATGAGGCTGTGTTCAAACTTCTGGAGCGACAGAACTGACATCTTGCAGTTGCAGCGGATTATGGCTATTTTTGTGAGAATTAATTTGAAATTTATATGGACGAGCTGATAGAAAAACTGAAAGCGCAACTCATTGACGCGCTGAACCTTGAAGAAATTACACCTGAAGACATTGACCCGGAGGCTCCGCTTTTCGGCGAAGATGGTCTGGGTTTGGATTCGATTGATGCTCTGGAGATTATACTCCTTTTGGATAAGGATTACGGCATCAAGTTGAAGAATCCTGCCGAGGGAAAGCAGGTGTTCTATTCGGTCAAGACAATGGCCGATTGTATCAGGGCTAATCAGAACAAATAATCTTGAGCCGGAATGTATACGTGAGCGGAGCCGGCGTGGTTTCGGCTGCCGGGGGCAATCTTGGGGAAACTGTCTCCAGTATGCTCTTGGGATGTTCGCGTCTTGCCAAGCCGGAACGTATCGAAACTCGTGTCGATTCCCCGGTAGGAGAGGTGCATCTGTCTGATACTGAGCTTAAAATGGAGCTTGGTATCAATCCGGATGAGATTGTAAGCAGGACGGTTCTTCTGGGCCTGAAGGCTGTCAAGGAGGCTGTGCAGGATGCTGCTTCGAGAAGCATGACTCTTGGTGATAGAACTGTCTTCATATCAGGTACTTCCGTAGGAGGAATGGACTTGAGCGAAGTGTTCTGGTCGGCGCATCGTCAGAATCTGGAGGAAGGAAATGCTGACCTCCTTAAAATGCATTCGCCCGGTGCTGTGACTTCTGCTATGGTGAAATTCCTTGTGAACCAGGATATTATAGATGAGCCTTCCATGGTGTCGACCGTCAGTACAGCATGTTCTGCCGCCGGCAATGCCATAATGCTGGGAGCCAGAATGATACGCCATGGTATGGCTGACTGCGCTATCGTCGGCGGTGTGGACTCCTTGTGCCGTTTCACATTGAACGGCTTCAATTCGCTCCGCATTCTGGATCCGGAAATCTGCCGTCCGTTCCGTGAAGACCGTGCGGGTCTCAATCTTGGTGAAGGTGCAGGTTATCTGGTGCTTACGGCTGAATCTGATCGTCCTTACTGTAAGGTTTCGGGCTGGGGCAATGCCAATGAGGCGTACCATCAGACGGCCAGCACGCCTGAAGGGATCGGTCCCGGTCTCGCAATGACGGAAGCATTGAAAATGGCAGGATTGAAACCTTCGGATATCGGGTTCATAAATACGCATGGCACAGGGACGCAGGTGAATGACCTCGCGGAAACCAATGCCATGTCGCGCGTTTTCGAAGGCTGCGTTCCGCCGTTCAGTTCCGTAAAGCCGTTCATCGGGCATACGCTTGGCGCGTCCGAGGGAATTGAAGCGGCGTTGGTCTGCAAGGCGTTGGAAACCAATGATTTTGGGTTTATGCGACAGGTGAAGTGGGGGAGACCTATTGACGAAACCGGTCTGGTGCCTTATGACGGAATCGGGTTGTTGCATGCGAATCATGCCATGTCTTCGGCATTCGGTTTCAGCGGCAATTGTGTATCATTGATATTTTCCAGAGTATGAGCAAGTTGATGATAATTCCGGAGAAGCCATGTTATATAGCCGGTGCGGCGGCGCTGCCTTTGTCCGCGTCCGAACCTGACTATAAACCGGTGATAACCGATGCCAATTTGCGGCGCCGTATGGGGCGGCTCCTGAAAATGTCCGTTTATTGCGGCTTGCAGGCGCTGGGTGATGTCGCATCCGAGGAAGTGGCTGGTATAGTGACGTTTACGGGGATGGGCTTCATGAAAGATACCATCTCTTTCGGCAACAGTATTTATGACCGTGACGAGGAACTTCTGAATCCGTCGCCTTTCATGCAGTCCACTTTCAATACGGCATCAGGCTACATCGCATTGATAAGAAAGATAAGGAGTTACAATACAACATACGTCCAGCATGCGTCCGGTTTCATGGCATCATTTGCCGATGCCGTCATGCTTCTGGATGAACATCCGGGGCAGCATGTGCTTGTCGGAGGATTCGACGAGATTACACCGGAAGTGGATGTGCTGCGCCGTCGTCTGGGGCTGTATCGTGCTGACAATGGCGATTTTATGCCTCTCGGTGAAGGTACCGGTGCCCTGCTTCTTTCTTCAGCAGGAGGCTCTGCACGGATTTTGGGCATGGCTCCGGCGTCCTGTCCTGTGGATGAATTCATTTCAGCATGTGCCGGACACGGGACTGTTTACGATACAGTACGTTGCAGCAGCCTTGTTTCCGAATATGGCGCTTTCGGGTCAATGCTTTCCGTCATCATCGCCGACCGCCTCTCCACTAATGGTTCCGGTCCGATGACCCTGTACGTGGACGATGTCAATCCTGACGGCGTCATGGCATTGATTTCCAATGATTTTGCATTGTAATTTCCTATGTCGGCGCTCGTTATCATCTGCATTGTCCTGTCTGTCTGCGGTTTCCTTTTCTGGGCATCCGCAAGTATCAGGTCGGACGTGTATCTGAAGGCTTTTTGTCGTGAATGTACAACCGGGAAAGTAGTCTATCTGACCTTTGACGACGGCCCGGTCCGGGGTGAACGATATGCCGATGTTTTGCGCAATACGACTTGCACCACCGGGGTCCTGGACGTCTTGCGTAAACATGGAGCCCGCGCAACCTTCTTTATCATAGGCAAGAATATTTCCGGAAACGAAGATATTGTCCGTCAGGCGCTTGCAGATGGACATAAGATAGGAATCCACTCGTGGGGCCATGAGAATTTGTTTCCGCTTTACTCTGCGTCGCGCATGAACGAGGATATTCTACGCTGTAAAAAAACTCTGGAAGCATTGTCCGGCGAAGAGGTCCGGCTTTTCCGTCCCCCTTTCGGCGTGGTGAATCCCACGATTGCCCGCTCCGTGAAACGCCTCGGTCTCCAAACTGTCGGATGGAGCATAAGGAGTTTTGACACAATGCATTGCAATCGCTCCGACTGGGAATCCCGCGTGGCTGACCGCATCATGCGCCGCCTCCATCCCGGCGCCGTCATCCTCCTCCACGACCGCCTCATCGCCGCCCCGTCGCTACTCTCCACCCTCCTCGACCGCCTCACCGACGCCGGCTATCGCTTCGACCGCCCGCTGCCGAGGTAGGTTGTGTTCTGCTACTGGTCTCTGAATTGCGTTGTGGGTGGTGCGTCTGCACCGTTTGCTAAACCTGGACCGTTTGCTAAACCTGGACCGTTTGCTAGACCTGGACCGTTTGCTACGCCTGTTTTTTTGAACAACTTGGCAGCCTGTTATTTGGCTAAATGTCTGTGTGTCAGTGAAATGCGTAAATGAGCCCATGCCAAGTCTCATGAAAAAACATGGGACTTGGCATGGCATCTTGTCAGGTGTTGTGCTTCTAATAACCTGATAATCAGCGAATAATGCGCGTAATATGAATTGTTCCCTCCTGCCAACTTGTTCAGTTTTAAGAGGCAGAAACAGCTCCGGAATATGTAAGTTGACGTTTGCAAAAATAGTCGTCAGCCTGCGATAATCTGTGAAAAAATCTGTATATTCGCAGATGTCCCACTGTGGGGATGACAAAGAAATAACACGTGCCTTGGTTCGTTAAAATCGCCAATTCTATCGAATGTATATACGAGGCACAGCGGACAGCCATATATGGGTTGTCTAGTCTGTGCGTATATACTGGTGTTTGGCGATACCTGACGGACGACAGACTGGGCAACCTTTCTTTTGTTGCAAATTTAACCAATTAACCCATAATATTATGGATGCAGAAAAGACAAACAAAAGTATTATGACTATCCGCACGGTTCTTGGCCTGGCAGGTCTGGACATCACGAAGAGAATCAAACTTGTGCGCCACAAAGACAGCCGTGATGCCATAACGATAAATGGCAAGACCGTTGTCGGCAACCCTTATGATTGGTATCTGAACGACAGGAAAAAGTTCATCGCATACCAAAGCGAGCAGCACAAGGACATATTCAAGGACGTAGACTATGTCGTTTCTTTCATAGGTGAGGACGGTACTCTGGCCAGGATGGTGGGCGTGTATCAGATTCTTGGACGTGACACGGAGAGGGAGAATCTGACAGGCGTTGACAAATTTTGCTACAAGATGGATGAACTTGATGGCTTTGATGAACTCAACGAGCGTGTCATCGTGGATTGGGGAGACTCGGCAAGGACATTTCATCAATGGCTCGACAAAAACGATAAGAACATCGTGGCAATTGAGAGAAAAGGCTTCGACTGGGTATGCCCGGACTACGAGGAAATCAACTTGACCTATGGAGAGCTGTCCCATATCATTAATGAAAGCTTGGATGCGTGGAAACGAAAACTTACGGTCGTCAATGGCATCTATGTGATTTCAGACCGCAAGACAGGCAAGCTATATGTCGGCTCCACCTACAACCGTGACGGAATATGGGGAAGATGGGAAGACTATGCAAGGACTGGACATGGCGGAGACGTGGAACTTGCAAATCTTATTGCGGAAGACCAGGATTACGCCAAGGACAATTTTGTCTGGTCGATACTCCAGACATTGCCGTTGAACGTCAGCGACCGTGAAGCCATTAGGGTGGAGACACTTTGGAAGAACAAGTTAGGCAGATCCGTCTGCATACTTAACAGAAATTGAGAGTTAATTTGCAAACAAACTGCCGAACTCGGCATGTGACTGATTGAGTAAATGAATATTAATTAATAGAATTGGTGGTATGAAAACAGTTTTAAGGTTAATCGCATGGGTTATTACTTTGGTAATAATGGCATCTTGTAAGAATACCAATTTTGGTAATTCCGCAATGGATAAAATCATTTCTGATAATGAGATAAATGATTCTGCTGGAGTTTACACTTATGCTGCATCAAGAGAGAAAGTAACTGGTACGGTTGAAAACAAGATTCAGTTTCTGGATAGAATGATAGTCCGTCAGCTTAAGATATCCGATGGCGTTGCATTGCAGCTGAAAGATTTTGACTTGAACATGAACCCAATCGGCAAATGTACTTTGAAGGATGGAAAACTGAATGGAGAATATGAGGGCTATGATGATAAAGGAAGACTGTTCATATGCACTTTGGTTGATGGAACAGTGGACGGCGTGTATAGGCTGTACAATTCCGATGGAATTCAGATAAAAGAAGTTCAATACGTTCAAGGGAAAAAGATAAAGTCTTATGATTTTGATGCCGATGGTGAGAAGATCATCCCGGCAGAAGATTGCCTTGAGTTGGTTGGATATAAGACTGGATATTATGAATCTGTAAACTACAATAGGAATCAAGTGCTGTATCAACCAATGGTTATCTTTAAATTTAAAAACATCACTGACAAACCTTTAGACAAGGAAGTAAAATTGACATGTGTCTTTATCAAAGATAATGAGGAATGGAGTGAAGACTTTACCTATTTTCAGGGCAAATATTCGGATACTCCATTATCTCCGAATATGTCTCGCCAGTGTCATATGCAGAGTTCTGTTGGCTGGACAAATTCATGGTCGATCGGCTCATCTGATGTTACATGCGAAATACAAATGAATGGCAAACCATATAAGACCTTGAAGATCGCCAATCAATTACTTTTTTCTAATATGATGTGATTATGAGAACACTAAAACATTTACTTCTGATTGCTGTATTATTCTGCTCTGCCTTATATGGTCATGCGCAGAACATTGAAGATTATTTCTTTCCGAATGGAAATGAGGTGATATTGCATTCGAATTTCATGGCAAATGCGTATAATAGCTATATAAGACAAGGGAACTCGGTCACAATCAAGACTGGCGTAACGGGGTCTGGTGGAGGTGTTATAAGTCGTAGATTCGTTGGTTTCCGTATGGAAGAAAAATCGATATTTGCGACAGAATGCGCCATCTATTCTTTTGGGGAGGAGATCCAGCATGGATATTTCAATAAATTATGGCTAAGGTTGCCTGAATTCAAGGAATCTATCTTATGGATGGGCTATCAGGATATAACAGATGAGGGCGAGCCCAATACTAACCATCAATCTTGCTTTAGATATGTTCGGATTGGTTCTGAAATTGTCGAAGCCCTGAAAGTTACTAACGAGGTGAAGGATATTGAACGGGAAAAGGTCATAGGTGAATGTACACAATATTGGTGCAAAGGCTATGGCTTGCTATACGAGGAGACCAAGCCTTTAGATTCTGGAAAGCCCATAATATATAGCGATTATAGGTTTAAAGGAGAAGTCAATGACAACCCGTTCAAAAATCTTAATGATGACACAGATACTGGAGTAAATGGTATGGGCAACGAGAGTTACTCGGAAGATGAAACAGAGGAAGACGAGGCGATACCTTTAGATTCAGAATGCCTTGAGGCACCGTCATTTAATGGCGGTGACACTAATGAATTTTCAAGATGGGTAAATTTCATGCTTAATTATCCCGAAGCCGCAAAAGAAAATGGCATACAGGGCAGAGTAATACTTTCATTTACAGTGAATGCCAAAGGGATGGTTAAAAACGTAACAGTGCTTAAAAGTGCTAGCCCTTTGCTGGATGCAGAAGCTGTCAGAGTTGTGTCCAGCTCACCGAAATGGACTCCGGGAAGAATTGATGGAAAGCCAGTAAAAGTAACATATTCGTTTCCCGTGATTTTTCAGCTGAGGTAGAAGGAATATCATAGACAACAACCTTTGGAGAGTTCATAAATCTTGACGAGTTACATGTCGGAGGAGATGTGTCTTTACTCAAAGCCGAACTTGACAAGGTCGGTGTCAGATGTCTTGGTACTCAACACGAGTTTGTGATTATGCTCGACCCTCGCAATATGAACTGGAACATAACCACAAAACGGGACATTTTCAGTCAGTGTGAACTCATCCTGCAAGATCTATAAGATGCGGTGTGTCATAGAGTACGTGCCACTGGTCAACCAGTACACAGGACAAAGCAACCTGCGAGCGATGATTGACTATTACACAAGAGTGATTTCAAACAACAGCGGAGGATTCTCTTGTGTTGATGCGTTTCTAAATCCAGAATCGGATATTATGACACTGTTTAGGAACTATAGAAGTTTTGAGTACAAATACCCTATGAGGGAGAAGAAACAGTCTCCATTCACCTGTACAATAATATTCCAAAGCAGCGGAGTCTTTTTGTCAGGGGCTGACGAGACTTACGATAGTAGATTAGATAATTAATTAAAAATGATTGTATTATGTTGTTAGGTTCAATGTTTATTATTGTCAGTTCATTTGTTTTGATGGTTGATCATGAGCATGAAAACAAGTTTTTCAAGAAACTTTTCAAGGTTGGTTGTGCATGGTTTAAGATCTTTTCTATAGTCGAACTGACCTTAATTCTTAGCTTGATTATTATAATTATTGCTTTCAACTTGGCAGAGGAAGGCATCATATAATTCCTTACTATGATAAGCATAGAAGAAACACTACAAATTGCGCTTGAAGCGCACACTGGTCAAAAAGACCTTGACGGTAATCCTGCAATTCTGCATCCCCTTGCAGTGGGACTTATGGGCAGAACGGATGCGGAGATCAAGGCTGGATTCCTGCATGATGTCGTTGAGGATTCCTCAATAACACTTGAGGATTTGAAAAATAGAGGTCTGGAGGATGATGTGCTTACGGCGTTGGCACTCTTGTCACACGATAAGGAGAAAGTGGGATATTTTGAGTATGTGAAAAATATCATCGCCTCTGGCAATGTCACCGCAATTCATGTCAAACTTAATGACCTGCACCACAATCTGCAACGAGGCAAGGATTCTTATGAAGCAGCCGTCGCATCTAATGATACGGCCAAGTTTAAAGAACTTGACCGCATAAACGCCAAACATACAAGGGCGTTGGAAATGATTATAAAAGCTGGCTATGAGAACTGTAACTAACAAGGAACTGGCGGAGTTGCTCCGCTCCGATGAAATGGTCTATCTTTTGGACGACACTGATGAAATCGCATGGGGATTTCTCGGTGATGGAAAGAACCGTAGAAGAGTGGTAAGTAAGGCAAAGGGAAGGGAGCCTTTCGAGCACGACCCTAAGCAGCAGAACTCCAACAGTATGATCCGTGCCTACATGAATAAGGATGTGATGACCAAGGAGGAGTTTGAAAACTACTGAATATGGATAAGAATGACATATTAAAGATTTGTCAATCGGCAGGTTATACGGAGGGGACACTTATCTATGGTGGTTTTGTCAATGGGAAACATTATGTGTCATACGGGCAGGATGACGCTGAGGAACTCCAAGATGTGGGTGCTACGCCTGTTTTTTGAACAAGTTGGCAGCCTATTATTTGGCTAAATGTTAGTATGTCAATGAATTGCGCAAATAAGTCCATGCCAAGTCTCATGAAAAACATGGGACTTGGTATGTCATCTTGTTAGGTGTTGTGCTTCTAATGGTCTGATAATCAGTAAGTAATCCGAATTATGTAAGCTATTCCCTCCTGCCAACTTGTTCAGTTTACCCTACAGACTTTCCAGGAGAATTTCCTTGATGTCCTGTTCGGTGAGAGGGGCATAGGCTTTGTCGAGGCCCTCGTTGACGGCGATGTGGTGAGCCATTTCGTCGATCCGGCTGTCGTCGATGCCGACCTCGCGGAGGTGCATCGGGATGTTGATGCTCTTGAAGAATTCGTATGTGGCGTCGATGGCCTTCCCGGCGATCTCCTGCTTCGGAAGAGTCGGGTCGATGCCGAATACATTGATGCCGTATTTGACGAAACGGTCCATGGTCCTTTCACTGAGGATATGGCGCATCCAGCGCGGGGTGATGATGGCAAGTCCCTCGCCGTGGGTTATGTCGTAATAGGCGCTGAGGGCATGTTCGATGCCATGACACGGCCAGCCGGAGTAGCTGTTGCCGAGCGCCAGAATTCCATTGCATCCGTAGGTGCAGGCAAGCATCATTTCAGCTCTTGCGGTATAGTCCTCAGGATTTTCGAGACACTTGCGTCCGTTTGTCATCAGGCTGCGCAGCATTGACTCGCAAAAGCCGTCATTGAGCAGCGTCGAATCTTCCACGAAGTACTGTTCAATGGTGTGGTTCATCGCATCGGCAATACCGGCAGCGGTCTGTTTCTTCGATACTGTAAATGTATAGACCGGGTCCAGAATGGAAACCACCGGAAACAGCAACGGGTCGATATAACCTATCTTGTCATTGGTCTCGGTACGGGAAATTACGCCTCCGCAATCATATTCGGAGCCTGTAGCGGCAAGAGTGATGATATCTACGATAGGCAATGCCGCCTTGGCTTTTACTTTATAGGAAATCAGATCCCATGGATCACCGTCGTACTTTGCGCCTGCGGCAATGGCCTTGGAACAATCAAGTACGCTGCCACCGCCTACGGACAAGATTACGTCCACATTATGTTCCTTGCAGAGCCTGACTCCGTCGAGAACGCTCGGGTCGTACTTCGGATTAGGCTGGATGCCAGGGAGTTCCACGATGTCATAACCCTTCAGCATCTCCAGCACCTTCTGGTACAGACCGATTTTCTTGATGCTTCCTCCACCGTATGTGAGAAGAATCTTCTTTCCGAACTGAGTCATCACCTCCGGCAACTTCGCAATCGCATCCCTACCGAAAATAAGACGGGTAGGTGTCATATAATCAAAATTCTGCATAGTTCTTTATGATTTGGTTACACAAAGAAAACAAACAATAATGAATCTGTCAAGACGGAAACACGGAAAAATTCTTAACTTTGCGGAATGGAAAAATTGGTAATTATCGACTCCTGCATGAGAGTGGAGTCCAGGACTAGAAGAATTCTCAACGCTGCGAAAGAGGTACTTTCGACGCGCTATGATATTGAAATCATTGATGTTAACGCTGCGGGGCTGTTGCCGTTGACGCCTGAAGGATTGGAGGAGAGGACATCGGGCATTGTACCTGAACCGACATTGAAATTGGCGAAGACCATTGCCGCTGCCGACAGGCTGGTGGTTGCCGCTCCTTTCTGGGACATGAGCTTTCCGGCAGCATTGAAGGCGTTTTTCGAGAACATGTCGCTTTACGGAGTCACTTTCGAGGACAACGGACAGACCTGCGTAGGACTCTGCAAGTGCAAGAAAGTCATGTATATAACTACGCGAGGCATGGATATCGAGACCGGAAGCCAGAGGGAACAGGGCAGTCCTTATCTTATGGCATTGTCTTCGTTGTGGGGACTTGGCGAAGTGACGACAGTCGCTGCCAAGAATCTCGATTACCTGTCTCCGGAAAAGGTTGAGGCCAAGATCGAGGAAACATCTTCATTGGCCAAAGCATTGTCCCTGACCTTCTGACAGACCTGATTACGACGAAATGAAGAGAAGTGTCATACTTGCCGCTATCGTGAGCGTGATGTGCGTAATTCCTTTGCGTGCAGGAGATTATGGTGCTGTGAAGGATGAACAGGCGTTCCGTAGGGAACTGATGGTGAAGACCTCGGCCATCACATCCATACAGGCGTCATTCGTGCAGGAAAAATTTCTGAGCGTGTTCAGCTCCACGGTCAAGTCCGAGGGGAAATTCTATTGGGAGAAAGAAAACAAGATTTGTCTGGATTACAGGACTCCGGCGAAATATCGCATCACCATTGCCGGCGACAAGATAAAGACCGTCACCAATGGGAAGGCCACGGTGCTCAGTGCCAAGGGAAACCCTATGATGGACCAGATGAGTGCACTCATAACTTCTTGCATGACAGGGAATTTGAATGCCATGGGCGCCGGATTCAAGACATCGGTCCAGGAATCGGCAGCTGATTACAGGATTACGATAACACCCCAGAGTCAGTCCGTCAGAAATTACATTGCACGGATGGAGATTTATCTGGACAAGAAAGATTTGTCTGTGAACCGGCTCGTGATGTATGAGAACGGCACGGACTATACCGGATACGTTTTTACAGACAAGAAATTCAATGAAACGATACCTGCTTCTGTTTTTGACGTGCGTTAGTGTCTCATTGTCAATGACTTCCTGCATGCCGCGCCTGCTGGTCTCCGAAATGGGACAGCCGGACGGCAGCGATGACGGAATATCATTGACAGAAAGCTCGCGTGCCCAAGACGAACGCCGTTACGACTTTTCTTTGAAGCTGGGGCGCAAGGAATTGTCCGGGATTATGGTCGCGCGCACCGTCTCTCCGGGAACCGTGAGGGTGGTTGGTGCCACATATTTCGGGATGACACTCTTCGATATGACATTGACAAAGGATTCATATACAATGAATTCGGTCGCCGAGCCTTTGTCCGGGAAGGCGTTCGCCTCATTTCTCGCTATGAAACTCCGTAAAACAATGAATCTATGACTGGAGGACTGACAGACAAGATGACTGCTTTCGGGTGCAAGGAGCGTCTCCGCAACCTGCGCTGCTGCGTCGTCATGCCTACTTACAACAATGCCGGTACACTGCGGGATGTAATCAGCGAAGTCCTCGAATATTGTGCGGACGTGATTGTCGTCAATGATGGCAGCACGGATGCTACTGCACAGATTATCAGCTCTTTCGATACGCGCATCCGGTCGCTCTCCATGGAGTCCAACCGCGGGAAGGGGATTGCGCTCCAATGCGGTATGGCATATGCCGTGAGACTTGGTTACAAATATGCCATAACCATCGATTCTGACGGGCAGCATTATCCTTCGGATCTGCCAATTTTTGCGGAAGCTATTGAAAATGAATATGGTACGCTTCTGGTAGGAGCGCGCAATCTCCGGGCGGAAGGAATGCCTGGAAAGAATACGTTTGCAAACCGGTTCTCGAATTTCTGGTTCCGTCTGGAAACAGGAATCCGTCTGGAAGATACGCAGTCGGGCTACAGGGCTTATCCGCTGGAAACCATACCTTTCTCATCGCATTTCCTTACAGGGGGCTACGAATTCGAACTTGAAATGATAGTTTTCTCTGCATGGAAAGGAATCCCTGTAAAAAACATACCTGTAAGAGTCTATTATCCGCCTGAAGGAGAACGGGTTTCACATTTCCGGCCATTCAGGGATTTCACCAGAATCAGCATATTGAACACGATGCTTGTCCTATATTGCCTTCTGTGGCGCTGGCCGGTGAACTTCTGCAAGAAACTCACATGGACGAACATCAAGTCGTTCATTGACAGGAACATACTTCATTCGCCGGAGAGCAATGCCCGCATTGCGGCAGCAATCTTTTTGGGCGTTTTGATGGGCGTAATGCCTGTTTGGGGCTATCAGATGGTATGTGCATTCGCATTGGCCCATCTGCTGAAACTGAACAAGGTCATCACGCTGGTGGCGGCTAACATCAGTCTTCCGCCATTGATACCGTTCATAATTTTCGGAGGGTATTGGACCGGATGCAAGATACTCGGGCAGCCCGTAATCATCTCGCTGAATCAGATAAGTGTCTCATCCATAGGCGGTATCCTGCTGCAATACCTTGTGGGGAGCATTGTCTTCGGCATCGCTCTGGCGGCATTGTGCTGGGCAGTTTCGCTATTGTTGCTGAAGATGTTCCGCCATCCAAAATCAGATAATAATGCATAGAATCTTCATACGTCTATATCTTTGGTTCCGCAGTCACAGGGCTGCTTTCTGGGGGACGATGTTCTTCAGTATTGTCATACTGGTCCTGATGGCCTCGCGGATTGATATTGAAGAAAATATAACATCCTTTTTCCCGTCGTCGAAGAATACTGCCAACATGGCCGACGTGTTCTCGCACCTGAAAGTCAGCGACAAGATAATTGTGATGTTCAATGCTGCCGATTCATCATCTTCCGAATCGGCCATTGACAGCATGTACCAGGCGTCCGACCGTTTGGGCGAACTTCTGGAAGACAAGGACGGAAGCATTGACAAATACATCGGGCAGATTGGTCAGGCGGATGCCTCGGAAATGATCGGCTTCATCATGGATCATCTGCCGGTCTTTATGGAAGACGCAGATTATCAGAGGCTTGCGGAACTGGAATCGCCGTCTGCCGTGGATTCCGCGATAATGACCGACTATGTGAATCTGATTTCCCCGGCCGGCTTCGCAATGAAGGACTACATCATGTCGGACCCACTGGCAATGGGCGGAAGCGTGCTGGCAAGGACAGCGCAGCTCAATCCAGCTACCGATTACGTCATCCGGGGCGGCCATGTCTTCACTCCGGGAGGCAGGACAATGCTGGCGTTTATAGAACCGGCATTCGCTTCCGGCGAAACAGGACGCAACGACAGGCTTATCAGCGTGATTGACAATGCTTTGGATACATTGACGAGAGAGTTTCCGACCATCGATGTCCACTATTTCGGCGGGCCGGCGATGAGCGTCTACAATGCAAGGCAAATAAAGCGTGACACATACTCCACATCCATTGTCGCGCTGGTCATAATCATATTGTTTATCCTTGCTGTTTTCAAGAGGAGACGGTCTATCTTCCTGATACTCTGTCCGGTACTGTATGGAGCGGTGTTCGCATTGGCATTTGCCTGGCTTATCCGCGGAAGCATCTCCGGAATAGCGGTCGGTGCCGGAGCTGCAATTATGGGTATTGCACTGAGCTATTCCATCCACCTGCTTGCACACCAGAATTATGTCCATACTGTCCCGCAACTGCTTGAGGAACTGTGCAATCCGCTTGTAATCGGCAGCGTGACCACGGTCGGCGCCTTCGCGGGATTGCTCTTCACTTCATCCAGACTGCTGCAGGATTTCGGTCTCTTCGCTGCGCTGACATTGGTCGGGACAATGATTTTCTGTCTGGTATTTCTTCCGCAATTCCTTATAGGTCAGGCAGATCTGCGCGAAGGCAAGGTGCTCCGTTGCATTGAAAAAGTCAGTTCATATCCTTTCGACAAGAACAAGTGGCTGAAGATGTCGCTGCTGATTCTCACAATGGTATGCGTTTATATGTCAACGAAGGTGGGATTCGAAAGCGACATGATGGGGCTGACATATTGGGAGCCGAAACTTAAAGAAGCCGAGCGGATTCTGACTGCAGAGACGGCTGACACCACCAAGACGGTGATGTTCGTAAGCGTCGGAAAGTCGGCCGAGGATGCGTACAAGGCATACGGAAAGACATTGTCCCGGCTGGATTCCCTTAAAGATGAGGGACTTGTACTCGGATATGCTGACGGCGGTCCGTTTATCTGCGGTCCGGAAGAACAGCAGGCCAGGATTGAGAAATGGAATGCTTGGTGGACGCCTGAACGCATTGCCGGCCTGACTGCCGAGGTGCATCGGGCGGCAACGGCATATGGCTTCAAGGAAGATGCTTTCGATGCTGCATTGGAAAGACTGGGGAAAAAATATGAACCTCTGGACTATTTCGCGGACAATGCTGTTCCTGAGGCTTTTACGAGCTGGGTGGGCGCTTCTGACGAACTTAAGATGTTCATTACCCAAGTCAAGATGGACAAGGATGAAATTGATGATGTTTATGCGAAATTTGCCGATGACCACGATGTCGTGATTTTCGACCAGGGCTATTTCGCGGGCAAGGCGGCGGAAGGAATTAACAATGACTTCTATCTCATTCTCTTCATTTCTTCATTCCTGATTTTCTTCGTCCTGTGGCTTTCATACGGCAGACTCGAACTGGCATTGCTCAGCTTCCTGCCGATGGCAATCAGTTGGCTGATAATCACCGGAATAATGGGGATGCTCGGGGTGCAGTTCAATATCGTGAACATTATCCTTTCTACCTTTATTTTCGGTATGGGAGATGATTTCAGCATCTTCATCATGGAAGGTCTGCTGTATAAATACAAGACCGGCAAGAAGCTGCTGGACCCGCATAAGACAGCGATTTTCTTTTCTGCATTTACAATGGTTGTGGGCATCGGCGCCCTCGTTTTCGCGCGCCATCCTGCCCTGCATTCCATCGCGGTCATCACCATTCTCGGCATGCTCGCCGTCGTTCTCGTCGCCTATACCGCCGAGCCGGTGATTTTCAATGCTTTCGTTACTAAGCCGACCTCGGAAGGCCGTCCGCCGTTTACACTTTGGTCAATTCTGAGAGATATCGTTTTCTATATTCCGCCGGTCTTGGGAAGTGCTCTGATATTGCTTATCGGCTTCATTACCATGCTGTTGCCTATACGGAAGTCTACACGGCAGGCAGCTGTCGCGTGGATGCTTCACAGAGCATGCCGCTGGCTGATAGGCTACGCTGCATTTATCCATCCTAAACGGATTGGTCCTGACGGAACTCTTATCCGTGATTGGCGGGGAGAGGCCGGCGTCATTGTCGCCAATCATCAGTCATCACTGGACATCATAATGATTCTGGCGACTTTCCCTAAAGTGAAATTCATGGTGGCGGACTGGGTCCTGAAATCTCCACTTTTCGGAGTAATCTCCAGATTTCTGGGCTATTATGGCAGGTCGGAAGGCTATGAGAAGTCACTTGAACGTCTGAAGAAAGATGTAGAGGAAGGATGGAGCCTGGCAATATTCCCGGAGGGGACACGTTCGTTGGACGGACGTATCAGGAGATTCCATAAGGGGGCATTCTATCTTGCCTCCAATTCCGGTGTTCCGGTCATTCCGGTGGTCTTCTACGGCAACTGGCGCATTGCTCCCAAGAATCATGGATTCAATATGTTTGAAGGAGTATCTGTAACGCATGTGATGTCTCCTGTGGTTTCGGAAGGTGCTGAATATCATGAACTTGCTTTACGTGTGACATCGATTGTGAAAACGGAATACGCTGCATTGTGCCGTGAATATGACAGCCCGGTCAATCCTTATTTCCGCAAGGCTCTTGTCTCTTCCTATATATATAAAGGTCCGGTCACTGAATGGTATGTGAAGGTGAAGACCCGGATGGAGCGGGATTATTCATTCTTCCATGAGGTCCTGCCGTGTGAAGGCGTGATTACGGATCTTGGTTGCGGAATGGGGCAGGCAGATTTTATGTTGTCGATGTATTGTCCTGAGCGTCAAATCATTGGAATAGATTATGATGCGGAAAAGATTGCGATAGCGCAGAACAGCTGGTTGCTGAAGACTCTTCCGAACCTGACGTTCTGGTGCGGCGATGCTTCATCTTGTGAACTTCAGGAGAGCGATGCTTTCGTGTTGAGCGACATGCTGCACTATATGGATGAAGATACGCAGGCGGCATTGATAAGGAGATGTGCTGAAAAGCTGAAACCGGGCGGCATTGTACTGGTGCGTGATTCTGATTCGGAGAATGCTGAGGGCCAGAAGGTTACGGCTTTGAGCGAAGTCTTCTCCACCAAGATTATGGCATTCAACAGGACGGCGGGCGAGCTGCATTTCATCTCCCGTTCGGGAATGGCGGCCGTCGCTTCTTCCGCCGGTCTCGAAATGACGGTTCGTGCCAATGATGATGTAACATCCAATACTTTCTATATATTGAGGAAAAAATGATGTCGCGGGTATTGAAAATTGTCTTGAAAGTCCTGGGTTGGGCGGTCGCCGGCATTCTGGCGGTTGCGCTGGGACTTGTGGCGGTCTGCGTGTGGCTCCATGCTACTGCGGATTTGAATGAGCCGGATTTCGTGCCATCTGAAAAATGTGCTGTCAAGCTGTCGGACAGTTTGCGGGTATATGGGGGCAATACATTGAGACTCAATGCTGACGGCCTTTGGGTGATGAGCGTGGCCGGGTCTGCGTTCGAGCGTGGCGAGGCTATCGGCAAATTGGCCGAGGACCTGCTTTACATGCAGGAAAAGGCGTTTGCGGACAAGCTTTTCGAGATGGTGCCGAGTCGGCGCTACCGTGATTTTCTTCATTATTTCATCACGATTTTCAACAGACGTCTGGGACGGAGCGTGCCACTTGAATACCGGCAGGAAATCAAGGCGATGTCGACGTCGTGCACGCATGAGCTGGATGATTTCGGGAATCCTTACGAGAGGCAGATGCAGTATCATTCTGCACATGATATCGGACATGTGATGCAGGACTATATGTTGGTCGGCTGTACTTCTTTCGCCGCATGGGGCAGGGAGTCCGCAGATTCGTCATTGATCATTGCTAGAAATTTCGATTTCTACATGGGGGAGGAGTTCGCCCGTAACAAGCTGGTACTCTTCGAGAAACCTGATTCGGGCCATGCCTTCGTGTCTGTCACGTGGCCGGGTATGCTGGGTGTGCTTTCCGGCATGAATACGGCGGGCCTGACGGTTACCATCAATGCTGCCAAATTGGAGACGCCGTCAATGTCGGCTACGCCTATCTCATTGCTGACCAAGAAGATATTGCAATATGCGTCGAATCTGGAGGAGGCTTGGAAAATAGCAGGGGATTACAATACTTTCGTCTCCGAGTCCATCTTGGTGGGTTCCGTCAATGACGGACGGGCCGCGATTATCGAGAAGACGCCTTCGGCAATGTCAATGTATGATCCGGCAGACCGGGATTCGTCTGTGGCTCACATAGTTTGCACGAACCATTACCAGTCGGAATTGTTCCGCGACAATCCTGTCAATGTGGAGAATGTCCGTACTTCGGACAGCATGCAGCGCTTCCGTCGCGTCGAGGAACTGCTGGATTCGACGGGCAAGGTCAATCCAGTCAATGCCGCTGCGATATTGCGTGATATGAAGGGCTTGGGAGGAGAGCCGTTGGGGTATTGTAATGAGCTGGCAATCAATCAGCTTCTGGCCATGCATTCCGTGATTTTCCGTCCTGCCGAAAGAAAAATCTGGGTGTCGACTTCGCCATGGCAATGCGGTCGTTTCGTCTGCTATGATTTGGATGATGTTTTCGGGGCTGATGCTTCCGGTATTGAATTGTCTTCCGAAGTTATTCCTGAAGATCCGTTCGTGCAGAGTCGTGATTTTGCCAATGTTCTGGAGTTCAAGAGATTGCTTCCTGTAATGCAGAAGGCTGCCCGTTCGGGACGACATGTTCCTGAGGATTCGCTCCGTCATTTCGTTTCGCTGGATTCTCTATATTTCAAGGCATATGACGTGGCAGGTGACTGCTATTTGTCGTCCGGCCGTCATGCCCAAGCCGCCGCCTCATATCGCCACGCCCTCACTCTCCCCATGAAGCCCTCTGAATATCAACATATAGAAACGAAACTACTGGGGATAAAGTGAAGAATATTTGTATTGTTAATAATTTTGCTTAAATTTGCACCAGCATCGAAAGATGATCATAGCGAAAAGCAAGAAATGTAAGAAAAATACAGGCATCTATCCGTTAAATGGGTGCCTGTTTTTTTTGTCCTAGGCCGAGGGGAAGGTGCTTGACGTGATCTGGAAAACTCTTTTTACAGATATCTTACATTTATTTTCACTATGAAGAAAAAGAGAATAGTACAGCAAGTCGTAATCTCCATTGGAATGGAGGTTAAGACCTTTGTCAAAGTGAAGGCGTATAAGCGCTTTCGTTTTGGTAAAGAGGAAAAAGTAAAAGGCTATTATCGCGAGTATTAACGGTGCTGGTGTATAGTTGATTACTTTTTGGTAATACTTCATTCTATTCCCCTTGGCCTTTTTATTATAAAAGATTAAATTTGTCAGGTTGTAGTGTTGAGTTTATGGAAAAACATCCGGAAATACAGTTTCTTCCGAGGGAGGAAATAAAGAAATATCAGGAGGGGCGGTTGAAGGAGACTTTGGCATATTTGTCTGCCAAGTCGCCTTTCTATCAGCGGCTCTTCGTGGAAAACGACATTGATATAAATGAAATACGGACGCTGGAAGATCTTAGGCGGATACCGGTTACTACGAAGCGCGACCTGCAGCTTCATGGCGCCGAATTCTGCTGTGTGAGCCCGTCTGAAATCATTGACTATTCCACGACATCGGGCACGCTCGGCGACCCGGTGACCTTTACCGAGACCGAAGGCGATCTCCAGCATCTGGCTTATAATGAGCAGCTTTCATTTCAGACAGCCGGCTGCACCCGGGACGACATCATGCAGGAAATGGTGACGATCGACCGCCGTTTCATGGCAGGACTCGCATACTTCATGGGGGCGCGCGAGCTTGGCATGGGCGTGGTGCGTGTCGGCAACGGAATCCCTGAACTCCAATGGGATACGATTAACCGCATCCATCCGACCGTGGGCATGGCAGTGCCGTCTTTTCTCGTGAAACTCATCTCGTTTGCGGAGGAACATGGTATCGATTACCGGAACTGCTCCATGAAGAAATGCGTCTGCATCGGCGAAGCCTTGCGTGACCCTAAAACCTTCGAACTGAACACATTGGGGCAGATTATCCATGAGAAATGGCCTGAACTTCAGCTCTATTCCACATACGCTTCCACCGAGATGCAGCACTCGTTCACGGACTGTGAATGCTTCAACGGCGGGCATCTTCAGCCGGAACTCATGATAGTGGAATTCCTGGATGATGACAATAATCCTGTCGGGCCGGACGAGCCGGGAGAAGTCACGATAACCACGCTGGGCGTGACAGGAATGCCGCTGCTCCGTTTCAAGACCGGCGATATGGTCTACCATTATGACGAACCATGCCGCTGCGGCCGCAATACGGTGCGCGTAAGTTCGGTGGTCGGCAGGAAAAAGCAGATGATAAAGTTCAAGGGAACGACGCTCTACCCGCCGGCATTGTTCGATATCCTCGATAATATCCCGGATGTAAAGAATTATGTAGTAGAGGTTTATACCAATGAACTCGGCACGGATGATGTCCTCGTGCGTGTGGGGACATTGACTCCGTCGGACAGATTCGAGAAAGAAATCAAGGATATCTTCCGCGCGAAAGTCCGTGTGGCTCCGGGCGTGAAATTTGAGACGCCGGAAGAGGTGGCGAAGATAATGTTCCCGCCGATGAGCCGCAAGCCGGTGAAATTCATTGACAAGAGAGGTTGAACAATACATGAACATATAAATTATTGCTATGAAACGCTTTTTTATGACATTGGCCTTGATGGTCGGAATCGCCTGCAGCGCTATCAACGCACAGGAAACCAAACAGTTGAGTGACTACACTTCCGTAAAATTCTACGGAATCGACTTCGCATTGGCGAAAGTTGTCGGTGCCGAGGAAACAGCGGGGGACTTCATCTCCGCATTCAGGGAAATTGACAAACTGATGCTTGCTGAAGAGGACAAATATGTGGCACCATTGGCCAAAAGGCTGAAAATGGCGATAAAGGTGGTAGACATTGACCCTACTCTCAAGAGAATCGCCGACATTGACGAAAACGAACTCATCGTCAATCACACGACGGAGCCTTTCACGGAGCAGGACATTGAATTTGAACTTCAGGAAATTGAATATCCCGAGGGCGACGGGCTCGGTCTGGTCGTCATTGCCGGGGAATTGAACAAAGGCACGAAGATGGGCACCTATTATTATGTGTTCTTCGATTGCGCGACCGGCGACATCGTTTCCTGCATGCCTTTCAAGGGACAGGCGAGCGGCTTCGGACTCAGGAATTACTGGGCCAACTCTTTCTATCGCACCATCGCTGAAATCAACCCTACGAAATTCTACAATTCCAAGAAGAAAATCAAGGAAGGCGTGACTGAGGGATTCCAGGCAGTGAAAGAGAAGGTGACCGGTAAGGAAAGTAAGTGATTTTTAGCTGCATCCGCTAGTAAATCAGAATAATTTGACTAAATTTGCGCCGCCTTTTGTGGGGATTGGGCGAAATCCCGTCCTTGCAGGGTACAAAAAATAATGTTAAACCACTAGTTTTATTCGTAATTATTATGGAAGAAAACAAAGTTGCAGTCGAGACTCCAGAGGTTGAGGCTGTAAAAGAAACCAAGAAAGCTCCGCTGAACGCTTCAGTTGCTCCGGAGAACTTCGACTGGGAAGCTTTCGAGAAAGAGGCTGCCTATGGCGACACAGACAAGGCTTCTATCGAGGCCGCTTATGACAAGACCCTCTCTGACATCAAAGAGAATGAGGTTGTAGAAGGTACAGTTACCGCTATCAACAAGAGAGAGGTTCTCGTAAACATCGGTTACAAGAGCGAAGGTGTCATCGCCGCTCCTGAGTTCCGTTACAATCCTGAGCTCAAGGTTGGTGACAAAGTTGAAGTTTATGTAGAGTCTCCTGAAGACAAGAAGGGACAGCTCGTCCTCTCACACAAGAAAGCTCGTCAGCTGCGTTCTTGGGATATGGTAAACGAGGCATTCGACAAGGGCGAAATCGTCAAAGGTTATGTCAAGACCCGTACGAAGGGCGGTATGATCGTAGACGTATTCGGAATCGAGGCCTTCCTCCCTGGTTCACAGATCGACATCCGTCCTATCAAGGATTACGATGCATATGTTGACCAGACAATGGACTTCAAGATCGTCAAGATCAACCAGGAATTCCGCAATGTAGTCGTTTCTCACAAGGCTCTCCTTGAGGCTGAACTCGAGAAGCAGAAGAGCGAGATCATCGGCAAACTCGAAAAAGGCCAGGTTCTCGAAGGAACAGTCAAGAACATCACCAACTATGGTGTATTCGTTGACCTCGGCGGTGTTGATGGTCTCATCCACATCACTGACCTCTCTTGGGGCCGCGTAAACAACCCAGAGGAAGTTGTTAAACTTGATGAGAAGATCAAGGTCGTAGTTCTCGACTTCAACGAGCAGCAGAAGAGAATCGCTCTCGGTCTGAAGCAGCTTACCCCTCATCCTTGGGATAGCCTCGATCCTGATATCAAAGTCGGTGACAAGGTTAAGGGTAAAGTAGTTCTCATCGCTGACTACGGCGCATTCGTAGAGATCAAGCCGGGCGTAGAGGGTCTTATCCACGTATCAGAAATGTCATGGTCTCCAAGACTCCGTATCGCTCAGGACTTCCTGAAGGTAGGCGACGAGGTTGAGGCTCAGATCCTTTCACTCGACAGAGAGAACAGGAAGATGTCTCTCGGCTTGAAGCAGCTTACTGCAAATCCTTGGGAGAACATCCGCGAGAAATATCCTGTAGGTTCACAGCACAAGGCTGTCGTACGCAACATCACCAACTTCGGTGTATTTGCAGAGCTTGAGGACGGTATCGAGGGTCTCGTTCACATCAGCGACCTCTCTTGGGACAAGATCAAACATCCGTCAGAGATGGTTCAGGTAGGTGACTCTATCGACGTTGTTATCCTTGACTTCGATGAGGCTAACCATAAACTCAGCCTCGGCCACAAGCAGCTTCTCCCTAACCCATGGAACGAGCTCGAGAGCAAATATCCTGTAGGAACAACTGTTGAGGCTACTGTAGGTTCTGCTACTGACAAGGGCGCAAACGTTACCCTCGAAGATGGTACTGAGGGATTCGCATTCAAGAAAGACCTCGTAAAAGAGGATGGCAAGCAGGCTGTTGAAGGTGAGAAGCTTCCGTTCGTAGTGACAGAGCTCAGAAGAAGCACCAGAAAGCTCTTCCTCTCACACCTCAAGACATATGCTGATGTCAGAGCTGAGAAGGCTGCTGCTGAGATCGACAACACCAAGAAAGCTGTCAAGAAGATCAATTCCAACATTGAGAAGACAACTCTCGGTGACATCGACGCACTCGCTGCCCTCAAGGACAAATTCGAGAAAGGTGAATAATTTTACTCTCAAGATAATGGGCACCGCATCAGCGATGCCTGTTATTGATAGATTTCAGAGCGCTCATGTACTGGAGGTACATGGGCGTTTGTTTTTGATAGACTGCGGTGAAGCCGTGCAGCGCCAGATGTTGCGCTACAAGGTGCCTATCGCCAAACTGGATACCATATTCATTTCTCATATCCATGGCGATCACCTGTTCGGATTGTTTACGCTGCTGTCTACTTTGGGATTGACTTGCAAATCCACCCCTGTGGTCATTTATGGGCCGTCGAATCTGGGGCCGCTTCTCAAATCCTTCATGTCCTATTACGGAAAGGGCATCGGCATAGATGTGGATTTTCACCCGCTTTCAGTGAAGGCTCCGGAGGTCATTTATTCCACGAAGTCGCTGGAGGTCCTGGCATTCCCTCTGAATCATAGGATTGAGACATACGGATATATGGTCAGGGAGAAAGTCCCGCAGGTGAATATCCGTAAGGATGCCTTGGAGAAATATGGGTTTACCAAGGCGGAAATCGGGACATTGAAATCCGGCGGAGATATAATCCGTCCTGCAGGGCCTGACGAAGGGGCTACATTCCTCAATGGCTTCGTAAGACATTCCGGTACTGATGAACCGCTGATTATCAGAAATGAAGATGCCGCTTATCTGCCCTATCAACCACGGAGCTACGCATATTGCAGCGATACGGCGCCGTTTCCTGAATTGAGCGAATGGGTGAAAGGCGTGGACCTGCTGTATCATGAAGCTACATATCTTCAGGAATATGAGGCGCAGGCGAAGCTCCGTTTTCATTCCACGACATTGCAGGCTGCCCAATGTGCTGTCGACGCAGGAGCAAAGAAGCTCGTGATAGCTCATTATTCCTCCAGATGCCGCGATGCTGCTCAGTATCAGGCTGAGTGCAGAAAAATATTCCCGGAGACCTATGCCGCAAATGACGGCGACATCTTCCAAATATAGCAACATGTCGGATTTTTTCCGTAAATTGGTAAAATTTTTGGTTTGAACGGATGAAAAACAGGATAATGTTGACAGCAGCATTGGCCCTGATCGTGCCGATGCTTGTTTCCGCGGTAGCTCCTAAGGGTTCTCCGCAGGATGATTATATCCGCAAATATGCACCTGTTGCCGTACGGGAAATGTACCGTTCAGGTGTGCCCGCAAGTATAACATTGGCACAAGGCCTTCTGGAGTCACGTTATGGCCAGTCGGATCTGGCTGTGAAGGGAAACAACCATTTCGGAATCAAGTGCCATGACTGGACCGGGAAGAAGATGTATCATGACGATGACAGGAGGGGAGAGTGCTTCCGCGTTTATGGTACTGCGGACGAGAGTTTCAGCGACCATTCGGATTTTCTGCGTTACAGGGACCGCTACAAGTCATTGTTCAACAATGATGTAACGGACTATAAGGCATGGGCGCACGGCCTGAAGAAAGCGGGCTATGCTACCGATCCGGCTTATCCTTCCAAGCTTATAAAGCTCATTGAAGATTATCATCTGGACAAATATGATACGATGCGCCCGGAAGATTTCGGGACGACAGTCAAGGTCCGCCAGGATGAAAACGAGCTGCGCAATACCATCAAAGGTAAATTGACACGTAAACAGAGGCGTGAAGCAAGACGTGCCGGGAAAGCGGAGAAGGAAAATACGCATGAGACCATAGTGGAACAGCGTGCTGAAGAGACGATTCCTGAACCGCCGTTGTCCATCGAAGAGCCTGAAAGGGTTACTGCCGAAAAGGCGGCCGAGACATTCTCATTCTCGCTGGTGCGTCAGATGTTCAAGACCAACGGCGTTCCGTTCGTCTATTCCCTCGAAGGTGAAAGCTACGCCAGCATTGCCCATGATTATCACCTGTTCCTGCGGGAGATACTCAGGTTCAATGATGCTCTTTCCGACAAGCGTCTGGAGCCCGGCACAACAGTATATCTGCAATCGAAGAAGAGCCAGACCAAACGTGGTCTTGACAAGTATATTTCCGATGAAGGAGGGGAGACATTGTATGAATTATCGCAGCGTTTTGGCGTGAAACTCAAGGACTTGTGCAAGATGAACGACCTCGGCAGGGATTATGTGACCAAGCCGGGAGATGAACTTGACCTCAGACCATCCAGAAGATGAAGAAACATATAATTTGGACAATTGTAGTGACGATTACCGTCGTCATCGGAACTGTAGCCGGCATTTTCGCATGGCAGATGTATTATGACCGCAAGATGCCTAACTTCCATGAAAGGGCAGAGATTTATGTCTATCCTAACATGAATGTCGCGGATGTCATTGAAATTCTCACGGAAAAGAATCTGGTGCGCAAGCCCGGAAGCCTTCTGCGCGCTCTCCGGAGGGAAAATCTTCTGGTGGGAACCGACAAGGCCGGAAGTGCGTCACCCAAGACAGGACACTATACGATAGATCCTTCAAATACAAGCATTTATGTCGCGCGGATGCTGAAGAACGGTTGGCAGACACCTGTGAATCTGGTATTGTCCGGGTCCATCAGGCTGCGCGGTACATTGGCAAGGAAAATCAGCAGCCAGATGCTTATGGACTCGCTGACCGTTATGAATGCACTGCAGGATTCCGCATTGCTTGCAGGTTATGGCTTTACCCCGGAGAATGTTTTCGGCCTGTTCATTCCTGATACCTATCAGGTTTATTGGACGGATTCCATGAATGTGGTGCTGGACAAACAGAAGGCCGCATTCGATTCATTCTGGACCGATGAAAATAAGCAAAAGGCCAAGGCTCAGGGACTTACGGAGATGGAGGCGGTGACGCTTGCCAGCATTGTACGTGGCGAATCGAATTATGTTCCTGAATATCCGCTTATTGCAGGCGTGTACCTGAACAGGCTTCATGTCGGTATGAAACTCCAGGCCGACCCGACCGTGGCATTCTGCTTTGACTATACATTGAACCGTATTTTGAAAAAGCACACGAGGGTGGAGTCGCCGTACAATACGTATATGAATTTCGGTCTGCCGCCGGCGCCGATTTGCTCTCCAGGGCGTGACGCCATGAATGCCGTGCTGAATCCGAAAGGCGGGAAAGACCTTTATTTCTGCGCAAGTCCGGATTTCAACGGTTCGCATCTTTTCGCCGCTACATATTCCGAGCATCTGAAAAATGCAAGGGCATTCCAGCGTGCCCTCACAGCGAAACTTGCAGCAAAGGCCGCTGCGCAATAGTGTTCCGCAAGAACTTATTGGCGCACAACCTTTACTACGTTTTTAAGAATCTTTATCTGGGATGTTACCTTGTCCAGTTCCATGTTTGACGGCACGGACAGTTTCATGGTGATGTCGTAGGTGCCATTCCGTTGGTTCTCATTGACATTGAACTGCCTGAGCGAGGTCCTGAACGTGTTGAGCACATCCATTATCTGATTGATGATGAACGGCTCTATGGCGGTGATTACGCGCAGTGTCGCCTGGAACGTGCCGCTGGTAGGAGTATCGGACCACTTCACTCTCTGGATGCGGTAAGGGTACATTTCCATGAGCCTGGCGGCGTTAGGGCAGGACATCCTGTGAATCTTGATGCCGTCGGTCCTGGTCACGAATCCGAATACGTCATCACCGAATACTGGATTGCAGCATTTGGACATCTTGTAGTCAAGCCCTTTCAGGTCCTTTGCGTTGATTACGAGAATATCGTCGGAAGATTTGCCGCTTACCCATTTGTTGCGGGACTCCTCGGCCGCCGCCTGGTCTGCCGCTTTCGCAGCCTCGATGGCCTTGGCTTCCATTTCGTCATGCTCCAGTATGAATGATTTAATCTGGTCAATGTCGATGGAGCCGTCACCTATCGCAGCGAAAAACGCATTGACGGTAGGATATTTCTGCTTCTTCATGAATTCCGCCATCATGTCGTCCGGAAATTCAAGTTTCCAGTTCTTCAATCGTCTGGTAAGCAGCTCTTTACCCTCAGCCGCGATCTTATATTCCGCTTCGTTCAATGTCTGGCGGATCTTGTTCTTGGCTTTCGCGGAAACGACGTAGTTCACCCAGTCCGGAGACGGCTTCTGGTTCTTTCCGCTCATGATTTCCACGATGTCTCCGGTCTTGAGCTTTTCCTTTATGGAGACTGCCTTGCCGTTGACTTTGCCACCCGTGCAGCGGGTGCCGAGATTGGAGTGGATATTGAATGCGAAATCCAGGACGGATGACCCTGTAGGCAGGATTCTCAACTCTCCTGACGGCGTGAATACGAAAATTTCCTTGGATGGAGGATGCGGCAGGTCTTCCGGAGCCGTTTCCTGCGGATGCTCCAGATTATAGCGCACCGAAGTCAGCCATTTGTCGATGGTGACCTCATGCTTGATGCCTTTGTATGACCAATGCGCCGCGTGGCCGTTCTCCGCGATGTCGTCCATCCTGCGCGTCCTGATCTGCACCTCAATAAAAGCATTGTCCTTGTTCTTGACAGTGATGTGCAGCGACTCGTAACCGTTCGGCTTCGGATTGGAAATCCAGTCCCTCAGTCTCTTGGTGTCTGACTCGTATTCCTCTGTCACATAAGAATATACCTTCCAGCAGAGGTCCTCCTCGGTCTTGTGGTCGGTATCGCAATCGATGATGAAACGGATTGCGAATACATCGAACACACCTTCGAACGGAACCTTCTGTTTCTGCATCTTCTTGTAGATGGAGTAAGCGGTCTTCGTACGGATTTTCAGCTTGTATTTTATTCCCGCATCCGAAAGCTTCTTTTCCAGCGGACGGATGAACTCTTCGGTGAGCTTTATCCTGTCTTTCTCCGTGGCTTTCAGCTTGTTGGTGATGAGACGATATTCCACGGGATCGGAGAACCGGAAGTAAATGTCTTCCAGCTCACTCTTTATGTTATAAAGCCCGAGCTGATGCGCCAGCGGAATATAGAGCATCAATGTCTCCAGAATCTTCCGCTCCTTCGAAAGTTTCGGGAACATCTCCAGATTTCTCATGACTTCCAGCCTGTCCGCGATTTTCAGGACCGTCACGCGAGGGTCGGTAGAATATTGGACAATGAGTTTCTTATAGTTCTCTGCTTCCAGTCTCGTGTCCTTCGGCTTGATCGTGGCGATCTTGTCCAGTCCGTCCACCATCTTGTAGATTTCCTGCGGGAAATTGGCTGTCTTTATATCATAATCAGGGTGTTTCCGCAGCGTTTCATGAAGAAAAACTGCGGCTGCACATTCTGCGGGAAGACCTATTTCATCGGAAACAATGAGCGCGACATTCATCGGGTGCTCCACGAAAGGATGCCCGTTATCTCTCAAATCATCTTTCAACGCATCCGATGCAATGGCCATGGCACGTCTTATCAATGCCCTGCCTTCCTCATTGTAATGGGGGAATTTTTCATCAATCAGATCCATATCACACACAATTTTGGCGGAAAATCCGTATTCCGCGTCAAGTCCGTGTTCAAAGTTAACAAAAATCATACATTATTCACAGCGCAGTTTGAAGAGAATTTCATGATTGTTATCTTTGCACCATGTTGAAAGTGGCAATAATCGGCGGTGGAGCGGCAGGCTGTTTCGCGGCAGTAAACATAAAGGAACTGAATCCTGACATTGACGTGACTGTCTATGAGGCTGGTGCAAAGCTTCTTGCGAAAGTGGCGGTGACCGGTGGCGGCCGCTGCAACCTTACCAATTCCTTCGCACAGGTGCGCAGCCTGGAATCCGTCTATCCGCGCGGCCATCGCCTGATGAAGCGTCTGCTCAAGGAATTTTCCAATGCCGATGTCTGCGGCTGGTTCGAAGCGCGAGGCGTCCGCCTTCTGACCCAGCCGGACCAATGCGTGTTCCCCGTTTCGCAGGATGCAATGGAGATTGTCAATGCTCTTCTTTCCGGGATGAGAAACGCCGGCGTACACATCAAGCCGCGTCATAAAGTGCTGTCTGTCATTGATATGTCTACTGCGGGCGGACCGCGGTACAAGCTGTCGTTCGCACCGGATCCTGACGGCACAATGCCTGCCGGGATAGAGGCCGACATTGTCCTGGTGACGACCGGTGGCAGCCCGAAAAAGAGTGGATTGTCAATGCTTGACGGTCTTGGACTGGACATCATTGACCCTTTGCCGTCGCTTTTCAGTTTCAATATCGGTGATGCTGCACGCCCTGGCGAAAACGTGAGGGATGCCGGACTTTCAGCATTGATGGGGACGGTCGTCGAGAATGCCATGGCCGGGATAGTGGGAACAAAATTTCGTGCGACCGGTCCGCTGCTGATTACCGACTGGGGAATGAGCGGCCCGGCAATATTGAAACTGTCATCGTATGCGGCAAGATATCTGGCTGACAATCAATACAAAGCAAGTCTGCTTGTGAGCTGGCTCGGTGAAGCGGGACAGGAGGATGCATTGTCAATGCTTGCGGATATGGCGAAGGCCAATCCTCAGAAACAGCTTTCCAGCATTTATCCGGAGGCGTTCAACAACAGGCTCTGGAATTTCTTTCTGCATCGGGCAGGTCTGTCAGAGACCAAGCGTTGGGCGGAACTGGGTTCCAAGGGTATGAACCGGCTTGCAGCGACATTGACCGGCGACATTTATCCTGTAGTCGGGCGTAACCGGTTCAAGGGTGAGTTCGTCACATGCGGCGGCGTTTCGTTGTCCGGCATTGACCCGAAAACATTGGAATGCCGTAGTCATTCCGGATTGTATTTTGCCGGCGAAGTGCTTGATGTCGATGCGATTACGGGCGGATTTAATTTGCAGGCCGCCTGGTCGATGGGGTACGTCGCAGCCCGTTCGATTGTCTCACGTTAGTCTTTCCAGACTTTCAGATACTCTTCGAGCGCCCACATTTCATCGCGGTAACGTGCGGCTGCCGCGTAATCCAGATCCGCTGCGGCTTTCTTCATCTTGCGCCTTGATTCCTCGACCGATTTCCGGATCTGCTCCCTTGACATTGACCTGATTACAGGGTCCTGGAGAACTGCCGCGAGGTCTGCCCGGATATAGCCGTCGGCGTATGCCGTATTGGTCTCGCGCTTGGAATCGTCACCGAGGCCGACAGTGATGTGGCCCTTGCCGAGTGCGCTCGGATTCGGAATGAATGTCGGATTGTCGTATGAGTTGGATGCTGTCACGCGGCCGAAATTCTTGCCCTGGGCGGCATCAGAAGAGCCTCCTCCAAGTTCGGAAATCAATGCGTTGTGCTTGACTTCCACTTGTTTAGGCGTAATGTGATTTATGCGGTTGTACTCTATCTGCTTCGCCCTGCGCCGGTCGGTTTCGTAAATGGTATCCTGCATCGACTTCGTTATCGAATCCGCGTACATTATCACCAGACCATGGATGTTTCTGGCCGCGCGGCCCGCCGTCTGTGTCAATGCCACCTGGGACCTGAGGAAACCTTCCTTGTCGGCATCCAGTATCGCGACCAATGAAACTGACGGGATGTCAAGTCCTTCACGCAGAAGGTTGACACCGATGAGCACATCGAAAAGTCCGTTCTTGAAGTCTTCGATGATTTCCACGCGCTCCGCAGTATCTACGTCGGAGTGGATATAGCGGCACCTTACGCCTCTTTTGCCGAAGAAGTCGTCCAGCTCCTCCGCCATCCTTTTGGTCAATGTGGTTACGAGCACACGTTCGTCCACCTCGGCGCGTTTGCGGATTTCTTCGAGGAGATTGTCCACCTGGTCGTGTGTAGGGCGCACCTCAATAGGCGGGTCTAGCAGTCCGGTCGGACGTACAACCTGCTCTACCACAAGTCCTTCCGAACGGTTGAGCTCATATGCTGAAGGTGTGGCGCTGACAAATACGGTCTGCCCGGTTACGGCTTCGAACTCATCGAATGTAAGCGGCCGGTTGTCGGATGCCGCAGGAAGACGGAATCCATATTCTATGAGCACGGACTTTCTGGAATGGTCGCCTCCGTACATTGCCCTTATCTGCGGAATCGTCACGTGGCTCTCGTCTATGAACGTGATGAAGTCGTTCTGGAAATAATCAATCAGGCAGAATGGCCGCTGTCCTGGTTTTCTGCCGTCGAGGTATCGGGAATAGTTTTCTATTCCAGGGCAATATCCCATTTCCTTTATCATCTCCAGATCATATTCTACCCTCTGTTTCAGCCTTTTGGCTTCGAGCCCCTTGCCGATGCTCTCGAAATATTCCATCTGTTTCACCAGGTCGTCCTGTATCATGCTCACGGCCCTGACGGATTTTTCCTTGGTGGTCACGAAATTGCCTGCCGGATAGATCGGTACTTCCGTCAACTGCTCGATTGTCGCTCCTGTTATAGGATCGATAAGGGACAATGCATCGATTTCATCGCCGAAAAACTCGATTCTCACGGCCTCGTCGGAACCGCCCAGATAAACATCCACCGTGTCGCCGCGCACTCTGAAAGTGCCTCGCTTGAAATCCGTCTCAGTCCTGCTGAACAATGCGTCTACGAGATGGTACAGAAGTCTGGTTTCGCTAATCTGCTGTCCTACATGGACTTTTACGGTCTGTTCGTGAAAGTCCTGCGGGTTACCGATACCGTAAAGGCAGGATACGCTGGAAACCACGATTACATCGCGCCTTCCTGACATCAACGCTGACGCCGCACTCAGCCTGAGTTTGTCAATCTGCTCGTTGATGCTGAGGTCCTTTTCAATGTATGTGTCCGTGGATGGGATATACGCCTCCGGCTGGTAGTAATCATAGTAGGAAACATAGTATTCCACGGCATTGTTCGGGAAAAATGACTTGAATTCACCGTAAAGCTGGGCTGCAAGAGTCTTGTTGTGGCTGAGTATCAGGGCGGGGCGCTGTAAACGTTCGATGACGTTCGCCATGGTAAATGTCTTTCCTGAACCGGTCACACCGAGCAGGGTGACTGCGTCTGCGCCTTGCTCCAGGGATGAGCAGATGCCGTCAATGGCACCCGGCTGGTCTCCGGACGGTTTGTATTCTGATGAAATCTTGAACTGCATAATAAGCAAAGGTATATAGAAAAATAATAATATAGAATTTGTTTTGGCGGAAAGCTGTGGTTAACTTTGCATTTAGCATAACACAGGAAACGTCAGAATAATAAAAACATTGATAAAGTATGTCAGTAATTGCTAAAGCCGGACTCTCGGAGAAAATCGGTTATGGATTCGGAGATATGTCCTCGTCCATGTTCTGGAAGATTTTCTCTTACTATCTGCCTTTTTTCTATTCCAATATTTTCGGTCTGAGCCTTGCTCATGCCGGTACGCTGGTGCTGGTGACCAAGTTGTATGATGCTGTCTCTGACCCTGTTATGGGGCTCATCGCAGACAGGACCAATACAAGATGGGGTAAATATCGCCCTTATCTACTGTGGATTGCTATACCTTTTGCAGTTGCCGGCGTCCTCGCTTTCTTCACTCCCCAGACAGATAATTACACGTTCAAACATGTGTATGCATACGTGACATATATCCTCATGATGACCGTTTATACGGCAATCAATGTGCCTTATGGAGCGATGCTTGGTGTGATGACAGACGATTCCAGAGAAAAATCCGTGTTCTCGTCTTTCAGAATGTTCTTCGCATTCATCGGAAGTTTCATTGCAATGGGCTCTTTCGAACCGCTGCTCAAACTTCGTCAGTCCATCGTGGGAACTCTTCCTGCGGAATGGACATTGGCAGATTCCACACCGGCGGATTGGACTATCGCGGTTTCGGTCATCGGTATCGTTTGCGCTGTGCTGTTCATCCTTTCATTCGTGATGACCAGAGAACGTGTCACCGAGGCTGAAATGGCCAAGGAGCCTGTCAAGGAGAATTCCGATGAGACTGCCAAAACTTCTGTGGCTGAGGACCTTAAAGCGCTTGTTGCCAACGGGCCATGGTGGATGTTGCTTGGCGGAGGTATCGCGATTCTGCTCTTCAACTGCGTGCGAGGCGGTGCTGCCGCATATTATTTCGCTGATGTGCTCGGTACCAATGCCATATTCACATTGGCATTGTTCCTGACTGTGGGCGAAATCTCGCAGTTGGTCGGCGTGGTGGTCACGGTGCCTGTTTCTGAGAAGATCGGCAAGAAGGCTACCTTCCTTCTGGTGCTGGTCGCCGTTACCGTACTCAGCATCATTGTCGCTTTCCTTCCTGAAACCCCGGCAGGTATGTGGGCGTTGCTGGTTTCACAGATATTGATTTGTATCGCGATAGGAATCAATTCTCCTCTTCTGTGGTCAATGTTCGCGGATGTGGCTGATTATTCGGAACTTAAAAACGGCAGAGCTTCGACAGGACTGATTTTCTCATCCTCATCCATGGCTCAGAAATTCGGTGCGGCGTTCGGAAGTGCCATCGTTTTGTGGGTGCTGATGGCGTTCGGTTATGACAATGCAAAGGGTGCTGTCCAGACTCCGGAGGCGCTTGCTACCATCAAGGCGTTGATCAGCTGGATTCCTGCCATCGGTTCCGCTGCCGGTATAGCGATAATGCTCGGCTATCCTCTGACAGATAAAAAAATGTCGGAAATTCGTCAGGAATTGTCAAAAAAGAGATAAAAAATATTTGCAGAAATAATTTTTTGATATATATTCGCCCGATTTTTTCGCTGTTTCAGGGTATCCTGGCGGGGAAAAATCGGGTTAAATGATTATGTATTAAACAAGTAGAGAAATGAAAACTTTTAGGATTGTCATGAGTGCGCTCGCCGTGATGGCTGGTGTACTTGTAGTTTCTCCAGCTGCTAATGCTCAGGAGAACGGTAACCGTGATGAGAATGGAAAAGTTGTCCGTGGTGCTTACGAGACAAACAAGTTTGGGGACAATTGGTTCATCGGTGCCGGTGCCGGTGTGAATTCTTGGCTTGGCAATGGTGCATCTCCAAAGGCAGGCGTAGCCGTAGATGCATTTGTAGGTAAATGGATTACTCCTACAGTCGGTGTCAGAATGGGCTGGAAAGGCCTCAAGGACGGTGTTTCTGCAAAGGACGGATATGCGATTGCAGATGAGAAGTTTACCTATAACAGCGCTCACGTGGACCTGCTCTGGAATCTTTCAAACCTTTTCAGCGGTTACAAGGAGACAAGGACTTGGAACATCAGCGTATATCCTACATTTGCGTATATGAACGCTGCCAAGAACAAAGAGTTCGGTGCCGGTATAGGTATGTTGAACAATTTCCGTCTTGGAAACAGGGTTGGTCTTTATCTTGACCTTTCCGCATTGACTACCAAGGCTGATTTTGCCGGTATTTCTCCTAGACCGAAAACTCTGGTCGGAGTTCTTCCGTCAGCTACCTTCGGTCTTACTGTAAACCTGGGCAAGACTGGTTTCAAGCGTCATAGCTCTGTCGTTCCTGCAATCGTTCCTGTTCCTTTCACCGAGGCTCAGTACAATAATCTCCAGGATAGGGTCAATGCTCTTGAAAAGGAGAATAAAGATCTTAAGGCTCAGATTGAGGAACTCAAGAATGCCAAACCTGATACCGTTACAGTTTCCAAGGCCGGTGACCTCGTTTCTCCTGCAACTCTCTATTATGAGATTGGCAGCACCAAGCTTTCAGAGCGTGAAGAGGCTCATCTTGAGTTCTATGTGAAGAATATTCTTGAGCAGGCTCCTGACAAGGTATTCGTTCTTACAGGTTCTGCCGACAAGGGTACAGGTACCGCAGCACGCAACCAGTATCTTTCCGAGCAGCGTGTGAACAATGTGAAGAAAGTACTCGTAGAGAAATATGGCATCGCTGAAGATCACCTCATCGTAAAAGCCGAAGGCGCGACCAACAACAGGTTCGGTTCAGCGGTCCTTAACAGAGTAGTTACTATCGAATAATCAATATAGTATATATAACTAAAAACTGCCCACGGCTCCATTTCGTGCTGTGGACAGTTTTTTTTGTGCTGCGATTTGAGTAATTTTGTATGTTTTGGAATTATAGATTATGAGACTACCTGCAGAATGGGAAAAACAGAGTGGTGTCCAGCTGACTTGGCCGGATGAGACTACTCCTTGGTATGAACTGGACAAGGTTCAGGAATGTTATGCGAGAATTGCTGCGGCTGTCATGGAGCATGAGCAGCTTATGATAGTTACGGCATCTGTGGAAGGAGCCAAGAAACGCCTTGCGGAAGCGGCTGAAGCACAGGGATTGTCGATTGACATTGACAAGATATATTTCTGCGAGTGTCCTGTCAATGATACTTGGGCGCGTGACCACGGTGGAATCGCGGTTCATGGTGACAGTGGCGAGAAGTATCTCTATGATTTCGTGTTCAACGGCTGGGGATTGAAGTTCGCCTCCGATATGGACAACCAGATTACGAAGACAATATTTTTCGACGGCGTGTTCAGTTCTGATGTCGCATGTGTGGATATGAGACCTTTCGTTCTGGAAGGCGGCAGCATTGATACTGACGGAAATGGGACATTGATGACTACGAGGGAGTGCCTGTGTTCATTGAACCGGAACGAGTATCTTGAGCAGGAGGAGATTGAGGGGGAACTCAAGCAGGCGTTCGGGCTGAAACGGGTGATTTGGCTGGAACATGGCGGTATCGCGGGCGATGATACTGACAGTCACGTGGATATATTGGCGCGTTTCTGTTCGCCTGATACGATAGCTTATACGCAGTGCGAGGATGAGTCGGATGAGAATTACGCGGAACTGCATGCGATGGAAGAACAGCTGAAGACGTTGAGGACTTTGGATGGCGAGCCGTATAAATTGGTTCCGCTGCCATTGCCGGATGCATTGTATCTGGATGACTACAGATTGCCTGGCTCTTATGCCAATTTCCTGATTATCAATGGTGCTGTGCTCGTGCCTGGTTCCGGTTCGGAGAAAGATGAGGTGGTAAGGAAGAGGCTGCAGGACGTGTTTCCGGACAGGGAAGTGAAGATGATTGACTGCCGGGCGCTGCTTTCCGGTCACGGCGGACTTCATTGTGTGACGATGCAGTTCCCGGAAGGATGGTTGAATGAAAAACAATAAATATAAATATGTCTAGAATTCTTAAAGTGGGAATGGTGCAGCAGTCTTGCGGAAAAGACATTGCTGCCAATATAGCGAAGCTGGAAGCGAATATCCGTGACTGTGCGGCCAAAGGTGCGCAACTGGTTGTGCTTCAGGAACTTCATAATAGCGTTTATTTCTGCCAGACTGAAGAGGCAGCATTGTGCGACCTTGCTGAGCCGATACCTGGACCATCTACGCAGAAGTTCGGGGCTCTCGCCAAGGAATTTGGAATCGTGCTGGTCCTTTCATTGTTCGAGCGTCGTGCTCCGGGTATTTATCACAATACCGCAGTGGTGATGGAAAAGGATGGCACTATAGCGGGAAAGTATCGTAAGATGCACATTCCTGATGACCCTTGTTTCTATGAGAAATTCTATTTCACACCGGGTGATTTGGGATTCGTTCCAGTTCACACGTCAGTAGGAAATCTCGGCGTTCTCGTCTGCTGGGATCAGTGGTACCCTGAAGCAGCCCGTCTTATGGCCTTGAATGGCGCAGACCTTCTTATATATCCTACCGCAATCGGTGGCGTGGGCACAGACTGCAAAGAAGAACAGGAAATGCAGCGTCAGGCTTGGCAGCTTGTTCAGCGCGGACATGCAGTAGCCAACGGGCTTCCGGTGATTACCGTCAATCGTGTAGGTCACGAGGATGACCCGTCAGGCAATACGATCGGCCTGGATTTCTGGGGTTATTCTTTCGCCACAGGTGCACAAGGAGAAATCCTCGCACAGTTTGACACTGAACACGAGGAGAACAAAGTAGTCGACATTGACATGGACCGCACTGAATACGTCCGTAGAGGATGGCCATTCTTCCGCGACAGAAGAATCGACGCTTACGACCCGATTCTCAAAAGATTCGGAAAATAATTACTGACTCAGGTTTCGCATTTGCGAAACCTGAGTCAGGTTATTTTTTTTTGAATGTTATTTTTTTTGAATGTTACTTATCTGATTACATAAGTGGCTGTTACCGGAAAATGGTCGGATTCTTTGTCTGCCCAGTAGCAGACATTGTATGCTTTGACTACAAATGCCTTGTTGGGCGCATAAATCAACCAGTCACATGCATAAGTTGGATTTGGCGTCGGTACTGTCCACGGGGCCCCATCACTCAGGCAATTGACGGTGAAGTATCTTTGGAAGGCATCCATAGTGGCAGAGCCTCGTCTGGAATTCAGATCTCCACCCAATATTACGGGAAGGTCCAGCTGCTCTACAAGAGAAAGAATTTCATTGATCTGAAGCAGACGGGCTGCGTCTTCGTACTTGTGATCCAAATGTGTGGTTGCGAAGTAGAACTCTTTACCTTCTTTCGAGACTTTTACATAACCAAATGAACGGATATAATCACCTTTCTTTAATGCACTTAACTTGAAACTTTTTTCTTCGCAAATCGGATATTTTGAAAGAATGAGGTTTCCATAATCTCCTCCTGAAGGAATATCAAGTGCGTGGACAAAATAATAATATTTCATCCCTGTCAGTTCGGATAGTTTTTTAGGCGTATCCCACGGATTAATCTTAGTGTTCCGTTCTATTTCCTGAAGGGAAACGATGTCAGGGTTTTCTTTATTGATGACATCTGCAATTTTATCAATACCCATTTTACGGCCACTATAAGTGTTGTATGTCATTGCCTTTACCGTTACTTCTTCAGATTTGACTTTAGTGTTTTGAGCTGTCAAAGGTAAAGATAACAGGCAAGACATTAAAAACAGAGAGAAATGTTTTATTGAATTCATTTTTGAATTTGAATTAATTGACAATAATGAGGGGAGGGACTTATAATTTTATGATGCAAACGTCATCAAGGAACCATCGGTTAAATGTGCCGTCTTCACCTTCTCCGGAAAACCTTAATCTTGTAGAGGAAGTAGCTCCTTTCACGATAAACCGGAAATTTGAGAAACTTTTGTAGTTCATTCCGGAAATGATCTTTGAAGATTCTCCATCAATGGTACCTCCACCGATTACTTCTACCTTGAAATTGCATGAATCACCATTCTTGTCAGCAGCATCTGACATCATTGATCCTGTCTTGTATGCCATTGCTTTGAGGGTTACTTCGATGTCTGTTGTTTCTGCCAAAGAACTGAGGAATGGAGTCGTCAATTGTCCGGTCTTGCAGGAAAGTGCATTAGGGAGAGTCGCTTGGAAAGCAGCATTTCCGATTTGTACGTATCCTGGACGTGCGCTTACGTTTTCACCGCTCCATCCTCCCTTTTCTTCTTCATTCCAGGAAGAAATGTCCTTTCCGGAGAATACGGTCATGTTTGTCAATTTGTCACTGTCCAGCAAATAATCTACGCCTCCATAGATTCTGTCAAATCCATCACTGAAAATCGCCTCTGAAGGGAAATCCGTGATACTTTCTGAAGCCTGATCCAGTACTATCGCCGCATGAAGGCGTCCTTCTCCTCCTTCTGTCGCTTTAGAATCTCCACCTATACGGATGTCATCTTTTTGCATGATACGCATATAGAGAGTTGCTCCTTTCTTGAGTTTGTCCTGAAGTGTGACCGGAACGGAGAAAAAGTGAGGAACGTTGCGCTTTTTAGCTGGAATCAGGAGTTCTCCGCATGTCGTCCATTCCACATTGTCAGTAGAACTTTGTACGATATAATTTCGTGGCGCATAGTTGGAACCTGTGACACTGCACGAAAACCACAAAGTTCCTGATATCGTTTCTGCGATAGGATACGTCAATAGAACGTATGGATAAGGATTGTTGCAATCCCATAACTGGAGGGAGAAGATATTGTCCAGTTTGTCGGCATTTATCCTGAACCGGACTCCATTGTTGCCATTTCTAGAAGATGCCTTGCTTCTGAAGAACGTCATTGTGACACCTGAACCGTCAGTAGGTTCCACAATCTGTTTTGCCGGCGGATCTGAAAGGAAATTGGTCCAATTTGAGCCGTCTGACATTCTCATCATGTTGTAGCACATGCCGTCAGCATCCGATGTGCCCTTCGCTTTGAACGAGAAGACATACGGGAGTCTGATTCCTGCGGCCGCTCCGAACCGATTGCCTGAAAGGGAGAAATCGTCCGCTGAAACTGGCAGGAGTACAACCCCGCCGTCTACCAAAGATACTATACCGGAAAGTCGTCCACTTCCAGTTGGAACGGAATTTCCTGCGAATGACGCTCCAGACCAGGTGTAAACGGAATATCTTTCGTTGTCCGGATCTTGAAATTCCACACTTCCTTCCATTGAGGACATCAATTCAGATGCTATTGCCTGCGCCGGCTCTATGGCAACGTACATTGATTCATACTTTTTGGAAATATAATCTGAATAGGAGATGACCGTCGGATTCAGTTGAACCTTTGAAGTTTCTGTTCTTACGATGTCAACGTCTCCTGCAGGACGTAATTCCAGTATTCCGTTTTCATCACGAGTCAGTATGCTGCCCTTTACGGGAATCTTGATTTCTTCTCCGAAGTTATACCAAGACAGTTCTTCTGTACGGACCATTATACCTGAGCCGGATTCTTTCGAATCTTGTATTCCGAATACCCCGCCAGGAAGGTTTGCGCCCAGAGATGCAGTATTGACAATGCCGCTGATTGTCTTGTCTTCTGTGATTGTATATTCTGATGCCCCGACTGTCAGATTGGAAGAAAGTGCTCTCAGATCTGATATGGTCCAAGATGAACCATATTCGGATTGTTTTACGTGTATGCTCAGTATCTGAGACGGATCGTCAGTCGAGTTGAATGTCACGATGGTCTCTCGGGCCCCAGATTTGTTTGCGGTCAGGGACAGAACGACGTCCGCATTACCCATGCCAGTTTCCGGGGTGACAGTTAGCCAGTCTGCCGCATCGTTGTCTTTTTTGATTATCTCCCAGTTGCAATTGGCCTTGAGGGAAACGGTGAAGTCAGATGACATTGACGGTGCTACAATCTGAGTCTTGTCTGCTCTTATTGATGCTTTTGGCAATTCAACATTGTTGCTTGCGCATGATGCCAGAAATGACATGGAGATAATCGCAATTATATGCCAGACAATTGAAAGTATATTGTTCATAATAGATTGTTTTTCTAGTTTGACATATTATTTCTTGTCCAAATCTACGAAGACAGGCAAATGGTCAGAAACGGTATATACATCGATTTCTGAAAAAGTCGGAACAGCGGCTCCGAGAACATTATAGGAAACCTGATTTCCGGTATATATCAGCACATAATCGATGCGGGTGTTTCCGGTAGACATGGTGTAGTCATTGGATGTGATGATTTTCCAGCTTTTGAGCAATTCAAGGAACGCATCTGAACCGGTTCTGCTCAAATTCAAATCGCCGGCCAGAAAGACAGGTTTGTCATATGACTTGAAGTGTTCTTCGGCATATGAGTTCAGTTTGGCGGCAGCTGCTGTCCTGTTAATCTCAGATTTGTGACAAAAATGTGTGGCTATGAATACAAAATGCTCAAATTCAGCAACTAAGGCTATACGGGCTTCTGTCTGAGCTGGATTTGGCAGAGATATGATATCTGTCGAGACAGGCTCTTCTTTGGACAGGATGCCATTTCCATACTGTCCGCCCCGCTGGTCAATGGCGCGGCCGAAGGTCGCGTGCATCCCTGTACGTTTAGCCAGTTCTTGAATCTGTGACACCGGATGCCATGTCGTTTTTTCGTCCAGTTCCTGAAGGGCTATGGCGTCTGGTGACAAAAGACTGATGACTTTGGCAGTCATGTCATAATGAGCCATATCGTGAGATGGATTTTGGGTGATTGGACCTTCGCAACGATGAGTGTTGTATGTCGCCAAACGTATCGAGTTGTCAAGTCTGGAATAGCCTCCGATATAGGGATTGTTGCTGCTTTCAGTGTCGGCATATCCAAAATCAAAATCCGAATTGTCTCCTTTCAGATCATGACAGGAAGATGCTCCGATTGCTAATCCGAACAGCATTGCTATCGCTTTCAATATCTTTGATGTTTTCATTTTTTCAAGAGTTGTTGATTACTTTATTTTTTCATGCTTACTAAAATGGGAGACCGTCATCCCAGCCCGGGTTTTGTGAAATCGCGCCCTGTGTAAGCACTCTGTCATCTGTAGGAATCGGGTAAAGATAATCACGTTCTTCGTTCCATATTCTAGGAGTTGTACTATGTGCCAACAAGTTGCCGCTTGTCTTCCCGCTTAAGACAATATCAGTTCCTAATTTGAGGTAGAGTACATCAGCCTTGTTCCCAGGGGCAGTTTCGGAATCGTATATGTATACATCGACTGTTCCGTTCCCATCAAGATCATATTCTCCGGTACCGGCAAAGTATAAACCTTCAATAGGCTTTTCAAACCGTTTGCCCTCTTTCCAACGCATGATGTCCCAATAGCGGAGTCCCTCCATCGGTGTTTCGAGGGTACGTTCACGTCGAATCTCCAATATGACTCCCTTATTGGCGCCTGCTACGTTTGCATATCCGGTTTCCGGAGATGAAAGATACGGATCAGGATTCTCATTAGCTTCTTCCATGTCCAATTCCGGCAATCCCGCTCTTGAACGCAAAGGTTTGATCGTTTTGTTGAGATCATCCTGTTTGAGTGTGCCCAACTCTGCCTTTGCCTCAGCGTAATTAAGCAAAACTTCCGCTAGTCGGAAAAGAGGCATATCGTTGGTAGATGCCTTATTGGCGTCATACTTTTCTTCTGTAAGATATTTGATGAGCTGATATCCTGTGGTGGAACGGGACAGGTCCGGTGCCAGTTCTTTATTTCCGCCGATTCTCTTGTATTTCGGTGTGCGGATTGTCTGGGCCATACGCAAATCGCGGTTCTTACATTCATCTACAAAAGTTTTTGTGGCATAACCGGGCTGGTCTGTATAGCGCGATCCATCTCTCATCAGGTACATGTTGACGGCATTTCGTGTCATACCAGGGCGGCCCATAGTAGCTCCTGTGAGATGCCCGTTGACATCGTGTGTCATGCCGCTGATGGCGGAGGTGTAAGCTCTTGCCAGAATAATCTCTGTCCCGATGGCATTCTGAGAAGTGAACAAATCCTGATATGGCGTGCTTCCTGTCGTATATATGGTATATGGTCCGTTAAGGAATGGTTCAGATGCAGTTACGCATTCTTGTAGGTATTTCTCATATCCGTCAATTCCATGGTATTTTCTGAAAGTGCCTTCAAATAATGCGATTCTGGATTTTAATGCGCGGGCAGTCCATTTGGTCACATGATAAACGTCTTGTTTCTCAGGCAGATTTGCGATGGCGAAATCTATGTCCTCCATGACTTTCTCCATGACAAACTCTCTGGAATCGCGTCCTTTGTAAAGTTCCTTGTCATCCGAACTTAGAGGTTTGTCAACCCAGGGCACATCCCCATATCGTTTGACTTTCTCAAAGTAGAAATATGCCCTGAAGAAGCGCGTGAGACCTTCATATCTGAGACGGACTGATTCCTCTTCTATTTGTGATGAGCGGGAGAGGAAGAAATTCATCTCACGCAGTTTCGTCCATTTCCAGTTTCCGTCAGTAGGCATCGGTTTCCTGACTCCGGAAATCTCGCCAGCCAACACATCACGCACAATCACGTCGAAGGGCTCACTATAGACACCTTCGGCAGAAGGAAATACCGTATAGTAGTTGTTCGTCCAAAGTTCACAGTCCGTTTCTGTCCTGAAATAGGTATCTGGCGAGAGACGGTCTTTTGGCTGGAAATCGAGCATATCCTCGCATGAGACGCAAGCAATTGCCGCGAGGAACAATATAACATTGATAATCGTATGTTTCATAATCCAAATTTTAGAATGTCAAATTGATTCCGAACGCAAATGTTTTGTACCATGGATAGACATCTGAATTTCCTTTGCTGGTAGTTGCCTGCTCCGGATCGATAAAGTCATTATGCAGTTTTGTCCAGTAGAACAGATTCTCTCCACTGAAATAAATGCGGCACTTGGAAAGGCCCGCCTTTGAAATCCATTGCTCTGGAAGACTATATCCGAGAGTGAGGTTCTTCAATCGGCAGTATGCCAAGTTCTGCATATATCTGTCATTGACGTTACGCAAAGAATGCTTGGAATCGCGGGCCGAGTATGCTCTGGCGCGCGGGAAATAAGCATCGGTATTCGTTTCGCTCCAAACGTCGGACATGAAATTTCTCGGGATGAAAGATGCAAATGGACGGACATAAGGGCCCCAGAATTTGATATTGTCATTTGCCGGATACCAATCCTGATGTCCTACGCCTTGGAAAAATGCGGAAACGTCAAATCCCAACCATTCAAAAGCCAAGTTCAGACCATAGGTATAACGTGGGTTGCTGTTGCCGATTTTTACTCTGTCACCAGGATTGTCCAGTGTGCCTGCCCCGCCATTGACAACGTTGTCCCCGTTTAAGTCGAGGAACTTCATGTCTCCGGCTTGAATTCCTCTACCATACACACCGGCATCAGAACGGAAATAGTCATAACAAACTTCTGTCAGATTTATTTTTGAGGCATATTCTTGTGCCTCGGCAGTCGTTTTGAAGAGACCGGCTACACGGTAACCCCAAATTTCACCGACCTCTTTGCCGACATACGGATCGCTGAGGATTCCTGAAGGATTGTCAACCTTTGTATATTTCGCCTTATAGTCGGCCAAGGTGGCAGACAAAGAATAATGGAAAGGTCGTCCTGCTATTTTGAATGAATCCCTCCATCCGAATGTCAGTTCCCAGCCTTTTGTCCGTATGTCATTTGCATTGACCATCGGTTCTGCTGCTCCATAAATTGAAGGTAAAGATTTGCCTTGGGTCAGGATTCCCTTCACGTCGCGGATGTAAGCGTCAAATGAAAGATTCAATCTGGAACCGAGCATGCTCAGGTCGAGACCGACATTCTTGTGAATCACTTTCTCCCATGTGAGGGCTCCGGACACAGGGTTATCTGCATAAGCATAATCAGCACCGCTCACCTTGTCGAAAGTGTAGTTGCCCATTACTTTTTGAGTGTTGATGCTCTGGATATAATCATAGGAGCCTACATCCTGATTTCCGAGTGTTCCATATGAAGCTCGCAACTTAAGATTGTCAACAACATTGCGTAGAGGTTCGAAGAATTTTTCTTCACTGATTCTATATCCAAGTGAAAAAGATGGGAAGAAACCGAACCTGTCACCGCGAGGGAATTTGGAAGAACCGTCATAACGGCCGTCAACCTCAAATAGATAGCGTCCTTTGTAGTTGTAAGCGGCTCTATAGAAGATTCCGGCAGTCGCACGCTCATCTCTACCTCCAGTGAGTTCGGACACTTCACCGACTGCGAGATTGAAATCAGACAATTCTTTTGTAAGCAGATCTTCACGCTTTGCCTTGAGGTCCCTATGGCGTCGTGTCTCATAGTTGAATCCGGCCGTAATCTCCAAATTATGTCCGTTCCAGTCGTTCTTGTAGTTTGCAAATGCGTTTGCAGTATAAAGATTCTGGTCATAGACGACTTCCTTGTATGAATCGGAGTAGTTTGTTGTCATAGTATCCACTTCTCCAGGGTATTTGGAGTATTTTACATCCATTTCACGATAGTCGTTACGGAGATATCCTTTCTTGTAACCGAAATCTGCCTGAACCTTCAGGTTCTTATGGATCTTGAATATGAAGTCGAATTTTGTGGACATTTCCTGAGTGAGGTTGTGCCCTCCGGTGCCTCCTTGCTGCATCATTGCAACCCATCCGTCAGAAGGAAAGTGAGTTGATGAATATGTCAATGAAGTATATGCCACTGATGTCCCGTCAGGGTTCATCGGAACGAAACTGGCAAGACAGTGCATTCCCGGGCGTCGCCAGTTTGTTGATTCGCCTTCCACACCTGAAAAGGTATAACGGCCGCTGAACATGCGCGTTGTATTCTTGACTTCAAGCCAAGGGCGTACGTCAATGGAAATGTTTGAGCGGATATTGAAGGACTTGTATCCGTCATCACCAAGTTTCTGAACTCCTTCTTGTGAGTAATATCTCCCGCTGATGAGGTAGGTAATCTTGTCGCTTCCTCCCGAAATGCTGACGTTGTGATCAGTCGTAGGTCTGCTTAGATTGTAGAGATAGTTGAACCAGTCGAAATTTGCCAGATAGACATAGCTTTGTCTTCCGAAGCGGTTTTCGATCGTTACCCAGGGACGTTCTGGATTTTCTGTCTTGTCGTTACGGCGTTCCCATAATGCCTTATAGTCGGCATCTGTATAGTTGGTATAACGCACACCACGACCGGATTCCATGAAAAAGTCAGCGATTCCGGCAGAGTAATAGCCTCTGGTCTCATAATCAGTAGATGTCGTAGAGCTGGAGAATGCGAAGTAACCATCATACGAGATTGTGGCTTTCTGGTTCTTACGGCCATTTTTTGTGGTAATAAGAATAACTCCGAATGCGGCTTTTGCTCCATATATGGCTGAAGACGCAGCATCTTTCAGGACGGAAATGGATTCGATATCGTTGGTATTGATACGGTCAGGGTAGCTTTCCACTCCATCAACAAGAATTAGCGGACTTCCTCCGTTTGGTGAGCCTGTGCCTCGTATTTGAAAACTTGCGCCGGCGCCAGGTTTTCCGCTGGAAACGGTAACCTTCAAGTTTGGCACCATGCCTTGCAGGGCTTGTCCAAGGTTTGCTACGGGACGATTTTCCAGTTCTTTGGCAGTGACTTGCGCTACTGCTCCGGTCAGATGCTCTTTTTTCTGGGTGCCGTAGCCGACAACTACAACGTCGTCAAGTAGCATCTCGTCTTCAGAAAGCACTACATTGTAGACGCTCTTTGTGGAAATGATTTTGAATTCCTGCTCCACATAGCCCATACATGAGACGACGATTGTGGAGCCGTCAGATACATTCTGCAATGCAAACGAACCGTCATCTGTTGTTATGACGCCCATGGTTGTGCCTTTCACAATTATGCCGACACCTGGTATGCCTTGTCCGGAAGCATCTGCTACCCGTCCGGAAATTGAGCGCACGGACTTCGTGTCCTGTGCTGAAGCTGTTCTTGCCATTGCGAACGATACCAGGACTAGTATCGCCAGAACAAATGGCCTGAATAGCCTATGATTATTTAAGTGATTCATTATGAAAATGTTATTAGTTCTTATGACAATTGAATTTGTTGCTTTATTTAGTAGGCCAACTCAACGACGACGGGGAAATGATCAGAGGGCGTATGCGCGCGATATTTTCCTGGAACATCGGTTGGTACACGATAGGTATCTGTCAAAATACCATAACGGAGAGGTGTAAATCCCGGTGTTATGAAAATATGGTCTATCCGTCTGAAAGTTTTTATGTCCGGGTCAAACCAATTTTCAGTACCGGTTGTTGTCAATCTGATGGGAGAACTGTCGTAAGCGTCACTTAGGATTCCTGATTCGCATATTATGGAATGGCAGGTGCTTGTCTCTCCCACATTGAAATCCCCTGTAAGAACAGCCCTTTCACCATGACACATTTTTTTTATTCTGTCCAACACCAAACGGCAACTTTCTATCTGAGACTGTTCCCCTTTGTGATCCGTATGAAGAGTGAAAAACCAAAAGCGTTTATGGCTTTCTCTATCCATGAATCTGCCCCAGGTGCAAATGCGGACGTATGCTGCGTCCCAACCTTTCACCGGCTTTGTGGAATCTTCAGCCAGCCAAAAGTGTCCTGAATCGAGCAATTTGAATCGTTCTCTCTTATAGAATATGGGAGAATACTCACCTTTCTCCTTTCCGTCATCACGCCCGACTCCAATGTAATCATAATCTGGAAGAGCGGCCAGCATGTCTGTCAACTGGTCGTGAAGTACTTCCTGGGCTCCGAAGATGTCGAAATCGTGAAAATGAATGAGATCTGCAATAACCGGGTATCTTTGCTTCCATCCGTCTCCTTGGGCTTCATCCTTAGGATTTGCGTTCCTCAGATTATAACTGGCGACAGTAAGCGTTTGCGCTCCGCATGTCATGAATGACAAGAACAGCAGAAGCAATCCAATCTTTAGTTTCATGCTTCAGTGTTTTTAGGTAGAGAATCTCCTGAAGTTTTCTTGGACGGATCAAAGATTGCGACACCTACAAGAGAATCTGCGCATCCGTAGTAAAGGAACCATTTGCCTTTAAAAAACACCAGACCTTCTATGAATACGGTTCCGTCTTTGTACTGTCCGCTTTTCTCGAAATTATCCATAGGACGGAAGAAAGGTACGTCCAGACGACCGATGACCTTTCCGGGATTATGGGCATCAAAAAGAAGTTGTCCTGCCGAGTAGGTGCCGGCAGGGAAGCGAGTGTCACGTTTGTCGTCAACCCTGTTTTTGCCATTATAAAGGAGCAAAATGCCTTTATCGGTGAGAAGGGCTGGAGGTCCACATTCCGTCAGAGCACTGTCGAAGTATCCGTTTCTAGGAAATACTACCCCTTTCAGTTCACCATTTTCATCTAATTCAGGTGTCCAGTTGACAAGGTCATCCGAAGTGGCGATATTAATCATCTTTTCGCCCCAATACATAAGGTACTTGCCGTTTACTTTGGTTATGACCTGTCTGCCGTTATCGAGTTTCGTTACAATTGAGCCTGATTTGCTCTTCAAGTTGTGGAATCTTCCTTCATAGGCCTTTTCGAAAGCGAAGCCATGTTTGGTCCAATTTACGAGATCCTGTGATGTTGCCACGCAAAGACGCGGGATCTTGCGGTTCCATGACGTGTAGAGCATAACATAAGTGCCGTCTTCAGTTACCGCAATACGAGGATCTTCGCATCCCCCGGGCCAATCGTAATCTTTCAAAGAATCCTCTTTCGGAAAAAGAACAGGTTCGTTCCGTATTTCCATCTTTATTCCATCTGTGCTCTCGGCGAGACCTATTCTGGAAGTCCTTTTGCCGATGCCGGTGGCGGAGTTGTCCTCTGCTCTGAAAAGGACACATATTTTTCCGTCTTTTACCGTTGCGGCAGGATTAAAGGTGTCGCTTTCCATCCATCCGACAGAATCTTTATGCATCGGACAAAGAAACTTGGTTCGTGTGTCTGGCTTGATGATGGGATTCACTCCTTCGGGACGCATGAATCCTCCCAATGTCCATTCGGGCAATTTGTTTTCACTCGCGGTACTGTCCGCTCGAGAATTGCCCGCGAATCCGCAATCTGAAATTGTGATTGCGGCAATCAAAAGAAAAATGAGATTGAATGATTTCATGATAACTGTTGTTATTAGTTCCGCAAAAGTAAAAATCATCAAATACATCGAGGTACTTAAGCCATCGAAAAAGGTTCTTCGGGCACTCTAAAAAGTTCACTCTATTCCGAAATTGGTTCACTTTATGTCGTCGAATTATCCAAAATTTTGAATTCATGGCCCTTCTCTATAACTTTACCATATGAAACCACTAAAGTATTCATTGATTGTTTTTCTGCTCTGTTTGACAGGCTTTGCCTCTCTTGCGGGGGAACAATATAGTATTGAGAGATTGTCCAATGAAAACGGTCTGTCAAACAGCTCAGTCAATTGTTTCTGTGAGGATTCCCGTCACCGGCTTTGGATAGGAACTTGGGACGGGCTGAATGTGTATGATGGCAGAAAATTTCAAATATATCGCCACAAACGAAATTTTTCCGGGAGTATCGGCAACAATATTATCCGACAAATCATTGAACAGGACTCTCTCACAATGTGGATAGTGACCAATGATTGTGTCAGTCGCCGGGACGAAAGGACAGGGCGATTCTCGAACTTTTATCCGGGTCGGGATAATAACGCCAAGTCTGGTCCGGTATCATACATTTTGGGAAAAACCTCCGGAAACGATATACTTGTCTGTGCCAAGCAGCACGGTTTCTTTTTGTACCGACAAGGTGTAAGGGAATCAGGGTTTATTCCTGTCGTCGGAGGTGATCCAAGGGTATTGTCAATGCTGATTGATGATACTGACCGAATTTATATGCTGACAGAATCCAGAGAAATCCGGTGTTATCGTTTCGTATATCTTGAAGGTCGCGGACTTCCAATGCTAGTGGAAGAGTCTCCAGTGAAAACGCAGCGTAAGGTATCAGATATATCATTGACTGATAATATGCTGGTAATCAATTGCGGCAGTTTTGTCGAAGCGCTGGACTTGCGTACTGGAGAACGCTATGGAATCGAAACGGGATTGCCGAATGTCGGTAGAATTGCTTCTCGGGGAGGTTTTCTTTATTTGACGGACAGGAATTATTCCAAGCTTGTACGTTACGATTTGAGAGCAAGGCATAGTGATGTCATCGACTCGTTCCCTGCTAAGACTGCGGTGTTTTCGCTTTATGCCGGCTCTCAAGATATTCTATGGATAGGGACGGATGGAAGGGGTATTCTGAAGTTGTTCAAATACGCATCACCTTTCAGGACAATTCATACTGCCTATCCTGTCCGATGCTTCTCTAAAAGTGAGGATGGAACCATATTGGTCGGAACAAAGGGCGAAGGCATAAAACTGTTTGATAAGCGGGAATGTAAGGTGTTGGGGGAGATTACAACTACTCAAGGATTGATTTCCAACTCCGTTTACTGTATGCGCAAGAACAGCCGGGGGGATGTCTTTATCGGAACTGAGGGAAAAGGTATCAACTATTTGTTGAGAGGCGAAAAGTTCTTGAGAAAACTCCATTTCCCGACAGACAGCATTACAGTAAAATCTGTCTATAGCCTGAATTTCAGCCGTGGTGATTCTGTTTTGTGGGCTGGGACTTCAGGAGGAGGCTTGATACGCATGAATTTGAAATATTTGCGAGGAGACGGATATGTTGTGCATGATGTCAGACAGTATAAAGCGTCTGGAGCATACTCCGCATTGGGGAGCAATGTCATTTATTCGATTGTACGCAGTGATGACCAAGATTTGCTTTGGCTGGGAACCCGAGGAGGAGGCGTAGTTAAGTTTGATTCGGGAAAAGAGCAATTTGAAAGCATTTCTGATTATTCCGATCTGTCAAAAGAAATCAATATGGATGTCCTTTCCATGGTTCGTAGTACAGACGGCAGTCTTTGGGTCGGTACCAGTTATGGCTTGAACAGACTGATGACTGAGGAAGGACAACTACGATACTCCAGTTTTCCTGGCGAGGCTGATCTGGAGGATTCCGCTGTGCATGGCATAGTGGAGGATATGGCCGGTAATCTGTGGATTAGTACAGGCGACGGCATAATTTGCATTGACAGACTCTCCGGGAGTTCTGTTCAGTACACATCATTCAACGGGTTGCAAAACAATGAATTTGCTGATGGCGCATATTTCAGGGATAACGATAAAGATATCTTCTTCGGTGGAGTGGCCGGCTTCAGTTATTTCAATCCTGAAGAAATGTCACTTCGTGATTATAGTCCACAAATCAGGCTTTCCGGCTTGCGTGTAAATAATGCAGAGCTGAATGTTTATGACCGCATTAAACAGAACGTACTTTGCTTGGATTATGATGAGGCTCATGTTTCGCTTTCTTTTTGTGTGGGTGATTTTATCAACAATGAAAACTGTATATTTGAGTATCGCATTTCATCCATTTCCGATGATTGGATCAGTAATGGGAGCAATTCCTCAATATCATTGACAAGACTTCCTCCTGGTCGATATAGGCTTGATGTCAGATATACGAATGGAGACCGTGTATGGTGTAAATCAATGTTCAGTCTGAATATTCGCATGAGGCATCCATGGTGGTTCAGCGGCTGGGCTGTCTTTACGTATTTCTTGTTGGCGATGTTCGTTGCGTATGTCGTGTATTCCATAATTCGCAATCGAATCCGGATGAGCCGCCAGCTTTTACTGGAGCATGTTGAAAAGGCACAGCAAAAGAAAATGCATGAATCACAGCTTAACTTCTTTGAAAATATTGCCCATGAATTCTTTACTCCTTTGACACTGATTTATGGACCGGCTCAGCAACTGCTTGAACGTGGAGAATTGGATTATTATACAAAGAAGTATGTTCTCCTTATAAAGAATAATGCGGAGAGGATGCAGCAATTGCTCAATGAACTGATGGAGTTCCGAAAAGCGGACAAGGGTTATACAATTTTGCATGCGGAAACTGTCAATTTGAAGTCTATGCTCAACTCAATCATAGACAATTTCATGTTGCTGGCAGGAGAAAACCACATTCAATTGTCTGTCCGGATTGAGGCAATTGATTCTTTCAATACAGATAGGAATGTGCTGGAAAAAATCTTTTTCAATCTCATATCTAATGCGTTCAAATACACGCCGGCCAATGGATATATCAAAATTTATCTGGAACGTCAGGCTGACGGCACTGTTCAATTTCGAGTCCGCAACTCTGGAAAAGGACTTACTGAAGAGCAGTGTGCCGAGGCTTTTAACCGATTCCGGATTTTTGAACATACGAATCAGAAACATGCCATAAGCACCGGTATCGGACTGAATCTTACAAAGGAACTTTCAGATCTGCTGGGCGGAAAGATTTCAGTTGGAAGCCAATTGAATGAGTATGTTGAGTTTAAGGTTGTATTGCCGCAACTCCCTATGCCTGAAAAGCAACCAGAGGAAGATTCAATTAAAGACGTGACTCGCAGTCTGCCGGTTTCACTGTACACGCATCAGAAGTTTACAGTGTTGGTTGTTGAGGATGATTGTAACATACGGGACCTCTTGATGGATATTCTGTCTTCAAAATATACTGTGCTGACAGCAAATGATGGACTTGAGGCTATCAGGATTCTCCAGCAGAATTTGCCTGATTTGGTTCTATGTGACATCGTTATGCCTGAACTTGATGGATTGGGATTGATAGACAAGATCCGTTCAGATGAGCGTACCGCGCATCTTCCAATTGTAAGTGTTTCTGCAAAACTGTCAATAGAAGACCGTATAGAAGCGGTAGAGCATGGTGCAGACGCTTATATAACCAAGCCGTTTAATCCCAGGCATGTTTTGGCAACAATTGAACAACTTCTGAATAAGCGTACGATAATGAAGGAGTATTTCAACTCGGTGCGTTCTGATGTCACGGTCAGGGAAGGTGTGACTCTTCACCATGAAGATGAGCGCCTGTTGAATGATATCGTAGGCTTCATAGAGAAAAACATTGATGATGAGGCTCTCAATCCGACTTCAATCTCTGATTTTATAGGCATGGGTAAAACTTCGCTTTACGAGAAGTTGAAGGAACTTACGGGGAAAACGCCTGGAGAGTATATTCGTATGGTACGTTTGGATCACGCGTCCAAACTTCTCAAGACCACCCAACTTACAGTGCAGGAAGTTATGTATAAATCCGGTTTCAGCAGTAAATCATACTTTTATAAGGAGTTTGCAGCAAGATTCGGGTCGTCACCTAAGGAGTATCGTAAAGCAAACAGCCTGTAACAAAAGTCCACGACATAATATAAATATGTTTTGTCGCATATATGTTCGTTGGACACAAACTTGCAAACTCGCTGATTTATAAAGACATTACTTACTCAAGTTTCGCAAGTCGTCAAACTTGTTGAACGGTAGTGCGAATTTGAGGGTTGTCACTCGTTCGAAGGCTGCATATCCAGGAATGATTGTGCATACTTCACCTAATCTATATTTCTTTATGTCCATACTTTATTCTCCATCTTTTAGCATTTTCCTGACTTCCTTATCGAAATCTGAATCAATCTGTTGCGTTGGATCAAACAACGCATATTCATCTTCGGCCTTTTTCTTCGCTAGAGCCGCAGAAATTTTGCCTTTGTCAGGAAGAATCTGGTAGCGGCGGAATGTCAGGAATTCATTGATGCTGGCAGCGAACTGCTCCATATTGAATGTATTCTCGCGCTCGATGAGGTCTTCAATATAGTCGAAATAGCCTGCCACAGTGCGCTCCAATTGTCGGATTTCCTTTTCTTGAAGGTAATTCTTTGCAATGCTTACATCTGATTTTAAGACTCGTCCGTCCGGAGAGTTCTTCCAAGTTGTCAGTCCCATATGCTCTTTCGTGTGGTCGGCTTTGGTATAGATAATTTCTGCCGCCGTCTGACCAGTTATGGCGTAGTGGAAGCGGTTTTGGACCATTGACGGAAACGAGTGGCTTTAAGAGAAGAAACACGGTAACCAACGGCTATGATGGCATCAAGTGAATAGTACGATGTCTCGTATGTCTTAGCGTCAGTGGCAGTTGTTTCCATTTTGGAAATAACTGAATCTGCCGTGAGTTCCCCCTCTTCAAATATGTTCTTCAGATGTTTGCTGACAGCAGGAACCCCGACCCCAAATAGTTGTGCCATAGTTTTTTGGGTACACCATATCGTCTCATCTTTTATGACCACCTGCACCTTGCCACTGTCTTCCGGCATATTGTACAGTAGGAATTGAACCTCTCTATCCATATCTACTACTTCTTCTGCTTGAAACCATACGTATGGCCTCAATACAAAGATAGCGAATTTTATGGACTTGACAGTTATCCGATATACTCTCGATGGGACATTTTCACATTGGCCTGATTTACTTTAGCATAGTGTAGGGTCTTGTCGATTTTGACATGACCGAGAATGCATTGGACTTGTTCTATCGGCATTCCTTTATCTATTGCCATAGTGGCGAGAGTACGACGGAATTTATGTGGATGTATCTTGTCCGTATTTCGACCCTCTTTCGAAGCTACCTCTTGACATTTCTCGGATGTTTAAGTTGTTGAAACTTAGATAATAACGAGGAAGCGCCGCTGCCGAGAGAAGCGAAAAATGCTCGAGTCGTCTCCGCAATTGCATTTCTTCATGGAAAAGTCCTGTTTTTACGGGCGTATCCTGATTTCAGAATGCAAACTGGCTCCGGTCAGGCCTGTTCCTATCCGAACTCACATCAGTTTTGCTATTTTGTTCCATCTAAAACGTTTCTGCGGTACAAAACACATCCGATAACTTATTTGGTGCAACTTAAAACGTTTTCTTGGAACCAAATCGTCGGAATGTTGGAATTCGCGTCCGGCAGAACGGTGTAGCCGTCCTCGGCTTTACGAGCGAAAGGAGCCCGTCTCTTCAAGGACAATGTCCAGGAAAGAGACGGGCTCCGTAAACATATGAATGTAAAATTATTTTACTTCCTTGATCAGCTCCATTCCTTTTCGGATGGACTCCTCGTTCTTAGGAATGAGGTTGTGGTGTCTTTCCGGAAGAGTCTTGCGGAGAGCAGCGATGACGCTGTCGATCTTGACGACCGGACGGATTGCAAGCAGACCTCCGAGGACAATCATGTTGAATGTCTTGATGAGGTTCATTTCTGCCGCTGCATCCATGGCGTCAATCCTGTAGACCTTGATATCCTTCCTTGTAGGTGGTTCTGAAATACCATAGCCGTCGTAGATGATGATTCCACCCGGCTTTACCTTCGGTTCGAATTTTTCGAGAGAAGGCTGGTTCAGCACGATAGCGATATCGAAACTTGAAAGAATAGGGGAGGAAACAGGGTCGTCGCTCACGATTACCGTGACATTGGCGGTACCGCCGCGCTGCTCAGGGCCGTAAGCCGGCATCCATGTTACCTCTTTTCCTTCCATCAGACCGGCATAAGCCAGAATCTTACCCATCGAGAGAACACCTTGTCCTCCGAATCCTGCGATTATTATCTCATCTGTCATAGCCTTGTCGATTTAAATTGTACCATTATCCTTGAGGTCGCCCAGTTCGTAGAATTTGAACATGTTCTCTTCCATCCACTTGTTGGCTTTCTCAGGGCTCATCTTCCATCCTGAATTACAGGTAGATACGACCTCTACGAGGTTCGAACCCTTGCCCTGCATGGAATATTCGAATGCCTTTCTGATAGCTTTCTTGGTGCGGTTGATGGCGGCTACTGTATGGACTGCCTGACGCGTAACGTAGCATGTTCCCTCCAGTTTCGCTGCCAATTCGGTGATTTTCAGCGGATAGCCATGAAGCGACACTTCGCGGCCATAAGGACATGTAGCTGTCTTCATGCCGAGAAGGGTAGTAGGAGCCATCTGGCCGCCGGTCATACCGTAGATAGCGTTGTTGATGAAAATGATAGTGATGTTTTCACCTCTGTTCAACGCGTGGATTGTCTCCGCTGTTCCGATGCAGGCGAGGTCGCCGTCACCCTGGTATGTGAACACGAGTCTGTCCGGCCAAAGTCTCTTCGTGGCGCTGGCCAATGCAGGAGCTCTTCCGTGGGCAGCCTCTTCCCAGTCTACATCAATGTATTTGTAGGCGAATACTGCGCAGCCTACCGGTGAGATGGCGATCGTCTTGTCGGTCATTCCCATCTCCTCGATTACCTCTGCGACTATCTTGTGGACAACTCCGTGGCTGCAGCCCGGGCAGTAATGCATCGGAGTGTCATTCAATAAGGTAGGTTTCTTATAGACAACCTGTCCTTGCTCGATTATTTCTTCTCTTGTCATGGTCTTCAGAATTAGAAAAGACGTTTGATCGCATCCACGACTTCGTCAGGGTCAGGAATGATACCTCCGAGGCGTCCGAAATGCTGAACCGGAACTTTGCCTTCTACGGCGAGGCGGATATCCTCCACCATCTGTCCGGCATTGATTTCAAGTGAAAGGATGCCTTTTACCTTTCCGGCGAGTTTCTGGACTTCCTTGGTAGGGAACGGCCAGAGGGTGATAGGACGGAGAAGGCCGACCTTGATGCCCTGTGAACGGGCGATCTCGATACTCTTCTTCGCGATTCTGGCAGCAGAACCGAAGGCGACGATTGCGTATTCCGCATCATCGAGAAGATATTCCTCGAAACGAACCTCTTTTTCCTCTATCTCCTTGTATTTCTTCTGGATGCGGAGATTGATGACCTCCATTTCCTCTGAGCGGAGCTCAAGCGAAGTTATGATGTTAGGATGCTTTCTGCCCATACGTCCCGTGGTAGCCCATGGACATTCTTTAATGATTTCTTCTTCGGTACGGCGTGGCTTGAACGGAGGAAGGACGACTTTCTCCATCATCTGTCCGATGGCACCGTCAGCAAGAATCATTGCAGGGTTTCTGTATCGGAATGCCAATTCAAATGAAAGGTCCACGAAATCAGCCATTTCCTGAACTGAAGCAGGAGCGAGCACGATGAGATGATAGTCGCCGTGTCCGCCACCCTTGCAGGCCTGGAAATAGTCTGCCTGGCTAGGCTGGATAGTTCCGAGTCCCGGACCTCCGCGCATTACATCTACGATGAGGGCAGGAAGTTCGGCACCGGCCATGTAGGACAATCCTTCCTGCATCAAGCTGATGCCAGGGCTGGAAGAAGATGTCATGACTCTCTTTCCTGTACATGCGCCGCCATAGACCATGTTAATCGATGAAACTTCGCTCTCAGCCTGCAAAACTACCATTCCTGTAGTCTCCCAAGGCTTTTCTACGGCCAAAGTTTCAAGAACCTCAGACTGAGGGGTAATAGGGTAACCGAAGTAACCGTCACAACCACAGCGGATTGCTGCGTGGGCAATGGCTTCATTGCCTTTCATCAATGTGATTTCCTGATCTGCCATAGCTTAGACTGTTTTAAGACGGTAAACGGTTATGCACCCGTCCGGGCATATTGTAGCGCATGAAGCGCATCCGGTACAGGTGTCAGCAAGAACCTCATGGGCGTAATTGTAGCCCTTACGGTTCACTTCCTTGGTCGTTAGAGCAAGGACATTGAGCGGGCATGCGACGACGCAGAGATTACAACCTTTGCATCTCTCGGTATCGACTATGGTCGCTCCTTTCATTTTAGCCATAATACCTTGTGTTTATTGATTGTACATATCCTTATTGTAGAAGTCCAGAATCTCATTGGCTATCGCGTATGCATTGGCCGCCGGGCTTTCCGGATTTATCGCCATGGCTTCCAAATAATTGTTTATCGCCAGTTGCCAGTCGCCTCTCTTCCTGTGGGCATTCCCCAGCAGGTAATAGGCACGGTCCGACGGTTCCGGAGCCGAGGTGATATATTCGTCGAGCAGACGGATAGCTTCATCGATCCTGCCTTCTGCAAGAATCTTTTCGATTGTCTCTAATTCCTGCATTGCCTAGTCGATGAACAAGCACCAGTCGTGGATGTCTTCTTCCAATCCTTTCTGTATGCCGATGATATGTTCGTAGAGCTTCCGGCTGGTTGCGCCGCAGTTTTCTCCGGATGGGATTCTGTATCGGCGGGAAACGTCAGGGCATTCGAGTGCCGGCTTGTCATCAATGCAGTTGATAGGTGTGATGACAACTGCCGTACCGCATGAGTTGACCTCGTCCATTTCTGCGAGCTCCTCGACTCTTACCGGGCGGATTTCCACATCCAGTCCCATGTCGGCCGCCACTGTGCGGAGGCTGAGGTTGGTGATTGAAGGCAGGATGCTCTTCGAACGTGGTGTGATGTATGTGTTGCCTTTGATTGCGAAGAAATTGGAAGAACCGAACTCTTCGATAGTGGTCTTCGTGGCGGTATCCAGGAACAGAAGTTCACGGTAGCCGGTGTTGTGCGCGAGGTTGTATGCGTGCAGTGACTGGGCATAGTTGCCGCCGATCTTGTAGCATCCGGAACCGTATGTGGCAGCGCGGTCATAGTTTCTGGAAATTACAGCATTGCCTGGAGTAAGGCTCTTGGCTCCTGAATATGTGCCTACAGGTGAGCACATTACAGCGAACATTACATCCTTTGCGGAATGAATGCCGAGCTGTGGATTGATGCCGAAAAGCACAGGACGGAGATACAGGGAAGCGCCGCTTGCTTCATAAGGAGGAAGGTAGTCGATGTTTTCCTTCACGCAACGGACACACATCTCGATGAACAGCTCCTCTGACGGTGCCGGCATGTCAAGGTATGCGGCACTGCTTGCCATTCTCTTGGCGTTGCGGTCCGGACGGAAAAGTCTGATTTTGCCGTCGACTCCGCGGAATGCCTTCAGTCCCTCAAAGCATGATGGGGCATAGTGGAAAATTCCGGCGAAACTGCTTAAACCGATGTTGAAATCCTCTGTCACGACAGGAGATTCCCATTTTCCGTCAATACAACGGCTGTAGACCAATGCTTTGGTCTGAGTATAGCTGAATGACAGCTTGCTCCAATCTATATTACTCATTATGATGATGTTAATTAATCTTCTATAATTCTGTCTTTGTCATAAGTATGAATCTTCGTCTGTCCGGAAAGAATCATATATCCGTTTTCGGCAAGACTGTTGATTTCATCTTCTCCGGGGAACACCTCCACCGGTGCAATGAACTTGACCTTTGCAGTTATGGCGTCCATGAGTTCCTTGCTGTGCGCAATGCCTCCCGTAAGGAGGATGGCGTCAACTTTTCCGTCTGCGGTGGCCGCCATTGCGGCAATGTACTTGCATATATTCAAGACGTATGCCTTGAGGAAGGTCTGCGCCAATTCGTTCCCTTCTTTTGCCAATTTTTCCACTTCGATCATGCTGTTGGTACCGAAGTATGCTACCGCACCGCCTCTTCCGATGAGTTTCTTCTGGATTTCCTCTTTAGTGTATTTTCCGCTGAAACACATGTCTATCAGCTCGAAAGGAGGGCAGCATCCTGCTCTTTCCGGGGTGATGGGGCCGTCGCCGCCGAGACCATGGTTGGTGTCGATTACTTTTCCGTTTCTGTGGAGCGAAATCGTGGCGCCGCCTCCCATGTGGGCTACGATGGCTGTAACATCATTGGTCTTGTGGCCGTGCTCACGGAGATATCTTCTCACGATGGCCCTGGAGTTGAGCGCGTGGAAGAGAGTTTTTCTGGTGAATTCGGGAATTCCTCCCATCCTGCACTCCGGCAGCATTTCATCTGCCATAGGAGGGTCGGCAATGTATGCGACGCATTTGCCGAAACGTGGAGTGAGATGTTTTTCCTCCCTGATCTGGTTGATTTCAGCTGCAACATCATCGGCAAGGATGGCGCTCAGGTTGCATGCATGTTTTCCGTCGCGGCAGCTCTTCAAGACTTCCCGCATGTCCTGGTTTACATTGTAGACGCCTGTGATGACAGGAACAATGAGTCCGCCTCTGGCCATCACGATGTCGACGTCCTCCAGCGGAATGTTCTTGGAAGCCATGAAATCCTTGATTGCCTTATGGCGCATGTCGGCCTGGTCCATTACTGAAGGGTATTTGGCGACATCTTCAGCCGTATGTTCCAGTTTGGTATCGAATACTCGGGTCCCGTCTGAGAAATAACCTAGTTTCGTGGTCGTGGACCCCGTGTTAATGACAAGAATGTTCCCTTTCTGAGGGATTTCTGTGTTTTGTGTCTTGTTATCCATCGGATGTAAGGCTTAATTTTTGCCTCAAGATATTACATTTTTTTCAAGAACGCTAATAAAATCTAATTTATTTTAATCTTTTTCTTCTTTTTGGCGAAAAATTAACTCCGAGAATAGGGTTTTTGGTTAGTAATCATTACAAAAAAGGACTACCGGATAATCCGGTAGTCCTTTTTATAGACTATATGTTGCTGATGATTATTCAGCTACAACTTCGAACTTGAAAGTGCCCTTTACACTCTTGTAGCACTTTACTTCAGCCTCGTACTCGCCGAGTTCCTTGACAGGTGAAAGGATGGTGATATCCTTCTTGTCAACCTCTACACCGGCAGCAACAAGTGCTTCTGCGAGCTGGGCAGCGGTGATGGAACCGTAGATCTTGCCGTTCTCGCTGACCTTTGCAGAAACCTTGACTGATACTGCTGCAATCTTAGCTGCAAGAGCCTCTGCGTCAGCTACGAGTTTAGCCTCCTTGTGAGCTCTCTGGCGAACTGTCTCGGCATGCTGCTTCTTTGCAGACTCAGTAGCGAGGATTGCATATCCCTGAGGAATAAGATAGTTAAGAGCGTAACCTGCTTTTACCTTAACGATATCATCTGCGTGACCGAGATTGGCCACTTCTTTCTTCAAAATGATTTCCATATTCCTGTCTCCTGATTATTTAAGAAGGTCTGTTACATACGGGAGAAGCGCGAGTGAACGGGCTCTCTTTACTGCCTGAGCGACTTTTCTCTGGAATTTGAGAGATGTTCCGGTGATACGGCGAGGGAGAATCTTACCCTGCTCGTTCAGGAATTTCTTAAGGAACTCAGGATCCTTGTAATCTACATATTTGATACCTGCTCTCTTGAAGCGGCAGTATTTTTTCTTTCTAACCTCTACTGCAGGAGGGTTCAGATAACGGATTTCGTTATTCTGCTGTGCATTGTTTGTCTGTGCCATAGTTCTACCTCCTTAAATTAGTTCTCAGACTCAGCAGCAGCTGGTGCAGCGGCAGCCTTTGCCTGTTTGTTAGCTCTTCTCTTCTCTGCGTAAGCTGCAGCATCCTTGTCAAGTGCAACGGTGAGATATCTGATGATTCTCTCGTCACGGTGATACTGGGTTTCGAGCTTGGCAATGAATTCAGGATTAGCCTTGAACTCGATCAAGTGATAGAATCCTGATGTCTTGTGCTGGATAGGGTAAGCAAGCTGCTTCAGTCCCCAGTCCTCTTCGTACACGACTTCACCGCCATGTTTAACGATGTAGTCTACGTACTTGGCAACCGCTTCCTTCATCTGAGCCTCAGACAAAACGGGAGTTGCAATGAAAACGGTCTCGTACTGTTTCATACTTAAAGTAATAATAGTTAATAATTTACATTCTTTCGCAGGATAAATTCCTGCCAAAAGGACTGCAAATATAGGAATTAATTTTCATATTGACAAATATTTGCGATATTTGCGGAGATGGACGAGCTGATTTTGTCCTAATTGTATATTATGAAACTACTTAAACCGACATTGATATTATTCTTATTGTTCCCGCTGCAGGTTCTTGCCGGTAATACGGATGTAAGAGGGGAGTGGTACGCGGAGATGAATCTGATGGGTGCCGGGCGACGCGCAATGCCGTTCTGGAGTTATACCAACAAAGGCGGGATTCTACCCTCGTCGCCAGGAACGGCTGTCAATGCCGGTGCATCTTCCGCTTTTTTCAATGCCAATGATTTCCGCTTTTCTGCGGGGCTAGCTGTTGCGGGTTATTATTCGGCTGAAACTGAGGCATATATGCCGTTGAGGACCGCCAAGAAATCCGGTTTCCGGGGCTTTCTGCCGGAAGCCTATGTTTCTGCCGGGTGGAGAAATCTCAATCTGGATTTGGGAATCAAACGCCGGGCAATGGATTTCGGAGGGCTCTCCATAACGGGAGGAGATTTGACGTTCACCGACAATTCAATGAATTTCCCGGGATATAATCTTCATTCCGACTGGATGGCGGTCCCGAAAACCCGTGGCATTCTGGCGGTCAGGTTCGATTTCGGTGACTACGGAATGTGGGACAACAGGTATGTGAAACATGCACTTCTGCATAATCAGGCATTGTACTTCAAGGTAGCATTGACGAAAAAATTGACATTGACCGCAGGTCTGGAGGATTGGGCGCAGTGGGGTGGTGATTCGCCGTTGTATGGGCCTCAGCCTCATTCCTTTACGGATTATCTGAAAATTTTGGTCGGGAGCAGCGGCGGGGATGACGCCTCCAAGAGTGACCAGATCAATGCATTGGGCAACCATCTCGGACGCGAGCTTGTACGTCTGGATTGGGCGGAAGAGAAATGGACATTGACCTTCCAGCATGATATTCCGTTCGAGGACGGGTCTGGTGTCGGTTTCCAGAATTTTCCGGACGGTGTGAATACGCTGCATTTCTCTTTCAATGACAAGGAAAAGTGGGTGAGCGACTTGCTGCTGGAATTCATCTATACCAAATGGCAGTCCGGGACACGGCATGACAGGCCTGCGACGCCCGAGGAATTGAAGAAAAATCCGGGAAAGACGCGTTATGTGATCGGCGGCTGTGACGATTATTTCAATAACGGGGAATACAAGTCCGGGTGGACTTACAATGGAAAGGTAGTCGGGCTTCCTCTTTTTACGCCGATGCCGGTGGGGGAGAACGGAATCACACCCGGTGTCTGCAACAATCGGATAGTGGCGTGGAATTTCGGTGTGGGCGGTATGGTCTGCAGAAAGATACCTTATATTATAAAGGTGACATATAGCCGCAATCATGGAGCGTACGGACAGCGGTTGAAGTTCTTCAATGACGTCCCGCGCCAGGTTTCGGGAGCATTGGAACTGACTTTCAGGGACTTGCTGCCGTATATGTCGGCGATGGCCGGTGTTTATGCAGATGCCGGAAGCTTGTTTCCGGATTCGGTCGGGGTGACATTGAAATTCCTGTTCAAGGGGGATTTCGGCCGCAGGCGCGCATTGTAAAACGAATATTTTTATATATTTGGAAAATTTATTGACAAATGGCTTCTAAATATGATTGGCAATATTGCTCTCTAGGTGGGGCAATCAGGGTGAAAATCGGTTCCGGAGAGGATATCGCCCATCTTGGAGAACTTGACCAGAAACTGTGGACGGTGCTGAGTTGTCCGGTGGACGGGCTGGAATTTGACAGACAGACGCTGGAGTTTCTTGATGCGGACAAGGACGGAAAGATAATGGTGAAAGAGGTCGTGAAGGCTGCCGAGTGGCTTACTTCCGTCATCAAGGACAAGGACACGATCCTGAACGGGGACAGTGTGCTGAAACTGAGCAATATAGATACGTCTACCGAAGCGGGCAGACGCCTGTATGGCTCCGCGAAGCAGATTCTGTCGAATCTCGGCATTGACAAGGATGAAATCAGTATTGGCAATGCTTCTGATTCGAAGGCGATTTTCGATGGGACCAGATTCAATGGGGACGGGGTCATACCTGTTTCTGCGGCCGAGGATGATGCTCACAAACAGGTGATTGCGGATTGTATCGCTACAATCGGTTCCGTGACGGACAGATCCGGGGAGCCTGGCGTGACGGCAGAGCTTCTGGATAAGTTTTATGCCGCGTGTGCCGATTATGCGGCGTGGAAGGACAATGCGGATGAGACGGTGCTTCCTTTTGGTGACAATACCGGCGCTGCTTATGATGCTTATAATGCATTGAAAGACAAGATTTCCGATTATTTCATGCGTTGCAGGCTCCTGGCTTTCGACCCTGTAGTCGCAGAGTCTGTAAGCGTTTCCGTGACGGATATCGCTTCTGTAGCTGATTGCCCTCTTGCCAAGCCTTCTACATCAGGTTTGCTGCCGTTCAATGCTATAAATCCAGCATGGCAAGCTGCGTTCGACAGGGTTCATTCTCTCGTGCTCGGAGCGGAATTTGACGGCCGTGAGGGTATTACCGCTGCTGAATGGGATTCGGTGGCTGCCAAGTTCAATGCTTACGCTGCTTGGCTTGCGGACAAGAAAGGCTGCGAGGTGGAGTCGCTTGGAATTGACAGAATCCGTGTTGTCCTGGCCGATAATTATCATGCTGATCTGCTGGAGCTTGTGGCTAGTGATGTGGCAGTGAAGGCGGAAGCGGATTCCATCGATGACGTGAAAAAATTGATGTGTTATTATCGCGATTTTTATCGTTTCCTGAAGAATTTCGTGCTGTTCACTGATTTTTATTCGCGCGCTCCGGGTGTAAGGGCAATGTTTGAGCTCGGTCAGCTTTACATTGACCAGAGGTGTTGTGACCTGTGTATCAGGGTTGCTGATATGTCCAAACATGCTGATATGGCCAAGCTCAGCGGTATTTTCCTTGTATATTTCAGGTGTACTTCCAAGGAACTTGGCAAGACAATGGATGCGGTGGCTGTAATGACCGATGGGGACATTGATGATTTGCGCCCGGGAAAGAATGGCATTTTCTATGACCTTCATGGCAATGCCTGGGAGGCCGTGATTACCAAGATAGTAGATAATCCGGTGAGTGTGAAACAGGCCTTCTGGGCTCCTTATCGCAAGGCGTGGGAATTTTGTGTAGGGCTTATCAATAAGTCTGCTGCTGAAAAGGATGCCAAGATCAATGCTGACCTTCAGTCCAAGGTTCAGAGTGCTGCGACTGTGGCTCCTACGGATGGTGCTGCCGATGCCAATAAGAAACAGCCTTTTGACATTGCCAAGTTCGCCGGTATCTTTGCTGCCATCGGCATGGCATTGGGATATATCGGGTCTTTTGTTACTGATGTCATTTCAGGTGTGAGCAATACACCTCCGCTCAAGCTTTTCCTGCTTTTGGTGTTTATGCTGCTTGTGATTTCCGGCCCTTCATGTCTCTTGGCATGGATGAGTCTCCGCAAGCGCAATCTCGGCCCTATCTTGAATGCCAACGGTTGGGCTATCAACTCCAAGGTTCTGGTCAATATTCTTTTCGGCGGCAAGCTGACCAATGTGGCCAAGTATCCGAAATTGAGGCTGGCGGATCCGTATGGCCGGAAAACTCCGGCATGGAAGATATGGCTCCCGACTGTGATTCTCGTTCTGGCAATTGCTTTCGCGGTATTGTATTTAACTGATAATCTTGGTTTTATAGGATTGCATTCGCCGTTCCACAAGGCTGCAGCCGATGCAGTCAAAGCCGCAGCGGATACTTTGGCCGAGGTGATCGGGTAATCAGTCTCTCGGATGAGACGGGTGATTTTTCATATTGATGTGAATTCGGCGTTTCTCAGCTGGATTGCAATCAAGATTCTGGCAGAGGGCGGGTCTGATATCAGGCTCGTCCCTGCTGTCGTTTCGGGTGACCCGTCTGACAGGAGAAGCATTGTCACGGCTGCTTCCATTCCTGCGAAGAAGTTGGGAATCAAGACGGCAATGCCGGTCAGTATGGCATTGCGGCTATGTCCTGATCTCGTGATTGTCCGCGGCGATTGGGCGTGGTACAAGCATTGCTCCAAGAGTTTTATGGATATTTGCCGTTCGTATTCGCCTGTGCTGCAGAAGTTTTCGATAGATGAGTGCTTCATCGACATGACTTTCAGGGTGTATCGCAAAGATCCTGCGGAGGTCGCCTGCCGGCTGAAGGATGAGGTTCGGGAAAAACTGGGTTTTACAGTCAATGTCGGTGTGGGGGCGAACAAGTTGCTGGCCAAGATGGCGTCGGATTTCGAAAAACCGGACAAGGTCCATACTTTGTGGGCGGAAGAGGTGCCCGGGAAAATGTGGCCTCTCCCTGTGGGGGATTTGCTTTGGGTGGGGAAGCGAACCCGTGAGAAATTGACCGGTCATGGCATCCGGACGATAGGTGACCTGGCGAAAGTTCAAGTGAAGGCATTGACAACAATAGTGGGCAAAACTTTCGCTGCGCAGCTGCATGAGCATGCGAACGGGCGTGACGACGAGCCTGTCGAGACGGAGGTTCAGGAGGCGAAGAGCATCAGCGCGGAGCATACTTTCGCGCGTGATATCGTGAATCCTTCGGAGCTGGACAGGGAGATGTTCAATGTCGCGTGCATCGTGGCGCATCGGCTCAGAAAGCAGGGTTTCATGTGCTCGTGTGTCTCGATGTTCATCAAGTTCGCGGATTTCAGTGTCGCCCAGAAACAATGCCAACTTCTTCAGCCAACGGATATTACGGCTCTGATTTTGAATGAGGCAAGGCGTTTGTTGGCTGAAGTATGGGACGGCTCGGCTCCAATACGCCAGGTGGGTATCGGGGTTTCCAAGTTTACGCGCGAGACGGCCGTGCAGATGTCATTGTTCGAGGATCCCAAAATCGAATACTACCAGGAATGGGACCGCAAATATGACAGCAGCATTGTCAGCGGGCATCGCGGATCAGATTGAGGAACTCGTTTCTGGTCCTGGCGGAAGTGAGGAACGCGCCGGAGAAAGCCGAGGTCGTGGTGATGGCGTTGGATTTTTGTATTCCTCTGATTTGCATGCAGGTGTGCGCGGCTTCTATCACGACGGCGACACCGAGCGGCTGAAGTGCGTTCTGGATGCAGTCACGTATCTCGACGGTAAGCCTTTCCTGTACCTGAAGACGTCTTGCGAATGTTTCCACGACTCTTGCGATCTTGCTCAGGCCGGTGATCTTGCCGTTGGGAATGTACGCGATGTGTGCTTTCCCGATGAACGGCAGCATGTGATGTTCGCACATTGAGTACAGTTCAATGTCTTTCACAATTACCATCTGCTGGTATTCCTCATCGAAAATCGCCGAGCGTACTATTTCTTCCCCATTCTGGAAGTATCCCTTGGTAAGGAATTGGAGAGATTTCGCCACCCTTTCCGGTGTCTTGAGAAGTCCTTCCCTTTCCGTATCTTCTCCGAGCAGTCTGAGAATTTCTTTCACGTGAACGGCAATTTCAGCCGTGGTGTCCTTTTCGTATATGTCTTCTGACTTGTATGCCATGTCGTTTGAAGCTATTTCGTGATTGCGGTAATCGCCCGATTCCGGACGACGGCCACAAAATTACATAAAAATGTTCATTATATGGAATTTTTATATATATTTGCCGCCCGTATCGTGGGGCGCTTTTTCCCGCACGGTCATTTATGTAGAAATTTAAGTTTGGAGATTAGATTATGTATTGGACACTTGAACTGGCAAGCAGCCTGGATGATGCTCCATGGCCTGCATCAAAGGATGAACTTATCGACTACGCAAATCGCTCAGGTGCTCCCGAAGAGGTTATTGAAAACCTCCAGGAACTTGAAGATGATGGCGAGGTCTATGAAAGCATAGAAGATATCTGGCCGGATTACCCGACCAAGGATGACTTTTTCTTTAACGAGGAGGAGTATTAGTAGTTAATTGCTTAATAATCAAATAGTTAGGGCGGAACATTATTACAATGGGCCGCCTTTTCTTGTTTTTCAAAAGACGCGTTGCAGGTAGCTGTGGTGCGTCTTTTTAGTGTTACATGGAAATGCGAGTTTTTCCAATTATTTTTACTATTATTGCAAACGATAATACAAACGCATTGATGCACATAGGGGAAAAGCACATCTAGAGTTAGCCCTTCGTGTGCCTCAAAATGTCTTTCTCTATGCTTGGTAGTGATGCTACGAACTTATCAAAACGAACTTTACCCATACGCTCATAGAGCGCTTGCCCAAGCATATAAACTTTCGTCTGGAGGTGTTCCGGCATATAACCGTCAGGATTGGCATCAGCTTTTCGAGCATTTTCAATAGCATTGAGCATCAATGGAAGATATTTTATATAGTAATAGCCTCCCTTTTCAAGTTTGTCTAGCGCTTGCTTGGCATTCTTTGCTGTCAGAATGCCAAGTTTGGACAAATCACACAATTTGTGGTACAAGAGCCATATTTCAATGCAGGGGTTACTTATAACAAGATGCCAATTGTTCTTCTGTGCGCAGAACATGTACAATTCTTCTATTTGTTCCTGTGGCCACCGATCAACATCAATTACACACCAAAGAGAATCACCTTCCTCTGCACTCAATTGATTTTCACTAATGTAAGCCTTGACTTTCTCCAAGACTTTAGATGGAGAAGATGCTTTTCTCTTTTCCGATTCATCCTGCCCGTCGGAAACTTCGGGCTCAATAATATCAACTTTGATACGGTCAATACCATCAAAAAGTTTGAAATAGTCCGGCTCCCGCTCCGTTCCCTCTGTCGCTATGGCAAATAGCGAATAATCCCGAACCTTCTCTTGAGGGACTTCCCTCGTATATCCTCGAAGTTTGAACCCCATATCATTCCCAATTTAATTCATTAAAACGAGCAAGGAATGGGATGGCGCCAAAACGACCGTTGAGGTAGCCCTTCTCCAAATCCAAATCCGCACGAGGCTTAAATTCATCAAGTGTATAAAGATGGGTGCTTTGGGTTTCGCGGTCTTTTTCGGCGAACCAAATCTCATCATTACGAAACAGTTTACCGTCAAGAAGTCCCGCATCGTGAGTCGTAAAAATAAGTTGTCCTTTCATATTCTTGTCCGAGACTATCTTGGAAACCAGTGTCCTCACGAGCATCGGATGAAGACTGCGGTCAAGTTCATCAATCACATAGGTACAAGCTTCACTTCTGACAGTTTGCACCATTGGCACAAAATCAAAGATTCGTTGCGTTCCATCAGACTCTTCCTTTAATTCAAAATCATAGAGACTGTCATTAACCCTATGTAGTGCCTTAACACGGCGAACAAAGTACTTACTACCTTCACGGCGCATACTGACGGTAAAAGCGCCGGTATCTATCATTACCTCATCGGAACCTTCCGGAGAATGGGAAAGCCTTTTAACGATGCCGTCAACCCCCTGCACCAACTCCGGCCATTCGGAAATACTTTGTTTAAACGATTCTATATCTTCGTCTTTCAGCATCAGTTCATTAATACCGAGATCCAACGAAGAAATAAGAGCTTCCGATTGAGATTTGAACGCGGCGTCGGAATACCTGTTGTCAAAAATAGAAGTTGAACGCGTCTCCGGGAAAATGACGTGCAGTTTTGATGTAAGCCACTGGTATGCATCTGTCATCTGTGGATTCTTTACGACATCGTATTTCGACAACATCAGTTCATTGACCTTCAGGAGGTTGTCTTCAAGAAGCGAAATCAACAACTTGTTTTTCGCTTCATCTGCCTTGTCTCCCACCAGCTTGATGCCTGTTTTAGATGTTTGATCATCAAATTTACGTTCGAATACACAAACAGGCTTTTTCAGGGTAGAATATAGCCATTCCTCCAGACAAAGATTGCCACGATAACTTACGCCATAAGAAAACTGGTCGAACTCTGTAGCAAATTCTACCTCAATAGTCACCGGCGTTTCCGAAGTGTTATACTTATTGGCATCCCTAAAAGCCGTTGGTGGCAAACTGCCCATTGTCACCATTGCTTGGAGACGACCAAGTGCCTTTACCAAACATGACTTACCGGCACCATTTGCCCCATAGACGACAGCCGTGCGCAAGACATTTGCTCTGTGACCCCGTTTAAAAATATGCCAGTCCTTCCTTCGGACATTCGTGGATGGCAACATGTTAAATTCAGTCTCTTGCCTATATGACCTAAAATTAGTTACAACTACTCTAATAAGCATATCAAAAACTTTAAAACTCTCAACAAAGTTACGAAAATTTCGTTACGGTAAACATTTTTCTCAAAAATAGTTTTAGGGCTTGATATCCCGATTGACCGCTTATTATCTGAAACTATTTCTCAGTAGCGAAATTGTATACTCTACTATCACTTGCTATAGGAACAATCCTGCGACTACCGAACATTGCAAGAGTTTAAAATAGCTAAATCAAACTGTGCGCCTTCAGAAGCAGCAGGATAAATGTAAACAGCAGATAGTCTTTCATGTAGATGCTTAGGAGTTTGGTGACATTACGTATGCTGTGGTCGACCACTGACTCTGTGATATTCAATTTGGCGGCGATCTCCTTGTGCTTCATGTTGTCGAGACGGCTCATGAGGAAAGCGCGGCGTTGATTTTCCGGAACACGTGCCAGACAATCCTTCAGGCGATTGGTTATGTCTTCAACGTACAAGCCGGCAAGGTCTGTCTTTTCGAGTGCTGCCTGGTAATATGTGGCCGCGAAGGCCTCATTGTCAGAGCTTGATTCGTTGACCTCTTTTTTGGTGGAAGATTTCTTCAACAGATTCAGGCAGGCATTGCGGATGGAAGTGTACATCCATCCGATGGCCTTTTCCCGTGACACTCTGGCCCGCTCATTCCATAAACGGATAAAGCAGTCTGCCACGACATCCTCGGCCTGTTCCGTATTTCCAAGTATGAAGAAGGCAAAATCCTCAAAGACCTTTAGATTGTTTTTGTAAAGGTCTTCGAAAATGTCCTTTTTTATCTCACCCTGCATGTCAGACATCATTAAAATCTCCTCTCTATGCAAATTTATCATTTTTTTTGGCGAATCCGACAGATTAAGTTGTTATATATAGTAGGTAACATGAAATGAATATGACAAACATTGACCAGAACTTGCTTTATAGGTATTTCGCAAAAGAAACTTCACACGAAGAAAACGCAGCAGTAGGAGAATGGTTGCGGAGCGACGAGATGCATCAGAAAGAATTTGATAAGGAACTGAAGATGTTTCTGTTACTGCATTTCGCCGCAAACGGAAAGACCATCCGCGAGATTGAAACCGCGGAAGCAGGGCTAGCTAGGGAAAAATCAGGGATCAAGATATTCAGGAGAATCCTTTACAGTGCCGCAGCTGCTGTCATAGCGATGATAGTATTCCTTACAGGCAGTTATGTCTCCACAAAACGCACGGATTCGATGCTTGCACACACTATGACCAGCATTGAGGTTCCCGCAGGAAGCAGAATGGACATTACACTTCCTGACGGCACTCAAGTGAAGCTCAATTCAGGAACGACACTGACGTATCCGATGAAATTCTCGGATCGCAAACGCAACGTCGAACTTCGTGGAGAAGCTCTATTCAATGTTACCCACAATCCTGACCAGCCGTTCGTGGTAAGCACCTATGCCAGTGATATAGAAGTGCTGGGCACGAAATTCAATGTCAATGCATATCCCGAGAAGAACTCGTTCCATGTCGCTCTTATAGAAGGAAAGGTCAAAGTCAACAGCAAATCCGGACAGGTGGCATATCTGTACCCGGGAGAAACCGTTACTCTTTCCGATAACGTACTTTCTAAAAATGCGGTGAGCCAGGAAGGCGAGCTGCTTTGGACCAATGGCAAACTCAACATTGCGGGACTTGGTTTCAGTGACATCATAAGTGAAATAGAACGCTCGTTCGGAGTGCAGATTGTTGTGGAATGTCCTGAGCCTGAGATTAATATCTCCAGAGGCGAACTATTGGTCAGCGACGGCATTGACATGGCATTGAAGAGCCTCCAGTACTTTGCCGACTTCAGTTACACGCGCGACTACAAGACAGGAACAATCCATATCCGCTAGAACAATCACAGAAGTTTAACATATAAAACTTGTGCCATGATATAAAACGTTACAACAACCCCAGCCGTAACCGGAACAAATAAAGACCTGCGGACGCTGGAACATCCACAGGTCTGGAGATAAGCCGGTCGAATAACACTAAAGCAAGGTATATCCAAACACCTATCACCATAATTCCAAAGTTATGAACAAAAACAGTATTCTGCAAAGAAGTTGCTGTCTCATCTGTTCCATGATAATACTGACTCTTTCATCAGTCCAATCTTTCGCAAAACCACAGAAAGAAGACATCCGGCTGAATCTTGAGTTGAAGAACGTCACCTTGGACAGCGCGCTGGACAGCATCAAAGCACAGTCTCCGTTCACATTCATTGTCGGTCAAGTGGATCTTGCCAGGAAGGTAAGCATATCAATGAAAAACGAGACCATCGGAAACGTGTGCGCCAAACTTTTCACCCCGCTTGGCATTGACTACAAAATCAACGGGCATTACATTTATCTTTCCAATAGACCGAAGGTGGAGCCGCGTACAGTCAGCGGAACCGTCATTGACCATAATGGTCAGCCGATTCCTGGAGCATCCGTATTCGTGCAAGGAACTACAACCGGAACGACGACGGACATTGATGGCCGCTTTACGCTTCTCGTGCCCGGCAATCTTCTGGGAGGGAGCCTGGAGTTCAATTCTCTTGGCTATGAAATTGTCAGGAGGGTTATAGGCAGCAACAAGAACTTTACCGTGACTCTCAACGAGGAGGCAGTCTCCCTCGAAGGCACCGTCGTTACCGCACTCGGTATCCGTAGAGACCAGAAGGCTTTGAGTTACAATGTGCAGGAGGTCAATGCCGAGCTGCTGACATCAGTAAAGGATGCCAATTTCATCAACTCCCTTGCCGGAAAGGTGGCGGGTGTTGCCATAAATACTTCCTCTTCCGGAGTTGGAGGCGCATCCAAAGTGGTGCTCCGCGGAAACAAGTCCATAAGTCAGTCTTCCAATGCGTTATACGTCATTGACGGTATCCCGATGTACAACTTTGGCGGAGGCGGAGGAACCGAATTCGATTCCAAAGGTGCGTCCGAGTCCATCGCGGACCTTAACCCTGAGGACATCCAGTCCATCTCCGTTCTCACCGGAGCCGCTGCAGCAGCATTGTACGGCTCGCAGGCAGCAAACGGTGCTGTGATGATTACTACCAAGAAAGGACAATCAGGAAAATTGAAGGTCAGTTTCTCCAGTAATACGGAGTTCCTCTCACCCTTCCGTCTTCCGGAGTTTCAGAACCGTTATGGAACTGGACTAGGCGGAAAGACAGGTAACAGCGGAACCTATAGCTGGGGACCGTTCATACCGGAATCAGCACGCTACAATTATTCTCCGAAAGACTATTTCGAGACAGGTCATACTTACACCAATACCATTACTGTCAGCGGGGGTACCGACAAAAACCAGACGTATTTTTCGGCGGCGGCAGTCAACTCTGACGGCATTATCCCAAACAATAAATATGACCGCTATAATTTCACGTTCCGCAATACGAGCTATTTCCTGAAAGACAAGCTGAAGATAGATGCGAGTGCGAGTTATATTATCCAGAAGGATCAGAATATGACCAATCAAGGAGTCTATTCCAATCCTTTGGTTCCGGTCTATCTTTTCCCGAGAGGAGACAACTTCGAAATCTACAAGAACTTCGAACGCTACAATGCAGGAACGAAACTTATGGAGCAGTTCTGGAGTTCAGACCTTGAGGGTGACCTGAGAATGCAGAATCCCTATTGGATCAACTATCGCAACTTGCGTAACAACAACAAGAAACGCTACATGCTTTCTTTTTCAGCCGGCTATGATATTCTGGATTGGATGAACTTGTCTGCACGTGTCCGTATTGACAATGCCGACAACATTTTCACTCAAAAGCTATATGCGTCATCCATTGCGACTCTCACTGAAGGTGGACTCAATGGTCATTATACGGAAGCGCGCACTTATGACAAGCAGACCTATGCGGATGTTATCCTGAATATTGATAAGGCATTGGGCAAAGACTGGACTATAGTTGCCAATATTGGTGCGTCGTACAATAATATAGGAACTGACGAACTTCGTTATGGGGGCCCTATCCAAGACAATGGACTTGCCAATGTGTTCAATGTCTTCGACCTTGATGACACCAAGAAGCGTGCGTCAAAAAGCGGTTGGAACGATGAAACTCAGTCTGTGTTCGGCAGTGTGGAACTCGGGTGGAAGAAGATGCTCTATATCACAGCCACTGGACGTAACGACTGGGCATCACAGCTTGCCGGCTCTTCCGAAAGATCGTTCTTCTACCCTTCAGTCGGCATTTCTTGGGTGCCGACGTCAATTTGGGATTTCGGAGCGGTCAACTACTTCAAACTAAGGGCGTCCGTTGCATCCGTAGGTATGCCTTTCCCGAGATTTTTGACAATGCCGACATATGAGTATGATGCTACGAACAAAATATGGAAGGATAAGACACATTATCCGATTGGTGATTTGAAGCCTGAAAGGACATTGACATATGAAGTCGGTGTCGAGACCAGGTTCTGGCAGGACTTGAGCCTGAATTTGTCATGGTATCTTGCTGACACCTACAACCAGACCTTCGACCCTTCTCTCCCGCCGTCTTCTTCCTACACGACAATCTACCTTCAGACTGGAAGTGTAAGAAATACAGGTATCGAGGCGAGTGTCGGTTATAATCATACTTGGCGGGGCTTCACATGGGATAGCGGAGTCACATTCAGCTGGAACCGAAACGAAATCAGGGATCTCGCCGATGGAGCCGTCAATCCCGTCACCGGTGAAAACCTTAACCTGGAAAAACTGGAAATCAAGGCGTTGGGTAAAGCCAAATACATACTCAGGAAAGGAGGAACTCTAGGGGACCTTTACACAACATCTGATCTGAAGAGGAATAACTATGGTTATATTGAACTTGACGACAATGGAGAAGTCAGCCTCGCCGACAATGGCAAGGAATTGTTTCTTGGATCTGTTTTCCCGAAGTATAATCTGGCCTGGCGCAATGACTTCAGTTGGAAAGGACTGCATCTGGGACTGCTCTTCAGCGGACGCATAGGTGGTGTCTGTTATTCCGCGACCCAAGCCAATCTTGATCTTTACGGTGTATCTAAGGTATCTGCAGATGCCAGAGATGCCGGTGGCGTGCTTGTGAATAATCGACAGATGATTTCTGCTCAGAAATGGTATCAGAAGATAGGTTCGCAAAGTGGACTACCTCAGTATTATACCTATGATGCTACCAATTTCCGTCTTCAGGAATTGTCCGTGGGCTATACAATGCCGAGGAAGTGGTTTAGGGAAAAAGCGGCACTGACGCTGTCGTTCGTCGGACATAATCTGTGGATGATATGGTGCAAGGCGCCGTTCGATCCTGAGTCCGTAGCTTCTACTGGGAATAATTATCAGGGTATAGACTATTTCATGATGCCGTCGCTTCGTAGCCTTGGCATAAATGTGAGACTTGATTTCTAAAATGATGGAGGAATGTATTATGAGAAAGAATATGATAATATGTGCCGTCATTGCACCGGTGCTCCTATCTTGCACTGACCGCTTCGAAAGACTGAATACCAATCCGAATCAGGTTACATCCGGGCAGATGGAAGCGAAGAACTATCGCACAGGAACAAAGGTCCTTGCATTGCAAAGTCTTGTCGTTCCGGTAGAGGAACATCAATATCAGTTCATTGAAAGTCTTTCAGGAGGCCCTTTCGGCGGTTATGTCGGAAGTACAGTGGACACTTGGCAGACTCGCTTCGAGACATTCAATCCTTCGACAGACTGGCGAAAGGCAACGTTCTCGGACATCATAACTGAACTCTATGCTCCATATCGCGGAATCGTAGGAGGCACTGAGGACGAAGTTGCGAGAGCTTTCGCAAATCTTTTCCGTGTGGCCGTAATGCAGCGTCTGACTGACAACTACGGGCCGATTCCATACGGCGATATATTGAAGACGGAAAAAATAACCGTCAAATATGATTCGCAGGAAACTGTCTATAACGAAATGTTCGAGGAACTTGACGATGCGATTGAGGCATTTTCATCCAATGTCGGACTTCCTTCTTCCGGATGGAGCACATACGACAGGGTATATTCCGGAAATATCTCTCAATGGCTCAAGTATGCAAACTCGCTGAAACTTAGGATGGCAATGCGAATCAGCTACAGGAATCCAGAACTTGCGCGCAGGAAGGCGGAAGAAGCTGTCTCGTCTGGTCTCATCCTGTCCAATGAGGACAATGCTTTCATGAAACCGACCGAAAACAGGATGCCTCTGATTTACAACAGCTGGAACGACCATCGTGTCGGGGCGGATATTCTTTGCTTTATGACTGGTTATAATGACCCTCGACTTGAAAAAATGTTCCTCAAGAGTACCGGGGACAATCCGCAGTACGTAGGAATTCGCATTGGTTCGACCGTGTCAAAGAAAAGTGAGGCGATAGATGCTTATTCGAACCTTATTGTCAATTCCGACAGTCCGATTCTTTGGATGAATGCCGCGGAGGTGAATTTCCTTCTGGCGGAGTATCAACTTCGATTTGCCGGAGACAAGGCTAAGGCAAAAGAATACTATGAAAATGGGATCCGTCTCTCTTTTGCCGAAAAAGGCGCATCAGGAGTCGACGATTACCTTGCTGATGCCAGCAGCACACCGGTTCAGTATATTGACCCGTTGGGAAAATATAGCGCCGCGTCCAAGACGACCGAGTGCAAGGTTGCATGGGATGAGAAAGGTGATGAAGAGACTAATCTTGAGCAGATTATCACTCAAAAGTGGATTGCAATATTTCCTCTTGGAAACGAGGCTTGGGCGGAATATCGCAGGACCGGTTATCCGAAACTGCTTCCGGCTCCTCAGAACCTAGGTCCGGACAATGTTGACCTTAACAATCATGCCAGAAGACTGACATATCCTGTCGAGGAATACTCTGGAAATGGTGCAAACTTGAGCGGTGCTATCTCAATGTTGAATTCGGAATCTTCCGAAGGTGGCGGAGATTCATTCGCTACCCGAGTTTGGTGGGACTGCAAATCGTACAACTCTATAAAACAATAGACAATGAAGAATATATTGAAACGGCTGATTGCTATTACATCTTCCGCTCTGCTCATTGCATCCTGCTCTGATTGGACGAAGGTAGAGAGTGTCGGTATAAAAGAGACTATGCCGTGGGAGAACAATCCGGCAGAATGGTCCGAGTACCAGGCAAGGGTGCGTGATTACAAGAATCGCCCACATAAATTGACATATATACGTTTTGAAAATTCTCCGGAAGGCGTTCAGAACGAGAAGGGCAGCTTGAGGAGTCTTCCTGACAGTCTTGATATGGTAAGTCTGACCAATGGTGAGAACTTCTCAAAATATGACAAGGAGGACATGGCGAGAATGAAAGCGGTGAACATCAGGGTCCTATATCAAATTGATCTTGTCAAGTCTGAAAATGCCGGAAACGCAATTGACAAGGCGGTCTCTACTGTTTTAAAACACTCGCTTGACGGCTTCTCTTTCACGGCGTCGACCTCAGAGAGCGCATCTGCAGCAATCGGCAGACTGTCTGCAGCAAAAGCGGAGAATCAAATGCTGGTATTCGAGGGTAATCCTGAACTTCTATCTAAGGAAGACATTGACAAGATAGACCTCTTCGTGCTGTCGACGGAGACTATCGAAACCGACTTTGATCTCAGAAATTTCCTCAGCGATGTTCTTGAGACAGGAGTACCAAGAGACAAGATGCTGCTCTCCGTATCGAAAGAAGGAGCATTCCGTAATCCTGAAAATGTGGAATTGCCCGTGCTTGATGCGATGGCGGATAACGTTATAAGCTATGGCCCTATGGCCGGACTTGCGGTTTACGACATTGAATCTGACTATTATCACTATGATATGAACTGGTCGGCTCTTCGCTCCATCATTCATAGATTGAATCCTTAAAAGCGTAAAGAATATGAGAAATTTTAACTTCATAATACGTATCGCTGTTCTGGCTTTGCTCGTCTCCTGTAACAGATTCGAGCCTGTTGACCATGTATTCGATAATTGCGCTTATCTTGATGTGAGCGCTACCAGCCAGACGCAGGCTGCGACTTTTGGCAACAGGGTCGGCAGTTTGGAAAAGCACCTTTGCGTCGCCCTTTCCTACCCTTCTGATAAGGACGTCAAAGCGACAATTTCAGTGGACGCTTCATTGACGGATGCTTTTAATCATCGCTATGGCACTGATTATCAGCTTCTCCCAGATGCGTATCTGGATTTTTCGCCGGTGTCGGTTACCATTGAAGCCGGGAAAGTGAACTCTGAGAAGGTGTCTATCGGGTTTAAAAACCTTATGGGACAGGGAGAAGACCAGACAGGCGCCATGGAGATGGATAAGACATATCTTCTTCCCGTAAAGCTTTCTTCTGAAGATATCTCGACAATGGATGGTTCGTCCGTTGCCTATTATCTGGTGAAACGCTCATCCGCGATTACTGTGGCGGCCCAACTCACGGATAATTGGATTGAATTCCCTCTGATGGACACTCCTGGGGAAGTGGCTGATGCCTATAATGGGCTCACCGCTCTTACGTATGAGGCACTCGTAAATGTGGACCGTTTCGACTTGGACAACAAGGATGGCGTTTGCAATATTTCTACAGTCATGGGAGTGGAACAGTATCTTCTACTTCGCATAGGAGATGCAAACTTCGAGCGTCAATGTCTTCAGTTTGACGGAAGCGGCAACGGCTCCCAGTTCGGAAAACTACCGTCAAAGAGCGATCCGGCGAAGAAACTCTATTCGGGCTCGTGGTATCACGTTGCCTGCACATACGACCAGAATGAACGTGTCGCAAGGATTTATGTCAATGGTAAATTGATTGACGAAGTGAAGGAGGCCGGAGTCGCAGGTCCGACAGCTGATAACAAGATTACATTGGCAATGAGAGCTCTGGGAATGCCGGAAGCCTATCAGTTTTTCATTGGTAAGTCTTACAATGATTTCCGTCCATTGCAGGGCAAGATTGCCGAGGCAAGAGTATGGCGAGTTGCCAGGACTGGAGATGAAATATGGAAGAATATGTATAGAATTGAGAATCCTAAAGACCAGAAAGATCTTATCGGGTATTGGAAATTCAACGATGGCGAAGGAAATGTGGTCAAAGACTATTCTTGGGTCGGCAACCACGGGAAAGCTGTCGGTGACATAATCTGGCCGGATGGAATCGAGATACATGAAATCAACAAAGAGGAGGAATAGAATATGAAAAAGAAATACATGATTCTGTTTGCGGCTTTATCCGTGACACTCCTGGCAGGATGTCAAGATCTGTCAATAGAATATTCTTCTGAGGCTCTTCAAGACCTTTCTGACAAAGAACCCGCGGTCACGCTCCGCGCAGAGAATACTGCGGACAATGTTGTGAAAGTGGAATTCCGGAAAGGAAACGGTTTCAAGACCTTCGGTCTCTATGCCGATTCTTCGCATCCTGCTAAGGAGGAACAGATAATTCAGATCAATGTCGGTGATGTGGATGTTGTCAAAGAGTATGGTCGGATGAAAGGCGAAGATTATAAATTGCTTCCTGAACCTTTCTATAAATTTCTCGACAAACAGACTCTGGATTTACATGAGGGAGCTACATCTACTGCTGTGACACAGCTTCGTCTGTTCGCAATGAATCCGTTGGACAATGTTTTGGATGCAGGAAGGTACTTGCTGCCATTGTCAGTGTCTTCCTTATGGAATGGTACAACTTCAAAGAACATCTATGTGGATGTAACGGTAAGAGACACCTATTCTGATCCGGATGGATATGAACTCTATATGGGAAATGATATGTTCACCGTCTTTTACTTGAATACCGCCGTTTTTGACCCGAGGCTTGCCAATGATTTCATCCTCGAGAATATTAGCGACAGGAACTATCATAGGGGACTTGGAAACATCGTGAATTTGCGTCAGGCATCCATTTTCTATGACAGCAAGGTGGACAAGGTGGAACTCAAGCTGAACAATGACCTTCGTTATGTGCTCGAGCATTTCACCGAGCGCGTACTCCCGGTTCAGGAGAGCGGACGCAAGGTCTGTATCTGCATCGACGGCGGAGCACAGGGAATAGGGTTCTGCAATTTGACGGACAATCAAATTGGCGAGTTTGCCCGTTCCGTGAAGAAAGTTGTTGATTACTATGGACTTGATGGGGTAAATCTTTGGGACCGTAATGCCAACTATGCAGTTTCTGAGGAAAAAGGTTTCCAGAAAACCAACACCACCTCATACCCGAGACTTATCAAGAAACTGCGCGAACTTCTTGGTCCGAACAAACTGCTGACAGTCACTGACTATGAAGAGCCGACAGAGTATTTCTGGGACACAGAAGCCACCGGTGGAATCAGGGTGGGTGAATTCGTCGACTACGCCTGGTCTGGCTATTGCGCCAATGACGAGCCTGTCCAGATTGTGGACCCTTGGCATCAGGAATTACCGTCAGTTTCCAAACTGCATCCACGCAAGCCTTTTGCTGGTCTGAATCCGAGAAGATATGGTGTCAGCAATGTGACGTGCTATAGGAAACAGGATGATTCGCTCTTTGCTCTCGAACAATATGACAAGAGTGAATTCACCAATAGCAATATATCAGTTTTCTATGATGTGCGATCCATTCTACAGGACTCCTATGAGGGGGCCAATATCATGGATGCATTCATAAGAGTATGGTATGGAAGCTATCTTCAGATAAGCCCGAGGCGGCTGACCAATTACGTCTTTACCCCGTCTCATCCCACAAACTATAACAAATGGGGCAAGGATTGGTAGTTATATCGAATAAGAGTATCATTTAATAATATCTAATAACCAGGTCTCCGGTAAGGATCTGCAAATTATTGGAGACCATTTATCTTAAGGAATACAATATGAAAGTATTTTCAAGAATCCTATCTTTGGTTTCAGTGCTTGTGTTATTCTTTACAGGATGTCAAGAGTACGACGATACTGAAATAAAGGGCAGAGTTGACAATCTCGAATCTCAAGTCACCGAACTTAGATTGCTCGTGGAAAAAATCAACAGCAACTTGACATCCCTGGTTACTGCGGTTGATGCTTTGAATAACCAGGACCAGATTGTCTCTGTCGAGAAATTGCCTGCTGGAAACGGCTATACGATTACATTCAAAAAATCCGGCACCATTACCATTTACAATGGTGAAAAGGGTTTGGATGGTAAAAATGGAACTGACGGATTGGATGGCAAGGACGGTAAATCTCCTGTTATCAGTATCAGTCAAGACTCTGATGGTAAATATTATTGGACTCTGGACGGCGAATGGCTTCTGGTCAATGGGCAGAAAGTTCCGGCAACGGCAGAGGTTACTGTTCCTAAGATTAAAGTAGAAGACGGCAAATTCTTGTTCTCTACGAACGGAACTGATTGGGTTGTTATCGGTGACGCTGGAACATCTGGAATCGGTCTTATCAAGAATGTCCGTGAAGATGTGGAGAACAACAGCGTCATTATCGAACTCTCGGACAGGGAGATCGTGATTCCAAAGGGACAGAATTTCGCGCTGGTCATTAAGGCAGATGAAATAGGAATCAAGGCGGGAGAGACCGTTAATGTTGAGTATTCTCTCATTTCTGCGGATAATGCCATCGTGAGAGCTCTTCCGGAAAACGGCTACACCGTCAAAGTAAATTCGATTTCTGCAACTAAGGGGCAACTTTCAATCACTGCGCCATCTCCTGTGGTGGACGCATCTATTCTGATTGTGGCTGTAAACGGCAATGGCGTGATGTCAGGAAAGATTCTCTCAATTGCTGAGGGTAAACTTGATGTGAAGGCAGATGCGACACCTGTTCCTGCTGAAGGAGGTTCTGTGACAGTGGAAATCACAACGAATCTTGACTACGAAATCGTTATTCCTGAGTCAGCAAAAACTTGGATAACCCTTGTTGAGACAAAGGCGTTGCGCACCGATAATGTGACATTCGCTGTCGCCCAGAACACTGAAGCAACTCAAAGAACTGCTGAAGTGGAAGTACGTGTGGATGGCGCAAAAGTCCAGTCTTTCAATATTGTCCAGCAGGCAAAGGTCATCGTGGAGGAAAAATGGCAAAGTGCGGATCTCGAGACAATGTATCCGGAGGGGAATATGACATACGTTTCGACTGGGCCGGAATCTGGAACTTCAGCCAAAGGGTGGCAAGGAAATCAAATTAGTTTTTATAATAACACACTTTCAAACTGGAAGAATGAGGATACGACACCTTTTAATTCAAGTTATACTATAGGTTTGAGTGGTAATATCAATTCGCCAGGCAGTATTGTTTCTCCATTGTTGTCAGGCGGCTGCTCTGCTATAAAAGTGCTGTATGGATACAATATGTTATCGAACTCTAATAAAGGTGGGTTGTCCATTAATATCAAAATCACTGATGCTGCCGGTAAAGAACTATTTAAAAAAGATGCAATTGTTGAATATAATCCGGTGGAACAGTTCAAACCTAAGCAAAACGTGATACAGATAGCAAATTTTGCTGGCTTGTCAATTTCAGGCAATTTTATAATCACTATTACGAATAATTGCCCTTGGGGAAGAGAAATGGATACAAGGGATATTGTAGATGTGCTTGGAATATCCTGGATGTCTAGTTTATAAACAATTTAAATCTTTAAATTTATGACAAAATAAAGGATTACGGAGGAGGGCTGCAGCAGATTCCTGCCCATAACTCCGCAATCCGTTAGGGAACACTACCAATCATCATAGTTCCCTTTACACCCCATAATCACCACGCCGCATTTGCCACGTGGTGATTTTTTGATGCGGTTCCGTTTGTAGATTCAACTGTCATGAACTTGAAGCAACTTCTGGAGGACTGATTATGGCTAAGCAACGTACGCAAGGGGTTTGAAAATAACTTGATAAACCCTCATCCTGCATTTTAGTATGTTATTTGGCGTTTGAAAGCTTGAGATAACGAGGGCCATCAGGCAGATTTTTTGTCACAAGGGGATTATTTAATTGATTTTACATCATTCCTCTCAAGTATTCAAGAGCCAATAATGCAAAGTGTGTAATATAATACACTTTTTACCAGCTTATTATTAGAAAAATTGCTATATTTGCAGAAAGTATAATAAATTAGACTTGTGAACTTACGAGAAGTGATTAAAGCCCGCAGGAAGGTGCTTGGCATATCACAGCAGGATCTTGCTGAAATGTCGGGCATCAGTCTCCCGACAGTGAAGGATATAGAGCGCGGGCTTGCAAACCCGTCACTGTCAACCATCTCAAAGTTGCTTGATGTACTTGGTATGGAAATAGTGTACCGTGTGCGTCAGAAAATTTGATAACCAGAATTACCGATTATGAGACAGTTGGAAGTTTATATGAACAACCATAAGGCCGGATTGTTGACAGAGCTCCGCCCTGGCAAAGGATATTCATTCTGCTACTATCCTGAATATCTGGCAACCGGCATGCCGCCAATATCAGTTACTCTTCCGAAAAGAGTAGAGGCATACGAGTCTGAGCTTCTGTTTCCTTTGTTTTCAAATATGTTGCCCGAAGGTGCCAATAGAAAGATTATCTGCCGGTCATTCAGAATAGATGAAAAAGATTTCTTCGGTATGCTTATGGCTATGGCAGATAGAGATTTCATAGGGGCCGTCAATGTTAAAACAGTAGAGAAATGATGGAATTGCATAACTGCCCATCCCTTCTTGCGGATGGATATACTACATATTGTCCAAAGGCGATAAAGCTTCTGTTCGACGGGAAGCGTGTCAGCCATATACTGAACTTCAACATAGATGAATTCCGAAATACCGGAGAAATCGCGGAAGCCATGAAAAGGATCTCAGTGTCCGGTGTGCAGGAAAAATTTCCTGCAATCATTGATAATGGTCAGATACGCATAATCAATGATGACGAGCGCTCTACCTATATCCTTAAACCTGCACCTTGGGACCCCACGCTTCTAGATCGCAAGTTCATCCCGGTAAATGAGAACCTTACGATGCAGATTGCTTCTCAGGCATATGGCATTGTCACTGCCGCTAACGGTTTGTGTTTCACTGAGAATGGTCAGAGGGTATATATCACAAAACGCTTTGATGTTTTGCCGGATGGAAACAAACTGGCTATGGAGGATTTTGCGGCTGTGGCAGGCAGGAATGAACAGAATGATGGCAAAGGATTCAAATATGCAGGATGTTTCGAAGATATCGCAGTTGCAATAAGAGAGAATGTGTCCGCTTGGATGGTTGATATGGAGAGATTCTTCGAGCTTGTAGTATTCAACTATATTTACGCAAACGGAGATGATCATTTGAAGAACTTTTCACTTGTCCTCCAAGGTGAGGATTATCGTCTTGCGCCTGCATACGACCTTCTCAATACCAGCCTTCATGTGAACGGGGATGACCTGGGTCTCGATGGTGGTCTGTCTCCAAATATCATTAAGAGTGATGTCTATGCGCAGACCGGTCATCCTTGCCGTTTGGATTTCGAAAGATTCGCAGAAAGGATAGGAATTGTGAAGCTACGCGCTAAGAAAATACTTGATAAATATGTAAGTCTTCCTGAGAAATCTCTTGAGTTGATAGACAGAAGTTGCCTCCCTGATAAGCTGAAAAGAAAATACATCAGAATTGTAAATGAGAGGATTGCGAGGTTTGTCAGAGAGTCTGAGTAACTTCTTTCTCCTTGTCTCTGAATGGAGACTTGATGAGACCATTACCGGCAGGACACGAAAACCGGGTGAGTTCGTTCTGGCACCTTTTTTTGTATCTATGTGAATGGCGTTAGAAGACACGACGTTGCTTTGCGGTTGCTATTTCAGTCCTGCCAACATTACAATAACGATCAGAAGGTCGCCGAATTCAGCGCGGAAAATCTCCAGCGCGCGTTGAATCTCTGTCGTTACCTGCCGCGTAGTCATAGAATATTTCTCGGCTATCTCCTTGTGTGTCAGTCCGTCCACCCTGCTTGCCGAAAAGATTTCATAGCAGCGCCCGGACATCTTGCTGCGACATTTTCCGATTCTTTCATTCAAATCGGTAAGAAAAGCCATGCTGTCAGACTCGCGCTCCGACAGGATGCCGTACATCGCATCGCGGAGCTTTGCGTTTCTGATTTCCTGATGTGCATCATTGAGCATAATCTTCCTCTTGACATAATCATAACTCTTGCTCAGCAACACACGATGAAAATAACCCCTGACATTGTCACCGGCGACGAAATTCTCCTTTTTCTCCAATATTTTCATGATGCTGTCAGAATAAATATCCTCAGCGACAGCCTCGACCCTGACAAAAGACATTGAATGAGCTACGAATCTGCGGCGATCCTTATATATCCCGCTAATCTCACTCATAAAATATGTCAGGTCCTCATTTTTCATCAATAGAACACCATTAGGCAGTCATAAAACTACATCAAAGTTGAAGATTTTTCATCAAAAACACAAAAAAGTGCAAAAATTTATGTAGTAAATCGATTCTCGTCCCTTTATATATGTTAGAAAGCATATACTCGAAATACGATGAAAAAGATAGACAACGAGACATTGTTCCGATACTTCGGAGCGAAAACAACAGACGAAGAAGAACGCCGGATAAACGATTGGCTGCTTCAGGACAGCGAGAATGAAAAGAAACTGCGTGCCGCCTACAGCCTTTGGGAGGCAATGCTTTTCACTGATGCCGGCAGCGACACTCCTGTAAAGACTGCTGTAAGGCACAAAAAGTCCTTCCGCAGATTCGGCATTGCCATTCTCAATGCGGCAGCAATCGCTTTGTTCTTCATCTTGGCAAAGCATATCGTAACAATCAATGAAGATAACAGACTCGCCGAGACAATCAACCGGATAGAAGTTCCTGAAGGAGGGAAAATGGATATCACCCTGCCTGACGGAACCAAGGTTTGTCTCAATGCGGGAGCTGTCCTCGATTACCCGATGAAGTTCGCCCGCAATTCCCGTGAAGTTGCTATCAGTGGAGAAGCGTGGTTCGATGTGGCTCATAATAAGGCCAAACCATTTATAGTTAAGACATTCCTTTCTGATGTAGAGGTTCTTGGAACAAAGTTTAATCTTGATGCCGATGAAAGTGCCGGACGATTCTCCGTGACTCTCGAAGAAGGCAGCATCAGACTTCGTGGCAATGCTGGAGAAAGAGTGATGGCTCCGGGAGAGAAAGTCGAAATCATCGGAGGGGAAATGAGAGATTGTCAATACCGTTCTGGGAAAGCTAATTCATGGATGAGCGGAATCATTGACATAAGCGGACTGACATTCTCGGAGATTATTCGCAAATTGGAGAGGACGTTCGGGGTAACTATAGTGGTCAATATGGAGAATGTTCCTGCTATCGGATTCTCTGAGGCCGAACTTCGTCAGAGCGAGGGCGTGGAAGCCGCATTGAAATCCCTTCAGTACGCGGGCGTGAAATTCCACTACAATATTGACTTCAAGACCGGGACTATATACATAAAATAACCACTGATTCCCGGTCTTCCCACATAAACCGAGTAATTACATATAACTAATAACCTGGAGGTGCCCTATTGCCGGGTATCTTCGAAAACAACAAATTCATGAACAGATACCGATTTTTAAAGAGGAGCTGTTGCTTGTTCTTTGTGATGATTCTTTCTGTCTGGTCTGCGTCAGCCGGTCAACGGACGCAGAAAGATGACATTCGGCTCACTCTTCAACTAAAAGAAGCCACTGTTACAGAATCTATCAGCCAAATCAAGGAACAAAGCCCCTACTTGTTTTTCATCAGTGCGACAAATCTTGATAGAAAAGTTAGTCTGTCAGTGAAAAACGAGACCATAGAGAGCGTCTGCGCCAAACTCTTCACCCCGCTGAAAATTTCGTGGAAAATCAACGGTCATTACATTTACCTTGAGGACGTCATCGAGCCTCAGACCCGCGACCTCAAGGGAATAGTCAAGGATGAGAGCGGAGCAGGTGTGCCTGGAGTTTCTGTTTTTGTCGAAGGCACAACCCGCGGTACTATAACAGATTCCGAGGGGCGCTTCTCACTCACTATCCGGTCCGACCAGAAGACTGCCCGGTTGGAATTCAACAGCCTCGGTTACGAGGTTGTGCGTATGACAATCGGAGAGCGAACTACATTCAATATCGTCCTCAAAGAGGAAGCCGTCTCCCTCGAAGGCACAGTGGTCACCGCCCTCGGCATACGCCGCGACCAGAAGGCCCTCAGCTATAATGTGCAGGAAGTCAAGGCCGATGCCCTCACAGACGTAAAGAACGCCAATTTCGTCAACTCCCTTGCCGGAAAGGTGGCAGGTGTTGCAATCAACGCCTCGTCCTCAGGAGTCGGCGGAGCATCCAAGGTGGTCCTTCGAGGCAACAAGTCTATCAGCCAGTCCTCTAATGCCCTCTATGTTATCGATGGTGTGCCTATGTACAACTTTGGCGGAGGCGGCGGAACGGAGTTCGACTCCAAGGGAGAGACGGAATCCATCGCTGACCTTAATCCGGAGGACATCCAGTCGATCTCGGTTCTCACCGGAGCCGCTGCAGCAGCATTGTACGGCTCGCAGGCAGCAAACGGTGCTGTGATGATTACTACCAAGAAAGGACAATCAGGAAAATTGAAGGTCAGTTTCTCCAGTAATACGGAGTTCCTCTCACCCTTCCGTCTTCCGGAGTTCCAGAACCGTTACGGGACAGGGCTGAACGGCCGTGACAGCGGCAGCGGAGTGTACAGCTGGGGAGCATACATCCCCGAAGGGGCACGTTACAACTACAGCCCGAAAGACTATTTCGAGACAGGACATACCTACACGAACGCATTCTCAATCAGCGGAGGAACGGACAAGAACCAGACATATTTCTCAGCCGCCGCAGTGAACTCCGACGGCATCATCCCAAACAATATATATGACCGCTACAACTTCACCTTCCGCAATACATCCTATTTCCTGAAGGACAAACTGAAACTAGACGCAAGTGCAAGCTATATAATGCAGAAGGACCAGAACATGACCAACCAGGGAGTCTATGCGAACCCTCTGACATCGGCATATCTCTTCCCCCGCGGCGAGAACTTCGACCTGTACCGCAACTTCGAAAGGTACAATTCCGGCACCAAGCTGATGGAACAGTTCTGGGGCGACGACCTCGCCGGCGACCTGCGCATGCAGAACCCGTACTGGATAAACTACCGCAACCTGCGCAACAATAACAAGAGGAGGTATATGCTTTCCCTGAATGTGAGCTATGACATTTTGGACTGGCTCAACATTGCAGGCCGCGTGCGCATCGATAACGCGAACAACCTCTATACCCAGAAATACTACGCCACTACCGAGGCGACTATTTCCGAAGGAGGAAAGAACGGTCACTATACCGAAGCCCGCACCTATGACACGCAGACATACGCAGACATCATGGTCAATGTGAACAAGACCTGGCAAGACTGGAGTCTTGTCGCGAATGCAGGTGCCTCTCTGAACGACATCAAGACCGACGAACTCCGCTACGGAGGTCCAATCCAGGAAAACGGTCTGGCAAATGTCTTCAATGTCTTCGACCTCGATGACACCAAGAAGCGTGCGAGCAAGTCAGGCTGGCACGACCAGACACGCTCCATATTCGGAAGCCTTGAACTCGGCTGGAAGAAGATGCTGTACCTTACCCTTACCGGCCGCAACGACTGGGCATCCCAGCTTGCAGGCTCATCCTCCAAATCCTTCTTCTATCCGTCCGCAGGTCTCTCATGGATACCTACTGGACTGTGTGACATGGGTGCGCTCAGCTATCTGAAAGTCAGGGGCTCAGTCGCTTCAGTCGGAATGCCGTTCCCACGGTTCCTGACCATCCCGACCTACGAATATGACGCGACTTCAAAGATATGGAAGGACAAGACTCACTATCCGATAGGTGACCTGAAGCCGGAACGCACGCTCACATACGAGGTGGGGCTTGAGGCGCGTCTGTGGCAGGACCTCAGCATCAACCTCTCGTGGTATCTCGCCGACACCTACAACCAGACTTTCGACCCACAGCTCCCGCCGTCGTCGTCATACAGCACCATCTACCTTCAGACAGGAAGCGTGCGCAACACGGGAGTCGAGGCAAGCGTAGGCTACAACCATACATGGCACGGCTTTACATGGGACAGCAACTTCACGTTCAGCTGGAACAGGAATGAAATCCTCGAACTTGCCGGCGATGCGAAAAATCCGATTACGGGCGAATCACTCAACCTGCCCAAACTTGACATCAAGGCTCTCGGAAAAGCGAAATATGTCCTCAAACAGGGCGGCTCTCTTGGAGATCTATATACGACATCTGCCATAATGGGCAGCGACAAAGGATATATCGAGGTTGACGAGAACGGAAACATCACCATAGATGATATCGGGACGGATATCTTCCTCGGCAGTGTCTTCCCTAAATACAACCTCGCATGGCGCAACGACTTGAGCTGGAAGGGCATCCATCTCGGTTTCCTGTTCAGCGGCCGCATAGGAGGTGTCTGCTATTCCGCAACCCAGGCCAACCTTGACCTGTACGGAGTGTCCGAGGATTCGGCCGCCGCAAGGGATGCAGGCGGAGTCCTCGTGAACGGACGCGAATGGATGGATGCCCAGAAATGGTACCAGGCGATAGGTTCCCAAAGCGGTCTGCCGTTGTATTACACCTACTCCGCGACCAATTTCCGTCTTCAGGAACTCTCCATAGGCTACACCCTTCCGCGCAAGTTGTTCAGGGATAAATGCTCCCTCACCATATCCGCAGTCGGCCACAACCTCTGGATGATATACTGCAAGGCGCCGTTCGACCCCGAGGCCATCGCCTCCACCGGCAACAACTACCAGGGAATCGACTACTTCATGATGCCGTCCTTGCGTAGCATGGGATTCAACATCAAACTGGACTTCTAAACAGCAGTGATTATGAAACATAATATTACATTTATAATCATGACAGTAATGCTGTCAATGACATCCTGTACCACCGGGTTCTATGAGATGAACACCAACCCTAACCAGGTGACCGGAGAGCAGATGGAAGTGAACAACTACCGCACGGGGTCCAAGATAAGGAACCTCCAGAATCTTGTCATCCCTGTCCAGGAGCACATGTACCAGTTCAACGAGAGCCTTTCCGGCGGCCCGTTCGCAGGATACATCGCCTCCACAGTGGACACATGGCTTGCACGCTTTGAGACTTTCAACCCGTCCGACGACTGGCGAAAGTGGCCTTTCGCCAATGTCATGTCCGAGACCTACGCCCCGTACAGGGGAATAGTCAACCAGTCGGACGACGAGGTCGCAAACGCCTTCGCTACCCTTTTCAGGGTTGCTATAATGCACAGGATGACAGACTCCTACGGCCCGATTCCCTACAGCAACCCGATTACAAACGAATCTGTGTTTGTCACCTACGACTCTCAGGAAACCGTCTACAGCACAATGTTCGATGAACTTGACTCCGCCATAGAGGGCTTCACGAAGAACATCGGCATTGCGGCATCGTCATGGAACAGATACGACTATGTCTACTACGGCAACATCCCCCAGTGGCTCAAATACGCCAACTCCCTGAAGCTCAGGATGGCTATGAGGCTCAGCTATGTGAAGCCGGACCTTGCGAGGGAAAAGGCTGCTGAAGCGATAGCGGCAGGCGTAATCACCTCAAACTCCGACAACGCGCTGATGCACGCACCGGAAAACCGCACCGCGCTCATCTACAATGACTGGTCGGATTCCCGTGTTGCAGCCGACATAATCAACTACATGAACGGCTATGAGGATCCGCGCCGCGAAAAGATGTTCACCTCAGTACCTGTGGAGCAGGGAGATGAGACCGTAGAAATGTATTACGGAATCCGTGTGGGCAGCGACGTGTCAGGCAAGACAGCCTTCACAACCAACTACTCCAACATGAAAGTAACCCCGTCCGACCCTTATCTATGGATGAATGCAGCCGAAGTCAGCTTCCTCATGGCTGAATATGAACTGCGCTGGGGCGACCCGACAAGAGCCAAAGACCTGTACGAAAACGGCATACGTCTTTCATTCGAGGAACGCGGGGCAGCGGGTTCGGAAGACTATATCCTTGACCGTGAAAAGAAACCTGCAACATACGTTGACCCTCTCGGAACCTACAGCATAGCAGGCAGGCAGAGCGACATCACCATAGCTTGGGAGGAGAGCGGCAATCTCGCCGACAGCACAATGCCGGCAGAGGACGCCTCCGAGCGCAACCTCGAAAGGATAATCACCCAGAAATGGATAGCGTCCTTCCCTCTAGGCGTGGAAGGCTGGAGCGAATACCGCAGGACCGGCTATCCGCGACTTCTTCCTGCACCTCAGGACAAGAGCGGCGGTGCAGTGGACCTGAACCGGCACGCGCGCAGGCTGACTTACCCGGTGGAGGAATACGGAATGAACGGAGCAAACCTTCAGCAGGCCATCAGCATACTGAACTCGGAGTCGAGCGGCACGAGGAAAGGCGACACTATGGGAACGCAGGTATGGTGGGATGTCAAACAGTACTAAAAACAAACACTATAATGAAACTGAAAACAATAATAAACACGGCCATATGCAGTCTTCTGCTGGTCTCCTGCTCCGACTGGACGGAAATGGAGTCGGTCAGGATTGACGTGCAGCACCCGTGGGATCAGGACCCGGAACTGTGGGAAGACTACAAGGCCTCTCTCAGGGCATACAAGCAGACTGACCACTTCCTTGTCTATGCCCGTCTGGAGAACTCCCCGGAGCGCCCGTCAAACGAGAAGAGCTTCATGCGCAGTCTTCCGGACTCGCTTGACATTGTCTCCCTGACCAATGCGGACAACTTCTCGAAGCACGATGCGGAGGATATGGAATGGATGCGGAGTGTGGGCACGAAAGTGCTGTATCAGATAGACTTCGCGTCACGGAGAGAGGAACTTGCCGATGCAGCGAAACTTGGCGCATACCTCGACAGGGCAATAGCCTCGGTCAGAGACAACGGGCTGGACGGCTGGTCCTTCACCGGAACATTCAGGCTTGAAGACGCCCTCAATGCCGAACTCTCCTCGCTGATTGTCTCAAAACTATCCGCCGCAAGACAGGACGGTCAGCTGCTGGCCTTTGAAGGAGACCCTGCATTCGTCAGTTCCGCAGACAGGCAGAAGATAGACCTTTTCGTGCTCGGCACTGAGGGGCTGGACTATGTACATGACGTGCACATGGCAGTTCTTGCCGCGACATCCACCCTTGGCATACCGGAAGAGAAGATTCTGCTTGCAGCCTCGCTGGAGCGCAGCATCTCCGACGAGAAATTAGTGGAGAACGGTGCAGTCGAGGAAATTACTGAAAGGGTGATGGCATTCGGTCCTCTTCGCGGACTTGCCGTGTATGACTCAGGTACGGACTACTACAGCTATGACGGCAACTACATTCGCACCCGCCGGGCGATACAGACACTCAACCATTCAAGATAGATATTATGAAAAGAATATTGACATACATCATATTGCTTGCATCCGTCTCAGTGTCCTGCAACAGATACGAAGCGGACGGCTACAAGTTCGGCAACTCCATCTATATGGATGTGAGTTCAAGAAAACCGGTGCAGTCTGCCACTTTCGGCAACAAGCTCACGGAGTTCTCCAAAGAGCTGTCAGTGAACATGGCATATCCGGAGGAGAATGATGTCACTGCGACCATAGCAGTGGACGAGTCCCTCGTTGCCGACTACAACAGTAAATACGGCACATCCTACGAGATGCTTCCGCAGAAGTACTCCGGTTTCAAGGAAGAGACGGTCACCATTCCGGCAGGCAAGACCATGTCCGGCAAAGTGGTCATCCCGTTCAAGGGCTTGGCAGGTGAAGGAGAAGAGCAGGTCGGAGCCATGGAGATAGACAAGACCTACCTTTTCCCGGTCAGACTGACTTCAACGGATATGGATGTGATGGGCGATGCCGGGATAGCATACTATTTGGTGCGCCGTTCATCAGCCATCACTGTGGCCGCACAGCTCACCGACAACTGGATAAACTTCCCTCTCATGGACGAGCCGGGCACTGTTGCGGACGCTTACAACGGGCTGAGGGCCGTCACATACGAGGCACTCATCTGGATTGACAAGTTTGACAAGGAAAACGATTTCGGAGACTGTAATATATCAACTGTCATGGGAGTTGAGCAGTATCTCCTGCTGAGAATCGGCGATACCAATTTCGAGCGTCAGCAGCTTCAGTTCGACGGCAGCGGAGGCGGCACATCATTCGGCAAATTCCCTCAGAGCGACCCGTCCAAGAAACTCTATGAAGGACGCTGGTATCACGTTGCATGCACCTACGACTACGACACGAGAATTACACGGGTCTATGTAGACGGGAAGATACAGAGCGAAGCCAAGGAGATGGGAACAGCGACAGGAGGAATCAATCTGGCCATGAGAGCCAATGAGATTGTAGAGGACGGCAAGGAAAAGACATCCTACCAGTTCTTTATCGGCAAGTCCTACAACGACTACCGTCCGCTTCAGGGCAAGATTGCCGAAGCAAGGGTCTGGTCAGTGGCCAGGACTCCTGAGCAGATATGGGAGAATATGTACAGGATAGAAAATCCAGAGGGAGACGCCACGCTCATCGGCTACTGGAAGTTCGACGAGGGCAAGGGCAACACCGTCAAGGACTACTCTATGTATCACAACGACGGAATTGCGGCCTTCGACCTCAGCTGGGCTGAAGGAATCGAAATCCCGGAAATCAACAAAGAGGAGGAATAGCGCATGAGAAAGAATATGATATCAATGCTTGCTTTGGCAACATTATTAATCGGGGGCGTTTCGTGCGAAATGGAGCCAGCAGGTTATCCTTCAGGAAAACAGATTGATGAAGAAACTCTTAAGAGTTCCTCCGTATCACTGACAAGCATCAGAACCTCCCGGAATACCGTGTACTGCGTCATGACTGAGGGAAACGGTGTCATCACCGAAGGTCTCCGTGCGACAATAAACACTCCTTCATCTTTCGACCAGACAGTCGTCCTGAAAGCTGACCCGTCGCTTGTCGAAAGCTATGCCGCAGAAACAGGAAGGGAATACCTCCCGCTTCCGGAGACATTCTACAGCTTCGAGAACGGAGGTGCGCTTGTACTGTCCGCAGGCAAGACCTCGTCTGACCTTGTAAGGCTGACCTGCCGGGCGACCAACTCTTTGGGCAATAGGATAAAGGCCGGACATTATCTTCTCCCGGTGGTCGCGGCTGCTTCCGCCGGAGAAATGTCAAGGGATGTCGTCTATTATGACATCACAGTCAGGGAGAAGTTCGAGGAAGGGCTGCCGCTCTTTGACGACCTTCTGATGGTGTTCTATCTAAACACATCACAGTATGACCCACGGCTAATAACGGACTATAATGTCCTAAGAATGGACTATAGCGATTACAGCGAAACTTTGATGACAATCGGTAATCTCATCAATCTGCGCAAGACGACCGTCACCTATGAGCCGGCGACAGGGAGGGCATTGCTGAACCTTAGTTCCGATATGAAATATGTGCTGGACAACTACACGACACATATCCTCCCTGTACAGGAGACAGAACGCAGGGTCTGTCTGTCCATTGAGGGCGGAAATACCGGTCTTGGCTTCTGCAATATGACTGACGCACAGATAGAGGACTTTGCCGTACAGGTAAAGCAATTGTTCGACACCTACAGTCTTGACGGAGTGAACCTTTGGGACCGTAACTCCGGGTACGGTAAGGAGGGAATGCCTCCAATGAACACAACTTCCTATCCTAAATTGGTCAAGGCCCTGAGGGAAGTGCTTGGCCCGGACAAGTTGCTGACCTTGACTGACTATGAAGAGCCGACGGAGTATTTCTGGGACACGGAAGCCACTGGAGGAATAAAGGTCGGGGAATATCTTGACTACGCCTGGACAGGCTACTGCGATGAGGACTATCCTTTTGAAATCGTTGACCCTTACCATCCTGACGATCCGAATGTCAGCAAAGAGCACATCAGGAAGCCTATCGCCGGTCTGGATGCCATCAAATACGGCTGCATAAATGCTCCTTGGCAAAAAGGGACCTCGGACATAAAACTTTGGGATTCAAATGCCATGAAATTCATGGAATGGAACAAATCAGGTTATGAAAAGTCCAACGTATTGCTACATGCTGATATGAGGACCAATCTTCAAGATGCGTATGAAATGTCTTGGGATCCGGCATATGCCATGAGATGTATGATGGATAATTCCATAGATTATGGTGGAACTATCAATTTTACGCGCGACATAATGGATCTGCAGACGTTGGAAGACGGAAGGAACGGCTATGGTAAATGGTCAAAGTGTTGGTAAATATGCACTTAATTATAAACATTAAATCTTTTCAATTATGAAAACCAGATTTATCTTCGCATCGACAGTTGCGGCTCTGCTGTTCACAGCTGTGAGTTGCAGCTACGATGACACCGAAATTAAAGGTAAGGTGGATGAACTTGATGGCCGTGTGACAAAACTTGAAGAGGCCGTAAATAGCATCAATACCAATGTCGGCTCGCTTATGACCATAGTGAACGCCCTTGAAAAAGAGGTGAAAATCGACAAAGTCGTTGATTTGGAAGACGGCAGCGGCCATGTCATCATGTTCACTGACGGAAGCAGCATAACCGTCACAAACGGCAAAGACGGTGCTGATGGAGATAACGGAGAAACTCCTGTCATCAGCGTTGGCAAAGATGCTGACGGGATTTACTATTGGAAGGTCAACGGTGAATGGCTGCTCGACGACGGCAACAAGATTCCAGCAACCTCCAAGACCGAAATACCTCAAATCAGGGTTAATGAGACCACAGGCAACTTCGAACTTTCCTTTGACGGAGAAAACTGGCAGAACATCGGTTCTGCAGGTGGTGCCGGCATATTCAAGGATGTGATCGACGGAGAAGATGAAGTGATATTCATCCTTTCCGGAAACAAAGAGCCTATAGTGATACCTAAGGCACAGAAATTCGCACTGAATGTGGAGAGCACTTCAATTCCTGTGGATGCTCCCGGATCTTCAATAATGGTCAGCTATACCGTCACTGCTGCCGACCAGGGTACAACGGTGGAAGCCATTGCGACAGGAGGCATAGTGATAGAGGGGATAACATCACAAATCATAGGAAGCGAGATTAAAGGACAGGTTTCCATACAGCTTCCAAACCCAATTCCTGCCGACGGAAAGGTTTTCCTATTTGCAGTAAACAGCAAAGGCACCCCGTCTATGCGCATCCTTTCTTTCGAGCAAGGCGAAATCAATGTGGAAGTAGTGGGAGCACTTAGCTTTGAGGCAGCCGGAGGAACACTGGAGCTATTTGTCAGTACCAATTACAACTACAGCATTGAAATCCCCGAATGGATTACATACGAGAAGATGGACTTGACCAGAGCCGTAAGAAATGAGTTCATAACGATGACAATTGCCGAGAACAAGGATGCTGCCGAGCGCAGTGCGACAATCAGTTTCGTTGACGGGATGACAGTCCGCTATTCTCTTACAGTGACCCAGAAAGGTGCATCGGTAGATGTTCCCGGCTACAAAGGCCCAATCGAAGACTGGAAAGATGACGGCAGCATTGATTTTTAATGTAATGTCGAGCGAAGCCAAGACATCTACAACATATTATTATAACATAAAAAACACATAAAAATGAGAAACAAGTTAATACATATTTTCCTGATAGCATTTGTTCTCGGTTCTTGCGAACAGATTGAGAACCCTGGAATAAATGACAAGGTGGAGTCAAATGATTTTTGCGTATATCTTTCAGATATTGCCACAAAAACCGCAAATGACGGCATGTCAACACAATGGGTGGAAGGAGACGCAATTGGATTGTTTCACGCAATTGCAGGAACTCAGAATTATATTGATGATAATTCTTTCACTTGCGACAATGTCGCCGCAAACAAGTTCTCGGGAACTTTGGCTGAAGAGTTGAATGCAGATTCGAATTATGACTGGTATGCTTTTTATCCTATTATAGCTACGGTCAATGGCGAAACTCCCGTCAAATTTTCAAAATATATCGGCAGGACATCCATGTCTTCATTTGCCGGGAAAGTAATTCAGACCGGCAATAACAGCATGGCCCATTTGGCAGGAGGAAGAGACGGATTTCCGGTAGTCGGCTTTGTAAACAACGTCCCGGCTTCCGAATTCCCTACCATACCGATGAAGAATGTGGCATCCGTGATATGCGTGAATGTCACCAATACCTTGTCGGAGCCGATAGCCATAAGCAGCATTGATTTGGTGACTCCAAAGCCTATTATCGGTAATTTTACTATTGAATTGACAGGAAATGACATTGTTGCCAGTGGCGCTGGACAGGAGTTCATTCGTCTTGAAGTGGCGGAAGGTTCGCAGATCGCAGGCGGAGAAAGTGCCAAATTCTATATTGGGGTTGCGCCTTTCACCGTAACTTCAGGGGAGGAAATGCTGCTCTATGTAAATGCCGCAATCGGCGACAAGACTGTCTCTCAGAAAATAGCTAAGATATTCGATATAGAGACTCCTTTCAAGTCCGGATTCATAAAGACTCTCAATGTCAGCTATGCTCAGACAGATGTCGTGCCTGTCAAAGTCAATAAATCAGATTTCCAGACTCTCAACCTTGGTCAGACATCTACCGCTTTCAAGGCCGGCAGAGAACATTACTCTTTTGACGGCTGGAAGCTTTTGACCGGAGCAGTTGTAGGTCCGGCTACATTCACAGACGGTTCACTTAAAGATCTGGCAGCTGTCATCTGTGGTGGAACCGCCCAGACAGGTGTCCTTACCTCTCCTTTTATTGCAGATGGATGCGGAACACTGAAGTTTAAATATGGTGTGTACAACAACAATGAAAAAATAAGATTCCGGATTGATATCAAGAATGCAGCCGGAGAAGTTGTACAGACTGAAACGGTTGAGAATCTTGAACCAACAATGTCAACGGCAGCTGAGTATTCAAAAGAGTTCAATGTTCCTGGAGTTTTCCAACTTGAATTCACCAACCTGTGCCCTTCAGGGGTCAAAAATAGAAAAGACCGTGTGGCAATCTTCGACATAGAGTGGACCAGCGTTCAATAAAACAATAATTCCACTTCATCGAATCATTTAGATTCTGAAGTGGAATTTGTATAACAACAGTCCGCGAAACCTGTCGCCAGACACGATAGTTTTTTTTTGATCTATTTTTTGCAAATGCTTTTATAAATGAGATTAAGTCCTTAAATTTGTAGAAAATTTACAAAATAAGGGTAATTATGCTGCTTAAAATCGAATTAGAGAACTTTTTCTCCATAAAGAACAGGATATTTCTTGACTTTATAGCGGCTAAGAGCAACTGCAGACAGGCAAGAGATTTATCCTACAATGTCATTGACTGGAATGGGACGAAAGTATTGAAGACCATCGGGCTCTTTGGACCTAATGCGTCCGGAAAATCAAACATCCTCAAGGCAATCAATTTTTGCTGCAGGATGGTTCTTGAGTCTCACCTGAACAATGAAGGTACGGTGTTCAATTTTATGCCGTTCAAGTTCGATGGATATGACGCAAAGCCAAGTGAGTTCCTTATCGATTTCGTTTGCTCCGGGGTTGAGTATGAGTATTCTTTTGCATTGACCAGAACCGAAGTGCTTCGGGAGAGCCTGTACTACTATCCCAATGGAAAGCGGGCAAAAGTATTCACTCGCGACGAGAATGCGGAAGAAGTCTACTCGTTCTCTCCTGGTATAATTGTGAAACCTAAGGATGTTGCAATCAATACCGGAAAAAAGAATCTGTTCCTCAGCAGGGCCAGTTCAATGAACCGTGAATTGCCTCAGGAATTGTACAGATACTTTCTGAATACTTTTCTTCTGGGACTTGTTGATTTGAACAGTGTCTCTGTAGAAGAAAATTTCAATGCATATAAGAAAGTCATATTAAAAGCACTATCCATCTGTGATACTGACATTTGCGACATAAAGGTCAGGCACGAACAAGTTCCGGCGCCAATCATGTCATCCCCGGCCTCTCCGGAATTGAATTTCAGAATGATTGACATCCTCAGGTTTCAGACGATACACAAAAGGGCTCCGAATGTCGTTTTTGACCTTGATGTCGAGGAGTCCAATGGCACGAGAAAGTTGTTTCAGATTCTTTTGAGACTTCTTGACGTTGTCAGGAATGGTAAATCTTTGATGATGGATGAGTTTGACATGGGGCTTCATACACGTCTGTCGGATTTTATCATTGACCTTATTCATGCATCTGAAAATTCCCAACTGTTGTTCACGTCGCACAATACTAATCTGATTGACATGAAACGTCTGAGGAAAGATCAGGTCGTATTCGTCAATAAATTGGATGACGGATCGACCGAGGTCTATTCTCTGTATGATTATAAGGATTTCAGAGACAATATGGATGCTGAGAAAGGATACATCCAGGGGCGTTTTGATGCGGTTCCGTTTGTAGATTCAACTGTCATGAACTTGAAGCAACTTCTG
>ERZ1026978.2-NODE-2-length-241053-cov-19.828609_pt1 | contig 241053 bp, 209 predicted proteins | sample MGYA00519560_ERZ1026978 | MGnify/ENA primary metagenome ERZ1026978 (study PRJEB26926, sample SAMN06164401) | human gut metagenome | biome: ENVO:00009003; feature: ENVO:2100002; material: ENVO:00002003 | host: Homo sapiens | place: USA | collected 2012 ... | reverse complement strand
AGATGTCTTAGGGTCTCGTGGGCTCGGAGATGTGTATAAGAGACAGGTCCCAGACAGCGTGGTTTGTTTGCGCAAATATCATTGATTGTTGCATAATATATTGATAATCAATATAGATAAACTTCTTTAACGAGGAAGAGCATTAAGGTGTCAATGTACTGAATGTTAATAACTTAGGGATTGTTGTTTAATGTTTTTACTCTGAGCGAAGCAGCGGACAATCCCTTCGATTTCTGCATTCGACTCATCAAAATTTCAATTATATATCTATTTCCGGCCATTTCGGCCTTATATGATCGTAAGGAGTATTCCCGTCTCGCAAGGACTTTTAAGACAGCCTGGAGGAATTCTTATTTCTCCGACATTTTTTTGGAACAATCTTTTTCAATAGATCACGGATTTCAACAAAAAAACGTATTTGTTTTTTTCTTCAACTGCCAACATCAATAAACTAAAACCTAACATCAGTATGGATATTAGTGTCGATATACGGAGCATCCATACGTTTTCTACCCCGAACAGCACAGCGCCGAGCACCACGAGAACAAAACACACAAAGCATGCAACAATCTTAGTCTGAAGTTTATAATGCTCTTGGTAAGCCTCATGGTTATACGTAGTTACTTCTATAGGCTGATAAACATCCATATAGAAATCGCCAGACACCTTAGCAATCAAGTCGATGTTTTGCTCATTCTGGAGGTAAACTGGGTTAATTTCTTTCAATTCCTTAGAAATAAACTCACCATCAGGCATACTACTGTCCCAAGTCATATTGCAAGGTTTCATCTTGTCGTGCCAGATCCAAATGTTATTAATGTCCAACGCTATTTCATTCAACTTTGATGCGGTGAAATAGTTTATCCCATAGTCTCCGCCCGAAGCAATAGCCATACCTCCATACTTGGCTATCACGCCGATAAGCAATTTTATCTTTTCCTCGTTGCTCGCGGTAGGTTTACTATAAATGATATGGCTTTGGCACCAGCTAATATAGCGGAAGTAGGACGACAATTTGTGCATAAAAGGATACATAATATGTTCGTACTTGTCGTTCTCTCTATTTTTGCGATTTCCAATCTCGACAAATACCAGCACGAAACCACCAGTAATTATCGAGCTCAGTATCGACAAAACTATTTGAGATACTTCCATATAGTTTATTTATAGTTTTAAACGCAATTTCTATAGTTAAACTCTACAAGCGTATAGAAATCCAATGTCAGGTCTGACGGCTCGAATCGCAGGTAGTTCCTCAGCAGATTGATGTTGATCGGCAGTTTCGGATTCGATAATCCTGATATCAGAAAGATGGCGTCAAGTAGTGAAGACTTGCCGCAATTGTTCTTTCCGAAGAATATATTAACTTCTTTCAGTCCGTCTATTTTCGCGTGACTTATGCCACGAAAGTGTTCAATTTCAATGCTTTTAAACATGTCTTATCCTCCTATATCACTTGTGCTTCTCCACCAAAAATCCGTGCCAGCTCAGAAATATCCGTATTGTACTGCTTGTCCAATAAATACTTCAAAGCAATCTTTAGCGCTCTGAATTCAGAATTGCCGTTAATTGCTGCGAATAAGTTCTTAAAGCGCTCATCCGTGTTTGACGTGACAGACTTGGATATTTTGGTGAACTCCTTCAGAGTTGACGGAAGATTGTATTTTTCCGTATCGACTCCTTGCTCTTTTGCGCTGTCCAATACAAATTTATCCACGGCAGGAGAAAACGTAATCAGATACTGGTGACGGGATTTATGCTTCAATAATGTCAGGTGCTCAGTCTTGGCAATCTCGTCACAAGCCTGTATGTATCCGAGTTCAACTTTATCTTTATCAATAATTCCGATAGCGAATTTGTCTGCAAATGTATTGTTCAGCTGGCCCACTACCTTTGAGCAGCAATGTTGATGATTTACTGCTCCCTCCAAAAGATATTCTATCAGGTTTGTATCAACATAGCACTCAGGCATTACGTTCAAAATCTTCCGCTTCATACATACATCTCGAAATTGAAGAACATATCTACACCATTATCGTAGGCTTCGTGTATCTCCTCATCATTAAGCTGCTTTACGGAAAAATCTCTGCTGGCAGGCTGCTGTGGATGAGTGAACATTACTGACAATTCCTTCGGGGCTGACTTGATCAGCTGGTTCAGGACATACGGACTATGCGTTGTGATGAAAAGCATGTCTCCGTGCGTTTTTATCTGCTCCAGCATCCAATTCACGAATTGGCATTGAGTTGGAGGGAACAAATTATCCTCTGGCTCTTCAAGGAATATCTCGCTATGATCAACATTGATATACTCCTGACAAATCGCCTTGAACTTCTTCGCCTGGTCTGGCTTGGAAAACGAATAATCTACGCCATCGATGGTGACGACTTCTATCGTCTCGTCATGATTGAAATCCTTTTCGTAGAGATTGGCATAAATGGTAGACAAAAGATTTTTGCGTTCTTCTTTCTGTTCATACGACATCTTGCCTGCTTCTGCATTGTATTGGCCTGCAGTAAGATAATCGAGATGTACATACATAGGGAGGAGCGATTGGATGCCGCTGGAACTCTCTTTCAGTTTTAGAGGTGTGCCGTCCTCCAGTCTTATGTTGTCCGTATTTGTCTGGGAGTCATAAGTATAAGACATGCCCAGATTCAAGAAATTCTCCTCTCTCTTTACAAACTTCCTGGCCCTGTCCCAATCGGACATGAAATCAAGCATGTTGCCATCCAATGGAAGGAAACTCCACCCCGGAATTGACGCCACCAAATTTCTGTCGGCAGGGACATAACTTACCTTTGGCCTCTTATAGTTCCAATGATCATTTTTCCATCTCGTCGTAAATTCCTTTTCTGAATGGCTGTATGAGAAGAAGACATGTTCGGTTTCATATTCGATGTAGGTATCCGGATGGACGTATCCTGCCATTTGATAATAGCTGGTCATGGTGTCAATGAAGGCCGAGCCGTTACCGAAACCGTTGACCTTCTGAGACAATTCAAGACGTTTTTCAACCCAGGTGCAATAGCACGCCGTTTTAAGTACGCAGCTCTTGCCGGAACTCTGCATACCTATCAATACATTTACCTGTCCAAGTTGAAGGTCCGCATTGCGAATCGGACCGAAATTCTTTATGACCAAGTGTCTCATATCGTTTGGCGTTAAAATATTCACACGTCTCAATCTATACCATCATTTCCAATCGAAATGATATTTCTTTTCTCCAGAATCTTTTTTTGGCGATACCTGTTTAGAATATGCAATGACAGAGGCCTTTGCTGCTTTCCTGACAGCTGCTGCAAATTCTCCTGTTACGATAACTCTGTGTTCATTGATTCCTAACATGTCATCAAATTGGTTAGTCGTTTTCATATCCTAGTAGTTCATGCCGAAAGCCCAGAGAGGAATGACGTTGCCTTGGGCGAACTCGATGTCGTCTTCACATCATCCCTGAGCTGTCCGATCAACTGTGCTCTTTCCAGAAGGGCGAGGTAGTCTTGTACACTATTTCTGCTGATGCCGATTTCCGATGCCAGACTGTCTGCATTCGGCTTGTATGGAGCGAGTGTGGAAATGACGGCGAGCATCTTCTTCAGTAAGTTCGGTAAACGTCGTATCGTGAGTGTTATTCACGCTTTTTATTTATATGTTATACGTCTGTTGTTCCTCAGAACCCTCCGTTGAGGAAAGCTCGTGTCTGAACATAGCTGGGCTCGTAGTATGCACTTGTGTTGTAGTTATCTATCTTGTCGCAGATAGGTGATGCGTAAACCGCTTTCATTGTTGCAGGAAGATTGTCCTCGGTATCTACGGATGAGATAAGCCTTGCATAGACTTTGCCCATCTGGGTAGGTGACGGGACTTTGTCTGTGAAGCGTGAGTCCACTTTGGTTATGTCGAAGTTCCCTGGTGCCATTCCGTATGTCGTAATCCATTCATCCTCGACCTGTTCCGGATTAAGACAATGGTTTGTTTCAGCTATGGACAGTTCATGCAGAAGGCCTTTGCTACCGAGTTTTGCTACGACGTATCGATTCCTCTGTTGGATTTTCCGTGCGACTCTCTCTATCATGTAGCAGACAAAATACAGATCATCGAAATCTATCTGCTCGTCTGGAAAGTATTTGTTGCTCATAATTGATAGTGTGATTTGAATTTCAATGTTTGCAGCGCCCTGTCCGTGCAAAAGAGTATTTGATTCGTCGGATGTTTGAATCTTACTATGGTGTTAGTTCCATGGTAAACGATAATCGGTGATTCTGGTGCCATATATTTTCTTCGATGATAGTATTAAACCTAACAATCGCAAATGTAATGAAAAAACATTAAAGTATACTTAATGGTTTTTCATATCCAAAAACGTCAGCATTGATTCATTATTCTCTCACAATATTCCCGATTGACCACTGTTCTTGCTCTTATTGTTTATACTTTAGTAATTCATCCCGAAAGCCCAGAGAGGAATGACATTGCCTTGGGTGAACTCGATGTCGTCTTCACATCACCCCTGAGCTGTCCGATCAACTGTGCCCTTTCCAGAAGGGCGAGGTAGTCTTGTACACTATTTCTGCTGATGCCGATTTCCGATGCCAGACTGTCCGCATTCGCAAGCCCTCACAACTTATCCTCCTGCCCATTCTTTACACTGCGCAGGTCGCAATTGAAATCTTTGCGGAAATCTCGTTTGGCCTTCTCCATATCGCTATTCGCTTTGTTAGACGGATAGGAATTGGCTACTATTCTTGCGCGTATGTCCTTGTTTGACTGGTGTCTGAATTTGGGATTCTTTAGAGTGGCACATAGTTGATCTATTGCACGCAGAATATCTTTTCCTTTCAGTTCGACAAATAATTCTGTCCAGTCTTCTTCTTTAGCTGTACTATCTTTTCTGACAAGAATCAACTTGTCACATTTTCGTCCTTCCTCTTTCTTTATAATGTATCCGTCTATCTGAAATACCGCTGAGTATTTGTCATCTGTCGCAAGTCTATATTTCGTTCCATTTTCGCTTACTGAAACTATTTTGCGAACCTTCAGGTCCTGCTGCGGAGAGTAACCTTCTCCTGTCAGTCGACTGTATGTCGAGAGGTATTGTTCAAGATTACTATTCATCTCCATATAAGACCTTGTTACACTGACTGATTTTCTCTTCGACCCAATCCGAAACGCCGTCAAGTTGCATTCCGTCAAGCATTTGAAGATCTTCATCTACAATGCTTTTGAAAATACCGTCTTCGTTGATGAAATACCCTGATACGTCGGACGGATTCAAAAGGAGGTTGCTGTCAATGATGCCTTTGCCGGATTCTTTACTTGAAGCGGCAGATGCTGAAAGCAACACATTTATGACAGAAAGAATATATGGGCTATGTGTTGTCAACATAATCATACTCGGCTCAGATTCTTTTTTTTGAGCTTCCGCAAGAGCTTTGACCAAACTCAATATAATCAGACGTTGAGATTCAGGATAGAGATTCTGTTCAGGTTCTTCAATGAAAACTTGAGCAGACTGGTAGGTGAGTCTCTTGGAATTCGGCTCTTGTATAGCATTCAGATCCGACATTGACATCGGAGCCCTTTTCCCGACTTGTGACATCATATAGTGTGACATGACATCCAAAGGTGTAACAGACTGGATACCACTGGACGCATAAAACGCCGGAGATTCTGTACCGTCTTTTCTTATGATGAAATCATTTCCGGATTTATTCGCATAACTGAAGCCTCCTGTTACCGATAATCTATATGGATTTGACTTGGTCGAAGGAGATTTAGCCTCGTCCCATTCATAAATGAAGTTGAACAATACATCTCTTTCGGTAGCCTTATATGCTCTATCAATGTTCTGAAGGGCGGAAACAAGATTCCGTTCGGCAGGGATATAACATATTTTGCTATTGTAACGCCTTTGAGCGAAATCTGATTTTCTGCTGATTTTAGGATTCGTACCTCCGCGATATTCGATAGTTATGGTATCTCCCTCATATTCAATACTTGTATTTTTCTTGAAATAATCATCATTGAGTCTATGGAATTGCTTGAGTTCCTTGACAAAACGTCCATAATGGGTATATTGGTTAATGATATCATCAGTCGATACCATAACTCGTTTTTCTATCCATCGGCAGAAGCAAAGCACTTTCATAAAAGTACTTTTTCCGGAACTCTGACGTCCGATGAGTACCATAAGAGGAGTGAATTCAATCCTGGTAGAGTCTTCAATCGGACCGAAGTGTTTGATGTGTAATGATGCCATATTACTTGAATATATCATTTACTTAAGTCTGTCAGTGTAACAAAAGTAAAGAATTTTTAATTGATTATCAATGAGTTTAAATTCCATCACCTCTTCACCCATCCCCGCAACCGCTCATACTGCAGTGGAGTGATGCCTAAGAGGCTGAGGAGGGACTTGAGGCGGTCGTGGGTTGGGGCCTCGGGGTCGGTCAGTACGGACCATTCGCAGCCTTGGTAGGTTTGGCGCCAGAGCTTGCGGTATTTCCTTTCGGACAGAAGCGGGGTCAGGGGGCGCTTGGCATTGAACTCCAGATACCTGAAACCTTTGCGGAGGCTGTCATTGACCGGCTTGCCGGAATAGAATTTCTTGACTATCTCGACATTGCGGCAGATCTGACGGAATCTGGAGAGGCAGCTCTCTTCGGTCTGGACCTTCGTCATGGACGTCGGATTCTGGTAGTAATGATAGCATACGTCGTGGTTGTATGATATCGACTTGCAATGATACAGAAGCTGGAGCGACAGGCACATGTCTTCACCCATTCCGTCGGTCGGGTAGATTATGTCGCTATGGTGGTAAACATCACTCCTTATAAGCTTGTTGCACAATGACCACCACATCTTCCCGTGTATCATATCTGCCAGACACTCGGCGGTTTCCGTGCGGTTTCCGGTGAGGGCCTCCTTTATCGTCCTCTCTCCGTCGGTATATTTGCAGACGAACGCGACCATGTCCGAACCTTGGGCCGCGGCCTGGTCGTAGAGCGTTCCGTAAAGATTCGTGTCCACCCAATCATCGCTGTCGCAATGCGCTATATATTCGCCGCTTGCGGCCTTCAGCCCTGTCTGACGCGCATGGACAAGCCCCTCATTATTCTCATGACGGATTATCTTGACCTGTTCCTGCCTGGCAGGATACGAAGCAAGCACGCTGTTGAGGACGGAAATCGAACCGTCCGGGGTGCAATCGTCCACGAAGATGTATTCAATGTCTTCCAATGTCTGTTCGAACAAGCTTCTGACGCACCGTCCGATATATTTTTCGACTCCGTATACCGGGACGATGACAGAAACCTTAGGCTTTTTCTTCATGCACATTTTATGCGGGTCAATGTTTTCTTGACGAAACAATATACGTTGTACAGAGGCGCACCGATGCATATTCCGGCCAAGGCGCTGCAGCGGGAGATGCGGACCATCAGCCTTGAAGGCCAAGGGCGCGACTCTGCATGATGAGGCTTCAATTCCGACAACAGCTTATAGGACGCGGTATACTTTCCCCTCGCTATCAGCTTCTCTATCAGATATATGACCGTTTCATCAATCGGGCGCGCGAACAACGGATGCTTCTTCTTGAAATCAATGCATCGCTGCGACGAATGTATGAGATCATTGCAACGCTCATTGTTCGTGGCACTGGACGGATTGTCGTAATAGTAGTAATACAGCACGTCGGGGAGTCTCATTATCCTTTCCGCATGCTCCATGCATGAAAAGACAAACAGCTGGTCTTCAGCCAGTTTCATGCTCTCGTCGAACCTGATATGGTTTCGGCGGATGATATCGGAACTGAAGACGGTTCCCCAGACGCACTTGTGGAGAGCGGCATTGTTCACATAATCCCGGTTGGCGAAGATTTCCGGCTCGGAATTTTCTGCCGGGCCCAGGTCCGCTGCATTCCTGGAAAACGAGAACTGCAGCATCTCCAGGCCTTCGCAACGTGACATGCAGATTTCCAGCGTGCGGGCGTCTATCATGTCATCGCTGTCCACGAACGTCACATATTCTCCACGCATGTTCTCCAGGCCCAGGTTGCGCGCTGAACTGACGCCGCCGTTTTCCTTATGAAAAACCCGTATGCGCGCGTCCCTGCCGGCGTATTCATCGCAGATCCCGCCGCTTCCGTCAGGAGAACCGTCGTCGACCAGAAGAAGCTCCAAGTCTGTATATGTCTGAAGGACAATGCTTTCGATACATCGTCTCAAATATTTTTCTGCCTTGTATACGGGAACTATGATACTTGTTTTCGGCATGTCAGTCATGCAGGTTTTCCAATAACAACTCTTTGCTTGCCCTTCGTTTCTCCTCCAATATGCTGTTCACTTCGTTCCAATCTATCGCCTTGTGGAAATCGAGATTGTCGAGATCCGATTCGTCGACGAGCCTGTCTTCCAGGTGGAACATTTTCAGTAGGGAAGTGAAACGGGCCATGCCCCGCTTTTCGTTTTCTATCACCCAGAAAGGCTTGTTGAAGATAATCGAGAATACCGCTCCGTGGAAACTGTCCACGATGGTCATTTCCGCGTCCATGAATGCCCGGAGCCATGCTGTGACCCTCGGAAATACGAAATCCCCGATCCTGCATTTCATGTCCTCCCGCGTATGATTTCCTATAAAGCGCTTCGGCATTACTTGGAATGCTTTCAATCCGGTTTCAGCGGCGACCTTCCCGACAAATGAGGTCTTCATGGCATCGGGGTCCAGGATGTAGTGAAAAAGCGTACCTTCTGCACGTGGCTCATTTTCCTCTTCACACAGATGTATATAGTCCTCTTTGGCTAGAAGCATTGTCGGGTCAAGTACGTGGATAGCGTCTACTCCGAGATGCTTTTTACAAAGTTCAATTCCCGAATCCTCCCGTACAGTTATGAGGTCGAACTTCTTCGCCAGAGGTGCGCAGATGCCGGTCTGCTTCGGGGAAAACTCCCATTTGTCCGTTCCGAAAGACGCCGCATAAGCGATTCGTCTGACTTTCTTGTTCCGGGCGAAGTCAAGAAACATTGCGGGGAGATAATAGTTGTAACATGGTCTCCAGCATTGGTCGCTGCCGACCACATATGCCTCGTACCCGCCACGTTTTGCCTGCTTCGCAAACATGTCCCCGGAGGTCAATGCCTCCGTATGGCGTATGTATTTGTTTACAAAATAACCGGTATTGCGTCTGATTGCCGAAATTTCGTCAGCGCTCGGCCTGTAAATCGGCTCCGGCCAGCGTCCCGGAAAAAGTGCATGGCGGACGCGGATTTTTATCCGGTACAATGATTGCCTGAACCCTTCGGGCTCGCCCCAATCTATCGTCTCCATGTCAAATCCGGCTCTGATGAGTATCTGTTGGAGGGCATAATTCTGCAAAAGCCCGCCATAGTTGGTGCGGAGCGGTTGTGTCAGTATCCCTATTTTCATCTTTCGTTCTGTCTTTATGGACAATCCATACGCGCTCCAGCCTTCCGATTTGTCTCTGAACGATATCGACTTGATATTCGAATCGGATTTGAGCTTGCTACGTTGAATCTTGCGGAGCATGACCCGGCAGATGTTTTTCAGCCTTTTTCTGAATGTCCATCTCGTGCATCTGTCTACCAATGTATTCAAGTCGTCGGTCGAGTCCAACGAGTCGAAAAACATTTGTCTGTTTGCCGGTCTCGACGCTGAACGGTAGCAGGACGGATTCAGAGGCTTGATCTTTTCGTATGCCGCTTCCTTGTAACTGAACGTGGCAAGGTCCAGCGCTGATGCTCCTTTGTCCGTGTTCACGAAAACCATGCTCGTCCCTTTGTCATCATCCATTTCAGGGAATATTGATGAAATTCCCCAGAAATCTGCCAACGTGATGTCGCTGTTGCTCCTTCCTCCCTTGGACTTGCATTCGTAGCAGGACGGACGCAGTATGATGTCGGCCAGGAAAGCCCTCATGTAGTGGCTTTTACGGAAAGGCACATATACGGAATCGTCTCCTTTTTTCCGGATGTCCGCCTTCAGCTGTTCCAGATATTTCCCCCAGACTTTCGGACTTGGAACGCCATGACAGACGAAATCCACGGTCAGGAGATTCGGATAGCTTTTCCTCAGATATTGATGCAGTCCGGCTATCTGGCATGGCGTACCTGTAAACATCACTTGCCTTCCTTCTTCAAGGAACTTTTTGGCTGTTTTATAGGCATCGCCTATGGTCGCCTGGACATATTTCGAACCCATGAACGGCTTTACGCCCTCGATGGTGTCGGCATGGTCGAACACGACCTGCCAGTTTTCATCGAATCTTGCCCCGAAAACGATGCCGCCTTCATTGATGACGTTTTCTGCCAGTATGTGGAAAATGCCGCCGGAAGAACTTTGCTTCCTGATCTTTTCATCACGGTTTATTGCTGCCAGTACTTTCAGTGGGGCATGTTCTTCTCTTCGGTGCAATATATTGCAAACCTTCTCGCACAGGCCGCATTGGACGCAGTCCGACGTATTTACGTGCGGGTACAGGAAGCCCTCATTGTCCGCAATCATTGAAATGCATGACTTCGGGCAAACTTGCGCGCATGCGCCGCAGCCGCAGCAATCCTCTGCTCTCTTGATGTCGATCATGCCCTGGCGAAGATTTTATGGAACATCGAAATGAACAGGTTCCGTTCTTCATCCGTCATGCTGAAACGGAAGAACAGCGGGATATAAACCAATGAGAATGCCGCTATCCCCAGTATCAGTTTTCCCCAGGAGTCCAATGCGAAGAAGTGACGGATAACCAGCATTGAGCTGAATATCAGGACAATGGGGATTATTGACATCTTGCTTATCTCCTTCCAGAATGTCATTATGTCGAGGTCCTGCCTGCGCCGGTAATATACGTTCATTATCAGTATCTGTCCCACGACCAATGCGCCCGAAACGCCCATGGCGCAGCCGATGCCGCCGAAATATCTGGTCAGCACTATCTGCATCCCAAGGCTGACAAGGGCAATGATTATGTACAATACAGACCTGAATTTCATTTCGTTACGTGCCTGAAGAATCGTTATTCCCAGATTCTGGATGAGCGGCACCGTCAGCGGAATGAAAAACAGAAGTGATATAATATACGCGTCAGTGTAGCCTGCTCCGGCCCATAACTCGATGAATTGGCGTCCGAAGATGATGAATCCGGAGAGTATGTAGGCCAGAACTATGTATTGGATGCGTCCTGTCCGTATGAACAGGTCTGATATTTCCTTGTGGCTTCTGTTCGTGGCTACCATGGCGGTGACTTTCGGAAGGAAAACCGAGGAAATCGCCGTGGAAAACTGCATGTACATTCCTTCCAGTTGGATCGCTATGGCGAAGACCGCCACTGCTGCCGTCCCGACCATCGCTCCGAGGACGAATTGTCCGGTGCTCCAATACACCCTGTCCATGATGGCGTTGAGAAATATCCAGAAAGAATAAATCGCGACTTCTTTGAGGAATCCCCAGTGAAAGTGCTTGAACCTGAAATATATATGTATATTTAGCTTCCTTCTGCAATATATGAAGTTGACTACAAGTGTCAGGACGTTGAATATCGTCTGGACCACTACCATCGCCACGGCCTTGTAGCCGAAGTGGAGCAGGCAGATCATTACTGCGGTATTGAGAATGATCCTGATGATATTCAGCGACTTCTGGAAGACGAAATCCTCGTATGCCTGGATGATCGAACCCCAGATGCTCATCGGAAAGGTAAATGCCAGGTTGGCCACCAGAAGGAGCATCATAATGCGGGCACGGTCGAGTTCGACGGCTGTCATCGTGTTCCCGAAGAGTGTGTCCACATTGAAATAAAGCCCCAGCCCTATCCCGAATGCGATGATTCCTATGACGAGGTACAGCAGGAAGAACATGCCGAACATCTCATATTGTTCTTCCGTCTTCTTTTCTGCCCGGAACTTCGCGGTGTATCTGACAATCGCATTGCCGAATCCGAGATCAAGTACGGTCAGGTACGCAATCACGGATGCAACCAGAGAGTACAAGCCGTATTCGCTCTGTCCCATCATCCTGAGCATGTACGGTGTGTACAACAGACCGACGACCGTGTTCAGGAAGATTACGACATAGTTCAGGACGACTCCTGCTTTCAGCTGATTTACCGGCATTTATGCTAGAAGGTTCTATTTCGCGTAGTACCCCCGATACCACTCGGCGAACTTCCTCAGGCCCTCACGCAGGGGAGTGGAGGGCTTGAAACCGAAGTCCTGCTCCAGCGGCGTGGTGTCGGCGTAGGTGACAGGGACGTCTCCTGGCTGCATCGGAACCAGTTCCTTGTGCGCGTCGAAATCGTAGTCGGATGGCAATACGCCGGCGCGGAGGAGTTCCTGTTGGAGAATATCGACGAATTCCAGAAGGTTCTCCGGGTGGCTGTTACCTATATTATATACCTTGTACGGCGGAATCGGAAGACCGTCCTCGCCGTTCTGTTTCTCAGGGGCATGCTGCATGACACGGACCACGCCCTCGACAATGTCGTCCACGAAGGTGAAATCACGTTTGCAGTTGCCGTAGTTGAAGATTTTTATGGTATCGCCGTGGACAAGCTTGTTCGTGAAACCGAAATATGCCATGTCGGGACGGCCGGCAGGACCGTAGACCGTGAAAAATCTCAGGCCTGTGGACGGAATGTTGTAGAGCTTCGAATAGGCATGTGCCATCAGCTCGTTGCTCTTTTTCGTCGCGGCATAGAGGCTTACGGGATTGTCCACCTTGTCGTCAGTCGAATACGGTACCTTCTTGTTCGAGCCGTAAACGCTTGATGATGAAGCATATACCAAATGCTCTACCTCGTAGTGGCGGCAAGCTTCCAGGATATTGTAGAAACCGATGAGGTTGCTCTCGATGTAGGCGTCCGGATTCGTGATCGAATAACGTACACCGGCCTGCGCCGCGAGATTCACCACCACCGCAAAATGATGCTCCGCGAAAAGGTCGTTGACAACGCTTTTGTCGGCAATGCTTGCTTTCACGAAGGTCCAGTCGCGGTTCAATGCCTCGATTTCAGCCAGTCGGCCATATTTGATGTTTACATCGTAATAGTCTGTGACAGAATCTATTCCGACGATTTTTATGTCGGGGAATTCCTTGAAAAGTCTCTTGACCAGGTTGCTGCCTATGAATCCGGCTGCACCGGTCACCAGAACGGTTTTCCCGTCCAGAGAAACATTGTATTTTACCATCCTGAAAGTCCTGAATTAATCCCTTCTGAATATATCCCTGGTGTAAACCTTATCTTTCACGTCATCGAGGCATGTGTCGTAGCGGTTCGCGATGATGGCCTGTGACCTCGCCTTGAAAGCTTCCAAATCATTGACCACTTCGCTGCCGAAGAACAGTGTGCCGTTTTCCAATGTCGGCTCGTAGATTATTACCTCGGCACCCTTCGCCTTGATACGCTTCATGATGCCCTGGATGGCAGACTGACGGAAATTGTCCGAATTGGATTTCATGGTCAGACGGAAGACGCCGATTACACATTTCTTCTCCTGATGGCTGTCCCACTGGCTGTTGCTGCTGTAGTAGCCTGCCTTGTCAAGTACCTGGTCAGCAATGAAATCCTTTCTGGTGCTGTTCGAATCCACGATGGCCTGGATAAGATTCTCTGGCACGTCATTGTAGTTCGCCAGAAGCTGTTTCGTGTCTTTCGGAAGGCAATATCCGCCGTAGCCGAATGACGGGTTGTTATAATGTGTGCCGATTCTCGGGTCCAGACCGACACCGTCTATAATGGACTTGGTGTCAAGACCTTTCATCTCGGCGTATGTGTCGAGCTCATTGAAATAACTTACGCGGAGCGCGAGGTAGGTGTTGGCGAAGAGCTTTACGGCCTCGGCTTCGGTCGTGCCCATGAACAGCACCGGCACGTCCTCCTTGATGGCGCCTTCGTGAATGAGGTCCGCGAAGGTGTGCGCTGCTTCCTTCAGGCTGTCGTCGCCGTAGCCGACAATGATTCTGCTAGGGTAGAGATTGTCGTACAATGCCTTGGATTCTCTCAGGAATTCCGGAGCGAAGATGATTTTCGGCATTACTGTCTTCATGGTGCCGTCGGCAAGACGCTCCCTATAGGAGAATTTTTCGCGGACGGATGCCGTATATCCCACAGGTACAGTCGATTTGATGACCATGACTGCTTCCGGGTTCACTTTCAGGACCAGTTCGATGACCTCTTCCACGTGTGAGGTGTCGAAGAAGTTCTTCTTGCTGTCGTAGTTCGTAGGGGCGGCGATTACCACGAAGTCTGCATCACTATATGCAGCCTCGCCGTCAAGAGTCGCCGTAAGGTCCAAGTTCTTTTCTGCCAGGTACTTCTCGATGTAGTCGTCCTGGATGGGGGAGACCTTGTTGTTGATTTTCTCTACTTTTTCGGGAATGACGTCTACTGCCGTTACCTTGTGATGCTGTGAAAGCAACGTCGCGATGGAAAGGCCAACATAGCCTGTTCCAGCTACTGCTATTTTCATATCTTTCATAATGACACTAATTATCTAAAACTTCGTATTTGCTCTGTCTGCTCTTGTATTCCGGGACAATGTCCTTCATCACACGCACGATAGCCATGTCGTCGAATGACTTGGATACTTCCAGAAGGCGCTCCTCGTTGGCGCATGCCGTGGCGTAATCGTATTCACGCACCTTTGCGACCATGATTTTCGGATTGGATGTCGGGATGGTGCCTTCCTTGTCGTTCAGCACCTCTTCGTACAGCTTTTCGCCGTCACGCAGCCCTGTGAACTTGATTTCCACGTCGGTCGCACCGGAAAGCGCAATCATTCGTTTCGCCAGGTCCACGATTTTCACCGGCTGGCCCATGTCGAACACGAAAATCTCGCCGCCCTTGCCCATCGTGCCGGCCTCGAGTACCAGACGGCAAGCCTCAGGAATGAGCATGAAGAAACGGACAATGTCCGGGTGGGTGACTGTTACAGGTCCGCCCGCACGTATCTGCTGCTTGAAGATAGGAATGACGGAACCATTGGAACCCAATACGTTGCCGAAACGTGTGGTGACGAACTGGGTGACACCTGAAACCTTGCCTTCCATTATCGCCTGGTTCAGGCTCTGGCAATATATCTCGCAGATTCGCTTGCTGCAGCCCATGACATTGGTCGGATTCACAGCCTTGTCGGTCGAGATCATGACGAATTTCAATGTGCCGTATTTCACTGCCAGGTCGGCGATTACACGTGTGCCGTAGATGTTGTTCTGCACAGCGATCGCCGGGTCGTCCTCCATCATCGGGACATGCTTGTAGGCAGCTGCATGGAAAACGTACTCCGGCCTGTGAGCCTCGAAAATCTTCTCCATGTGCTCCTTGTTGGCGATGCTGGAAACGATGGTCTCGTTCTTGATGTTCGGGAACCGTCTGGCCATCATCATCCTGATGTCGTGCATCGGGGTCTCCGCCTGGTCGATCAGCGTCATCTCCGCCGGGCCGAACTGCGCCACCTGACGCACGATTTCGGAACCGATGGAACCTGCCGCGCCGGTGATGAGGATACGCTTGCCGCGCAGCTGCTTCTCTATCTCAGCCATATTGACCTCAATCTTGTCGCGAGGCAGCAAGTCCTCGATGTCTACCGCATGCAACTGCTTGTGGGACAATGAAGATTCGTCTCCGTTCCATTCGGTGCCGTAGGTCATCATCATTATCTTGATGTCCGCGTCGATGAACTCATCCACCATCGCGCTGTTCTGGCGGAACTTCTCGGTTTTCAGCGGCGAAACGAGCAATGCTTTCACGCCTCTATTCTTCAATTCCTTGGCAATTCCCTTGTGGTTCAGGAACACCGGCTTGCCCATTATGAACGAGCCGCGCATCTCCTCTCCGTCGGAGATGAATGAGTCCAATGAATATTTCTTGTCCTTGAGCGCGACAATGCTCTTGGCAATGCTGATGCCCCCGGCTTTTGTGCCGTAGATGGCGGCCGGAATCGCTCCGTCCAGGTGGAACGAGTCGAAAAGGCGTTTTACGACAATGCGTTCTGCCCAGAGGAGTACCGTGCTGCTGATGAATATGATCAATGAACTCTTGAAACTCGGGAACACTATCGCTGTCTGTCCCCATGCTTCGTTGACTACCAGATGGAGGAAATAACAGGTGAGCGTTCCGATAAACGTCGCCGTCGCGACTTTCTGCAAGTCGACGAAGGACGAATAGCGGACAATGCCGGAGTATGTATGTAAGGCTCTGAATGCGATGATGAACGGCACCATGCCGATGGCTATGCCGTAGGTTAATGGCCAGAAAAGTGAGGCCAGCATATCCCCGCCCCTGCTCAGGTAGCATCCGATGTAGCTGGATGCCGCTACGATTGTACAGTCGATTACCAGAATGCACCAGTAAGGGAGTGCTGCTTTGGAGAAATACCAGTTGGATATTCTTCGTATAATAGTCATAAATATGAGTAATTATTGTTTAGTTTTTCGTTACAGGTTCCACGTCTTCGTTCCGTATGCCGCTGAACGCTACCGCAATGCCGCCGAAATCCATGACGAGCTGACGGTCGCGGTCTATGCGTACGATGTATCCTTCCTGCCCGGCGAACGGACCTGTGAGCACGCGTAGTAGTGTATGGCCTTCTGCGAATTTCATGAATGGCTTGCGCAGGAACCTGACGCGGTCAGGATGGACTGACGCGATTTTCATGAAGGGCTGCATCTGTGCATCTTTTATGATGGCAGGTCTGCCTGTGCTGCAGTCTTTTACCAGATGGTATGGCGGATAATACTCGTCCAGATATTTCTGGATTTCGTCCGGTTTTCCTTGCAGGAATACGAGTCCGCTCACCGTGGGTTTCAATTCCTTTTTGGGTGTGCCGTGGGACATTGTCTTCTGCCATGTCCTGTGGATGAAGCATTTGAACTTGGCGTCATTGATGACGCGGTCTTCGAATGCGGCGACGCGCATGTTGTGGATGCTGAGGTAGCTCCAGGTTTCGGCTTCCTTGCCGGTGGCCGTGTGCCGGGTGACAACTGAAATATCACCTGACATGACTTTCTCATCTTGTCCGGTAATCTGCTGCCCTTCAGGAGCTTTGGTCGTTCCCTCGGCTATAGGGTTTGAATCAGAGCTATCCAGCGTCATCATCGTTTCCTATTTTATGTCCTCACACATTGCGGCCCTTGGCTGCAACTGCACCTCTTTTTCGGAATTATACTTATCCATCATGCGAGATTCAGTTTTATTCCACGACTCAAGTTCCGCAAGTTCGAGGTCTGTCACTCGTTCGAAGTTCAAAACTCCACGTATCTGCGAAACTGAAAGTCCAAAGATAATTATATTAGATGACGAAAACAATTATTTTTGGTTCATATTATGAAATTTCGTGGGGGGGGGGTAGGCGATAATATATTGAAAACGAGGATATTACAAGTGCAAACATCCTCGTCCTGAAATAGTCTTGTCGAAATCGACGTTATCCGATGAAATACCTCATCAGCGACGTCTGCGGTATCTGCTTGTCCGACACCGGAATGAAGTAATGCAGGAATTTCAAGAGCCTGTGTGCCTCGCTGTACTCCGGACAATTCTTCGGCACCGTCGCCAGAATCCTCTCGGCATGGCTTCTCAACACCGCGAACTCCACCAGATATGCGGAATTGAACAATACGTCCGCATCCTCTTGGTACGGATAGATCCATTTCACCTCCGCGCGGCGGACATTGGGCCAGTTCGAGATGGTCTCCCGGGCCGAGAACGCACCTTTGTTGAAGTCGCGCACGATGCGGCGCAGCAGGCGGTTGTCGCTGGTCGGTATGCAGTTGTGGTCGTCCAGCGAGTAGCTGGTGATGGTATTGATGAAAATCTTGAACTTCTCGGAATCGGAAATATTGTCCAGCAGTTTCGGGTTCAATGCGTGCAGGCCTTCGATGAGCAGCACGGAGCCTTCTTCCAGTTTCAGGCTCTTTCCGTTATATTCGCGAATGCCCGTAACGAAATTATATTCAGGTACTTCCACAGTCTCTCCGGAAATCAGTCTTAACACATCTTTCTGGAGCTGCGCGTGGTCCACGGTGTCGAAATTGTCGAAATCGTAGCTTCCGTCCGGCAGTTTCGGCGTATCCAGCCTGTTTACGAAATAGTCGTCCGTGGAGAACGAAATCGGGTGCAGTCCGCATGTCATCAGCTGGACGCTCAAACGCTTGCAAAACGTGCTTTTTCCGCTGCTGGTCGGTCCGGTGATAAGTACGATCCGCACCTTCTGCGGTGATCTGTACCTCTTGTTGATTTCCTCTGCTATCTGGACTATCTTCTTCTCCTGCAATGCTTCCGCTACCTGGATAAGGTCGGTGGCCTTGCCGTCCAGGCACGCCTTGTTCACGTCGCCGACATTGTCCAGGCCCATGATGCTGTTCCATTTGATGGTCTCCGAGAACACTTCGAAGGTCTTCGGCTGCTCATGGAACGGAGCCAGCTGCTCTGGATGGTGTCTGTCCGGCACGCGGAGCAATGCCCCGTTACGGTACGGCGTCAAGTCCCAGATTTTCAGGTAGCCGGAGCTAGGGACGAGCACATCATAATAATAGTCAGCTGTCCCGCCGAGCGTATAATAGCTGATGTAGACCTCGCCGCAAGTCTCCAGCAGCTTCACCTTGTCGAAATGTCCGAGCTTCCGGAACACGTCGATTGCCTCCGTGATCTGCACTTCGTGCCGATGAAACTGAATGTCCTCGTCGACGAGCTCGCGCATCCGCGCCTTTATCAGGTCAATGTCTCTGGCAGACAATGGATTACCGTCGCACTTGTCAATGCTGCAGAAGAATCCTTTCGAGATGGGGCGGCGCATTACTACTTTGCAGTCCGGGAAAATGTCCAATGCCGCCTTATATAATAGGAAGCAGAGTGAACGGCTGTAGACATTGCGCCCGCTGTAGGTGCGGTAATCCAGAAATTCGATGTCGCGGCTGTGGTAGGCCCTGAATTTCAGGCCCTGGGCGACATTGTTCACCCTTGCGGCAATGATTTCGTAAGGTTTCTCGAAGTCGAATTCATTGATCATGTCGAGAAGCATCGTGCCCTCCTGGAACTCCTTGTAAGTTCCTGTGTTCTTGCAGAATATCTTTACCATTGATTCCGTATGTGATAGTTTATGTCCCAAATCAGCGTCTGCTCATGATTGGAATTTGCACAAAAATAGATAACTTTACGAAAAATTAAAAATAATGAGCCAAATCCACGTAATAGACCATCCGATGATCCAGCATAAACTGACGATCATGAGGAAAAAGGAAACCGGTTCTAAAGATTTCCGCGAATTACTTAAAGAGATTTCACTTCTTATGGGCTACGAGGTTACCCGTGACCTGCCGTTGGATGACATTGAAATCGAAACCCCTATCTGCAAGACCATGGCCAAGAAAGTTTCCGGAAGGAAGCTGGCTATCGTGCCTATTCTCCGTGCCGGCATCGGTATGGTGGATGGTTTGCAGACACTCGTTCCGGTAGCGAAGGTCGGACATATCGGCCTTTATCGTAACGAGGAGACCCATGTCCCTGTCGTGTATTACTGCAAGCTTCCGGAGGATATAAACCAGCGTCTTGTCATCGTGACCGACCCGATGCTCGCAACCGGCGGCAGCGCCTGCGATGCATTGTCAATGCTGAAGGAGCGTGGCTGCAACAATATCCGCCTCATGTGTCTCGTGTCAGCCCCTGAGGGAATCGCACGTGTGCAGAAGGAGCATCCTGACGTAGATATCTACGTGGCAGCCGTCGATGACCATCTGAACAAGGACGCCTACATCGTTCCTGGTCTGGGTGATGCCGGCGACCGTATCTTCGGTACCAAGTAATTTGTTTTAATCGCATAAAAAAACAGCGCTGTGATATTTCACAACGCTGTTTTTTTAGGTGCTCTATTTTTAGCACTCAGTAGCTGACTCGAGTTTCTTCATGATAGAGAAGATGAAGAGGGCAGAGAGGATACAGAGAGTGATGAGCAGGCTCCATACACCCCACAGAGGAATCTTGTTCCAGAGAAGTCCAGGGATGGAAACGAGGTAGTTTCCGAGAGCAGTGGCAGCGAACCAGCAGCCCATCATTGCACCTTTATATTTAGGAGGAGCAACCTTGGAAACGAAGGAGATACCCATAGGAGAGAGCAGAAGCTCTGCGAATGTCAATACCAGGTAGGTGGAAATCAGCCAGTCCGGTGAGATGAGATCCGGGCTTACGGTTCCGCCGAGTTCCTTAGGAGATGCCAGGTTCATGGATGCGAATGTGAGGATACCGAAACCGATGGCTGCCACGAACATACCCAGACCGATCTTACGAGGTGCTGAAGGCTCCTTGCCTTTCTTCGCCAATGCGCCGAAGATGGCGAGCGATACAGGGGTCAATGCCACTACGAAGAACGGATTGAACTGCTGGAAGTCTGAAGGAAGGATGTTTACGATAGCCGGCATTCCTGCATAGATGGCGTATGCGCCGCCCCAAAGGAGGAGTGTGGCTCCGCCGCAGAGTGCCTTGCCGCTTGTCTTTTCAGACTGGAATGCGCCGAACAGCGTATAGATGGAAACGGCGATGAGGAACAAGCTCCAGATGTTGAATCCGATTCTGGTAGCTCCTGTTACGGTGCTGGCTGTGTAGTCTCTTGCGAACAATGTCATTGTCGCTCCGTTCTGATGGAATGCCATCCAGAAGAAGATGACCACTGCAAACACGAGCATGAGGGCTGTGATGCGGCTCTTGGTCTGCTCCGGAGTGAGTTCCGCTTCTGCCTTCTGTCCTGCTGAAGCCTGCTTTACATTGACATCAGCATCCTTGAACCATGAGCGGCAGCTGAAGTAGATAGCTACGGAAATCACGAGTGAAATGCAGGCGATTCCGAAGCCGTAATTGTATGCTGTAGAGAGCTTTTCGATATAGAACTGGCTGAATGTGCCGAGGTCCATTCCTGCGGAACCTGACATGGTGTCGGCGATAGCCTGGAGCTTTTCGGCATTGGCAAGATTGCCGTCCATGATCTGGTGGGCGAGTGCAGGGACATTGGCATCGTATACGAGGCCGGATTTGCCGAGGAAGAAATTGGTGACAGCCTTGGCCATTGAAGGTGCGAACATTGCACCGATATTGATGGCCATGTAGAACAAGCTGAATGCCGAGTCTCTCTTGGATGCGTATTTCGGGTTGTCATAGAGGTTGCCGACCATTACCTGGAGGTTGCCCTTGAACAGGCCGGTTCCGATGGCGATGAGTGCGAGTGCGCCGAACATCAGGATTTTACCTGCGACGTCCGGTCCCGTAGGAACCGCGAGGCAGAGATAACCTACGAACATGACGGCGATACCGGTGGTAACGCATTTGCCGTAGCCTATCTTGTCGGCCAACATTCCTCCGAAAAGCGGCATGAAATAAACCGCAGCGAGGAAAATGGAATAAATCTGAGTGGAGACGGCTGCGCTGAATCCGAATTTCGCCTGGATGAACAGGAGGAAGATAGCGAGCATCGTGTAGTACCCGAAGCGCTCTCCGGTATTGGCGAGAGCGAGGGCGAACAATCCTTTCGGCTGGTCTTTGAACATTGTCTTCTAATATTTTTAAGGTTTAAATTTCCTTACTGTGTTGCTTTTCAGCTTATTTGATGGAAAAGGCCGTGGTAAACCGTTTCCATTATTGTGCAAACATACATAAATTTTCTTATATTTGCCATGCTGTGGGCGTCAGAAGTTGAAAAAGTGAAACAGGATTTATGAGCGCAGGAGTGAAAATAACGGAAATGCTGATGCGGCTGCTTGCGTTGCAGCCCCTGAAAATGCATTATTTCTGGGGGAGGTGCCTTTCATGGTTCATCTCCGGTCCGATGCATTACAGGCGTGACGTGGTGATGATTAATCTGGCACGGTCGTTTCCGGAGAAAAAATACAGTGAGCTCCTTAAGATTGCCGATGATTTCTACAAGCATTTCGGGGACCTGTTCGCCGAGACTTTCTGGTTCGCCGGATCGCATGACACGAAGAGACTCAGGGACTCGCATATCTGCGAAATGGAACATGCCGATGTGCTGAACCGGCTGTACAATGATTGTCCCGGAGTCATTGTCCTGAATTCCCATCTCGGAAACTGGGAACTTACCGGCGGTATCCTGAATTACGTCTATGCCCCGGACAAGGTGGATTTCGGCGAGAAGAACACGACGGTCGTCTACAAGGAACTTTCCAACAGTTTCTGGGACAAGGTTTTCGGTGACAACCGCTGTGCGCCGATTGCGAAGGAGAACAAGGAGACTTGCTATGTGGAGTCGCGCAAGATCTTGCGTTTCGTCATTGCCCACCGTAATGAAAAGTGGCTGTATATTTTCCCGACGGACCAATGCCCTTACAAGTATGCTTCGGCACACACCGTGGACAATTTCATGCATCAGCCGACATTGACCATGACGGGAGGCGCGGCGCTGGCGCACAAGTTCGGTTTCGCGGTGGTCTACATGGCTTTCAAGAAGAAAGAGGGCTTCGGCTACAAGATGTCGTTCAGGGAAATTTGCACGGATGCATCGAAATTCACGCCGGAAGATATCATGAACAAGTTTTACTCCTATTTGGAGGAAGATATAAATGCACAGCCGGAGAATTATCTCTGGACTCATAAAAGATGGAAAAAATAAGTATGAAAATGAATAAGTTGATTTTGGCAGGGGCCGGAATGATTTTGGCTGCTGCAATGTCTGCCCAGGACCCGGAGGGCAGCCTCGTTTATTCGTTGCCTTCTACGACCGTCAGGCTTCAGGTGAAGGCTCAGAAGGAGAATTTCTATGCCGGTCCGTATGCGAAATATGCCCAGAAATATCTGGGAATCGATGCGCGTCAGAAGGATGCCGTGACCTGTACAGTGACGTCCGTGACCATGGAGTCATACACTGAGGCTGACCAGGCTGTACGCTATACGATTGCCCCTGGCGCCCAGATGCCGGCCTTCCTCACATTGACCTCGCAGGGTCTGGTGTCGGTGGCTTCAGGTGCTGCGGAGTCGACGGAATGGCGCTTTCCGGCTGCCGGCAAGGCTGATTTCTCGGACAAGGGCCTGACTTCGAACCTCACTTCCGAATCCACTACGCTTTATCGCAATGTGAAGAACGAGTCGGCGTACAACAAGGTGGCGGTCCAGCAGGAGATGGTGGTTCAGAAGTCATTGGAATCCAGAGCGAAAGAAGCTGCGGAGATGATTTTCAACCTCAGGAAGAAGAGAGTACAGATCGTGACAGGCGACACTGACGCGACTTTCAGCGGCGAGGCCATGCAGGCTGCCGTGAGCGAGATTACGCGTCTCGAAAATGAATATATGTCAATGTTCATCGGATACAGCGAGTACTCGGAACAGCAGATGAATTATGAGATAGTTCCTTCGAAAGATAATGAGTCCCAGCTGTATGTTGCGTTCCGTCTTTCTGATTCCAAGGGTCTCGTGCCGGCGGATGACTTGTCAGGAAAACCGTATCTGATGGAGCTCGTGCCGCAGGATGTCAAGATTCCGGATGAGAAGGGTGCACGCGTCAAGGGCATCGTAGCGCATTACCGCATACCGGCAGTGTGCACCGTGAAGCTCAGTGACGGTGTCAATGTCTTGCTGCAGAGCAGGATACCGGTTTATCAGCTCGGTGTCGAAAGCACATTCCCTATAGTAGTGAAATAACCGTATAATTAATTATAGAATTATGACAATTAAAGATTTAGAGCCGAAAAGCGTATGGACCAACTTCTACGATTTTTCGCAGGTTCCACGTCCGTCCAAGCATGAGGAAAAAGCACAGGAGTTTCTTCTTGAATGGGGTAAGAAGCACAATGTCGCTGTCGAGAGAGATGAAACGGGAAATATAATTTTCAGAAAGCCGGCTACTCCGGGATACGAGAACAGAAGGGGTGTCATCCTTCAGGCGCACATGGACATGGTGCCTCAGAAGACTGCCGAAACAGTGCATGATTTCTTGAAGGACCCTATCCAGACACAGATTGACGGTGAGTGGGTTACCGCGAAGGGTACCACGCTTGGAGCCGATGACGGCATCGGTGTCTGCCTCGCATTGGCAGTGCTTGAAGATGATACATTAAGACATGGTCCGGTGGAGGTTCTCATCACTTATGATGAGGAGACCGGTATGACCGGAGCCGAGAATCTCAAGCCTGGAAAGTTCGAAGGTGACGTTCTGCTGAACTTGGATTCCGAGGCTGAGGGTGAGCTTTATATCGGCTGCGCCGGCGGTGTCGACGGTAAGGCGGATTTCTCATACAAGACTGTAGAGGCCGGCAGCGGATATGTCGGTTACAAGCTTACTGTCAAGGGACTTGCAGGCGGACATTCCGGTCAGGATATCGTTCTTTACAGGGCCAATGCCAATAAGATCGCTGTCAGGATTCTCTTGCCTCTTCTCGAAAAGTACGGCGTGAAAGTGGCTGACTTCACTGGAGGCAGTCTCCGCAATGCGATTCCGTTCGAGGCAGAGGTGTCAATGCTGGTTCCTGCTGAAAATGAGGAGGTGGTAAAGGCTGAAGTGGAGCGTGTATTCGCATTGGCGAAGGCAGAGTTCGCTGATACCGATCCTGCTGCCAAGTGCATTTTCGAAAAACAGGCTGAGCCTTATACCTCTTATATAGAAGATGATGTCATGTTGAGGGCTGTCAAGGCTATTTATGCTTGCCCTAGCAGCGTGGAGAGAATGAGCCCTACAATGCACGGCCTGGTGGAGACATCAGTGAATATGGCTGTTGTGCGTACAAAAGACGGTCATCTTACAGTGTGGTCTCTGATCCGCAGCTCCGTTAATTCCGCCAAGGAAGAACTTGCGCAGAAGATGCGTTGCCTGTTCGAAATCGCAGGCGCCAAGTTTGAGACCTTCGGCGCATATCCGGGATGGACACCTGTTCCGACGGCGCCTATCATCGGTACATTGAAGGACGTTTACCACAAGTTGTTCGGCAAGGATATGAAGGTCATGGCGATACATGCCGGCCTGGAGTGCGCTCTTCTGGGGGCCAAGTATCCGAACTGGGACATGGTGTCACTCGGACCAACACTTCTCCATCCTCATTCACCGGACGAGAGAGTGAAGATCGATACCGTGGACAAGTGCTGGAAGTTCCTCGTGGCTGCCCTCGAAGCGATGCCTGAAAAGAAGTAGAATTCAAGACATTGATATTGATAGCCTTGCCGCTCCTTAACGTGCGGCAGGCTTTTTTCGGTAAATGCTCGCGTTACTTTACACCCCACGCGAACAAACATTAATTGAATTCGTAACTTTTATGACCATATTAGCTGAAAGCGGTGCGACCAAGACGGATTGGCGCTCGATTGCTTCCGACGGGACCGTTTATTCGATGCGTTCCACGGGAATGAACGTGGCGACGGCGGATGTCTCTTTCGTCGAAAAGACTCTGCGTGAGGCGATTCCCAAGCTGAACCCGTCAGGGGAGACTGTAGAACGGATACATTTTTATGCTGCCGGGATGATTCCGACCCCGGGCAATCCCGTTCCTGAAGGTGCGGTCCGTCTGCATGGTGAATTCATGAAGGCGTTTCCTGAAGCGAAAGTGGCTTATGCTTCCGATTTGTTGGCAGCAGCGCGTGCCCTTTTCGGCAACAAGCCCGGAATAGCCGTGATATTGGGAACCGGTTCCAATAGCTGCGAATATGACGGAAAGCGGATTGTAAAGAACGTCCGTTCAGGCGGTTTTATCCTCGGCGACGAGGGCGGCGGAGCCAGTCTGGGCAGGCAGTTCGTTTCAGACTTCCTGAAAGGTATCGTGCCGGAACCTGTGGCCTCGGAGTTTGCCGCGAAGTATGATATGGAATATTTCCACGTGGTGAAGAATGTGTACAGAGGTCCGTCGCCGGCAAGCTATCTCGGCTCTTTCGCGCCCTTCATCATGGAGCATTACGGCAGTTGTCTGTATGTCAAGTGTCTGGTGGACAATAATTTCCGGGCATTGTTCGAAAGGTGTCTGCTGCAGTACGACATTGAAGGCAAGCCTGTCGGCGTGGTCGGCGGCTTCGGCTTTGCGCACAAGGAGATTCTGTTGAGAGTCGCACAGGAATACGGGGTGGGGATTTCCGATATTGTCTCTTCACCGATCGAGGGGCTCGTAAAATATTACATTGACGAAAATGAGAACTGAAAAATATCCGTCGGAATTGCTGGAGAACGCCGTGGATGCGATAAGTTCGCTTCCCGGAGTGGGGGAGAAGAGCGCGCTGAGGCTGGCTCTCCATCTGCTGAGGCAGCCTGTGGACAATGTCCGGCATTTTACGGAGTCCATCCGCCTGCTTCGTGAGAATGTGAAGTATTGCCGCAAGTGCATGATGATTTCCGATGAGGAGGAGTGCTCGATTTGCCGTGACACGAGCCGTGACCATGACACGATATGCGTGGTGGAGAATGTCCGTGATGTGATGAGCATTGAGGCTACGGGCCAGTATCATGGTGTGTATCATGTACTTGGCGGAAAAATATCGCCTATTGACGGCATCGGTCCGTCGGACCTGAAGATAGCGGAACTGAAAGCGCGTGTCCAGGCAGCCGCAGAAGGTGCGCAGTCACCTGATACTGTCGAAGTTATCTTGGCATTGAGCGGCGACGTGGAAGGCGAGACCACTTCATTCTACATTTACCGCCAGATCGCCCCGTACGGCGTGAAAGTTTCCTCCCTTGCCAGGGGGCTCGGCTTCGGGGATGATCTGGAATATGCTGACCAGCTGACACTTGGCCGATCCATCGTGAACCGCCAGGTGTTCAAGCCGTGACCGGCGGCTCCGTTGGCTACGGCAGGTTTTCTAGGAATATTTCCTGGGATATCTCAGCAGAATTGCCAACACGGCGAAAGCGCCCATCGTATACGGGTAGAAGAGATATTTGATGATGGACAGGGATGAGATTCCGGCGAGTCCGGAAGCCATAAGCATCTGTGCGCCATATGGCAACAATCCCTGGATCATGCATGAGAACGTGTCCAGGATGCTTGCAGTCTTGCGCGGGTCCAGGCCGAAACGCGTGGTGATGTCTTTCGCGATCCGTCCCGTGGTGAGAATTGCGATGGTATTGTTCGCGGTACAGACATTGGCCATGCTGACGAGCGCCGCGATACTGAATTCCGCGCCGCGTTTCCCCCTGATGCCCTTCGTCAGAATCCGCACCAGATAATCGATGCCGCCGTTCTCGCGGATGACCTCCAGCATGCCTCCGGACAACATCGTCACGATAATAAGGTCGCCCATTCCGGCAATGCCGGTTCCGATGCTGCCCAGCCATGTCGTCCATGTCAATGTTCCTTGGCAGAAGCCGATTATTGCGTTCACGCCAATGCCTATGGCCAATACCTCGATGACATTGACCCCGGACATTGCGAGTCCGATGACGAGGACGTATGGTATCAGGCGTGTCCAGTTGACCGGATCCGCCGGTGCGCTGAAGCTCGCGCCTTGACCTATTATTATGTACATGACGGCTACGGCCAATGCTGCCGGAGCTACGATTTTCAGATTGACCTTGAACTTGTCGGACATCAGGCAGCCTTGCGTCTTGGTGGCGGCGATCGTGGTGTCGGAGATGAACGAGAGATTGTCCCCGAAGAATGCTCCTCCGGCGACGATGGCAGTGACGAAACCTGTGTCAAACCCTGATTCTGAGGCGATTCCGGCTGCTACCGGGACGAGTGCGACGATGGTGCCGACGCTTGTTCCGATGGCCATGGATATGAAGCAGGATGCCAGGAAGAGGCCGACGAACAGCATTGACGGCGGCAGGATGTGCAATGTGGCCGCTACGGTGGCGTCGATGGCGCCTATCTGTCTGGCTGTCTCGGCGAATGCGCCCGCGAGGATGAAAATCCAGAGCATCAGCAGCACGTTCTTATGTCCCGCGCCACGGGAAAATACGGCTATCTTGTCTTCGATAGGGGCTTTTTTGCTTATCAGGAGTGCGTATGCGGATGCTATCAGGAATGCTGCCGCGATGGGAATCTTATAGAAGTCCTTCGCTATGAGGGATGATACCAGGTATATGCCTAAAAAAACTGCGAGCGGGCTCAATGCGAGCAGTCCGCTGTTTCTGATTTTGTCTTTCATGTTGCAAATATACGTTCTTTTTCTTCCTTCTTTCAGGAAAAATTGATAATTTTGCAGTTCGCGTTATGGAATGCGAACTGGCAGAAAGTTAACCACCTGATTTTGTGCTTTCTTTGGATATTATGTTCCAGGGAGGTGCTGAGGTCCGGATAAAACCAGAAAAGGTATGGTCACAATCTTTTACAGATCTAGCGGAGCAATCCTGATGTCCCAGTCGATGGCTGATCTTGATACCTTCAAGATGGATGACGTTATTTGGATTGATCTCTTTTCCCCTTCCGGAGATGAAAAGAGAGCCACGGAGAAATTCTTGAACACAGAGATCCAGAGCCGTGCGCGAGCGGAGGAGATCGAGAGTTCTTCACGTTTTTCCGAGACGGAGACTGCCATTTTCGCCAATACGAACTTCCTTATCCCAGGACCTGAAGAGTACTCCATGGAACCGGTGTCATTCACGCTGGTGGAGAACGTGTTGACTACTCTGCGTGACGTGCCTCTGCGAAGTTTCACCGAACTCCAGCGCAAGATGCAGGCGCTTCCGCGACTTTTTCCCAACGGCTACTGGGTTTTCGTGAGTATCATGGACCAGCGTGTCGACCTTGATGCCGACATGATAGAGCTCATGTCCAAGGAAATCGCCCTGTACAGCAGGCGCGTGAACCAGCAGGAGGATATCAATGAGGCTTTCCTCTTGGATATCAATCAGTTGCAGGACAATACGATGACTGTCCGCGAGAATATCGTCGACAAGCAGCGTCTCATTTCCAATATGATGAAGAGTGACAAGTACCCTGTCGAGCTGGAGCCTCGTTTCAATGTCCTCCTTCAGGATATTTCTTCTCTTATCAACCATTCCAATTTCAGTTTCGAGAGGCTGGAGTATCTCCAGGATACCGTCGTCGGTCTTATCAACTTGGACCAGAACCGCATCATGAAGATTTTCACGCTCATCTCCCTGCTTCTCATGCCGCCGACCCTCGTGGCCAGTTTCTACGGCATGAACGTGGCGTTGCCGCTTTCAGACAAGCCGTGGTCCTGGCTCCTCATCCTCGGCTTCATGCTGCTCTCCCTCGCAGTCATCCTCTACCTCTTCCAGAGGCGGAAAATGCTGTAGTGCCGGGGTGTCGCGTTTCTGCTAAAATCCTCAATTTTTTAATCAAAATTAAAAATCAGTCACGAATCCAATCGAAAAATTCGTCAGAACGTGATAAAAATTAGTCAAAAATCGGTCATATAAAACGTTTATGCGGCATTCTGCGCGGGTTTGAGAGGGAAATTAGTATAATAAGCATCTTCGTCGTACCTTCGATATGTGAACACCAACCACATGTTTCGAAATGGACAGACGTAATTTCATTAAAACTTCAGCGGCATCCTTGGCCGGAATCGCTTTTCTCCGTTTTCCGGAGTTTTCTTATGCCAAATCGCCGAAAGACAAAAGCTATTCCATAGTAATTCTCGGAGACACTCACTTCGATACGGAACCGGCATCTGTTTACCACTCCCATTATAATGAAAAGGTGGAGTGGCTCAACCGTGTCCAGAGGGCGGAGTTCGCCCGCAACGGCGAGATGTGGCGTGAGCGCTGTCCAAGGCTTCTGAAAAGATGCGCATGCCTGGCGGATGAGAATACCAGGATTGCATTGCAGGTAGGTGACCTCATTCAGGGTGATTGCGGAAACGGCGATGTGCACAGGAAGATGCTCGACGATGTCATGAACGCATTCAAGAAGGAATTCGGAGGTCTGCCGTTCGTCACGGTGGAGGGCAATCATGATATCCGTGGAACTGATGCGGAGAAGGTATACCATGAATATATGCCGAAACGCATGACGGAAGAACTCGGCAAGGACATTGAAAAGACTACTTTTTACTTCAACATTGGCCCTGACGCATTCCTGGTATTGGACTTCAACCATCCTGACGATGCTGAAATAGAGAAGATGCTTCATGAAACCAAGGGCGCGCGGCACACTTTCATCATTACCCACGGCCCGGTATTCCCGATGGATGAGCAGAGCTGCAGGTGGTTCTTCCATGGAGGCGAGAACGAAAGAGATACTGCTGCCAGACGTCATTTCCGTGAGGAATTCGCCAAGCGCAAGGCAATCGTGCTGTGCGGACATTCCCATGCTACCACTCTTACTGAATGGAAAGGTGACGGCGGCATCATTACGCAGATGGAAATGAGCAGTGTTTGGGCTAGACCTGAAAGTGCTGAATATAAGGTTGTTGCAGAAGGTCCTGCGGAGTATGGCATCAGGCGGATGTCCATGAAGACGATGCCTGACGGGTCTCCGATAAAGGACGAGAGCGCCCTTTTCGAAGAATATCGTCCCGGAATTACCCGTTATATCCATTCCTATACGCCGGGGTCTTTCAAATTGAATGTCGGTCCAAGGCACATTAGCATTGACTTTTATGCAGGTGATTCGACATTTAAGACCAGAACTTTCGAATTACGATAATAATCCACAAATAATATTAAAATGAGAACACAACAATTTCCGTTCGTCATTCTTTCTTCACTGCTGCTTTTCGGAGCGGTATCTTGTGAGGAAAAGATGATTTTTTCGGTTTCCGACGACCCGGGTTATGTCAAGGACCCTGTTGTCGGCATCCGTGCACTCGACGGTGACAGATGGATTGATGGAGACATCAACCAGGAAGAACGAACTATTGAATTCCAGTTCCACACCGCTGCTTCTCTCGACAATGTCGTTTGCGATGTCGAGCTGAACAAGGATTGGGCACGAATGGTCAGCCCTACGCAGACCAGAATTGCCGCCAATCTCAGAATGGACTACAAGATTACTGTAAATGACGGCGTTGACGATATCGCTTACACGATTTCCGCTTCAATGTACGATCAGGTCAAGGAAGTGAAAGCCAAACTCGGTGACGAAACCATCGACCTTTCATTGGTGGACAACACCTATTCAGGTTCATTCTCTACCGCTTTTCTTGCTTCTGAGGTGAAGGGCGTCGACATCGATCTGGTCCTGAACAAGGATGTAGAGCTGGTGACTGACCCGAACGCCCTTAAAAACATTGACTTTTCTGATGGAAAAGGCGTGGAACTCGTCGTCCTCGACAAGGCTGTGAACCGCAAGAAGGCTTTCACCATCTATGCGAACCCTTCCGACGTGGCCAAGTTCGATGGCAGCTGGACGGAGATTACCAAGTCCTGGAGCAGCCAGTACGGCGTCAATTTCGGCAATGTGCGTCTTTACACGACATCGAATCTTATGGGCAGAGCCGGCAATCCTGCTTATGTCCTCACGATTCCTGCAGGTTATGTCAATATGAAGGTAGCTGAAAAGAGTGTCTTAGGGAATGACAATATCAGAGTCTCCGCTGTCCAGAGGGACAACAGGGATTTCGTGATGTTCCTTCCTGAGGCCGGCCCTGCGGTATGGCATACCGACGGCAGCACTGCCTCATCGGGATGCGAATACTATAGCCCGCTGGCTTATGGTCCTGATGACAAGGGTGTTACCAGAGTCCTCAGAAACGATGGCTTTAGCGGAAGCAACAAGGCTTATGCCCCTGCTATGGGTATCAAGGACGGTAAAGTGAGCATCAAGCCGGCAGCAGCCGTAGACGGAAAGCTCTATTGCTATTCCGGTGCCAATGGCGCAGATCAGACTTCATGGGATGTGGAAAGCGCATTCGGCGGTTATTTCCAGATTTGCAAGGATGGTGAGACGCTCATTTCCGGCGAGGCGGACAAGTTCTATACTCTCTACAATTCTGAATGGCGTCATTTCGACAATATGACCTGCTTCCTTACCCGAGACTGGGGCCAGTCCGTGCCGATTTCCACTTACGACAGGCTTTACACCGGACGTATCGGCGTCGGCTGTACCGCTGATGGCGCACTTGTGATTTTCGTCTCTGAAAAATACGTGAATACCCACAATCAGGGCCAGCATGTCGATAACGGCAAGGACGGCGTAGGCAATGACAAGAAGGGTCTTACCCTCTATGAACTTGCTGCTGTCATGAGCAATCTCGGCTGCAGCGACGCTATGACCGTGGAAGACTACAACTGGTCTTGCGTAGTGCTCCAGGATGGCACGGCCAGAGGAAAGGACCTCTTCTGGACCAACTCAAGATGGTATATCACACATACAAACCCGAACTATGGCGGCATGAAGCCGGAAGGATCCGAGAATGTCAATCTCGTAGTGGCTTGTTTTAAGTAGAATGCAATGAAAAAATTCAGATACATATTGACGATGCTGCTGGCAATGTTCGTGACTTGCAGCGCATTCGCACAGAATCGCCAGATCAGCGGTACTGTGAAAGATTCCAACGGGGAGCCTGTCATAGGTGCGGCAGTTCTCGTCCCGAATACTACCAACGGAACGTCCACCGATGTCGACGGCCGTTTCACCCTCTCCGTTCCGGAGAATACATTGTCTCTGGAAGTCAGTGCAATCGGCTATGCGTCAAGCACTGTCACTCTCGGAACCGCTTCTGATTATTCAATCGTGCTCCGCGAAGACACCACTTTCCTCGACGAGGTCGTGGTGGTCGGCTACGGCGTCCAGAAGAAGATCAATGTCACCGGCAGCGTCTCATCCGTAAGTTTCGATTCGGAGAGCATCAAATCGCGTCCGATGTTCAACGCTTCCCAGGCGCTTTCCGGAACAATGCCGGGCCTCCAGGTGATGCAGGGCTCCGGTAATCCGTACGAGGAGGATTTCTCAATGCTCGTCCGCGGTACCGGTACGCTCAACTCGTCTGGTCCGCTCGTCCTCGTGGACGGTATGGAACAGGGCCTGGGCAATGTCAATCCTTCCGATATCGCTTCCATCAATGTCCTCAAGGATGCCGCTTCCTGCGCAATCTATGGTAACAGGGGAGCGAACGGTGTCATCCTCATCACCACGAAGAACGGTTCTTCTGCTGACGGCAAATGCGAAGTGAGCTATGACTTGACGCTTTCTTACAACCAGCCGTTCAAGATTATCCACACGGTATCGGACATGGCAAGCTACATGCGTCTCTACAATGAGTCATGCACCAATATCGGCGGTATCGCGCAGTTCTCGCAGAACGTCATTGACCAGTGGGTTGCGGCAAGCAAAGACCCATGGGGACGCGCAGAGTCAGGCTATTACAATTATATGGCATATCCGAACACTGACTGGTGGGACGTCATCTATCAGAACAAGATAATGCAGAAACATGCGATTTCTGCCAGCGGCAAGGTGAAGACAATGGGATATAATGTATCATTGTCCTACATTGACAACCCTGGTATCATTGACAATACCGGTTACAAACGCTATTTCGGCAGGGTGAACGTTTACGGGCAGGTGACGGACTGGCTGAAGATCGGCGCGCGTATCTGGGGCTACCATACGGACCAGGACAACAGCAATGTCGGTTCGCTCACATCTCTCAACACGCAGAAGATGACTCCGGACATTTATCCGTATTCGAAGTCTCTCGACCTCTACGGCGGTCCTCAGGCTTATGGCCAGGACCCTCAGGCACACAACCCTCTCGTGGATATGAATTCTACCAGAGGCTATACGAAGAATACCCAGATTTTCACTGACTGGTATGCCAACATCAAGTTCCTCAAGTATTTCAATTGGAATACTGATGTATATTACAAGGATTACCGTCAGGAGGAACAGAGGATTGATACCGGTATCGGCAAATATGATTTCCAGAATGATTCTTATGTAATCGCCCCTGCCGACCCTTCAGAGCTTTACTCCTATATGTACAACAAGAGGGAGAACTTCGTAAAGGTTTCCAGTGTGCTCAATTATAACCAGACCATCAAGAAGCATGATATCGCAGCAATGTTCGGTTATGAGATAAGCCATTTCCAATACCGTGATTTCAGTGCCTACAAACGTGGATTGCAGGATGCATCCGTGGGTGACCTCAATGCTGTGGCAAACCCTTATTCTGCAAATGGTTACGGTACGGAGTACGCTTCCCGTTCATACTTTGGAAGAGTTAATTATGCATTCGCAGGAAAGTACCTTTTCGAAGCGAATCTCCGTGCTGACGCTTCTTCACGTTTCGCTCCGGAATACAGATGGGGTTTCTTCCCTTCAGTATCAGCAGGATGGCGTATGAGTGAGGAATCATGGCTCAAGAATGCACACATTTTCGACAACCTGAAGGTACGCGCTTCATGGGGCCGTCTGGGAAACAACTCCATCGGGAACTACGACTGGCAGTCGACATACGGCACTACCAAATATGTGTTCGGTACTGATGATATAACCAATGGTATATCAATTACTTCCATCAAGAACTACGCCCTTACATGGGAGACGACTTCCGTTACTGACTTCGGTGTGGATTTCGGTGTCCTGAACAACAGGCTCACAGGTACGGTGGATTACTACAACAAGGTAACCGACGGTATTCTCTACACACCATCCATGTATATGGTCATGGGTAATGCCAGTGCACCTAGACAGAACATCGCTTCCGTGACCAACCGCGGTTTCGAAGCTGAGCTCGGTTGGAAAGACAGCGTAGGCAAATTCTACTATAGCATCAGCGGCAACGTTACTTATAACAAGAACAGGGTGAGCCATTACAAGGGCAAGCTCAAGCAGGGCTGGGAAGTCGACGGCGACGGCAACCGCGTATGGAAAACCAATATCGGAGATGTCTCCACCGGCGGTTCCACGAGAGTAGTAGAGGGCCACATGATCAATGAATTCTATATGATGGACCCTTACAAGGGCTCGGGCAAATATTGGAATGCGGACGGTACACCTGACATCAACGGCGGTCCTGTCGACGGTATGATCCGTACGACCGACGATATGGCATGGGTTCGCGCCATGATGGATGCCGGCTATACGTTCTATCCTCAGCAGGGCATCGGCAAGCAGAAGATCTGGTATGGTGAATATATCTATGCCGACGCCAACGGCGACGGGCTCTACGGAAACTCTTATGATGCTGTGTTCCAGAATGTTTCGACAACGCCTAAGGTGAACTATGGTATACAGTTCTCCGCCGGATGGAATGGTATCGACTTCTCCATGAGCTGGGCAGGTGCAGCCGGATTCTCGGTCTACTATTACAGGCAGGCAAGCAACTCGTCCAACACGATTTACGGTTATGCGATTCCTAAGTCTGTAGCGAAGGACCACTATTTCTTCGATCCGAAGAATCCTGATGACCCTCGTACCAATATCAATTCCAAGCAGCCGCGTCTCGTGAACTTGACTTCATGTCAGTCCGATGCCACTTCATCATTGCACCTTTGCAAGGGCGACTACTTGAAACTCAAGAACTTTACTCTGGGTTACACATTTCCTGAAAAGCTTACGAGCAAGATCAAGCTTCAGAAGATCAGAGTGTATGTAAGCGGTGAGAACCTGTTCGCAATCACGAGCTTCCCGGGAATGGACCCGGAAATGCGTTCGACAGCAGGCTATTCTACAATGCGCCAGTTTGCGGGCGGTTTGAACCTTACCTTCTAATTTGTTGAAATGATGAAAAAGTTAATTATAACAGCTGCGTTTGCTGCCATGGTTTTGGCTTCCTGCCAGACTCTCGACTTCGAGAGCTCATATCAGGTCGGATCCAGCAACGTCTGGAACAAGGCGACCCTTGCCCGTCAGGCGGTGAACGGTATTTATAACGAATTTTATGTGAGAGCCAGCAATACCGACAGTGAGGATAACTGGAGAGTGATGTTTGAAGCATATTCCTCCGTGATGGACACTGACAAGAACTGGTATGAGAACCAGAAAGTGTGCTACGGTGACGGAACTCCGGCCAGCGGAACCTTCGCGGAGATGTACAGATACTATTACACGTTCATTTTCCGTGCGAACGATGTAATCAGCCACATCGACAAGGTGCCTGACATGACAAGCGAAGAAAAGGCGAAGCTCAAGGCCGAGGCCAAGTTCTTCCGCGCCTACGGATATTATAACCTCAATGTCCTCTATCGTGGAGTGCCTCTCTATATGGAATACATTGAAAATGCTACGAATGCGAACCGTCCGCGCTCGACGGAGCAGCAGGTTTGGGATGCCATCATCGGTGATTTGACGGATTGCGTCAATGAAGAGCATCTTCCGGACCGCTACAAGGCCGGTTCGTCGGACTACGGTCACGTGAGCAGAGCGGTCGCCCTTGCCTACAGGGGACAGATGTATCAGTTCCTCGCTGCACGTGGAGAGGGTGACAAGAAAACGTATTGGGAGCTGGCCCTCAAGGACTTCGAGGCTCTCGAACCGATGGGATTCGCTCTCTATCAGGGCGCCGGCAATGACAGTTTCAAACAGCTTCTCAAACCGGCCAACGAGCAGTGCGACGAGATGATTTTCTCCATCCGCATGACACAGCAGCCAGGTATGGGTAACTCCCGTGCGGTGCTTTTCGGAAACCGTTGTACTGGTGTGACAAGCGGTGCCTGGAACAACTACCTGCCTAACCCTGCCTTCGTGGAATCTTTCGAGAATGCTGACGGAAGCAAGTTCAATTGGGATGATTACTGCCCTGGCTGGAGCGAAATGACTCCTGAACAGCGTTCCGTATTCTTCCTCCGCAACGATATGACGGATGGCGAAAAAGCCAATATGGCTTCATACGGTGCCGATATGAGCAAGTACCAGCAGTATTCCAACGAGACTCGTATCAAGGCTGCGTACGATAACCGTGACCCTCGTCTGAAGATGTCCATAATCACTCCGTATTCAGAGTATTACGGCGGTATCGCAGGCGTGCCTTATACATTTACACTCAGATGGCCATACCGTACAGACGGCGCATCTTCCCGTGACATCCGTACTGATACCAATTCGATGTTCTACTATCTCTGGAGAAAATATGTGCCGGAAGGCATTGAAAATACTCTTCGCTGGGTCTATGAGGAGGACAATATCCTCTGCCGTTATGCTGAGATTCTTCTCCGTAGGGCAGAGTGCCTGAATGAGCTGGGCCGCACTGACGAGGCCGTGACACTGGTGAATAAGGTTCGTGGCCGTGCAAAGCATATTCTTCTCAATACCAATGAGTTTACGAAGGTGAAAGACCAGGCCGACATGCGCGAACGTATCCGCAATGAGTTCTATTGGGAACTTGCCGGTGAGGACAGCATGTATTTCAATGAGCTCCGTTGGGGAGTGTGGCTGGACAGGAAGTTCCGTGACCGTTCATCCGGTCAGACGGGTGAGATGAATACCAACGGCCTTATGCAGATCTGGGGAACCAGAACTTATACTTGGTATGCTCTCGGAAATTATGTGGAGACTTGGCCGATTCCTGCAAAGGAGCGTGAGATGAACTCAAGTCTTACCCAGAACGATGGTTGGAGAGACTAATTAAAATGTCAATCAAAATGAAAAAATTCTTATATACAATTTCAATGCTCGCCGCTCTTGTGGCACTTTCATCTTGCGAGGAAAAAGTTGTTGACGAGCGCCCTATAAAACCTGATACGGGAGCGGGCGACGGGTATTTTACCACCTCATATCTTAACCCGGTAATCAGAAACAATGCTCCTGACCCGTCGGTTTTCGACGATCGTGAGAGAACGGGATATTTCTATGCCTACAGTACACAGAACGGTACGAGCGGTACCTCGGACGTGGTCTACATGCCTGTTTACAGGTCTGTCGACATGGTGAACTGGGAACTTGTGGGCAATGCTTTCGGCGGTATGGAAAGACCTCAGTGGGTCCCTGATACCAGAATCTGGGCCCCGGATATCGAATACATTGACGGACGCTATTGTCTCTACTATGCTGAAGGACATTGGGATGACCCTAAGAGGAGTGCCTGCGGTGTGGCTGTTTCCGACAGCCCTACCGGGCCTTTCAAGTGGACCGGCCTGAAGGATATCAATCCGCTGGCAGATGAAAACGGCAAGCTGGTGGACTATGCGTCTACCGGTGTGTCGAACTCCATTGACCCGGATATCATCCGCGATGAAATTACCGGCGAACTCTATCTTTTCTGGGGCAGTTTCGGAAGTGATTCCGGAATCTGGGCCATCCAGCTTACTGATGACGGTCTTGCGATTGCCCCGGGCGCGAAGAAGACTTTCATCGCTTATGAAATCGAGGGAACCTATATGCATTACAAGAACGGTTATTACTACTGCTTCGGTTCCAAGGGTTCTTGCTGTGAGGGTGCCAATAGTACCTACCATGTCGTAGTGGGCCGCTCGAAGAACATTCTCGGACCTTACGAGGGTAAGGACGGCAAGCTCATGTCTACCAGGAACAATGCTTTCGACAATGATAACAATACGATTCTGAGAAGTCCTGTTTCAGGTTATTTCGCCGGAACGGGCCACAATGCCGGTATCGTTACTGATGACAAGGGCAAGGACTGGATGTGCTACCATAACTATTGGGCAGGCAACCAGTACAACGGACGTTGCATGTCAATGGATGAAATCGTATGGGGCGACGGCTGGCCGTCTACCAAGACAGGTTATCCGTCAGAGAACAAGGTTGCAGGTCCTACATGGAAGAAAGTCGCTGATTCCAAGGCTGTTGCCGCACCGGTGGACAATTCCGGCTCCAAGTCTCTGGTCGAGACAGGTGATTCCTGCGGTTGCCGGAATACGTGGAAATACTCTACGGAGAATAAGAATAACTATGAAATCAAGATGATGTATGAATAGGATTATGAAAGTGTCAGCATCGTTGCTGACGGCAGTTTCGCTGGTTGCCTGTGTCAAGGAGGTCTCAGCTCCTGTTCCGAACAAGCGTCCTGAAGTGGAGGTCAAGTTGGATACGGTCCTGGTGGAGACCACGTTCAAGGCGAAACTTGGAGCATCGCTTTCTTCCGTATGGAATGGTGATGTGTCGATATATGACAATGTCGCAAAGCATGAGGCCAATGTCTTCAAGACGACTTCTTCGGATGGCGTTTCCGCGGTTCTTTCAGGTCAGTCCTATGATCCGAGCGACATGTATTACGCATTGTATCCGTCTGCCGCTTTCGAGTCTTTCTCCGAAGGCCATGCGGTCCGCACGGTTCCTGCGGAGCAGAAGGTCTGCCGTACCGATGAGGGTGAGGCGCTTCCTGTTACTCCGCAAGTGGCTTTCGCCCAGGCACTTGAGACGTCTCTGGCTTTCCACCCGGTAGCTTCATACCTGAAGTTCAACATGGCCGCAGAGGATGTGAAGTCATTGAAACTTACAAGTCTTGACGACAAGGTCATTGCCGGAGCTTCTTCCGTGGACGTGTTCAGCAGGGATGTTGTCGGCAACGGCAGCGAGAAGGTCATTGTCATGACTCCGCCGGAAGGCGAAATCTTTGCTCTCGGCACCTATGTCGTGGAGGTTCTTCCGGGTACCTACGACGGCGGCTTCAAGGTGGAACTGGCCTTCGAGGGTGACTTGACCTTCACCAACACCTTCGCATCGGGTTTTGTGGTCAATCCGGGAGAGGTTGTCGAGCTCGGCAGCGTGTTCAGTCCTAAAGTTACTGCGCCGGTTCTGAAAGAGACGGTTACGGCCTTCACTGATGCGCATCTTTCTTGGGACACCATCGAGAGTGCCGACGGCTATAAGGTTTATGTCAATGGCGTACTTGCCGGTGATGTCAAGGAATGCAGCTACACGGCCAAGGAACTTCCGCAAGGCGCTGAATGCAGTTTGAAAGTTGAGGCTTACAATGATTATTCATCTGCTTCTTCAACCGTGGAAGTGAAGACCAAGGGCTTGCGCAAGAATGATGTCAGCACCGGTACCACATTCCTCTGCATTGACTGGGATGCCGTCTGCAGGACCAGAAATGATGGTTATGAGCAGGCTTACCAGGTAAAGATATTCGAGGATGAGGCCTGCACCAAGTTGGTTTATGACTTTGTGCCTTATGACGGACAAAAGCTCCCGTATCCATGCTTCGGCAATAGTTCATACTTCGGTCATACGTCCCAGCTTCAGGACGGAATAGAGTGTGTGAATTACCTGACTCCTACCAGAGTGTCGATCGGTGGACTTTATCCTGCGACTACTTACTACGTGCGCGTAAGGACACTCAAGTCGATATCCATGAAGAATGGGTTGGGTAAGGCTAACGTGACATTGACCAATGCCTTCGGCACATCAGAATGGTCGCAGCCTGTCGCCATGGCTACTGACAATGAGAGAACTTTGGATGAAAGAACCGTGTTCTATACCGGTTTCAATGATTTCTGCGTACAGTCAGACTACAAGGCATGGGCGCCTGGCGCTGTTCCTGCCGGCAGCATCGCAGGTACGGCTCTTGGCGGATGTTGGATTCCATGGAATCATCCTAATCGCAACAAGTCCATCGGTTTTGCCTTCTATCCTCACGGAGAAGGTCAGCACCAGACCAACACTTGGAATTTTACGACTGACGGCAAGCATGTGGACGGTACGTCAGGTAATGTTACAGGCGGTTATCTGGTGGGACGTGCCAAAGGCTCTGTAAATGCGATTACAGGTGATGTGGCAGGCTGGATTTTCGGCCGCTGGTCACGTCCTTTCATGGGAATGGTAGGTCTGGACGGCGCACCTACGATAGTCAGCACTCCGGCGATTCCTGCCGGCAGAGTTGATGAGGCCGGTTCGGAATGCACGATTTCCTTCTCTGCAGTTGCACGTGTCCGTCCTCAGGACAATTACTCCGGCACGCTTCAGGTCAATGTATGGCGTGCGGAAAGCAAGAAATGGGAGACTATTGGAATAGTCTCGTCCGATGCTTTGCTTCCGTACACTCCAGGGGCTTCTGTATCTGAATACAAATGCGATTTCACCGGGCATGTACATATATTCAAGACGATACTCAAGCCTGGTGATGCGGTTGAACTTCGCTCGACCAAGGCCGGAATAATCCTCGTGGATGATTTTACTGTGATCAGAGGAAACAATATTGACGGTGTCTCCAGGGGAGATGTCAACTGGTAGATTGTCCTGTTAAAAAATGATGGAAATGAATAAACGAATAACAAATATTTTGGGCGTTGCGGCATTGATGCTGAGCGCATTATCCTGCAGTCGTGAAATCGGGCCTGTTGAAAACAACCGGCCTGATTCCGAAGCCCTTGTTTTCAAGTGCTCGATGGTGGAGACGAAAACTGTCTATGACGGCGGTACTACGGTTTCCTGGAGCAAAGGTGATGTCGTGAAGGTTTTCGATGCCTCCGGTGCAAGCGATTCCTTTACCATTGACGAGAGATGTGATGATTTCGAATTCGCCACCAAGAAATTGGGCGCAGGTCCTTATTATTCCATAGCCGGCCCGAAAGGCGTGGTCGATGCCGTGGCTTTCAATTCCGGTGAAAAGCAGATGAATTTCCCGATGGGAAGCAGTTTCGACGGCAGCTTCGCCTCATCAGACATTCTGGTCAGTATGACTTCCGACACGGAACTCCGCTATCATCATGTTCTCGGTTTCATCGAGTTTGAACTGGCCAGGGCAAGGAAAGTCGAATTTGCCGGAACCGGCGTTTGCGCCGAGTCTATTAGTCTCACTTTTGATGCAGAAGGCAAGTGGTCGATGAAGAGCGTGAATCCTTCGGACAAGATCACTGTAAATGCATCCAAAAGCGGTACGTACTATATTCCTGTCATTCCGCAGACTTTCGAGAAAGGATTCTCGTTCAAGACTATTGATGCCAATGATGTCGTAGTCGAAAAGTCTACAGCCAAGTCGAATACGGTTCAGGCCGGACAGGTTCTTGCGGCCGGTCGCCTGGGTCCTGAATATGAGGTGGATGATGACGGACGTGCTACTGTGAAGACTTCAGAGCAGGGCTATCTGGAGGTGTATTTTGCAAACAAGAAGAACAGTAGGTGCGTGATTCTCTATCCTGGCGGCGGCTATGCGGTGCATCATGCCGGAGGTATTGCCAGCATAATCGAGGATTTCCGCGGCTCTGACGTTACCCTTATCGTGGACTACTTCACTCTTCCGAACAAGGGTTTGCTCCGTGACCGTGCTCTTGAGGATGCCAATGCTGCGCTTGACTTGGCTTGGAAGAACAAGGCTTTGTGGGGTGGATATGAGAAGGTAGGTCTTATCGGCAATTCGGCAGGAGGACATCTCGCAGGATATATCGGGCAGACGCGGCATGATGACGTTGATTTCCAGATACTTATCTATCCTGTCGTAACGCTTGCTCCAGGCAAGACCCATGAGGGCACCTTGCTTTACTGGCTCGGCAGTGATCCTTCGCAAGAGGAGATTGACAAGTATTGCAATGAAAAGCATGTGTCGCTCCAGACGCCTCCGACCTATGTTTCCTACAGTACCGGAGACACGACTGTCCCTCAGGAGTACAACGGCAAGGCAATGGGTGATGCGCTCCGTGCCATTAACCACCCTAATTTTGAGGTGCACGTTTATAACGATAACTCTCACGCCACCGGCAATTGGCCTGACTGGCCAGAAGCTCTATTCAAATGGCTTGACAAACTGGACAAATAGATCATGCTGTGTAGCAACGAAAGTCCCGGCGGGGCGCGGCCACGGGGCGACATTAACATCACTATGATTACCTCCGGAGCAAGTTGTCAGGACGCGGCCACGGTGTGTTTTGTAACTGGCTGATAGTCAGATAGTATTTTAACAATAGCGTGGAAACGCAGGCTTTTTATGGCCACGTTTCCACGCTCTGTTTTATAACTCATTGAAAATCAATGTCCCCAGAAACGTAGTGTGGCCGCGTCCCGCCGAACCTGCTGGGGACTGAAAGGTTTATCGGCACGAGGACTGTCAAGACCTGCCCTTACCGGAAAGTATATCTCAGACCGAAACTCAAACTGAAATCAGTGGGCTTGTCAGAATAAATGGTGCGCACCTTGGAATTATTGCTGAAATGGTGGCTGACACCCGGCTCCATGTAGAGACCCAGCTGCGGCAAGATATTTACCTGAATGCCGGCGGCACCATTTACTGACCACTGCAATCCTTTCTGCTTCAGGGTTGTAGACGAAGAACCATGATACTTGCCGTCAAGATACTCATCAGTCTTCAATGAACCCCTGACGCATTTTTCCATGAGACCGCCGACAGTTACATATGCATTGAAATACCTGGAAGAGAAGATGTTGAACGAAAGATTCAGCGGAATGCCGAGATAATGCATGCTCTGCACGGATTTGCTCCACCCGCTCACGGCACCCTCCTTACCTGTCTTCAAATCAGACGACAAGAACGAATAAGTGAGGCCGGACTCGATGCCGAGAAATTTATTGAAATCGTATCTGATTGATGCTCCAATTTTTACAGGCATCTTGTGCGAATACTCCGTAGTTACCTCCGGCTGGTTGTAGACGATGACGCCGGCCGCGCTCTCCACCCTTCGGTCTACCCAGTCCGCACTCGACACGCCGCAATCCAACGGGTTCGCCCCTAGCGCAGCCGCAGTCGGTCTGCTGCTCAATGAAGATGCTGAACCGGAACCGTTTACGGACAATCCTGCCGCGAGCTTGCCGCCACGTTTTGTCCTCTGCAACTCAGGCTCCGCCAACACCCACTTCCACGCATCGGCGAATCTGCCGCCGTCATCATCCGGCTCAATGTCCTCTTCCGTGTCAGGCTCAATGTTGCCCTCAATTTCATTCTTTTCGCTGGTCTCAGCTGTCACCCCGACAACCTCACCAAACGGCTCCCCGGCAACCTCATCGGACGGCTTATCGGAAAAATCTCCAGACACCGCCGCGCCACGGAAATCCCTCACCTCAGTCTCCACATAATGCCTCGCCTGACTGACCTCGGGAACACTCGTAATATCATTGTCCTGAACAACTTGCGCCGAAACGACAGGCTCCTGCCCGACCTTCACCGCCTCTGCCGTCATTGTTGCCGGAACATCCTCTTTCGCATTGAAAATAAGCATTGCACCGAACAATGCCGCCGCTGCGATTGCGGAACTGGCGAGAAGCCACGATGGAACTGCGCGGCGCTTGTTTCCGGTGAGACCGGCCGCAGCACTGATGCCCGCCCACACGCTGTCCGAAGGCTGCTCCGTGTAGCCCTCCATCTTGTCTTTCAGTTTATTTGTCCAATCCATCATTGGTGCTGCTTTACATAATCATTGATTTTCTTCGCCAGAATCTTTCTGGCCCTGTGGAACTGGGAAGCGGAAGTGCTTTCCGTGATGCCCAGCAGGTCCGCTATTTCCTTGTGCGGTTTTTCCTCGAAAACCACCAGGTTGAATATTGTGCGGTAACCGTCCGGGAGTTCCTGTATCATCTTCTGTATCACCTCCGGAGGAACCGACTCCACTTCCGGATCATCGTCTTCGTCCGTCATGTCAGGAAGCCGGTCCCCGTAATCTATGAAACTGCTCTTTTTCTGCTTCCGGAGATATTGCAACGCCTCATTTACAGTGATTCTGCTCATCCATGCCTTCAGGGAACCATTGCCCTTCCACGTGAAAGAACCTATTGAAGAAAGTATCTTGAGGAAACTGTCCTGGAGAACATCCTCAGCGGCGGCATGGTCGGCTATGTATCTGGAACACAACGCCAAAAGATACCCGGACGACTCATCGTACAGCTTCTTTACAGCTGCATTGCTGCCATTCCGGATATCCTCTGCAATCTGCTTTTCAGAATATTTGCCGAGTCCAAACAATTTCATGCCCCATCACGCTGCAATTCTTCTGCCAGAAATTATTTGCCGTCTCCGGGGCGGGTCTTGTAATTGAACTCGATGGTCTTGGTCTTGCCTGAAGGAGCATTGTACCTGACTTTCAGCTTCACTGTCTTACCCTCAGTATCAGGAAGTTGGTTCAATCTGAAAGCGACGTATGCCTCTGTCGGAATCTCCTTGATGTCGCCATGGTCGTTGTGCCTGAACTCTACCAGATATGGGTCGGACGGGTCTACGCCTGTGACCAGATTCACCTCGTGCTTAATGTAATTGAACCTGCTCCACAATGCCCTGAATCTCAATGTCAGATAGCCGTCCTCGCATACGGTAGGGAAGGCGTCAATGATTTCCACCGGATCGCTGCCATATTTCTCGGCATCTTTCTCCGCGCCCTCTGAAGCTACAGTCTGTTTGGTAAGCAATGCCTTGAGCCAGAGAACGTTGCCGATCTGCACTCCATTGGACTCGCTTTCCAACTTATAGTTCGTGAATGCACGTACTTCCTTGTCACCATACGGTGATTTGGTCATGTTGGAAGGATAAATAACGGTGTTGTCATCCAATTGAAGATAAAACTTGTCGCCGTCCGGCTTGACCGTAACTACGGCGTTCGGTATCAAATCTTCGTATGAAAATCCGTCATCCTTCGTGCATGACTGCATTGATACTGCTGCGACCAATACTGCAGCAATGATAATTCTACTTGTTTTCATATCGTTTATTTTTAATTTCCATATTATAAATGCAGTCTGGCGAAAACATTGCATTATGCCATGCGAAAAAAAATTCGTAATTTTACATGTTTTTGGTAATTGGACATAATTATGAATAAAAAGAATATTGCGTTATCATTTGCCGCTGCCCTTTTATCTGCGACATCTCTCTGCGCAGCAGGCGGGACGAATGCGGTTTCAGGCAATGTCCCTGAGGCGTATGAGATTTCACAGACGAAAAAGTCACAGCTGAAATATGCCAGGGAACTGCTTGAGCATGGCATGTATGCCGAAGCGCGGAAAATCTTCTCGGAGTATCCTGCCGATCCTGTCGCGGGCGGTTATGCGCTCATGTGCGATGTCAAGATGAAATCCAACGGCTATGAGACCAAACTCGCGAAATATATTTCAATGTTTCCCTATTCCGGACTCGTTCCGCAGCTCCGATATGAATATGCATTGAACCTCTTCGATGAAGCCGACTATAAAGCTGCTTCGGCGGAATTTGCATCTGTCAATCTTTCAGGACTTTACAGGACCCAGCTTGCGGCATACACATTCAAGAAGGCATACTCGGATTTCGAGATCGGCCATGAAGAAGCCGCATTGCAGGGCTTTATGAAAGTGTCCGGAATGAAGAAAAACGACTACCAGGCACCGGCCGCTTATTCCATTGCATATATATGGTACGAATGGGAGAATTTCAGCGAAGCCATGAATTGGTTCGAAAAGTCTGAAAAGGACCCTCGTTTTGCCGACGTCTCTTCCTATTATATAATGGAGTGCCGTTTCATGAACAAGGACTACCGTTATGTTACCGACAATGCTGCCAAGATGTATGCTTCCGTGCCGGAAGAACGTCGTCCGCACCTTGCCCGCATAATCTCGGAATCCTATCTGGTACAGGGAGATGCGGAATCCGCGAAGAAGTACTATGACAGGACCGACGTGGTAGCGGGAAAGACCAGGAAGGACTATTTCTATGCGGGCTCATTGTTGTATGCATTGGAAGATTTCAAGGGCGCCGTCGACAATTACAGCCTCATGACCGACCGCACCGACTCTCTCGGCCAAATCGCCAACTACCAGATGGGTTACAGCTACATACAGACCAAGAACAAGGTTGCGGCAATGCAGGCCTTCAAGGATGCCTCAGCCGGCAGCTATGACAAAGCAATTCGGGAAGATGCGTATTTCAATTACGCCAAACTGGCATTTGACCTGAACAATGACCCGTCCGTGTTCGACAGCTACATCAGCACATATCCGAGCAAGGCTAAAGGTGACAAGATTTACAGCTATATCGCTCTTGCAGCATTGTATAACCATGATTATGCCGGTGCTGTAGAAGCTTACGACAAGATAGACGTCCTGGATGAGGACATGAAGAACAACTACATCAAGGCCAACTATTTGCGTGCTGACCAGCTCATTGAAGCAGGCTCATATCGGAAGGCGGTGCCGTGCCTGAAGGCGGCTGCGTATTATTCCGACAAGCGTTCGGTCTTCAACCAGCTCTCCCGTTACTGGCTCGCCGAAAGCTTATACAGGTCCGACGACTATGCCGGAGCGGCAGAAGGATACAAGGTATTGTACAATGCATCAGCACTTTACGGCCGTCAGGAAGGCGGACTTCTCCCTTATGACGTGGCATATTGCTACTATAAGTCGGGAGATTATGCGAGTGCGGAGAAATGGTTCGACATCTATCTTCAATCCGGAGACAAGAAAGGACGCAGGGACGCATTGACCAGAAAAGGAGATACCTATTTCATCCGCAAGGACTATCCTGCGGCGATCAAGTCTTACGAAACCGTCATCGCGGAATATCCTCAGCTGGATGACCTTTATCCATATTACCAGGCCGGACTCTCTTATGCATTGACAGACAAGCAGAAAGAAGAAGCGGAGCTGCTTGCGGCGACATTGTCGGCGCCGGTTTCGGCCGCATTCTGGTGCGAGACGGAATATGAACTCGGACGCGCTTACATGCATATTGGCAGCAATGCGCAGGCCTCGCAGGTTTTCGCGCGTATCGCAGATGAAGGCCGCGACTCGACTTACCGCGCCCGCGCGCTTATCGGCCTGGGCATGATTTCGGCCAATGAATCCCAATACGACCAGGCATTGGGCTACTATAAGAAAGTGGTTTCAGAGATGCCGACTTCGGAGTATTCGGAGGATGCCCTGCGTGCCATCGAGGCCATTTACCAGACACGGCAGGAGCCGGAACAATATTTCGCTTACCTCAAGACATTGTCCGGCAAACAGGCGTCTGAAGAGGATAGGGAAAGCATTTTCTTCAATGCCGCCGAGCAGATTTTCCTGGCGGAGAACTATCAGAAAGCCATTACCTCGTTGCAGGCATACATTGACGAATATCCTCAGGGTACTGATGTGAACCTGGCGGAATTCTATATGGCTGAATCATATAAGAACATCGGAAAGAAGGAGCAGGCATGTGACTGGTACAGGAAAGTGATTGAAAGCGGCGAGGGCTCTTTCGTCGAGGCTTCCTCGCTGAATTTCGCGAAGCTGTCATATAGCCTGGAGCGTTACAAGGACGCGTATGCAGGGTATGAATCGCTGCTTGCCAATGCCAAGATCGAGAAAAACAAGCATACTGCCATCGTCGGAATGATGAATTCCGCATATTCGGGAAAAGACTGGCAGTCAGCCATTTCCAGTGCTGCGCAGGTGGCAGCCGACAATCGCAGCGACAAGGATGACGTCCGCAGGGCCAAATATGTGGAAGCCAAGTCATTGCTTGCCACGAGCCAGCGTGAGAAGGCATTCACGATGCTCAAGTCACTTTCCTCTGAAACTGCTACGCCGGAGGGCGCCGAGGCTGCATACCTCATAATCCAGGACAGCTATGACCGGGGCAAGTTCGAGGAAGTGGAGACATTGGTATATAAACTCTCGGATTCCGGTACGAACCAGACATATTGGCTTGCGAAGGCGTTCATTGCGCTTGGTGACTCATTCGCCGAGAGGGGCGAGATGAAGCAGGCGAAGGCCACATTCGAGAGCATCCGCGACGGCTACACTCCGGAAGGAAAGGCTGACGAGGTTCTTGACAATGTGAACATGCGTCTGCGCAAAATCGAGGAAAGGGGAGAGTAATTTATTCTGAATCAATATGAAAAAGATATATCTTTCAGCAGTATTTTTCATTGCGTTGTCGGCCGGGGCACAGAACCTTAATCCGACAGTTTCGGTAACCAGGGATTACGAGGGAAAACTTATGGAGGTGCACAAGCCGTCCATGGCCATGTTCGTGCCGGATTCCCTGCACAGATTCGATCTGGATTTCGATTATTCCGTTTTCGCGAATCCGTACAAGGGAGCATACGATTTCAAGCCGTACGTGCTGGAAATGCGTCCAGATGCAGAACCATATTCAGGCAGGAAACTGTATCTGAAGGCTGGTGCGGGATATCAGCTCAGGCCAATGCTGGACTTCGTGTGGGAGCCGCAGCTGAAAACGCCGAAATTCAAGATGGACGTTTATGCGTCGCATCATTCGTATATCGGTGATTATAAGAACATTGAGCTGAATTCTGACAATAAGCTCGTGAGTATGGGCAATGCCGGTAATGGTTATGATATGTATTCCAATGCCGGAATAAACGGGCAGGCGGACTTGAATAAGGCGAAGTTGTCTTTCGATGCTGGCTATGTAGGGATTCATACGAAATTCGGAGGCAATGCGACCGGTTACAATGCTGCTGAAGCAGGCTTTCGTGCAAAGTCGGAGAATGATGCCGATACCTATTTCTATTACGATGTGGACTTTAGGTATCATGGTGCAAATCAGGGTATTGGCGATGGCGTTGCTGCGGGAGGCCGCTCGTTGAGAATGAATGACATAGACTTAAATGTGACTTTGGGGCCTGTGATGCATCAATATCATAGCATCGTGGCGGATTTCGGCGTGGGGCTGTCGTATTACCGCGGGGCGTTGGCGACCGATGTGGGGACGGCTTACATTACTCCGAAATATGTGCTGAACAAGAACCGCTGGCGCCTACATGCCGGACCGAAATTCAGTTTCAATATCAGTGACAGGGATGGTGCGGATGCGCTCAATACCAATAAAGGTATTCTCATTTATCCGGATGTCTATATCGGATTCGAGGCGGTACGGAACTATATGAACCTGTATTTCAAGGCTGAGGGCGGCAATTACAGGAATCCGTACAAGGACATGAAGGAGAAGTTTCATTTCATGCTTCCGTATTCCAAGATGTCCAATAATTCAGTGATGCAGGCTGATTTCGCGCTCGGTTTCAACGGCAATATCTGCAGCCGTTTCCGTTATGATGTCCGTGCCGGTTTCAGAAGTTTCGAGGCTATGCCGTTCGATGTCGTGCTGGGAGATACGTCTTATAGCCCACATCAGTATTCGACTTGGTGGGATTATTATGACGGTACTGCCGTGTACTCGGAAATCCGACTTCAGTGGGAGTCGAAGGACTTCGTCCTGGATTCCAGATTCAGTGTCAATGATACCAGATTGAAGAATCGTAAAAATGTGGATTATCTGTGTTTCGAGCCGGCAAAATTCAGTGGATCCGTTTCCGGAAAATATAATTGGAAGAAGAGGATTTTCGCCGGTATTTCGGCGGAGTTCGCTTCAAAGCGTGACGGAAGAATGACGCTGATATATAAAGATGCTGCCGGTATGCCCGATATTACTTTCTCTGCTGCGCGCATACCCGGCTGGATGAATCTCGGCGTTTATGCGGAGTTCGCATTTACCAGAAAATTGTCGTTCTGGCTTCGCGGTGACAACTTGCTCAATGCAGATATCCAACGCGTTCCGCTATATACCGAAGGCGGAATCGGCGCCACCGTCGGAATTTGCCTGAATCTATAATTTTTACTATATTTGTAGGCTTATATTTAGCTCCGGCAAGTACCAAACTTGCGTAAATTGAGAGATAACAATTAAATTTTTTAGGATGGAAGAGAATGATAAGATGCGCGAAGCCGAAGAACAGTATTCGGCGGGCAGTATCCAGGTCCTTGAAGGACTTGAGGCTGTAAGGAAAAGGCCATCAATGTATATTGGAGACGTCGGCGTGCGAGGTCTTCATCATCTTGTATATGAGGTCGTTGACAACAGTATCGACGAGGCTATGGCCGGATACTGTGACCATATCGAAGTCACCATAACAGAAAATAATTCTATCCGTGTCCAGGATAACGGTCGAGGCATCCCTACCGGAATGCACCCGAAAGAACACAGGTCTGCGCTTGAAGTCGTACTCACCGTGCTCCATGCCGGCGGTAAATTCAGCAAGGACAGCTACAAGGTCTCCGGAGGTCTCCACGGCGTCGGTGTATCCTGCGTCAACGCATTGTCCGACAGCCTTATAGCGGAAGTCCACAGAGAAGGCAAGATCTATGAGCAGAAATATTCCAAGGGCAAGCCGATTACATCGGTTGAGGTTATCGGCGAGTGCAATGACACCGGAACCATCATCACTTTCCATCCTGACCCGGAAATCTTCACTGTCACCACTATCTATGATTACGACACTCTTGCCAAGAGAATGCGTGAACTCGCCTTCCTGAACAAGGGAATCAAGATAACATTGACCGACAAGAGGACGCTCATTGACGAGTACAAGACCGATGAGAACGGAAATTACAGTCCTACAGGAAAGCAGGTCTACAAGAGTGATGTCTTCTATTCACAGGAAGGTCTGAAAGAATTCATCAAATATCTGGATGCAAGCTCGGAAGAACTTATCCCTGAGCCGGTTTGCGTTACATCTGACAAGATTATCCCTATCGACATCGCACTCCAGTACAATACCGGATATAAAGAGACGATCCTCTCTTATGTGAACAATATCCACACTATCGAGGGCGGTACACACCTCCAGGGTTTCAAGATGGGACTTTCACGTTCCCTCCGAAACTATGCTGACAAGAACAAGCTTCTGGAGAAGGTGAAAGTGGAACTCTCACAGGAAGACTTCCGTGAAGGTCTTACGGCGGTCGTTTCAGTGAAAGTGGCTGAACCTCAGTTCGAAGGACAGACGAAGACCAAGCTCGGAAACAGCGAGGTGACATCTGTCGTATCGCAGGCTACATCCGCCGCAATGGACCAGTACCTGGAAGAGAATCCTAAATATGCCAAGATCATCATCGAGAAGGTGATCCTCGCAGCTACTGCCAGGACAGCTGCCCGCAAGGCACGTGAAATGGTGCAGCGCAAGACCGTCATGTCCGGTGCAGGTATGCCGGGCAAGCTTGCAGACTGCTCCGAGCGTAATCCTGAGCAATGCGAATTGTTCCTCGTCGAGGGAGATTCCGCAGGCGGTACCGCCAAGCAGGGCCGTGACCGCCGTATCCAGGCCATTCTTCCGTTGAGAGGTAAGATCCTTAACGTGGAGAAAGCCGCGGAAGACCGTGCATTCGACAGCGAGGAAATCCGTAACATCTACACGGCGCTCGGCGTGACCGTGGCACAGGAAGACGAGAACGGCGAGAAAAGAATGGACCTCAGCAAGTTGCGTTACCACAAGGTCATCATCATGACCGATGCCGATGTCGACGGTAGCCATATCGCGACATTGATCCTCACATTCTTCTTTAGATATATGCTCGACCTTATCAGGAACGGCTATGTATATCTTGCGACCCCGCCGCTTTATCTCGTGAAGAAGGGCAAGGAAGAAATCTACTGCTGGACAGACGCGCAGCGTGCGGAAGCTACCCAGAAACTGGGCAAGGGCTCCGACAAGGGTGTCACCGTACAGCGTTATAAAGGTCTTGGTGAGATGAGCGAGCACCAGCTTTGGGACACCACAATGGATCCGTCCAAGAGAAGGCTCCGCCGTATCACCATCGACAATGCCGCTGAGGCGGAGAGGACTTTCTCAATGCTGATGGGCGACGATGTTCCGCCACGCAGGCAGTTCATTGAGGAAAATGCCCATTACGCGAACATTGACGCATAGAAATTTTCTAAAATCTAGACAATATGTTAGACATTTTTGACAGAATTGAAAGAGACTCAGGCGGCCCTATCGGCCAGTATTTCAGCCAGGCTTACGGTTATTACATGTATCCACGTCTGGAGGGAGAGCTCGGACCTCACATGATTTTCAACGGAACAGAGGTCCTGAACTGGAGCCTTAACAACTACCTCGGACTTGCAAATCATCCGGAGGTGCGCAAGGCAGATGCTGAAGCTGCGGCTAAATGGGGCCTTGCATACCCTATGGGCGCCAGAATGCTGTCGGGCAATACCAGATACCACGAGAAACTTGAGAAGATGTTCGCGGAGTTCGAGAAGAAGGAAGATGCCTTCCTCTACAACTTCGGATATCAGGGAATCGTTTCCACAATCGACGCTCTTACTGCACGTCACGACGTAATCGTATATGACGCAGAGTGCCATGCTTGTCTGCTCGACGGTATCCGTCTGCATATCGGCAGCAAATACAAATATCGTCACAACAATATCGAGGATTGTGAGAAAGTTCTCGCACGTGCGTGTGAAGAGGCTGATGCAAACGGCGGTGGCGTTCTCCTTATTACAGAGGGCGTTTACGGTATGACCGGTGCGCTCGGTATCCTCGACAAGATCGCAGCCCTCAAGAAGAAATACAACTTCCGTTTCATGATTGACGATGCACACGGATTCGGACTTCTCGGCGAACACGGACGCGGAACTTCCGAGGCTCTCCACTGCATGGACGAGGTTGACCTTTATATCGGTGCATTCGCCAAGTCAATGGCTTCCATCGGCGGATTCGTTGCAGGTCCTCACAAGATCATCAACTATCTCCGTGCGAACATGCGCTCGCAGATGTATGCCAAATCTCTTCCTATGCCGCTTGTTATCGGCAATACCAAACGTCTGGAAATCATCATGTCTCCTGAAGGCGATGAACTCCGCAAGAAGTGCTGGGCCATTACCCATGCTATCCAGGACGGCTTCAAGAAAGAGGGCTTCGATATCGGTGAGGCTGAGGCTTGCGTAACCCCTGTACATATCAAGGGCGGTGTAGCCCAGGCTACCAAGATGGCCAAGGACCTCCGTGAGAACTACAAGATTTTCTGCTCGATGGTCGTCTATCCGGTCATTCCTAAGGGTATGGTAATCTTCCGTATCGTCAGCACCGCTGCACATACCATGGAAGATGTTGAATACACGCTCAAGGCATTCAAGGAAATCAAGGCCAAGCTTGATGCAGGTGCATACGATGGAGATGATATCGCTGCGATGACTGTGGAATAATAGTGAAACATATTATTGTTCAACTATGAACAAGACTTACTTTAAAGATAAAGTAATAATCATTACAGGAGCCAGCTCGGGAATCGGGTTGGCTTCTGCCAGATTATTCGGAAGCTGTGGCGCGAAGGTCGTCATGGCTGCCAGACACCTGGACAAACTGCAGGCGGAAGTGCCTTCCGTGAGTGCTGAACCTGAAAATGTTCTCTGCGTCAAGACCGACGTCAGCAAGGAAGAAGATTGCAAGATGTTGATCAACAAAGCGGTGGAGAAATTCGGCAGGATCGATATCCTCGTGAACAATGCCGGTATTTCCATGCGTGCGATGTTCAAGGACCTGGATCTGTCGGTGATAAAATCCCTCATGGATGTAAACTTCTGGGGTACAGTGTATTGCACCAAATATGCGCTGCCTTATCTGCTCCATTCGAAAGGGTCAGTCGTCGGCGTCATTTCTATTGCCGGCTATTCAGCCTTGCCCGCAAGGACAGGTTACTCCTCATCCAAATATGCTATCCGCGGTTTCCTGGACACGATCCGTATCGAGCATCTGAAAGATGGCCTGAATGTCCTGGTATTTGCACCAGGATACACGGCATCCAATGTCCGCAATGCAGCATTGACCGCTGACGGCTCCGCCCAGGGCGAGACTCCTCTCGACGAGGGCAAGCTGATGAGTGCGGAGAAATGTGCCGAGCATCTTGCCAAGGCATTGGCCAAGCGCAAATCAGAGGTTATCCTTACCGGATTGGGAAAAGCTACTGTGCTGGCACACAGGTTGTTCCCGCGGCTTACGGATAAGATGACCTATAAATTCATTGCAAGAGAAAAAGACAGTCCGTTTAAATAATTTCTGGATATGGCAAAGACCGGAATACCTCGCGACCCGAAAATTTACTTTTCGCTGTTCGTCCTGTTCGTTCTGCTTCTTCTGATGATGCCGAGAACGGGGAAATTCAATTATGACTACAAGAAAGGCTCTCCGTGGGCCTATGAAACTCTGGTCTCGCAGATTGATTTTCCTGTATTGAAAACGCAGGAACAAATCCAGTCGGAGAAAGACGCGGCAGGGTACAGCATTGTCCCGTACTATAAGTTTTCAGCCGGCGCGGCGCAGGACGTGATGCGTGAGGCTGAGGGACTTAACTATGGACAATACTCGTACATGAGGCCGAAAGTCATTGCCGTATTGTCGGAAATCTACAAGAGGGGAGTGATGGCCGACGAGGTCTCCGGAAAGGAGGAAAACATTGCCTCGGACGAAATCATTTTCGTGCAGAAGGACAAGCGTGCGACGAAGCTTCCGGCTTCTGACGTCTATACCGTGAGCGGGGCTAAAGCTGCACTCTTGTCAGAAATGTCGCGCGCGTTTCCAGACGTGCTGACGGATTCTGTAATGACGGCGTGCGGGGTTGACGACGTCATTCATCCGGACCTTTTCTACGACAAGGAAACCACCGACCTGGTCCATGCCGAAACGGTGGATTTCATATCCCCGACACAGGGCTTCGTCAATGCAGGCCAGCTGATCGTGACGAAGGGCGAGATCGTTACCGCCGAGATTGCGCAGCTGCTGGATTCGTACAAGGCTGAATATGAGGAGAGTCTGGGCTACAACGGCCCGCGTGCGTTCCTCTGGATCGGCAATGCCCTCATTTCATTGGCACTTGTGCTCATCCTGTTCCTGTCGATATTCTACACGAACCCGGACATCTTCCGCCAGACGAACAAGTACATATATCTGCTGTTCATCTTCATGTTCACGGCATTCGCGGCATTCGTCACCGACAAGGTGAACCCGTCATTGCTGTACATGATACCATTCTCATTGGCAGCACTTTATCTGCTGGCATTCTTCAGAAAGAGGGTGGTGCTGCCGGTTTATGTGGTGTCGCTTATGCCGCTGCTTATCTTCGCGCACAACGGCGTGGAACTTTTCCTGCTCTACCTCGTATCGGGCGTCGTGACCATGTATGTCTTCGATTTCTTCAACCGGAGCTGGAAACAGTTCGTGACGGCGATTATCGTGTTCGGCAGCCTTTTCCTGACCTTTGTCGGATTCAGGCTTATCAATGACGGCAATGCGTTCAGCGACCCGTGGCTCGTCCTTTACCTGTTCCTCGGTTCAATGCTTTCGGTTGCCGGATACCCGCTCATCTATCTGATGGAGAAGATTTTCGGCCTGGTTTCCAATTCACGCCTGCAGGAATTGTGCGACCCTAACAACAAGCTGCTGAGGATATTGGCGCAGAAGGCGCCGGGAACATTCCAGCATTCGCTCCAGGTCATGAACCTCGCTGACGCCGCCGCCAGAAGCATCGAAGCCAATGTTCTCCTGGTACGCGCCGGGGCAATGTACCACGACATCGGAAAGACAGTAAACCCTCAATGCTTTGTCGAGAATGAAAGTGTGGGCGCCAAGTTCCACGACGGCCTTACCCCCAAGGAAAGTGCGGAGATGATTATCCGCCATGTGTCCGACGGAATGGCGCTGGCTGCCAAGTACAAGATTCCGCAGGTGGTGAGCGATTTCATCCTGACACATCACGGAACGACCTGTACGGCATTCTTCTATAACAAATTTATCGAGGAAGGCGGAAGCCCGGAAGATGCCAAGTCATTCTATTACAATGGAAAGCGTCCGTGGACAAGAGAGCAGGCGATAGTGATGATCTGCGATACGATAGAGGCCGCCTCCAGGACATTGAAAGACAATTCACCGGAAACTTTCGACAAGTTCGTCGAAAATATCGTCGCAGGTAAGATCAATGCCGGTCAGCTGGACAATTCCGAAATTTCATTCAAGGAAATCAGCCGTATCAAGTCCGTGCTCAAATCTTATCTGGGCCAGATATATCACGACAGGGTGGTTTACCCCAAGTAGGTGTTCCGCACTTGCGTAACTTGAATTATTTCATTATTTTTGCAAGCTAAACCGGAAATCGGAAAAATATAAAAAAATTATCATAGAAATGAACATTGTAAAAAACCAGATTGATGAGCTTAATCTTCAGCTCACTGTCACAGTAGCACACGACGATTACGCTGAAATCGAGAAGAAGGAACTGCAGAAATGCAAACGTACAGCCGAGTTCAAAGGCTTCAGAAAAGGTATGGTTCCTATGTCTCTCATCCAGAGAGTTTACGGAGAGCGTGTACTTGGCGAGTCTGTGAACCACGTGCTTTCAGAGGCTATCAACAATTTCATCAAAGAGAACAATATCAAGATGGTAGGCGAGGCTCTTCCTAGCGAGGACCAGCCGGAAATCGAGTGGAAGTCAGGCAATGATTTCACATTCAAGTTCGACATCGCCACAACATCTGAGGTAAATTTCGAGCTTGGCAAGGATGACAAGGTCGCATATTACGAAATCGAGGTTTCTGACGAGGCCAAGAAAGAAATGAAGGACAATCTTCTCCGTCAGTTCGGTTCACTTACCGACGCTGCCGAGGCCAAGGAGGATGACTTCGTTATCGTAGACTTCTCACAGGAAGGCAAGACCGTTGAGGGCTCTTATGTAGGCGTGAAGAACGTAGAGGGCGAGGCTAAGAAGTCATTCCTCGGCGCAAAGGCCGGCGACCAGTTCGATGTCAATGTCAATGAGGCATTTACAAACGAATCTGACCGTGCTTACATGCTGAAGGTGAAGAAAGAGGAACTTGCAGGCCTGAATCCTGAGTTCCACGTTACCGTGAAGGAAGTGAAGACATTTGCTCCGGCTGAGGAGAACCAGGAGACCTACGACAAGATCTTCGGTGAGGACAAGGTTCACAATGCAGAGGAGTTCGACAAGGCTATCGTAGCCAGACTTGAGGAGAACTACAAGCAGGAGTCTGACTACAAGCTTTCCAAGGATCTCAGGGAGTTCCTCGTGAAGAAGGCTGACATCAAGCTTCCGGAAGAGTTCCTCAAGAGATGGCTGTTCCATATCAATGAAGGCAAGTTCACCAAAGAGGATATTGAGAAAGAGGCACCTGCGTTCTTCGAGGATTTCCGTTGGCAGATGGTCCGTGGCTATCTGATGGACAAATTCGGTCTGAAGATCGAGGAGAAGGACGTTCAGGAGGCTGCTGAGGCTTATGTAGCTTACCAGTATGCTGCATACGGCATGGGCAATGTTCCTGATTCCATCATCAAGGACAGCGTAGGCCGTGTACTTCAGGATGAGAACACCAGCCGCCGCATCATCGAGAATGTTGAGACAACCAAGGCTGTAGAGGCTGTGAAAGGTGCAGTTACTCTCAAGAAATCCAAGGTTTCCGTTGAAAAATTCCGTACTCTGTAATTTATGGGCAGAAACAACGAATTCAATAAATTTGCAAGTATGGGTCGTGGAATCAGTTCCATGACCCTTCATCGTTATGAGTCTGCCGTGGACTCATATATCAATCCTACCATTATCGAGGAGCGAAAGCTCAATGTCGCTTCCATGGATGTGTTCAGCCGTCTGATGATGGACCGTATCATATTCCTGGGCGTTCCTATTGATGATGATGTGGCCAATATCATTCAGGCACAGCTGCTTTTCCTCGCTTCGAACGACAGCGCTGCCGATATTTCGTTGTATCTGAACACCCCTGGCGGACAGGTTTCTTCCGGTCTTGCCATCTATGATACCATGCAGCTCGTGGAACCTGATGTCGCTACCATCTGTACAGGTATGGCAGCATCTATGGGTTCCGTATTGCTCTGCGCAGGTGCTGCAGGCAAGAGATCTGCCCTTCCTCATAGCCGCGTGCTGATTCACCAGCCGCTCGGCGGAGCGCAGGGACAGGCTTCGGACATCATCATTGCCGCCAAGGAAATCGAGAAGACACGTACTGAATTGTGCAGCATCATTGCGGAGCACAGCGGCCAGTCTTTCGAGCGTATTCTTGCGGATGCCGACAGGGATTTCTGGATGACTGCCCAGGAGGCGAAGGATTACGGTATGGTGGATGAGATTCTTACCAAAAAGAAGAAGTAAAAGTGGCAGAGAAGAAGAAAACTATCAAGCATTGCATGTTCTGCGGTCGTCCGGAGAATGAGGTTCCGTTCATGCTTTCAGGCCTGGACGGTTCGTACATCTGCAGCGACTGCGTGAAGATGGCTGCTGACTATCTGAAGGAAATCGAGGTCCAGAAAGCTGAAGAAGAGTCTTCCGCAAGGATTGAGAAACTCCAGAAACCTAAGGAAATCAAAGCGTTTCTGGACCAGTATGTCATCGGTCAGGACAGGGCGAAGAAACTGCTTTCGGTAGCGGTATACAATCATTACAAACGCATTAACCATAATCTTGCGGACAAGGCTGATGACGGCGTGGAGCTGGAGAAGTCCAATATCCTTCTCGTCGGCCCTACTGGTACAGGCAAGACATTGCTGGCCAAGTCAATAGCCAGGTTGCTGCAAGTCCCGTTCACGATTGTGGACGCGACCGTGCTTACCCAGGCTGGTTATGTGGGCGAGGATGTGGAGAGCTTGCTTTCCCGTCTTCTCCAGGAAGCGGATTATGATTTGGCGAAGGCGGAAAGAGGCATTGTCTTCATTGATGAAATCGACAAGATCGCCCGCAAGGGGGACAACCCGTCGATTACCCGCGACGTTTCAGGAGAGGGCGTGCAGCAGGCATTGCTGAAACTTCTGGAAGGAAGTGTCGTCAATGTTCCTCCGCAGGGAGGCCGCAAGCATCCGGAGCAGGAGTTCATTCATGTCAATACCCAGAATATCCTGTTCATCTGCGGCGGTGCCTTCGAGGGAATCGAGCGTCGTATCGCGCAGCGTCTCAATACCCAGGTGATCGGTTTCACGGCATCGGAAAAGCAGAAAGTGGACAAGAACAATCTCCTTCGCTACGTGGCTGCCGAGGACCTGAAAGCCTATGGCCTTATCCCGGAAATCATCGGACGTCTGCCTGTCGTGACATATCTTGACAGCCTGGACAAGGATTCGCTTCTCCGTATTCTTACCGAGCCTAAGAATGCCATTCTGAAGCAGTACGAAAAGATGTTCGAGATGGACGGTATCAAGCTGATAATCGAGGATGGTGTAAAGGAACTCATCGTGGACACCGCCATCAAGAACAAGCTTGGCGCCCGCGGTCTCCGTTCCATCTGTGAGAAGATTTTCGACGATGCCATGTTCGATGCTCCGTCATCACGCCGGAAGACCTTCACCGTGACCCTGGCCTACGCTCAGGAACATTTGAAGGATGAGGCTGTGGAGCGTAAGTCCTTGTAAATTACTATATTAAACAAAATCAGAGTTGGCGTTTCGCTAACTCTGATTTTGCTTATATTGCTGATAGCCAGCATTTTATGCACCACGCCAAAAAATCTACGCTCCGCTCCATATGTATCGTCCTGAAAAAAAGTTTACTAAAAAAGTAAATTCTTTTCGGGACCGAGCTACAGATTCGCGGTCTGCGCTGCTGCGATTCCGGCAGCCTCGGCGAAATCCTCTCCGTTGGAAGCGTAGATGATTCCACGTGAGGAATTTATCAGGAGGCCGCCAAGGGCATTGGCACCATGGGCAATGACCTCTTCGGCTGAACCGCCCTGTGCGCCTACTCCTGGGACAAGGAAGAAATTGTCCGGGCAGAACTTGCGGATTTCGGCCAGTTTGTCAGCCTTGGTCGCACCTACCACGAACATCATGTTGTCAGGTGTGGAAATGGACATCATTTTCTCCATAACTACCTGGTAGAGAGGCTTGCCGCCCTGCTCCGCCATCTGGAAATCGGCAGAAGACTTGTTGGAAGACAGGGCCACCACTATGGCGAACTTGCCCGGATATTCGAGGAACGGGGTGACGGTCTCGCTTCCCATGTAAGGAGAAATGGTCACCGCATCGAAATCCATCGTCTCGAAAAACGTCTTTGCGTACATCTTGGCGGTGTTTCCGATATCGCCGCGCTTGGCATCGGCGATAAGGAACTGCTCAGGGTAGTTCGCGCGGATATAATCCACGGTCTTCTCCAGCGCCAGCATACCGTCCTTGCCGTAGCACTCGTAGAACGCGAGGTTCGGTTTATATGCGATGCAATGCGGGGCAGTCGCATCCACTATGGCCTTGTTGAACTCATAAAGGGAACGGGCAGTTCCGCGGAGCATCTCTCCCTTAACTGCTATTTCACCTTCGTGTGCCAGCTTCTGGATATGTGCCGGCATCTTGCTGAAATCAGTGTCCAGACCGACGCAAAGCATTGATTTCTTGGCCTGTATCTGGCTGTATAAATCTTTTGTATTCATATTAGAGATAATCTTCGAAATACATTGTGACTTTGTCCATGAGGTGGATGCGGTCCTTGCCCAGTACATTGTGCTCTGCACAAGGGTAAGGGAAGTAATCTACCTGGACATTGTTCTTTATACACTCGCGGATGAAGCTGAGGCTGTGCTCCCAAACGACGGTATTGTCGATGGCGCCCTGGCAGATCAACAGCTTGCCTTTCAGGTCTTTGGCCTTGTTGATCAGGCTTGTCTGCGCGAATCCTTCAGGGTTGGTGTCCATGGTGCTCATATAGCGCTCGCCATACATTACCTCGTACCATTTCCAGTCGATGACAGGACCGCCTGCGACGCCGACCTTGAACACTTCAGGATAATTTGTCATCAATGAAATCGTCATGAATCCGCCGTAGCTCCAGCCATGTACGCCGATACGCTCCTTGTCCACGTAAGGGAGGGTCATGAGCTCGCTCAAACCTGCCATCTGGTCAGCCATCTCGCACTGTCCGGCATAGTTATGTATGGCTTTCTCGTACTCTGCGCCATGACATTCCGTACCACGGTTGTCCTGAACGTAGACGATGTAGCCGCGCTGTGCCATATACATTTCCCAGAGTCTTATCTGACCCAGCCAGCTGTCGTTGACCATCTGTGAATGAGGGCCACCATATACATAGAGCACGACCGGATATTTCTTTGTCGGGTCGAAATTCACAGGGAGATAAAGCCTGTACCAGTTCTCGAACTTGCCGTCGGCGCTTCTGACTGTTCCCATGCTTACCTCGCCAGTCGCATAATCCTTCAGCGGATCTTCAGCGGTGAACAATGTCCTGGAAACCTTGCCGTCAGCAGAAGCTACCTTAACCACGCGTGGAACATTGAAACTACTGTAAGTGTCTATGAACCAGGTGCCTTCAGCATTGAACTGAACATTGTGCCAACCCTCTTCCGGCGTCAGCCTTGTCGGCGTGCCGAATTTTACGGCGCCTTTGCGGGAGACATTGACATTGATGCTGAACAGCTGCTTTTCGGCAGGGGAGACCTCGGAGGAGGTGTAGAATATTTTCTCGCCGTTTTCAGCTACGAACTCGACGTCGGCGGCGACCTTCGTGATGCGGTCAATGTTGCCGAGCGTGTCGCAGAGGTAGAGGTTCTTGAAACCGTCGCGGTTGTCAGTGCGGTAGATGAATTTGCCGGTAAAGCCGAACCAATGCAGAGGCTCGGACGGCTCCACCCACTTTTCATTGTCCTCAGTCAGGATGGTTTTCTCGAATTTTCCGTCGGAAGCCCTGTACATGTTCAGTCTCATGTGCTTCTGGGTGCGGTCCAGAACCTGGATGAAGATGTGGCGGCAGTCCGGTGACCAGGTGACATTGGTCAGATACTGGTCATATCCGAAGTCGTCGGCCTGGAGATAAACGGTGGAGTTCTCTGCCAGGTTATACACGCCGACCCTCACGTTTTCAGAAGTCATGCCGTTCATCGGATATTTGATGTTCACCAATGAACCCGTGCGGGTGTTGATGTCCAGCAGCGGGAAATCCGTCACCAAAGTCTCGTCTTTCCTGTAAAAAGCAATGCTGCGTCCGTCCGGAGCCCAGAAAATGCCGTTTTTGATGCCGAATTCGTTGCGGCTCACGGTTTGTCCGTATGTGATGTTCCCGTTTTCGCTCTCCGCGATGAGGTATTTGTGCTTGCGCTGGTCAATGTACCAGAGGCTCTTGCCTGAAGTGTATGCTAAAGCCGGAGCCGTTCCGACCGCCCTGTTTCCCGGCATTGCCGCAGACCTTTCCATCGCTGCATTGTTGGGAGTCACGTTGTCGGCATCTTCCGGCAGTTCTTTCCTCAGATAATCGCCTGCGCAGCCGGAGAACTTGCCGTAAATCTCATCTTCCTCGATGTCATTGCCTGTTACGGCATCGAAGAGCTGCGTCTTGCCGTCCTTTCTGTATACCAATGAGTTAGGACCGAACCATGTGGCGTAGAACCTTTCCGGAATCAGGTCGCCCGAATAGACGGCCTGGCCCATGGTCATCATTTTGCCGTTGTTGTTGGCAGGATGGACCGCAAACTCTTTCATACCCTCTGCTTTCGGGTAGTCTGCTGCATTTACAGATACGGCGGCCATGATGCCGGCCGCCATACTTAAGGTGATAAGTTTTTTGAACATATCTATTGATTTAACAGTCATATCTACTATCCCAGGAATCCGAGCAGGATACCGGCTGCTACTGCAGAACCGATGACACCGGCCACGTTAGGTCCCATTGCATGCATGAGAAGGTGGTTGCTTGGATCCGACTCCCTACCGACCATTTCCGATACGCGGGCACTGTCAGGGACAGCCGATACGCCGGCATTGCCGATGAGCGGATTGATCTTGTGTCCTTCACGGCAGAACAAGTTCATGAATTTTACGAACAGGACTCCGCAAATCGTCGCGATGACGAAGGAAATCAGGCCAAGTACGAAAATCTTTATGGATGTGGCGGAAAGGAATTTGTCAGCCTGTGTCGAGCAACCTACTGTAAGTCCGATGAGCGTGGTGATCACATCGATGAGCGGTCCTCTTGCCGTTTCAGCAAGACGTCTCGTTACTCCGCTCTCTTTCAGGAGGTTACCGAAGAAGAGCATACCGAGCAGCGGCAGTCCTGAAGGCACGATGAATGCTGTCGTGAGGAAGCCTACGATAGGGAAGATGATCTTCTCTTTCTGGCTTACCGCACGTGGAGCCGGCATACGGATGAGACGCTCCTTTTTCGAGGTGAGCATCAGCATGATAGGCTTCTGGATTACAGGTACGAGCGCCATGTATGAATAAGCCGACACGGCGATGGCTCCCATGAGGTCCGGTGCGAGTTTCGAAGACAGGAAGATGGCTGTAGGACCGTCTGCGCCTCCGATGATACCGATGGCACCCGCCTCATTAGGCATGAAGCCCATGGACAATGCCAGCAGATATGCTCCGAAGATACCCATCTGTGCGGCTGCACCGATCAGGATAAGTCTCGGCTGCGAAATCAGGGCGGAGAAATCAGTCATTGCACCGATGCCGAGGAAAATCAGCGGCGGATACCAACCCTGTCTTACGCCTTGATACAGAATGTTCAGGACAGAACCGTCTTCATATACTCCGATATTCAGTCCCGGGAACATCGGAATGTTGCCGATGATCATTCCGAATCCGATAGGAACGAGAAGCAGCGGCTCCCATTCCTTCACAATCGCGAGAGTAATGAAGACAATGCCGATGCCTATCATCACCAGATGCTGCCATGTCATGTTGCAGAATCCGGTAAACTCCCAGAATTGCTGTAAACTACTGATAATCTGATCCATATAGCTTATGCTATGGTTACGATTGCCGCGCCCTCAAGAACAGAATCACCCTTGGCGACATTGATCTTGGTGACAACACCTGCCCTGTCGGACTGGATTTCGTTTTCCATCTTCATAGCTTCGAGAACGGCTACCTTCTGTCCTGCCGCTACCGTATCACCCTCTTTTACAGATACTTCGATGATGACTCCAGGGAGTGGTGACGTAACCGGTCTGCCTTCTCCGGCAGGTTTTGCCACTACTGGTGCAGGAGCTGCAGCTACCGGTGTCGGAGCTGGCTTTGCAGCCGGTGCAGCTGCCTGTGGAACCGCCTGGACAGCAGGCATTTCATTTTCAATTTCTACCTTGTAGTCTACGCCGTTTACAGTTACGTCAGCGACATTGCCGGTGGTGGAATTGATGGCGATATTGTAATCGTTGCCGTTGATCTTGAATTTATATTCTTTCATGATTTCTGATTTTTAATGTTTATTTAGGAAGCTGTCTGAAATTCTGTCCCTTGCTGTTCCAGCTGCTCTGCTTCCTGTTGATTGTGAGCACGAAACTTTCATTGTCATGGACAGCGTCTTCCATATACAGGTGCAATGCCAGTGATATGGCTGCATAGACTTCGCCGTTCATTTCCTGGTCGAGCGCCAGTCCTATGGCGGCAGCTATCTCAGGAGTAATCTTGCCGGAGGCTTTCACCTTTGCCTTGTCAGCCTTTTTGCACTCGCATTTCTCCTTCTTCTCGCCGGATACTTTTCCCAGCAGGCTGAACAGCCACCAAAGGATGATGAGTGCACTGAAAACCACTGATACTGAAACGATTGTGAGTATAAATCCATGCTCGTCCTCATGAGCCATTTTCTGGCTTCCGGTCTCAGTGACGCCATCGCCGTTCACAACTCCCGGTGAAGGTACGGCAGGATCCGGCTCCACCTCGAACACTATCTGACGCAGGTCATTGGCCGTTTTCGCAACTGATTTTCCGGCCGGAAGAGTGGTCGGGACAATGATGGAGTCCACGACTGTGCGTCCGTCGTTGCTCACGAGATATATGGTCGAACCTCTGCGGATTTCGAAGTTCACGTAGAAAGTGCCGTCACCATTGTTGCCGCTTGCGTGGAACAATGCCACCTGACGCGGACCGATTTTGGTTCTGTTGTCGGATTTGGTTATCGGGCTCTTTTTCAGATTGTTACGGTCATCAGACAGAAAACATCCGCCATAATTGACCGTACCTTGGGATTTATTGAAAATCTCAATCCACCCTGCACGGCGGCCGTAGTCGTCCATGATGCAGCTGCTGTCAGGTTCCGCCAGGACCTCGGAAATGATGAGGTCGCTGACGTTCTGCGCATGCGCCATGAAAAGTCCGCCCGCAAGGATAGTACTAATAGTCAATAATATACGTTTCATTCCCCGTAAGCTTTAGAGAGGAAGATTGTCGTGCTTCTTGGCCGGCAATGTCTGTTTCTTGCCCGCAAGCTGCTCGAGTGCGCGTATAACACGGAATCTGGTGTTCCTCGGTTCAATGATATCGTCAATGTATCCCATTTTGGCAGCCTGGTAAGGGTTGCAGAACAGGTCATTGTACTCGTTTTTCTTCTCTTCTGCGAGTCTTGCCTGCTCCTCAGGGTCCTCCACAGCCTTGAGTTCCTTTCCGTAAAGAATCTGGACTGCACCGTCCGCACCCATTACTGCAATGTTCGCCGAAGGCCATGCGTAGTTGATGTCTCCGCGTATCTGCTTGCAGCTCATTACGATATGAGCGCCGCCGTAGGATTTTCTCAATGTTACCGTAACCTTAGGTACCGTAGCTTCTCCGTAAGCATAGAGAAGTTTCGCGCCGTTGGCAATGATTGCACCGTATTCCTGCTGTGTTCCGCAGAGGAATCCGGGAACGTCCACCAATGTCACGATAGGGATGTTGAATGCGTCGCAGAAGCGTACGAAACGTCCTGCCTTCCTGGAAGCATTGATATCCAATACGCCCGCGAGGAATTTAGGCTGGTTGGCCACGATACCTACGCTGCGTCCGTTCATGTGCGCGAAACCCACGATGATGTTTTTCGCGTATGCCTGATGGATTTCGAAGAACTTGCCGTCATCCACAATGCTCTTGATGACATAGTACATGTCGTAAGCCTTGTTCGGATTGTCCGGGATGATTTCGTTCAATGCATCGTCAGTTCTGCTGATAGGGTCATTTGTAGGGACTTCCGGAGCTTCTTCCATATTGTTCTGCGGAATGTAGCTCAGCAGTTCCTTTATGATTCTGATGCCGTCCTCGTCATTTTCCGCAGCGAAATGTGCAACGCCGCTCTTGGTGGCATGTACGCTGGCTCCTCCGAGGTCTTCTGCCGATACGGTCTCACCTGTGACGCTCTTCACGACTGCCGGACCCGTAAGGAACATGTAGGAAGTGTTCTTCACCATGATCGTGAAGTCGGTCAATGCCGGTGAGTAGACTGCTCCGCCGGCGCAAGGTCCGAAAATTCCTGAAATCTGTGGAACGACGCCTGATGAGAGGATGTTTCTTTCGAAAATTTCACCGAAACCTGCCAGGGAATTGATTCCTTCCTGGATTCTGGCTCCTCCGGAATCGTTAAGCCCGATGCATGGCACACCGTTTCGTGTGGCCATATCCATTACTTTGCAGATTTTCTGTGCCATAGCTTCGCCGAGGGAACCGCCGGATACCGTAAAGTCCTGTGCGAAGACATATACAAGTCTTCCGTCAATGGTGCCTTGTCCCGTTACTACGCCGTCACCGTCGAAGTGCTGCTTTTCCATTCCGAAATTTGTGCAGCGATGCTGGACGAACATGTCGAATTCCTCGAAACTTCCTTCGTCGAGAAGCAGAGCGATTCTCTCACGTGCCGTGAGCTTTCCTTTCTGGTGCTGAGCGTCAATGCGTTTCTGTCCTCCGCCCATAGCGGCAGTGGCCCTGCGCTCAACCAGTTTCTTGATATTATCCTGCTGGATACTCATTTGTACTGTATATAATATAAATAGTTATACTCTTATTGTTCAATCAACTCGCAAATATAACAATAATTTCGTCCAAATGCGAATATCGGATTTGATTGTCACGTGCACGGCGCTGGCTGTCCGATATTTCGGACAATAAAAGATAGAAATGGAATATTGCTATCTTTGCAGAATGAAAAGTAAACAAACCATATAATGTAATGATAAAATACAGATTTCTTACCATTATTACCTGCGCTGTAGCAGCAGCATCGTGCTGCGGCAATGCGGAACCGGATTATATCGGGAATCCGGTGGACTATGTCAGTACGCTGGTGGGCACCGAATCCACGTATGAACTCTCGACCGGCAATACCTATCCGGCAGTGGCAATGCCATGGGGCATGAACTTCTGGACCCCGCAGACCGGCAAGAACGGTGACGGATGGACCTATCAATACACCGCCACCAAGATACGCGGCCTGAAGCAGACCCATCAGCCAAGCCCGTGGATCAATGACTATGGCGCATTCTCCATCATGCCTGTCACCACAGGTCCGGTTTACGACGAGAACAAGCGCGCAAGCTGGTTCTCGCATAAGGCTGAAGTCGCCACTCCTTATTATTATAAGGTATATCTGGCAGAACATGATGTGGTGGCCGAAGTCTCTCCTTCAGAGCGCGCCGCCGCATTCCGCCTTACCTATCCGGAAAAGGAAATGTCATATCTCGTCGTGGACGGCTATGCCGGCGGATCATACGTGAAGGTGATTCCGGAAGAAAACAAGATAGTCGGCTATGTGACAAACAATCACGGCGGTGTTCCTGCCAATTTCAAGAACTGGTTCGTAATCGTGTCAGATACGCCGTTCGAAATGACGGAAACCATTGCAGATGACAAGATTACGGGACGCAATGAAACCGCTGCAGACCACGCTTTGGCCATGGTGGGTTTCCGCACGGAACGCGGCCAGGAAGTGAATCTCCAAGTCGCATCATCGTTCATCAGCATTGAACAAGCTGAACTGAACCTGCGCGAAATCGGCGGACAATCATTTGACGAAGTCAGGACCGCGTGTCGCGACCGCTGGAATCAGGCATTGGGCCGAATCAGCGTGAGCGACTCAGACGTCGACCGTCTGCGCACCTTCTACTCCTGCCTTTATCGCTCGCTCCTCTTCCCGCGCGACCTTTCCGAGGTCAATGCAGATGGCGAGAGGGTACATTACAGCCCGTATAACGGCGAAGTCCGTCCCGGCTATATGACGACAGACACCGGGTTCTGGGACACATTCAGAAGTCTTTTCCCTCTGATGAACCTGATTTATCCTGACCAGAGCGTGAAAGTCCAGGAAGGTCTGGCCAATGCTTATCTGGAGAGCGGATTCCTGCCGGAGTGGGCGAGTCCGGGACATCGCGGATGTATGGTCGGCAACAATTCCGCCTCTGTCGTGGCTGATGCCTATGTGAACGGCATTCGCGGCTATGATGCTGAAAAACTCTGGGAGGCAGTCGTTTCCGATGCCCACAAGGTTCATCCGGAGGTCAGCTCCACAGGACGTCGCGGCTGGGAATACTATGACGAGCTCGGCTATGTTCCATGCAATGTCGGTATCAAAGAGAATGCAGCCCGCACTCTCGAGTATGCTTACGACGACTGGTGCATCTGGCAGTTCGGCAAGGCGCTCGGCAAATCAGATGAGGAACTCGCACCTTATGCGAAAGCTGCATTGAACTACAGGAATCTCTATGACCCGGAATACAAGCTTATGGTTGGCAAAAATGCTGACGGGTCTTTTTCCCGTCCTTTCAGTCCTCTCAAATGGGGCGGCGACTTTACGGAAGGCAACAGTCTCCATTATACGTGGTCTGTCTTCCATGACCCTCAGGGACTCATTGACCTTATGGGAGGGGACGAGCCTTTTAGCGCGATGATGGATTCCGTGTTCAATATACCTCCTCACTTCGATGACAGCTATTACGGTTTCCCGATTCATGAAATCAGGGAGATGCAGGTCATGAACATGGGCAACTATGCGCACGGAAACCAGCCTATCCAGCACTTCATCTATCTTTATGACTGGTGCGGCCAGCCGTGGAAGGCACAGGCACGCATCCGTGAAGTCATGGACAAGTTCTACACCGCGGCCCCTGACGGATACTGCGGAGACGAGGACAACGGACAGACTTCCGCATGGTATGTCTTCTCTGCAATGGGCTTCTACCCGGTTTGTCCGGCCTCCGGCCAATTCGCAGTCGGAACGCCTCTGTTCAAGCATGTAAAGGTCAATATGCCTTCCGGCAAGACGATTAAGATCAATGCTCCTGAGAATTCAGATGAGAATTATTATATAAAATCAATGAAGGTGAACGGCCGCGAGCAGACCAGGACATGGCTCACATACAAGGAGCTGGCAGATGGCGCATCCGTCGACTTCGACATGTGCAGCACCCCTGTAACTGACCGTGGTACAGCGGTTTCAGACCGTCCTTACTCCTTCTCGACGGAGAACAGGTAAGTGGCGATGTCCATATACAATTAGCCCCGGCTGAAACTCAGTCGGGGCTAAATTGTATCGTGAAGACCGATTATTCTTCTGCCGGTTTCATCAAACTGTAAACGTTGGTAACGTCGTCATCGTTTTCAAGCAGGTCAGTGAGTTTGTTCAATGTCTCACGCTGCTCAGGGGTCACGTCTTTAAGGTCGGTGTTAGGGATTCTCTCGAAGCCTCCGGAAACGAGCTCGTAGCCGTTGTCCTCGATGAATTTCTGGATTCCGCCGTAAGACTCGTAAGCGCCGTAGATTACGATGTTCTTCGTAATGTTCTCATCCTCATCCTCCTGCTCCTCGACGAATACCTCAGGGTCGTCATCATAGTCACAGAGAGCGAGCTGGAGCTCATCCACATCGATACCATCCTGGTCCTTGATTCTGAACACGCACTTGTGGTCGAACATGAAGCTGACGCTGCCGCTGGTTCCGAGCGTACCGCCGCACTTTGTGAAATAGCTGCGGACATTGGCAACTGTTCTGGTATTGTTGTCTGTAGCAGTCTCTACAAGAAATGCGACACCGAACGGACCGTATCCTTCGAAGGTAATCTCCTTGAAATCACCGAGTGACTTGTCGGTAGCCTTCTTGATGGCTCTTTCGATATTGTCCTTAGGCATGTTCTCGTTTCTTGCCTCTGCGATGAGGGCGCGGAGACGAGGGTTGCCGATAACATCAGGACCGCCCTGCTTGACTGCGATTGTAATTTCCTTTCCGATTTTGGTGAACGTTTTGGCCATGTGGCCCCAACGTTTCATCTTTCTCTCTTTTCTGAACTCAAAAGCTCTTCCCATAATCTTATTTGTTTTCGATTCTGCTGATATACTTGTCGATATCGTAGCCTTCCATTGACTGAGGATACTGGTCCTTGATCTTCTTGTAGAAAGAAAGTGCCTTGGCGCTGTCACCGAGTTCCTCGCAAGCGATACCTGCCTTCAGAAGATAAGCAGCTGCGAACATGTTGTCCGATACGCCTGCAGCCTTCTCGAAGCATGAAACGGCCTCCTTGTACTTCTCAAGTCCTACATAAGCGTCTCCCTTGCATGCGATGGCTCTTGCCTTGAGAATCTCATCCTTTCCGTTGTATTTGTCAAGGTAAGAAATAGCCTCCTCATATTTTCCGAGCTGGAGTTCGCATACACCTGCATAGAAATAAACGGCAGTACCTGCGTAAGAACCATACTCATCAATGATCTGGCTGAATCCGAGTACATTTCCGTCTCCATTGAGAGCGAGCTCATAATTCTCTGCGCGGAAATTAGCCTCTGCCGGGAACATCTGCTCTGCAGCCTCTTCCTTCTGTGGCTGAGCATAGAACTTGTGATAGCAGAGAACAGCCACGCCGATCACGATGATGGCTCCGAGGCATCCCCAGATGATTTTCTTGTTCTCGTTGAAGAATTTTTCTACAGAAGATACCTTTTCTGCAACCTGCTCTTCCTGCAGTCTCTCCTGATTTTTAAGAGTTTCTTGTGCCATATTTTCTTATGTTTTTATTTTCGTTCAATGCTTGACAGCATATCAAGCCTACAAAATTATAAAAAATAAGCCAATCCAGCAAAGAATTTTCACCCGACTTGCAACAGAACGGGATATTATTGATTGTCAGCAGTGTATAATCCGGCCTTTACGGCATATCTGATGAGCTCCACAGTACTGGAGATTTTCAGTTTCTTGAAGATGTTTCCTTTATGCGCGTCGACAGTACGTACGGAAACATTGAGCTTGCCCGCAATCTCCTTCGATGTGAGTCCGTCGCAGCAGAGCTTCACCACTTCCATCTCCCTGCCCGTCATCTTCGGAACATCATCCATAGTCTCGATATTGCTTACGATTTCCTTTATCCGGTCCGACTCCTCGCTATCCGAAATCGCCGGCACGAGAGAAAGCAGCTTGTTCTTCACTTCCTGGTTCTTGCTGAGAATCTTGGCCTGTCTGCGCTTGATGCGTAACATCCTGTAAGTCAGCACAAGCAGGATAATCAGAAGTGCCGAAAAAAGCGACAGGCAGATCAATACCGTAAGCCTTGTCTTCGACATTTCCTGCTCATGGATCAGCCGTTCCTCCTTCTCCTTGGTTTCATATCTCACGCGGAAATCCTCCACGGCCGAATCCGCCCTGTCGTCAGCGATCTTTTCCGAAAGCTGGGTATATTCTTCCAATGTATGCAGAGCATCCTGCAGCTTTCCCAGATGCTTCTGGCAGAGCCATAATCCGCTCAATGCCTTTTTCTTCACATAGTCGCTTCCCGCCTTGGTGGCTTGTTCGCGAGCCGTCCTGTAAGCTTTCTCGGCATGCTGGTACAACTCACTTTTATAATAAAGCTGTCCGAGTTGGTTCTGGCAGATGGCCATCGATGTGATATTGTTCTTCTCCTGCAGGATCGGAATCGCCTGCAGCAGACACTTTTCCGCGGCAATGTCTTCGCCCAGGGCGATCAGCACGGCTGCTTTCTGCGAAAGCCTGATTGCCTTCTTGCCCTCGCGATGGTCCTCACTGTCAAGCTTGTACGCCTCTTCCACGCAGACCAGGGCCCTGTCGCTGTGCCCCATCTCCAGCCAGATGTCCGAAGCCAGTCCCAGACGGATCGCCAGCCTCTCCCGGTCGCCGCGTTCGCGCTCCATCTCTATCGCCGGAAGAATATATCCCAATGCTGTTTCCGCCTGGCCGGTAGCCAGATACAATGTCGCCAGATTGTTCATCGTGGAGCTCATACCTTGCTTGTCCTTGGCTTTCAGGTCTAGCTTGTAGACTCTTTCCATGTAGTTGATGGCCTGTCCGAACAGCCCTTTCCGCTGATAAAGGATGCCGATGTTGTTTATGCAGTCCGCCAGCAGATTGTCATCATTGCTTCTCTCGCAGAGGGGGAGCGCCATCAGGGCCATGGACAATGCGTCATCGAACTGGTTCTTGATATAATAATAGCAGGACATCATGTCATAGATGCGCGCTTCGGACTCGATGGCCTGGCTTCTTCCGTAGGTGTATTTGCCCATAAGGAGACCTTCCTCCGTTCCTTTTTCCAGAAGTTCGTTTCCTATATGTATGCGGTCGATCTTCGAAGCGTTTTCCCACTTCGAAAACAAGGTCAAAATATCATTCGCGGTCAGATTTGCGGTTGATATGATGGTCAGTATTATTATAGCCAGTCCTTTTTTCATTATCAGTCGATTAGGGGTCCGTTTAATGCAAATATAACATTTTTCTCGTACCTACGTACCAAAATTACGTATAATTACCTATTGTTTTCAATGCTCTGGTAGCCTAAATTTGCAAAAACGTTATAATGACATACGTAACCGGGACTAACCCTAAAAATCAAATTTATCATGATACCTGCAATTATTCACAAGTCAATGCGGCAGCTTACGGCATCTGTAGCTGTGCTTCTGTCGCTCGCATGCGTTTTTTCCTGCAAGAAGGAAAAAGGCGGAGGTGATGCCCTCGAAAAGATATATTTCGTGGATCCGGCGTCAGCGACCATGGTCATTACCCAAGGCCGTTCTGAACAGATTCTCTATGCCACCGTTCCTGAAAAGGCAGCCGACACTGCAATTCTGGAATGGTCCTCTGACGACCCGTCCATAGCGGATGTGATCAACGGTCTCGTGACGGCCATTGCCCCGGGAAATACCGTAATTACGGCCAAATGCGGCAATGTCACAGCCACTGTCGACGTGCAGGTGGTGCCGATTCCGGTCACCAGTTTCAGCGTTCCTGAGACAATGAGCGCATACATGGACATGCCTGTGCAGATAAAATTGACATTGGCACCGGCAGAAGCCAATGCCGCGTCGCTGGAATGGAAATCGGACAACCCGGAAATCGCCGAAGTCGTCATTGAAGACGGGAAGGCTTTTGTCAATGCCAAGAAAGAAGGCGGATGCAAGATCTCGGTGTATCCTTATGGCCGTTCGGACGAGTCGAAGGAAATCGCGGTTACGGTATATCCAGCAGCCTTCAAGCTCATGAGGAGAACAATATCTGGTGAAAGCGGTTATGTGGAGATTCCGAACGAAGATTCTTTCGACATCACTGATATAGGTATGCCTTCAGAAGATGGGAAACGTTCAATTGAAATGATCAGAGTAGATGGAAGCAGCCTTCTTGAATCCTCGGTGGAGGTTTATAATGAAAATTCGGGAATCGTTTCCATAACCAAACGTCAACGCAGCGAAAGTAAGATTCTTCTTATGGTCGAGGAACAGTCCGAGGCCGGAGCTGCCAAGATATCCGTCTCTCTGAAAGAGGATGACAATGTCTATACGAAAACCTTTACCATCAACAGGCAGAAGCATGATTTTACATCCGATACGAAGATTTGCCGGATGTATTCGGAAACTCCTGTTAACGACGTGGAAGAAATGGCCAGAAATGCCACTATGCAAGTGCAGATGTTTCCTGCGGTCAATGCCGTCTGGACCAGCAGCAATAAATCCGTAGCCAAGGTCGAGTCGGCATCAAGTGACGGCGTCGGATTTTCTACATGGGTGACGATAAAGACATTTGGCGAGTATGGTTCCGCTGAAATCACAGCGACCGACGAAAGCGGAGAGCATACACGTAAATTCACGGTCAAGGTATCCAAGGCTTCATTCCCGGCGGGGACGAAGATCGGTATCCGGGTGGGTGGCAAGATTGAGCCTGTAGGTGAAAGCACGACAATCCGTGCATCATATGACGGCAGAAACGATGAAGGGTTCTGCCTTATGGATGCTTCCGGAAATTACCTCACCACATTCACTAATTTCAAGTGGACAATCGAATCTCCTTCGTGTGAATGCAGGCTTGCCACAGCCGGTGCCAGCGGTGTTGTCGTCACTCCGATTTCTACTACTACTTTCAGCGGCAGCAAGACGGCCACACTTGTCTGCACCGATGATGCCGGCAACAGGCTCACACATAAGATCTTCATTGATAGTCCTAATGCCTTCAGTGGAGTTCAGAATTTGAGGGTAACTGTGGACGGCAAGTCATATACCAGCAACGCCAAGGTGGATATCGGCAAGACCGCTACGATTGATATTGCGAAGCTTACAGTTGATAGTTCCTATGACGGCCTGAAGTGGGAAAATGTCGGTGTCCTGGGTAGCGTATATGGTACGACGAAGCTGAATAACAACAGCTCCGGTTCGTTGGTGTCCATCGAATTCACTCCTAACCGCAAAATGGAAGCTATGCCGATTTCTGTTGAAGACGAAATCGGGCAGGTCAGGAAGATATATATCAGTTCGGCAAAATTCCATTTCCCGGACGGCGCGAAGATTTATATTTCTTATGACAAGAGCAAGTGGAATACTTTAGATGAGCGCGTATTTTTGAATAACGGACAAAATTATTTCAGGGTCGGAACATCTGCAACTGATTTTGTGAAATCAGATACGCCTGTTGAGTGGTCGCGTACTAAAAAGTCTTCTACAAATTATGAAGGTAGATTCAGGACATTGCCTAGTGGAGATGTTTCCACGTATGCGATATCTCCAATGGGCTATCCGGATGATTATGAAGCCGTTTACTATTTCTTGTCAGCCAAAGATGATTATGGGACTGTGGTCAGGTCGGAATTCGTGCTGAAGAAGTTTATGAATTTCAACGATGGCATTTGGTTCAGATTACAATATGCATATCGGGACAAATATACAATTAAACATAAAACGTTAACATATAAATTCGAATCCGGGAAAGATAAATATGTGACGATACCAGATAATGACTACCATACTGTAACGTGTAGTTGTAGTCCTAACGAGTCTGGTAGCAGTGCATATTACAATCACGCGGAAATCATGGATTTCGATAAGCTTCCGTATCGTTTGCGCACGGAAAAACCTGCATGCGATTCGCGGGTTTGGACGATAAAGGAGCAGTATGCGTGCATTACTTTCTATGATGATTACGGAAACAAGAAAGCTTTTTATATTATAAGGAAATAACATTTAATCAATAATATTATGGAAGAACTTTTGAAACAAATCAAGAAGGCGGCGGAGTCGATGCTTCGCGACGCTACAGCACAGGAGAAGAAGGGAAACAAGGCGGCAGGATTGCGCGCACGAAAAGCTTCCCTCGCATTGGAACCGATGCTCAAGGAATTCAGGAAAATATCAATCGCCAAGATGAAAGGTCTCGCGGGACTTGTCCTTCTGGTATCATTGGCAGGAACCGCATGCGTGTCATGTGAGCACGTGGACCCGACCGACCTTACGGAAGAGAACCTGCCGGTGAAGAGCATCGTTTGCGGTCACGTGAGATATGCGCCTGAAGGATCTGCGGTGACACTTGCGGAAGTGGGGCTGGACGTGAACATCTTCTATGGCCAGAAAGACGACAATGGAAATGTGGATTACGCTCTCAAGACCGTCAAGACGCGTCAAGGCGGATATTTCGAGACTACGCTCGGTTGCCCGGTAGGTCAGACCTTGGAGGTCAAGGTCGAGTGCTGCGGACAGTCCAAGAACAATGCTAAAGATGACAAGGGCTCGACGTCCAGCGTGCAGGCATACTTCCATGCCGAGGTGGCCAAGACTCTTACTTGCGGTACGGCTGCCTACTTCAAGATGGATATGAAGCCGGTTGCCAACCACGGAGGTGCAGGCCTCGTGCAGCCGAAATGAGCCGCATCACCCTGCCTGAAAGGCTAGGAAGTGAAGAATTATCAACTAACAATTAAAAGACTTTATAATGAAAAAATTCCTGATATTGAGTCTTGCAGCATTGACCTTGGCATCCGTGGGCGCTATGGCGCAGGGGGAGAGCAATGTCCCTGAAGGTAAGCGTATCACGTGCTACCATGTGTATTCTGACAAGGCGCCTCATTTCTCACCGAAACGCGGCGATTGGTCCATCGGTGTCACTTTCAACCCTGCGACCCTTTCGTATCGTCTGAAAATGCAGCCGGACAATGGTGATTTCGCCGGTGATTTCATCGAGGGGATGGCCACGTCCAGCAAGCAGATGTTCATCCTTTCGCAGGATCCTCTGGCATCGTTCCGCGTAAGATATTACCTGAGCGACAATTGGGCATTGCGTGCTACTCTCGGTTTGAACGGCAGCCATATCAATTATCGTGAATATGTGGACGACGACCTCGCCAAGGCTGTCAATCCTGATTCCAAGAACCAGGTTGCGGATGCGGTGCTGTCCAATCTCAACAGCGGTAGCCTCGCAATCGGTATGCAGTATCTGGCCGGGAAAGGCCCTCTCCGCTTCACTGCCGGATTCGGTCTCACCTACGCCATTGCAGGCGGTAGCCTGAATTTCAAGTACGGCAACACCATGACGCCGGAGAACCGCGTGCCATCGTCAATGCCTATGACCCGCCCTGCTCCTGCCGGCTCCAAGAACCCTACCCTCAATGACTTCAAGTCCCAGCTCGGCATCGCATACGCCCGTCCGACAAGACGTTACAATGTAGGTTACATCCACGGTATCGGTATCAATGCCGATATGGGTGTGGAGTGGTTCATGACCGGCCGCATTTCTCTTGCAGGTGCCATGACATTCACTCCTGTAATGTTCCTGTTCCAGCCTCAGACTTGGACCAAGTTCGAAGGCTTCTCTACCAAGACGGGAAATGTCGAGCAGTACAATGACCGGATCAGTCCGGGTAGCTTTGCCGTCCTCTACGGAACAGAAAGCATTGGCTTCAATGTTTCCCTGAACTACTATTTTTAACTAACATTTCTTGATTATGAGAAATTTGAAATTAATGAAACCTGTCGCCCTGTTGGTCACTCTTCTTGCTCTGACGACACCAGTTGATGGTCAGAATTTCTTGAAGAAGCTGAAGGATGCGGCGAATAATGCCTCTGACAAAATGAATACCGCAGTCGAAAAAACCGGCAACGCTTCTGCAAATGTGGCTGTGCCGACGGCATCCGGGCCGACTTACTATGTATCTCGCAGCGGATCCAACAAGAACGATGGACTCAGTCCTTCAACAGCAGTCAAGAACATCCAGAAGGCCATTGACCTGGCTTCTGACGGTTCGGAAATCCGGGTTGCCGAAGGTAATTACTTCGGACTCCTGAACAAGGGCAACATCATCATTGACAAGCCTCTCGTGATTATGGGCGGCTACAATGCGGATTTTACCGAGCGTGATGTTCTCAAATACCTGACCACCATTGCTCCGGATGACAATTCCAACGGCTCTTCGCAGGGACGTGGAACCATCCAGATCCGCAGCATTGAGAAACCTTCTTCATCTCTCGTCATCGACGGCCTGATTTTCAACAAGGGCAATGCCATCGGCTACAACCTCCGTGGAGAGGGCTGGCCGGAGGGAGTGGAAACTCCTTTCATGATGCGTGAGGGCTCCAAGGGCCAGGGCGGTCCGAACCTTGAAAACAAGGAGGTGTATACCCAGGAGACCTACTTCATCTATTTCGACGGCGTGGCAGGCAAGGTGAACAATCTCAATGTCTTCATCCGCAACTGTACGTTCGTGAACGGTCCTAACACCACCATCTGCGGTCTTCTGAAAGGCTCATTGACAGTGGACAACTGTGCGTTCATCAACAACCGCGTCACCACCATGGATGTCCGCGGACCTGACCCGAATGCCATCACCAAGGTGAATTTCCTGAACAATACCGTTCTTTTCGTATGGTCTTACACCAAGGACCTCCAGTCCCAGGGCTTCGGTTTCAGATTCCAGCCTGGTACCAGCTGTACGCTTGAGAACAACATCATCGGCCTGACAATTTTCGCAGGTCTTGACAGGACTCACATTGACAGCGACGCGAACCGCGAGGCCAAACGTCACGATGCGGTGAAGAACAATATCTTCTTCCTGAACCGTATCACCGACCTGACCATCCCTGGAGGCGGCATGCTCACCAGAGTCAAGGTGGAGGATTTCGATGATGTTGAGGCTATTGCAGAGTCCAGCGGCAACAAGTCGCTCACCGATCCGGCCCTCTTCAAGGGCAAGATTGACGAGCCTTATCTGAACGGCTTCCTGAGCGTTTCCTACAAGGAGACCACGTCGTACAACCCTAATTCCGCGGCCAATACTTTCCGTTCGGCAATGGGGATGAACATGACCGGTACAATGTCTTCTTCTGTTTCGATGTATTTCAACCGTTATCCATGGCAGAAGGCGCTCGACGTGTTCGGTGCAGTTCCGGGATGCGGTGCTCAGATTCCAAGATAAATTGAATTTGTCATATTTTGTAGTGAAAAAGAAAAAGCCTTCGGAGAACCGAAGGCTTTTTCTTTTTTAGAGTGCATGTGGCCGGAACGATGATACCCGTTTCCTTTTCAATCATCGAGCGTATGTCAGTGTCAGGGACTTTGGAATAAAGTCTGGCAGTTGCCCTAAACAATTCATTCCACATATCATTTGCACGATTCACCGAAATCTGTCGTATCATATGGTTTATAACACGCAATGCACCATTGAGAGACTGATTGGTTCCTGGTTTTAATGACGGGCATGCGATACCTGTACTTATACCAAAAGAAAGTCTTAATCCAAACATGACATTTCCATGGGCGCAAGCATTTCTAACCTCTCTTATCGCAGACAGATATGTTTTAAAGGCAGCAGTTGAATGCTCACCATATGTTGCAGATATCAACCTCTTGTCTTTATCAAGGATGAGATTGTCATATAGGGTCTCAAGATTGCCCATAGTCATAAACTCCATAGTTTTCCAAGCAGGAGCATATTGTCCGAAGTACTTATTATGATGTCTTGTATTTATAGCCTTATAACTAACCATAACTTACTACGATCAACTAAACATAAAGCCTTGATTTTCAATACTCTTTGATTTTTAACACTTTCTGAGTGCTTTTTGGCAGTTCCCGATTTTCCACATATTTTTGCAGTGTATTTCTACCGTGGAGAATTTGCGGAGCTTTTATTTTGTCATATCGTGGACTGGGTTGACAAAGGTGGTCAATGATTCACTTCCGTTTACTCCAATGGGGGAATACTCAAAATATGTAGAACATAGCAATATCAAAGAGTATGAGACCAACAAGAAAATGTGAATTTTGTGGCAAGTCATTCGTGCCAAGATTGGCGATGTGCAGAAGACCGCCATTCTTCTCTTTGCTGAGTACATTGATGCTGCCACAACCATTGCCGCCCAGTCTGGCGGTGGCGGAGGTGGTGCAACCTCAGGTTGGGGACGTGACAAGGACGAGGATGAACTGTCTTGGGCGTATCGCTGCGCTATGATGGCTAATCGACTGTGCAGACCTCGCAAGAAGCAAGGATATGGCAGATAACCTTTAACCAACAACATTGATACTATGCCAATAGGTAAAAGTAAAATCTCAGATATGGATTTCAGATCTTTCGAGAATACGATTGACAAAAACATTGAAACGGACAAGACTTCTGACAAATTTGACCAACAACTTCAAGCCTACAAGGATGCTGGCAATGCGTTGACTTCGGCAAAATCAGAACTTGAAACGGCAACAACTTCTTTAAAGGAAGCAAAGGACAGCTTGAATAAAGCCACCGATAAAGCAGACGCTGTTACAAAAGCCATTGACATCTTTATTGCCAAAGTGAGAGATATAAAATTCAAGGCTAAGGTTGATGATGCCGATATGGAACAGGCAATCAACAACAGGAAGAAACTCATTGAGGATGAGTCCAAACTTCTTGAAGACCACCGAAAGGAAAATAAGGACATCCTCACTCGCCATTTCTATGATATGTCTAATATGATGTCAAGGAATGAAGGCATGTGGTTGTCGAATGGTTGGGTAAAGACTTTGCTTTGGATTTTTTTGCCGTGTTTCCTTTATACGGTCATTTCGATTGTTTATCTTGTCGCATCATACATAGACAAGTAAGCTGAGGATGGGGTGATGTGGAGTCACCTCATCCTCAGCTTTGGACTGTCAATTCTTAATATCATCAAATGGTAAAGAATTGAATTTATCAAAATCAGAGTTGAATAATTTGTCTTGTATCACACGGTACTTCTCAAACTCTGACTCTGCAAAGCTCTTGGCTAATTCAGCAGAAACCATTCCTGCATCATGTAATACGGCATCACCTCCAGCTTCAAGAATAATATCAATACGTTTAGTCCAATCTTCCATAGTCATTGGTATATGTCGATTTGCCATACGTTCAGCTAAATCAAGCACAGAGTTGACAAGTTTTCCCATATCTTCAAGTTCCACTTGTTTTAGATAGTTTTTAGCGATACTCACATCTGGCTTGACGATTTTACCATCAGGTGCATTTTCCCAAGTAGTCAGTCCCATATGTTCTTTTTCTGCATTGGCTCTTTCTACTATAAGTTCTGCTGCAGTATGCCCATGCACTGCATAATGCATCTTATTCTGAACTTTTTTATAAAATAAGCGTGTGGTTGGGGCATCCTTATTGTAGTCAACAGCTGTAGCATATATATCCGTGAGTTTTTGATAAAATCTTCGTTCACTCAATCTAATCTCACGAATTTCAGCTAACAAATGCTCAAAGTAGTCCTCACCGATAAACGAACCATTCTCCATACGCTTCTTGTCTATGATGTAGCCACGCAAAGAGAACTGCCTGATGACATAGGTGCACCATTGGCGGAACTGTGTGGCACGGATGGAGTTGACACGATAGCCCACGGAAATGATTGCATCGAGGTTGTAGAACTTTGTTATGTAGTTCTTACCATCTGCGGCAGTTGCCGAGTTTTTCTCGGTAACTGAATCTTCAACAAGTTCTCCACTCTTGAAGATGTTCTTCAGATGTAATCCGATATTATCTGTTGAACAGTCAAAAAGCTGTGCCATAGCCTTTTGAGTAGCCCATACCGTTTCGTCTTTATATAACACTTGTACGCCTTGCTCCTTGCCTTCTGCCACAAAAGTTAGGAATTCCGCCGTACTGTTTCGTATTTCAAATTTCTTTGCCATAACTATTATGTCACTATGTTATTATTGTCCTTAACATTTTCTTCAAGTTACCAGAAGAAAAACCTCTTAATCCTGGTAATTCTCGTAGCAATCTCTCACTAATAGCATCAAGAGCCTGTTTTAAAGCTTTTGCCCTTACAAACGTGTTGGGTAATTTCAACCGTACAGGTCGATAATTTTCTCGTTTATCTGCTAATAGTTGGAACTGAGATGCTTATTTTGTAAAACCTCGAGATTTTTTTTAGATGTCTCGTGCAAAGATCTTTCAGCTTATTGCTTTTGAATGGATTGGTAGTATCTCCACTTTCCTTGGGATATATAATGATGCACGGAACAGAAGGAGTCTGTGAGTCTTCGTCAATGTCTTCATATCCTAACTTTCTCAAAATTGTTAGATCACGACTATAGCCACTCAGTTGTCTAATGACGTATTTGTCAAGCGTCCCTTTCTCATATTTGGGGATATATTTGGTATCCAGTATAGCATTGTAATGTTTCGACTTGTATAAAAAGTCTGGCAGTCCAGTTTCTCCCCGATACTGGTAACTGATTCTCTCTCGATAAGCTTCATGCAACAAACCGTACACATAATGTTCGTATAGTAATGACATATCGAGCACAAACGGCGTGACCCTATTCTCCGTGGCTTCCACATTTGAGAGACTATAGTCAAAATGCTTTAATATGACCTTGGCCAATCGTATGGCTTCCGCATATTCTCGATAGAGTTTATTGGAGCGTATCTGCCCAATGGAATTGATGTTGATGTCATCGCTCACATAATCAAATTTCGACAGTGCTTTCGTTACCATCTGGTTGACTTTTGAATATACTACATTATTGCGATTTATCTTGGCGACAAATCTCTGAGAGAAGACAAGGGCTTTCTTTAACAGTCTGTTCTCTGGAGTATCTACTGAGTAGTCATCGTATTCGCAATAAATACGGTCGTATCGTTTTGCGGCGATATTGATGCGTTCGTTTTTGAGCATCTTGATATGCCCCTTCACCTTCTTAAGGTTCTCTTGGCGCTGGACATATCCTTTTCTTAACGACTTGATTCTGTTTACCACTCCTATGAAATGAAACACGATAAGTGGACTAACAACACTGCTCAATGCAGGGGCTACAATGGCAGGCTTCTCCTGATCAATGGAATAGATTTTGGAAAACGAATCCACGGCAAGGTCAGAGCAGAAGCATGTCATAAACATGCGCAGGAAATCGATTTTCTCCATTCCTCGTTTTGCCGTAACCACCAATGCTTCTTGCTTGTCAATCCATTCTGCTCCAATTTTGAATGAGGCATAGTACCCCCATGCACTATTGTCCATAGGCTTATCCCATTGAATGAGTTGAAGGTTATCGTACCTTTCGCTTTTTTCAACGGGTAAGTCATTCTTGCATAGTTGTTCGTGTTCTTGGAGTTGTATCATTCTATTCGTCTTCTTCGTCTATATTATCTTCGTCCTCATCGTCTACTATCTGCACGGGGTGGAGGGACGCCCAGGCATCGAACGCCTTTTCTTTCTCTTGGTCGTTCACGGTCAAGATGCCGTCATTGATATATTCAGCGATGAGGGGTATTATTTCAAATTCCACCTTGCATTGTAGTTCTTCTTTAGAGGATGCCATAAAGTAGCTGTGGCCCACCATCAGGTCGTCAATGCCCAAGTCGCCACACAGATGTTTTGGATTTGTGATGAAGGCTTTGATATTGTTGAACAAGTCGATGGCTATTGCTTTCAAGTCGTCGTTGCCCAATTTCTCATAATGTTTGACTATCACATTCGGGTCAGACTTTAACGTCACAAATGCAAAGCGGCGACGGAGGGCATAGTCAAGCGTCCCCGTACTTCGGTCTGTTGTGTTCATTGTGCCTATGATGTACAGGTTGCTTGGCACGCCAAACAATGTCTTGGAGTATGGTAATGTCACTTTTATGGGGTGATTGCCTTTGTCTCGTTTGTCCGCTTCAAGCAATGTAATCAGTTCTCCGAAAATCTTGGAAACATTTCCTCTGTTTATCTCATCAATGATGAGTACCACTGATTTGTCTGTCTTGGCGTGATATTCTTTCTTGACGGCTTCAATGAATGCCTGAGCATATTGCTGCCAATTGTTTTCACATCCTTTTCCCAAGGCTTGAGCCTTGATTTTCTCTATGTTCAGTGGAGAAGGAGAGTAACTTTCCTCACGTTGACTTGTAGAGTTTGTACTTCTACTGCTGACGGTTTTGTTCCCCTCTTTCCACCATACATACAACGACGATTTCCCTGTTACCGTAGGTATTTCCCGACGGTTCTCAAATCCTTTTATCTTTTGCAGGTAATCATCAATGCACTCTATAATATCCTTGCTATCATCGGTCACCACTGCGTTGCATGCTCGTTTGAAGATGCCGTCTTCGGGCTCGTAGGTCACGCCAAGACTTTCGCCATTCTCGTTCGTCTGAACGCGAGGTTTCAAACCTTCGACGAAATCCTCATAGTCAAGAGACTGATGGAATGTCGTGAAGAATATGCGGTCGTCCTGCAACTCTTCATATTTCTTCATTACTTCATCGTGATTGTCAAGGTCTACGTCGTCTATACCAAGCACACTGAGCGCAATGGCTGCCGTATTATAGGTCTTGCCAGTGCCTGGCGCACCTTGAAGGATTATGTTGTGCTTGGATTTCAGCAACTTTGCAGTATTATTAATGAACATATATTTCTTATAGTATTGTTTTTCCATTTCTTTTATTTTGTCTTGTGCAAACTTAGCGTCAACTTCGAATATTGACTGTTGAGTATTGCCTGCTAAAAGAGCGGATTGGCATCCGGAATTATACACGGTTGAGTCGTTGTCATAACAATGCCATTGGTCTACAGATACTCGCTGCCCCCAATTTTCTTCTCCATCTCTTAAGTCTTCATAGAAAGCTGGAGCATCTTCAAAACATACTATGCCATCATTATAATCATATTGTCTTAAGGACACTATGTTCTGTAGATTTGAGATTTGACGGGTTTGAAATGGACATTTTACCACAATTCCATATGCATATATTATATTGTCAAAAGTAAGCAATAGCACATCACCGACTCTTATTTCCTTTACTAAACTCAGTAACTGGGTGACTATGTGATTTCTTTGAATGTCGTATCGCTGTTGCATAAGCCACAGGTTGTTCTCCAATGCATAATCCCAGTGGTTGTCGTCTGAGAGACGGGCAATCCAATATCTACGAACTTTAACAGCGGAACAAGATAGGATATCGTCTACCGTTGTATCTTTGCTTATCCAATATTTCTTTGCCCCCACAACAATACCGTATTCAGACATGGCTTTTTGTAACAAGGCATCAAGTTTGACATCCTGTACTTTCTGATAAAAATTCTTTATCTTGTTGTCAGTCTCAGTACCATTGCCAGGGTTGGCTTCATGCTTTTCCATCGTGTTGTCAATATATCCGACAAAACGACTTGGAGCAAAGTATATTTGAGAATCTACAACTTCTATGACATAGTTTCTCCCTTTGGACATCCTTTGGATAGCCCAGTCTCTATGCTCTCTGTCCACCTTGCCATCGAGATAAGAATAAATCGTTTTGATGTTTTGGACTATATCTTCGCGCGTTTCTATGAAATCGTTTCTATCCATAAGCGTTTATTGTTTTCCTAATTCCGTAACACTATAATTTAATATTTTTTATATCAACTTCACCACATCCCGAATGGAATACCCCTTGCGGAGCAAACTTACTACTTCTCTATCTTCGGCTTTCCTCTGTTCTTCCGTTTTTTGACAGAGCCAACCTTGCGTCCGATTTTTATTAAGCATTTTAGAATATATGCTACACGTATTTTCATTCAAATAGAATTACTTATACTTTAGTTCTGTACACTGTTCTCCTCACTAAATGCCTTTATCTCATCAGCAAGGACTTTCTGTAATTTCTCTTTCGGTACTATCAACTGATAATCTGCCACTCCGATAGGCTTGCCCATATCTTCAAGCGCAAGTTCCACCTCTACACGGTCTTTTTCAGCACAGAGAATGATGCCGATGGAACGGTTCTCGTCTGTGCCACGTTCAAGGCGGTCAAGCAGAGACAGATAATAGTTCATCTTACCTGCATACTCTGGTTTGAAAGCACCTATCTTCAAGTCAACAGCAACAAGGCAGCGTAGTCCACGATGGAAAAACAACATATCCACTTTACTTTCTTTACCATTGTATTCCAACACATGCTGGTTGCCAATGAATGTGAAGCCATTACCGAGTTCCATAAGGAAACGGGTGATAGCTTTTACAAGGCGGTCTTCAAGTTCAAGCTCCAAAATAGGACTCGTTACTCCCAAGAATCCGAGATTATAGCTGCTGCTAAATACTTCATTGGCATACTGCGCTTGTTCGGCAGGAAGAGTGCGGTCAAAATTGTTGTCTACTTTTGCCAATGCCTGTGTCTCATACATATTGAGTTTGATGGCATTGAGCAACAAGTCGCGGTTCCAACCTTTGGTTACGGTTTCCTGCGCATAATATAGCGTGGTTTCATCATTAAATCCCTTGCTCAACAGTAGCAGATTGTGCGACCACGGTAAAAGTGCTACGCTCCGTAGCACTTTTTCATCATGCCCAGCGTAACGCTCATAAAATTTCTTCATGTTCCAAAGTTGTCGTGGTGAAACACCCATCTTTGGATAGCGCTCTTTTAGGTCCGCTGACAGCCGCCTGATAACACTGTCACCATACCCACTTTCAATCTTGCGCTCATGAAGCATTTGACCAATTTCCCAATAGGCGGTAGATACATAACCATTGACATGTTGGGCTATTTCTGTCCGTGCATGTTCAATCACTGCGACAGCGTGTCGCAGTATTTCGGCATAATCGCCACTCCCTATTGAGGGTCTGTTGTCTTTATTATCTGTCGCCATTTTATCAGTCTACATTATCTTCTCTGAGAAGGTCTGCAACTTCTACTTCAAGCAGTTTGGCTATCTTCATAAGATTACCCAAATCTGGCTGACAAGTATTGGTACACCATTTTGATATGGTAGTCTTGTCCTTTCCCAATTGTTCACCAAGCCATTTGTTCGTTTTCTTCTTTTCAGCAAGAACAACTTTTAGCCTGTTTAATTCTTTATTTGCCATATTAAGATGCGAATTTAACTGCAAAGGTAAATATAATACATCTCAATCTCGCATAAAGGTAGTGGTTTTTACGTTAATTTAACAACTTGATGAAAATTACTCACTATAAGTTGAGCCTACTTTTCACTCGTTGCACCGTACTAATGCCCTTACCAAATAGCTTTGCTACATCCCGAATGGAATACCCCTTGTGGAGCAAACTTATTACTTCCCTATATTCGTCTTTCGTCTGTTCTGTCGTTTTTACAGAGCCTACCTTGCGCCCGAGTTTTCCACCCTTCTCTATATACCGCTTCCGTCCTGACTGTAATCGGAATGAGATATTATCACGTTCCAATTGCGCACAGGTCGAAAGCGTGGCTATCATTATCGGGGCAAAGAGAAACGGATGTCCTTCTTCGTCCAATAATGTAAGTTGTTCCTTTTGTATGTAGAGGTTGATGCCACAGTCTATGAGTTGCAGGCAACGGGCAATGTGAACATGGTTTACCATAATCTGAAAGCAGACAAGATGCGCAAGCGCATATCACATTACTTTGGCTTGTAACCAATCGTATTAGAATCTTGGATAACGTCTTTGACACTGTTGCGAAATGCCTGTTGCCATCATTCAAGGGTATAGAACGAAGTAAGCTCCATTATGCCTGTCTCTCCAAGAAGAATTGCTCATTCTACTAATCGCCCAACATCATACACTTTGGGGTAATATCGGTGTAATCGAAAGTTAAATACGTTAAATTATTACCTTTTCGTATCTAAACAGAATCCACACAGTCACTTTTCTACCGTTTAGAGTGTATAATACTGATAATCAACTAACAATGGATACAAATTTCTGTAAAGTTAGTGATTTCCGGCAGTCTGAACAAGGCTGCCGGTTTTCTGTAGGGCGAACGAGGTGGTTTAAGGATTATTAAGTTCGGAAAAGTCCGGGAAATGAGTTATCTTTGCTTGGATAATAAAAGGCATCTGGATGGCTATTCTGGAAAAACTTGTAGTTCAAGACTATAGAAACATTGCATTGGCGGAACTTGAGTTCTCTGCCAATATCAATTGCATATCCGGCGGTAACGGGGAGGGGAAGACCAATCTCCTGGATGCCATCTGGTACATGTCCATGACCAAGAGCGCTTTCCGGTCTTCGGACAGGGATAATTTCCGTTATGGCACTGACGGGTTTTCCCTGTCCGGAACGTATCTTATGCAGAATGCCCTCAGGTCCAGGTTTTCCATCAAGGTCACTTCGAAAGGGGAGAAAAAACTGCGTCGTGACGAGAAGCCGTACCAGCGCATTTCCGAACATATCGGGGAACTGCCGGTGGTGATGGTCTCGCCGGACGACGTGTCCCTGGTAAGCGATTCAGGGGAGGACAGAAGGCGTTTCATGAACATGGTGCTTTCGCAGATGGATAAGGAGTATCTGTCTGATGTCCAGCAATATAACAGGCTGCTCAGCCAGCGTAACACAGTGCTGAAAACAGACAGGCCTGACATTTCATTGCTGGAGATATTGGACGAGAGGATGTCTTCGTTCGCAATGCGCATTTACGAAAGGCGCAAGCGCTTCACCGAGGACCTTTTCCCTGTGGTCGGGAAATATTATCAGTCATTGTCCGGAGGAAAAGAAGCCGTGGACATTGCATTCAAGTCGGACATTGACAAGGGAACATTGGCAGAAATCCTGGCGACGGCCAGGAACAAGGACATTGCCCTTGGCTATACGTCGGTCGGACCGCAGAGGGATGATCTGGTGTTCAGCATGGACGGGCATCCGATCCGGCGTTGCGGGTCGCAGGGGCAGCAGAAGTCTTTTCTGGTTTCGCTGAAATTCGCGCAGTATGAGCTGATGAAGGAGAGCTTCGGGGTGCCGCCGATGTTGCTGCTGGACGATGTGTTCGACAAATTGGACATGGACAGGACGGGAAATCTGCTTGCCATGGTGGCGGGCAATGATTTCGGCCAGATATTCATCACGGACAGCAACAAGGTGAGGCTTTCGGGTATCGTGGACAGGATTACCCAGGACAGGGCGTATTTCGAGACTTCGTCCGGCAATTTCACAAAGGAGGAAATCTGATGAGGTACAAGGGGAAGAGCGTGTCAATGGAGCGCAAGGAGCCGTCTTCGATGGAAGAGCTCATGCCTCAGCTGCTCAGGGTGATGAGGCTGTCTTCCGGGATGAATGACAATATAATAATGTCGGCTTGGGACAAGATTACCGGGGCGGCGCCATATACATTGTCCAAATATGTGAAAAACGGCGTGCTGTATTGCACGATATCGTCTTCGGTGGTACGTAACCAGTTGTTTTTCAACAAGGACGCCATCGTGGATGCCATAAATAGGGAGGTCCTGGCAGATTCGTTGTATCTTGCCACGCCTGGAAGGAAGCCTGTCAAAACATTGATTCTTAAATAGTTCGGTTGGGAAAATGGAGAAGAAAATCAAGATTGTCGCGGATAGCGCGGTTCCATTTCTGGAAGGAGTTTTCGAACCTTATGCGGAGGTGAAATATATGGGTGGCAGCGACATCGGTCCGGATGATGTCCGTGATGCTGATGCGTTGATAATCAGGACCAGGACGAAATGCGATGCTGCGTTGCTGGATGGTTCGCGGGTGAAGTTCATCGCTACGGCGACCATCGGGACGGACCACATAGATTTTCCGTATTGCGATTCACATGGCATTACCGTCAGAAATGCTCCGGGGTGCAATGCCGGCGGAGTCATGGAGTATGTTTTTTCTGCTCTCTATGGCCTGGCTTCCAGGAAGGCCATCAGTCTGGAAGGCGATACCATCGGCATCATCGGTGTCGGCCATGTGGGCAGTCTTATCGAAAGGATGGGCTTGTCGCTCGGCTTCAAGATTCTGAAATGTGACCCGCCGCGTGCCGAGGCTGAAGGGCCTTTCGGATTCTGTGACCTGGATTACCTGCTTCAGAATTCGCAGATTGTGACGATGCATACGCCTCTGAATGAGACTACTAGGGGAATGGCTGACCGTCATTTCTTTTCAATGATGCGCCCCGGGGCGTTCTTCATAAATGCTTCCAGGGGTGAGGTCGTTTGTGATGAAGCCTTGAAGGAAGCCATACCGAAGCTCGGACCGGTAATCATTGACACTTGGAATCATGAGCCCGACATTGATCTGGAACTGATGGACAAGGCTGCGATAGCGACGCCGCACATTGCGGGTTATTCGTATCAGGGCAAGCAGAACGGTACGGCTGCGGCTGTGCGGGCGGTAGCTCATTATTTCGGCATCCAGTCGCTTTATGAGTTTTTCCCGAAGACGGACCTGCCTGAGAACGAGGCTGTCAAGCTGGATCTCAAGGGCCTGAACCAGGGGGAGATAGCGGCGGTCCTGCAATACAATTATCCTATATTTACGGATGATTTCATGCTCCGTGTGGCACCGGAGGATTTCGATAAGCTGCGTGCCGAGTACAAGTACCGCAGGGAAGTTTATATTGATTAAAATATCATTCTTATGTTTAGCAAGGAAGATGTAAAAAGCATTGAGGGGCGCGGCACTTCCGTGGAGAAGGTCGAGTCTCAGGTGGAACGCTTCAAGAAGGGCTTTCCATGGATGGATATCGTGGCACCGGCGACTCCGGAGCGCGGCATCAAGGTTCTGGATGAAGATGGAATAAGGGCGGCAGTAGCTTATTGTGACAATGCTTCCGTGGCCGGGAAATGCAAGTTCGTGCCTGCTTCCGGTGCGGCTTCCAGAATGTTCAAGGATATTTTTGCCGGTCTGGCGTCGCTGGAGGAGGGCAATGATCCCGGTGCTGATTCTTCTGTAGGTAAACTGGCTGCGAAGATCCGTGATTTCGCTTTCTATACGGAGGCGATGTTCGGAGAACCTGCCGACTCGGCTGCTTATAGAAAAGATGTGGCTGAGAAAGTGCTGACTGACAAGGGATTGGGCTATGGTTCCAAGCCTAAGGGCGTGATCCGTTTCCATAGATACCCGGACGGGGAATGCAGGACTGCATTTGCCGAGCATCTGGTGGAGGCTCAGGATTACATGCGCAATGCCGATGGCTCCGCCAATGTGATTTTCACTATTTCTCCGGAGTTCAAGCCGCTTTTCGAGGCTGCATTGGAAGAGGTAAAGGCTGCTTACGAGAAGAAATATGGCGTTAAGTACAATATTTCTTTCACGTTCCAGGATAAGGCAACTGATACTGTCGCCGTGGATATGGAGAACAAGCCTTTCCGTACGGAGAACGGCGAGCTTCTGTTCAGGCCTGCCGGCCATGGTGCATTGATTTACAATCTCAATGCAATAGAGGATGAAATCGTTTCCATCAAGAATATCGACAATGTTTCCAATGACAGATTCCTCGGAACTACGGCATTGTTCAAGAAAGCATTGATGGGCAAGTGCCTGGAACTCAGGGACAAGATATTCGGCTATCTGCGGGCGTTCGATGCTGTCGGGGATTTGAAGTCTGATGCGTGCGGACGTCTTTGCGATGAGGTGGAGTCTTTCCTGGATGGCGAGTTGTGCATCCAGCTTCCGCTGACCCGTAGCGTGGAGGAGCGTGTCGCCCTGCTGCGTGCGAAACTTGATCGCCCGATAAGGGTGTGCGGCATGGTCCGTAACCAAGGTGAGCCTGGCGGTGGTCCTTTCATCATTGCAGGCAAGGATGGTTCTTCCAATCTTCAGATTCTGGAGAGCGTCCAGATTGACACGAATGACGGACGCTCACGTGATATTCTCGCGCGTGCGACACATTTCAATCCTGTGGACCTTGTCTGTGCCATCCGTAATTACAAGGGTGAAAAGTTCAATTTGCTTGATTACGTGGATGCTGATGCAGGATTTATCAGTTCCAAGAGTTATCAGGGCAGGGAATTGAAAGCGCTTGAGCTTCCGGGTTTGTGGAACGGCTCCATGAGCGACTGGAATACTTGTTTCGTGGAGGTTCCGCTGGAGACTTTCAATCCTGTGAAGGTGGTGCTTGACCTTCTGCGTCCGGCACACCAGCAGGCATAGTTTAGTTCTGTTTCTTCACGCAGGGGTGTCCTCCGGTGCTTTTCCATTCTCCCGGAGTGCAGCCTGTATACTGTTTGAAGAGCCTGTGGAAATTCGACTTGTCGTGAAATCCCAGGGCGGCAGCCGTTTGATTTATGTCCAGAGCATTGTTCTTCCTGATCAGCATTGCTCTGGCTTTTTTTATCTTCATTTCGCTTCGCCAGATGCGGAAGTCCTTCTTGGCATGTTTGATGAAATAGATGTTCAATGCGTGTTTGTCTATATTGAGGGCGTCTGCCAGTTCTTCCAGTGTTGGGTTTTTGGAGTCATTTTCCGGATTGTCCGTCCATTCTGTGAGCTTGCGCTCGATCAGCATCTTGGTAGTTATTGTTTTGTGTATGCGTGGTATGAATGTCTTCTCATTGTCATCGGATTTTATTCCGGTCATCCGCTTGCTGGAAACTTTTCTGTAAAATCCGAACAAGAATAGTTTGAGGTTGCCCGGGAGATGCGTCGAGGCGAGAGTACGCTTCATGACAGTTGGTTTCGTCATAGGTGCAATTACAATTAATTATGTGATACTATATTGGTTTGGTAATAAATAGGAACGCCCTCTCCTTTCTTGGTTCGAGGGCATTCCTTATATCGTAGTCTGCGGTCGGGATTACCAGCCGAGGACGTAAGCGAAGATAAGCGGTGCTACGATGGTAGCGTCTGACTCCACGATAAACTTAGGAGTCTCAGGTGCGAGCTTGCCCCATGTGATTTTCTCGTTTGGAACTGCTCCTGAGTAAGAACCGTAAGAAGTGGTACTGTCTGAAATCTGGCAGAAATATGACCAGAGCGGAGTGCCGTGCCACTGGAGGTCCTGCTCCATCATCGGAACTACGCAGATAGGGAAGTCACCTGCGGTACCTCCGCCGATCTGGAAGAATCCTACGCCTGCGCCGACAGCATTCTTCTTGTACCAGTCGACGAGGAAGAGCATTGTCTCGATACCGTTCTTTACGAGATCCGGTGTGAAGTCGCCCTTGATGCAGTGTGCTGCGAAGATATTTCCTGTGGTGCAGTCTTCCCATGCCGGGCAGATGATAGGAATGTTCTTCTCGCAAGCTGCGAGTACCCAGCTGTCCTTAGGGTCGATCTCGTAGTATTTTTCGAGAACGCCGCTTCTGAGAATCTGGTAAATATATTCGTAAGGAAGATATCTCTTGCCTTCTGCCTTTGCCTTGTTCCAGACATCTACGAGTGCGCCCTCAAGACGGCGGAATGCCTCTTCTTCAGGGATGCAGGTGTCGGTAACACGGTTGTAGTGGTTGTTCAGAAGTTCCTGCTCCTGCTCTGCGGTGAGGTTTCTGTAGCCAGGCACTCTGTAATAGTGAGAGTGAGCTACAAGGTTCATGATGTCCTCTTCAAGGTTGTTTGCTGAGCAGCAAACGATAGAGAACTTGTCCTGACGGATCATTTCTGCAAGAGAAAGTCCGAGCTCGGCTGTACTCATGGCGCCGGCCATTGCCAACATCATCTTTCCGCCTTTTGCGAGAAGTTCTTCATAAGCTTTCGCAGCGTCAACAAGGCTAGCCGAGTTGAAGTGACGGTAATTGTGGGTGATGAAATTTGAAATTGGTCCTTTTTCCATTTCCAACTTTTAATTTACAGTTATTTACATCGGAGACGGCGAATTTGGATGCCGCCCTCTGAAATTTTGTGCGAAGTTAGGTTTTTTTGCGTAAATTTGCAATCTGTTTGACTTTTATTTGGAATTACGATATGTTTGAAAATCTGTCAGAAAGACTGGAAAGGTCGTTCAAGATTCTCAAGGGAGAGGGAAAAATTACGGAAATCAATGTCGCCGAGACTGTAAAGGACATTCGCAAGGCGTTGCTTGATGCCGACGTGAGCTACAAGGTGGCGAAGGAATTTTGTGACCGCGTGAAGGACAAGGCGATGGGCCAGAATGTGCTGACGGCCGTGAAACCGCAGCAGATGATGGTCAAGATTGTCCATGATGAGCTAGCCGAGTTCATGGGCAGCGGTGCCCAGGACATTAATGTGAAGGGTAATCCCGGCATTGTCCTGATTTCCGGTCTCCAAGGTTCCGGTAAGACGACTTTTACCGCGAAGCTTGCGAACCTCTGCAAGTCGAAGAAGGGCATGCAGGTGCTTCTGGCCGCGTGCGACGTTTATCGTCCGGCAGCCATCGACCAGTTGAAGGTCATGGGCGAGCAGGCCGGTGTCCCTGTTTATACTGAGGAGGGTGTCAAGGATCCTGTACAGATTGCGAAGAATGCCGTAGCAAAGGCCAAGGCTGAGGGTTTTCCTGTCGTAATCATTGATACCGCCGGCCGTCTGGCCGTGGATCAGGAGATGATGGATGAGATCGCTGCCATCAAGAAGGCGGTGAATCCTACCGAAATTCTCTTCGTGGTGGATGCCATGACCGGTCAGGATGCCGTCGAGACTGCCAAGGCGTTCAATGAGACTCTTGATTTCGATGGCGTGGTTCTGACGAAGATGGATGGTGATACCCGTGGCGGTGCCGCCCTTTCCATCAAGGCAGTAGTAGGAAAACCTATCAAGTTCATTTCTTCCGGCGAGAAGATCGACGCTCTGGATGTGTTTCATCCTGCCCGTATCGCCGACCGTATCCTCGGCATGGGTGACGTGGTTTCCCTCGTGGAGAAGGCTCAGGAGCAGTTCGATGAGAAGCAGGCCCGTGAACTGAAGAAGAAACTTGTCAAGAACCAGTTTTCCCTGATGGATTTCTATAACCAGATCCAGCAGATCAAGAAGATGGGCAACATCAAGGATCTCGCATCCATGATTCCTGGCGTAGGCAAGGCCATCAAGGATGTCGATATCGACAACAATGCTTTCAAGAGTGTCGAGGCCATCATCATGTCAATGACTCCTTACGAGCGTGAACATGCCGAGCAGATAAACGGCAGCCGCCGCAAGCGTATCGCCGACGGAAGCGGCACCTCGATCCAGGAGGTGAACAAGCTCCTCAAACAGTTCGAGGGTACCCGCAAGCTGATGAAGGGCGCCATGGACGGCTCTCTGGCCTCGCGTTTGAGAAGACGCTAGGCGCTGTTTTTGGGCGGTTGAGGCGGTTAGTCCGGTCGGTTAGTCCCCACGTCGGGATGCGGCCACGGGCGAATCCGTAACTCGCTGATAATCAGACACCAATTTAACAAGGGCGTGGAAACGCAGCCGTTTTTTGGCCTCGTTTCCACGCCCTGTTTTTATAACCAATTGCAAATCAGCCCATTGCAAACCCACAGCGTGGCCGCGTCCCGCCACCGAAAAGAATGCCGAGATCTGAAAGTGTGACGTGTTCCGGTGTCGTGCATGGAGGTAGTCACATGTCACGGAAAAACCATCGGGAAAGACCATGTGGCGGGAGAAGCCCCGGCGGAGGTGGAGCCTCTGGAGGCATGGTCGCCCATGACCTTGTGAATGGGTGGCAGGCGACAGCCTAACGGGATGAGCGCAGCGAACCTCCAGAGGCTCCACCTCCGCCGGGGCGCGCAAACAAACTGTGTGGTGCGTAAATCCCTGACACATAGCGGATTAGCTATTTTCAGAGTTGTTGTTTCGCCAACTCTGAAAACGCCGAACTGTCTAATATACAGCTATTTACGCTCCACGCCCCGTGTCCTCACGTAATGTGGCAGATTCTCCGGGATGATCATTGAAATCTCACACAATCCGGCCACTGCGCCGTTTTCTGTCCAGGCACTCTGGAAGATCATCTTATGTACCCCGTTCTTCTCGATAGTATAAGAATTGGTGCACCCTTCCGCCAACAGTCTCCGGATTATCCCCATGGCATGCTCATTATGGCAGTCGAACAGATTCTTCCCCACAAGATTCCCATGCTTCTTATACTGTTCCGCCGCCCTGTCATTCATATAGACGATAATCCCATCCTTATCGCAAACCGTAATGCTGCAATTCAGCCCTTTAGCCCAATCTGGTATCATAATCATTTAGTTTTAACATTGAGTTACACAAAGATAATCTTTCTTTCTGAAAAGCAATTGGTTCCGTAAAAACGTTTTAAGCAGTACAATGCCACCTTTTTTCTATCATTCGTCCCGATAAATCGTTTTATCCGGTACAAAATCATGGAGATTGTGTCGAGGTATGTCACCCTGGCTGATTCGTGTAAAGAAATTGTCCCGTTTAGGGGACACGAACTCTGTAAAATATTGCCAATCAGTCCATTATGGACTTTTAGTGGAGATGGGCGGATTCCCCCTTTGCGCTTAAAATTTTTTATATTCTTGGCTGTCAATTACTTAAAATTTTATAAAAATCGTTTTATGCGGAAACCGTGTCCCGTTTGTGTCCCGGCACAGGGGGTGGGTAAAGTGTTTGCTACTAATTATTTAGCGCCTTTTTGGACAGAACTTTCACTCCAAATCTTCTAACATTTGTTAGAAAAATCTTGTTGTTTTTTGTCCTTTTTTCTGCTCATTTTTCCGGTATTTTTGCATAAAAATCTCGGATATGGAACAGGAATATTTCAGGACAAATTCAGAGTTCTCCGGCAAGATTTGCAAAGGTCTTGTCCAGGAGGCTTATCAGGCAGCGAAAAGAAGAATTGAATCCCAGATGGAAAGCGAGCGCCATATTACCCATGTCAGTGCTACTTTCCTTGGCTGGCTTGTGGCCGGTTTGATGTCTCTTGCTGGAATTGTAGTGACTTTGGTCCCTGGGGGCTATTCTGTCGCATTGGTGATGGCGTCGTATGGCTTCTTTGCGCTGTTGCTTCCAGCTGTAGCGCTTCTTTTCGGACTGCATGTCGGTCAGTCATTTCACATGCCTGGTTGCCGGCCTCGTGCATTCTTTACTAAAGAAGTCGTCGACTGGGTTAACAGGACTCCGAAATCAGAGCAGGAAATTCAAGTCATTTTGGCTCGGCTTCAGACGCTCCAGTGGACTTCTGACGAGAACGAGAAGATTCACGGCAGGCAGATCCGAGCGTACAGGAGGGCCGTCTATGTTCTTTGCGCTGAGTTGCTACTCGGAGTTGTGCTATTTCTGGCTTTGCTGTTAAACTGACCGCCTTTGTGGTCTGTCTGAGTGTCCGGCATGTCTGGCTGTGGTGCGGGTGCCGGATCGTTCTTCATTTCTTGCAATTTGTCCATAGTTTCCGTTATTTTTGGCTCAGAATCGATAAAAGTTTATTGATCTGAGCGTCTTTTTCTTTGATCTGAGCGTCTTTTTCTTTGATGCGTTCATCCAGAATCTCTATCTGGGCCTTCAGGACGTCCGGGGAGTCGGAATAATATTGGCGGTTGTCGATAGGAGAATTAGTCAAAGCGTTGCTTCCTATTATATTTACACCTGAATTATTGTCGCCTACACTATTCTTCATATTTCCCTTACCTGTATAGAGCCAAGCTTCGTTTAGCTCTGGAAATACAGATAAAATCTTATTTGCCATTGCTCGTGAAATGCTCTTTGTCTTGCCTTTTTGGATGTCATATATAGCCTGTGGGCGTGATAATCCAATCTTGCTGGCAAATTGTTTGGCGTTTAACCCGCTATATTCCAATAACTTATCTATTACAGTGTCCATACTTGTCTAGATTATTAAAGAAAAATTCTGTAATTTTTGTTGGTAATACAGAAATAATCTGTATATTTGCATCGGGTTCTAACAAATGTTAGAAGAAATGTTATAACAAATGTTAGATAATCGCGGTAAATATAATGAAAAATTATGAGACAGACGCAGAGGAAAGAGCGGGACAAGGTTATCAAGTCCGAGTACAGGGAAATGGTTCGGTGCGGTTCCCCGATTTGGGAGACCAAGGAACAGCTGGCCGCGAAATACGGAATGTGTTCACAGTCGATACATAGAATAGTCAATAGCAGAAGAGCCAAAAACAGGCAAGTCAAGAATAGTTAAGTGTTATGTGTTAAGAGCCATGACGATGCAAGTGAACTTGATACTTCAGAGCTCTCCGATGATGGAGAAGCTGCTGGCCATTCCAGATTTGGTGGCCGGGAATTTATGCCCGACGCTTCCTGTGTGTATGGATAGAATCGATGTTGGCAGCAAGGTGGAGTATGATAGCATTGTGAATGACAGCGCGGTCCTTCATCTGTCGTACAGGGTGACGAAAGTGGAAAAGGGTTGCATCGCATGGCTTGATTTAGAAAATTTCAAAATTTGTTGATATATGGAATGTCGTAGGGTTATAGGATAGCTGGTACTGCTTTTAGGTATTGTCATTCTCGTCATTGATGAAAGACATTGTGACGCATCGAGATTCGTGTTGTTTTGTTTTTGCCTCATGATGGGGCTTCCTTTAGTGGAGAAAAAAGGAGTAAAGAGCAAGGCTGTCCAAACCCGTGAGGGCAAGGGCAGGTAATGATCCGCCGGAGTGAACCTGGATAGGCGTCCGGCGGACAAGACGGAGGAAGGTGCGGATATGGAGTGCCGCACGGGGTTGTCTGATAAGCATTAAAGGTCTCGCGTCAGAGAAGCCCAGGGCCACAGCGGGGTCCGATTCCCTGCCCTCCGGCAACCGCAGCGATGCGTTGTATGTTTCTATTACCTAGCAAATTGTACTGGAAGGGTAGTTCCGCGGGTGGCGCGGTGCAAGCGGTCGAAATCAGAGACGGCGCAGCTGCAAGGGACGGTTCGAGTCCGCCCTACCCTGCGAATCAAAACACATGAATTATGATACGTACAGGTTGCTTATATCAGGAAATTCAGAGGAATGTCGGGAAAGGAAGACAATCAGAGTTGAGCGGAAACAGGTATGTGAGGGGTGTGGGCTTTGTCCGGTCTTCTAGATACCGATGGGTGGCGGAGATTTCATGTCACAACAAGCGTTATCGTTTCCGTTCTACAAATTTCGATAATGCAAGGCGATGGCTGGAGTTGCAGAGCCAACGTCTCAGTGACTGAAAAAGCCCGGCGGACCGGGCTTTTCAAGAGTTATTTCTGAAGTTTCGAATAGTAGAGGATGGCGTCGTTGATGAATTTGCATTTGTTGCTGCCTAGTGCTGAAAGAATCTCGTCAACTTCTGGCGTGGAGCGGAAGTTATAGGCCTTGCCATGAGGGATTGCTTTACGGCCTGCACCGGAGCGGGCGCCTCCCCAGTTTTTAGAATCGGTCGAAGATGAATTTTTGTTTTCCATATTGTTTTGTAAATTTGTGTCACCTACCAGAGGGGAGGCTGAATCTCTCAGCCTCCGTTGGTAAATTAGATTGCGATTTCTATCGTGAATCTGATTTTCCAAATCTTAAAAATGAATTTAGCGGTCATTTCTGTAAGACTTTGGTAGGTTTTTTCTTACTCCCTTTCAAGCGTTTCAGATTTCTCTTTTGCGATTCTGTTCCTCAGAACCGCAATACAAATATACGCATTTATCTTGAATTAACAAAGAAAAATCAAGATTATTTCCGATTATTTTCAGAAAAATCCACCAATAATATTTCTTCATAACTATGAAAAGTAATCAACTTATGGAACTGTTTGGCATTTCAGATATTATGGACCTGCCAGATGCCATTATGGAAGTTCTTCTTGGCGATATAGACCGAAGAAATGATGTTTATACGCGGTTGCTCGAAATGAACGGCATGGACGTGTCATACGATTGGTTCCAGGAAATGTATGAGTCTGAGTTGGCGGAACGTTCGCAGAAAGCGCAGCTTTTCACTCCTCCTGAAGTGAGTAAGCTTTTGGCAGGTTTGACAGGTGCGTCGCAGGGCGGTCAAACTATTCACGAGCCGACAGCGGGGAACGGAGGGCTAATAATAGCCAAATGGCGGCAGAACTGCAGGAATGTCCGTGTGTGGGACTATTCCCCCAATGCTTTTCCGGTCGTGTGTTGGGAACTTTCGCGACGTTCAATTCCTATTCTTTTACTGAACCTGTCAATACGTGGTATCGTCGGAATAGTCGTGCATGGAGACACGCTGACGCAGCAGGTTTTTCAGAAATATCGTCTGGAGAACAAAACTGATAACCCTATCGGCTTCTCTGATATAGTAAAACAATAAAATGGCAAAGTATGGTATATGGATATTTGCGAGTGTCTTCAGACAAGCAGGACGTGAATTCGCAGAAACAGGGCGTGGAAGCCTTCGCAAAGGCTAAAGGATGGGAAATCGAGAAGTATATCTCCGATGAAGGCATCAGCGGCGGAACGGACCCGGACAGAAGGAAACTCGGCCCGATGTTGAAAAAGCTTCAGAAAGGAGACATCGTTATATGCGGCGAAATCTCGAGATTGGGACGTGACCTCTATATGGTTATGGATGTCCTGCATTTCTGCATGACGAAAGGTGTTGTCATCTACACGGTGAAAGACGGCTTTGTTCTTGGAGAGGACATTCAGAGTAAAGTGCTTGCCTTTGCGTTCGGGCTATCCGCCGAGATTGAAAGGCAGATGTTGAGACAACGGACACAGGAAGGCCTACGGCTTAGAAAGCGAATGGGGATCCTGTTGGGAAGGCCGCCTCGAAAAAAAATGTCTTACGATTATGCCCCGTTGGCAAAACATAAGGAACTGATTATTGATCATTATAAGAATGGCGTTTCCGGGAGAGAGATTGCGAGATTGGTAAAGGTGGACAGGAATACACTTCACAGGGCTCTCGTGCGTTGGGGTGTGTGGGTGCCCAGGTTGAAAAATGATCGGGGGCCTAAAACCATAGAAGAGGCCAAATCAAACATAGAGAGAAGGGAACATGCGCGCCGCACAAAAACCCGTATGGTGCACGGCATAAAACAGTGTGATAGCGGGATTGATGCCGACAAGTTGAAGATTTGCATTTTAGCTGATATGACTATACCGGAAATATCTGAAAAATTCCCGGGCAACACTTACGATGAGGTGTATGCGGCAATAGATTGCAATGATGACCTTAATATTCTTTATCGCAGTCATGCGCAAAAGAAATTGTTGAAGAAAAGAGTATGAATAAACATGGTTATAAACTCACGGAGAAGGGCGAGGCGAGCCGAGAATTCGGCCGGTTGTTCGGACTGCCGCTTGGCGACTATTACGATTCTCTGATTTCAATCTGCACATTGAGGGTCAGTATCGATATTGTCAAGTTGGACGAACGGTTGCATCAGGAATGGGGCCCTTATGAAGAAAGAGGACAGTCCATGAATGATTGCATATTGGAACATTATGGCCACGATGCTGTTGCCTTGATTGAAAAGATGATTTGAATTTTTAATTATGTACACTGACATTGATAAAACCGGGCGCGTGTCGGTTTTCGAACTGGACCCGGTCGAGGTGAAGATTCTGGCGGAAAGCATCGGACATTTCATCGATGCGGCCATCTCGGTAAGATCCATCGAGGGAGGACAAGAAACCACCATCCGGAAGGCTGAAACAATGCTACGGAAAATTAGAAGTTGTCAACTATGATCAAGAAAGAAGACATATTCGATGCGACGGACGGAGGCAAGGCGGTAATCACGCATTACTATCCTCAGAGCTCCGCCTGCTTCCGCGGTTCCGGAAGCAAGAACTTCCGTATCAGGGAGGATGACAAGAACCCGTCTGCCACTGTGTTCTGCAAGGACGGAATCTGGTTTGTCCAGGACAAGGGCGGTTCCGACAACAAGGCCAGGACCGCTATTCAGATTGTTCAGGAGGCCGAAGGTCTTGGATTTCCGCAGGCTATAGAATGGATAGCGCGGAAATTTGCTCCCGCGCTGCTGGAGGACAAGGGGGCTTATGACAACAGCAAGCCGCAGCCGGATATCGAGGAGGTTCCAGGACAGCCGTCCATTACTATACAGGTGAGGAAGTCTGGAGAGTTCACGCAAAAGGAACTGGACAGGCTTGGCTACAGGATCACGAAGGACCTCTGTGACCAGCTCTGCCTCAAACCTCTCGATTATTACATCACGGCGGCCAACAAGAAAGGCAAGAGCTACAAGATATCGGGCAATGACAATTATCCGATGTATTTCTACGACTACGGCAAGACTGGAGCCGACGGCCACACTTGGGGAAAGATATATCAGCCGCTGGGCGATGTGCGTTTTCTTTATTTCGGACAGAAGCCGGAAGACTTCTTTTTCGGAGACCGGGACTTTCTGGCCGCTTATGCCAAGGCGAAGAAGGGCATATATCCTGGACAGGTGGAAGCTGATGACGAAGGCGGGGAAGAGGTGCAGATGAAATGGAAGCAGCTCATCATCTGTTCCGGTCCTTCCGATGCGCTGAACGTGAGAGGCGCTGATGCGGGCTATCATGTCTGCTGGCCGAATAGTGAGACGGCCGAACTGACGGAGTACCAGATGGGGCTTCTCAGCCAGCTGGCCGAGAATATCTATATCCTGTATGATATCGACGATACGGGCATTGCGAACATGTACAAGACCGCGCTGCGTAATCTCGATCTCAAGATCATACAGCTGCCGAATGAACTGAAGAACTACAGGGACCGCAAAGGGAAGCCGTGCAAGGACGCCAAGGACTTCTTCGTGCATTTCCGCCGTCCGGAGAACCAGAACCCGTACAAGCTCTTCAGCGATTTGGTGAAACTTTCCGGTGGACTGAAGTTCTGGACTGTGAAACCGGCGAAGACCGGCTTTACGTTTGACATAAACAACGAGCAGCTGTATTCGTTCCTACAGGCCGGAGGCTTCTACCGAATCGCGTCCTCGGCCAATGCCAAAGGATACACGTTCTGCCACATTCACGACAATGTCGTCACGCTGATAGATGAGCAGGCAATCGCATCGACGGTCTCAAGCTATTTGCTGGAGTATCTGAAGACGCATCCGAAATATTACTCCCAGACACTGGCGAATACGATATACAGGAGCAACCAGATCCGCCTGGCCAGTCTTGAGAAACTGAAGGTTATTGAGCCGAATTTCAAGAGCTGGAATGAGGCGTCCGACCATTTCTTCTTCCGCAACGGGATTTTCCGCGTGTCTGCCGATGGGCTGAAGGAAGTGAAGCCGTCGGACTGTCCGTGCATGGTGTATAAGAACAAGATCCTGGAGCATGACTTCAAGGTGGAGTCTCCGTTCTTCGATATCGAATATACGCCTGAATATGCGACCCTGCTGGCACAGCTGAAAGCCGCCGTCCCCCAATCCCCCGAATTTTTTTTTATAAGAAGTCAATTGACGCTCTAGGGGATGCAGGCAAGTATCGTCTCAAGATTCTGCGAAATGACCTGAATTTCATGCAGTATGTGTACAATACCGGCAGGACATACTGGAGGAAGGAGGAAATCGGTATCCCCCTCAGTGAGGATGAGAAGGCTGAACATGACTTGAACTTCATCAACAGGGTCATGGCGCTGGGCTTTCTGATGGCCAAGCACAAGAACGCCGGCCAGCCTTATGCGGTATTCTGCATGGAGACTGAACAGAGCGATGAAGGTACGCACCTGGGAGGTACCGGCAAGTCCCTGTATGCGTCCAGTCTGGAGCAGATGAGGAAGCAGCTGTTCATCGACGGCCAGAACCTCCAGCCGGGCAAATATGACTTCCTTCTGCAGGGCGTGGAGAAAGGAATCACGGACAACGTCTTCATCGATGACCTGAACAACAGCGTTGACCTCCATAAGTTCATGCCGATGATCACGGGCAAGATGGTAGTCAATGCAAAATATGTCGCATCCTACACCATTGACTTCAAGGATTCTCCGAAAGTGGTGTTTACGTCGAACCATGCCATCAGGAATTTCGACGCGTCGCTGCGGCGCCGTACCTGGTTCGTGGCGTTCACGGACTATTATCATGCGGATGATCCGCAGAGAGGCCTGAAGGAGCGCAGCCCGCTGACGGAGTTCGGCACAAACCTGATTTCGGACTATTCTCCTGAGGATATGAACAAGTTCTACAACTTCATGCTGAACTGCATCTCTGTATGGATGAAGCTTCAGGTCAGGATACAGCCGCCGATGAGGGATATCGAGAAGCGAATCCTCCAGAAGTCGCTGTCAGACGAGTTCCTGTTCTGGGCTGAGGACTGGTTCACTGAAAATCGCCTGAACACACTCGTGAAGAAGGATGACGCTTTCGAGGCTTACAAGGCTACCTTGCCACCGAAGTATGCGCTGCTGATGAAGATGAAGTCCTTCAAGACGAAACTCATCCAGTACTGCACATATAAGGATTGGGATTTCAATCCGGAGTCGCTCATGACGACGCAGTCGGAGCGGGAACGTAACGACATCCGGCGCAAGGTGAACTATGAGGACGTGTATTTCTTCTATATAGACACCAGGAAGAACGGACAAGTCTCCGACAGTGCGTCAGAGAGTCAGAATGTGGCGACGGTGTCTGACGAATCCCTGGGGAAGCCGCCTTTTTAGGCCGGATCCCCGCGGATTTCCAGAGGTCTTTTCGACCTCTTTTTTTGGCCCCGATGAGACAAGGAATCGTCTCATATACTTTTTGTCTTTTTTCTTTGACCATCTGACGCACTAAAGGGAAGAGAGGGTATAAATCATTGAAATAGAAATAGTTCCAGTGCGTCAGTTTAGTGCGTCAGATTAGGTCATTTTGGTTTTGTTGACGCAATAAGGTCGGAAATGGCGATTTATGCTGAAATCTTCTGACGCACTTAATAATCAATGAGTTAGGTTGTTTTGGGCTATTTTGGGCGTCAAAGTGCGTCAGATTGATTTGACACACTGAATGTGTTGATAATCAGAGATTTATATTTAGTGCGTCAGTGCGTCAGATTATTTCGGAAAAAAGTGCGTCAGAAGTAGAATTTTGGTAAAACACTATAAAACTATGGCTAAGAGTGAAATTATAGATGGTTTGAGAATTGCCTACAACGGGCGTTCTTTTCCGGTATGGAAGTATGACGAAGTTCCGGCGGAAATGAGGCCGGCGACGCCGCGCGACCTGTGGTATGGCAGGCCTGTGCTCTTCCAGCTTCAGTTGGGTGCGGATGCCGGGAAATATTGCACCGGCATCGTGAGATCTTCGACCATCTGCGTGTTGCGCGAGTACATGAATACAGGCGTGCCGGTTTACGTGAAAGATTGACCGGCAAATCATTGACAATGTGAAGAAAAATTCGTATATTGTGTTGAATTTTAATTGTTTACGAGTATGGTAAATGTCGAGTTGAAAGTGAGTTCACAGATATTGGCAGACTTCCTGACGTTCCTGTATCCTCCGGAGGAAGATGGGATTCTGGCGGTCAAGTCTGACGTGTTCGGAAAACTGCTCGTGGCTCATCTCAGAGGCAGCGACATCCCGGTTACCGCCAGGTCCGGCGATTTCATGGTGAAACTGAGGATGCCCATTAACGACATCACCAGGCACTTCGAGAAACTGTGGCCGTATTACAATGAAGCCGATGAGGCGTCTTTGAACATGGCATTGGCGGCAGTGTTCGACATGGATTTCGCCGGCTATTACAGGAAGGGGGAGTCTCTTTGCTATCAGAAGAAGGACATTGTCGATGCCTTCATAGCTTCCAGGAAGTTGTTCTCTACGGACTGCTTCGATGCGTTGCACAAAAGGGTGTACCGCAAAGACCAGGCTTCTTTCGAGGCCATCAAGCAGCGTCTGATCCGGAAAGCGTATTACATCGATGAGTCTATAGATTATAAAGGTTTGGGAAAATGATACGAATAGTTGACCAGTTGGTGGCATTGAGCCTTGATGAGGACAATGCCGAGGAGATGAAGCTTCCGTTGGTGCCGGCAACAGCATCTGTGACTATTGAGGATACGGCCGAGACTGAAGGAGTGCTCAGGACCATATCCCTTGCGGCCGTGCTGTCATCGCCTGTGAGGATATTGAACCACAGGCTGGTTCTTAAAGTGTTCTACTGTGACGGAGGAAAAGATGTTCTCGGATCTGAGGACCTTCCGTTGCGTCTGGATGTGAAGACGTCTGACCAGATCAGGATTTCCGCAAAATACAGGACTCGGGAATATTGAAGGCCCGTGTCCTTTCTATAGAGGGGGTATTCTCTACTTTTGCATCAGGTAAGATATATCTGTATGAAAAGGGTGAATACTTTCGAACTTGCCCGTGATATAATGCGTAGTCTCTGGTTCGTTTCCGAGCCGGAGAAATTGATGCGTGTCGCACGCGAGTTCCTTGCAAAGTCGCCGATAGTCATGGATGCGGCCGGTCCGGAACTGATGGAATATTCGGGGGCCAAGATGTCAGCAGCTTCAGGCGACAAGAAATCAAATCGTAAAAGAGTCATGATTGTGCCTATTCATGGCACTATGACAAAATATGATACGTGCGTATCGTATGGAGCTCAGACTCTGGCTGAAATCATGGAAGGCTATGTTGACGATGCCAGTGTTGCCGGTGTTGTCGTTGACATTGACAGTGGCGGTGGTTCCGGCAATGCCGTGCCTCCGTTGGTCGCTGCGATCAAGAAACTCCAGGATGCCGGGAAGCCGGTATGTGTTCATTGTGACCTCTGCGGTTCTGCGGCATATTGGGTTGCGTCCCAGTGTGATGCAATCTATATGGACAACAAGACTTCTGAAGTCGGCTCCATCGGCGCATATTATCTGTTCTGTGATGATTCTGCGCAGAATCCCATGACTGGTGAAAAGTGGATATCTATTTATGCACAGGAATCGGAGGACAAGAACTATGCGTACCGCCAGGCTCTGGAGGGCAATGTCAAGCCGGCTCAGGAAGAGCTGGCTGTGTATGTGAAGATGTTCCAGGATGACGTGATGTCCGGAAGGCCTGGAATCTTGAAGGACGAGAAAGGTGTCCTGACCGGGAAGATGTTCATCACTTCTGATGCTATACGTCTGGGGATGGCAGATGCCTGCAAGTCATTGAAGGAAACTGCCGAGGTCGTGATGGCGTTGGCCGGTCTCTAATCTGAAAACCAAATTCTCTAAAAAATGAATAAGAAATCATTATCAAATTCCAAGATGGGCCAGCTTGTTGCCCGTCTTCTCGGAAAGTCTCAGCTGGAGGTCAAGGATGGCAAGGTTTCTCTCTCGGAAGAGGAGAAGAAGACCATCCGTGACACTTACGGTGAGCCTTTCCTGGCAAAACTGGAAAGTGTGGACATCGAGGATGACAGCGAGTCCGCGCTGGATCTTTTCAATGCGGCTGTTGAAGCGAAGACCGCTGAGGCCACTGCGGCATTGGCGGCTCGTATCAAGGAACTTCAGGATGATGTCCTGTCTCTGACTAATGAACCGGAGCCGAAGCCTGCACCGGTTGCAGGTGTTCCTGCAGGTTTACCTGTGTTTGCCATCAACATGAAGGCAAAGCACAACAGAGCTGTGGCAGACGCTCTCAACTCTGCGAACCCTCTTACATTCGGTGCTGTTGCCGATTCCGGCATTGACATCACCGATCTTAATGCGGAGTTCAGCATGGTGATGCCTCCGAAGGCGAAACTGGAGATTCTTACCAAGAGAATCTACAATGGATTCCCTGACTCTAAGTATATGACGCGCATCCAGGCGAATAGTGATTATATCGCGTCTGCCGCGATAATGTCTGAGGTGTCACAGCAGTTCACACCTAAATGGACTCCTAAAGGTAAGGTGAATTTCACTCCTGTCAGGATTCCGTACAGAAGGCATAAGATCAATGTCCTTATCCAGCCTGCCGAGATTCTGAAGAGCTGGCTTCTGTTCCTGTACGAGCAGGGCAAGACAATGGCTGAGATGCCTATCACCAGATATATCATCGAGAACCACATCTTGCCGAAGGTGCTTGATGACATTACATTGTCGATGATCGCGAAAGGCAAGTTCGTGGATGCCGGTAATGTTTCCGACGGGGATGAGGGCAAGGCTGCCAAGAATTCAATGGACGGCTTCGAGACTATCCTTGTAGAAGGCAAGAAGGACGCAAAGTGTAAGATCAACTTCTACAAGAATGCCAAGAACCCGATGACTCTTGGAGACCAGGAACTCCTTAATTACGTCAATGGCTTCGTGGATTCAATCTCCGGTATGTTTGCAAATGTGGTGACGGTATTCTGCTCCAAGCAGCTGCTGACAAAGTACAAGAGGGCGGATTTTGCCATCAACGGCAAATATACGGGAGTCGAGGCTGACGGAGCCATCCGCTTCACAGACTTCCATCTCGTGCCTCTCGAATCGATGTACAACTCACAAATCATCTTTGCGACACCGCAGGAGAACTTTGTTGAGCTCGTGGATTACAGCAAGGCGGCGAGCTGCATCACCAAAATCGAGGAGAGCAACTACGACGTGAAGGTTTTCGGCGAGTATTCTCTTTCTACAGGATTCAAGATTGCAGAGGCCGTGTTCGCTTCAGTTCCTGACGGATACGATCCGTCGTCGACCATCGCATCCGGTGAAGCCGAGCTGGGTGACAAGTGGGTGAACGGCTCGGACGTCGCACATGCCAAGGAGAACCCTGGCCAGGAGACTGCCTAATGTGAAATTCGGGGAACTCCCTGCGGGTTCCCCGGTAATAATAAAAGAGTATGTACACGAAAGTAAGTATTCCTAAGAACGGAGACGGAGCAGGTTGCCCTGTTTCCAGATCATCAAACATCATCATCATCGACGTGGATGACATCAAGGTGGAGCCGACCAGAGAGGTTGGCAATACTGCCTTGAAAGGAGACCTTGAGCTCGTAGAGGGCGCAAAGGCTGTTGCAATCTATGCGACACCCACTACCATTACTGAGACTGAGGAGTTTTCCGGCGACGCTGATGCGCGCGGTGTAAAGCAGGGAGTTGAATACGAACACCCAGGCAATAGCGCGGAAATCAAAGGCTTTTCCGAGGCTTTCATGAATAGGGGCGTTGTCATTCTCGTGACCGACTGTGACGGAACTGCCGCCGGCAGGACTCAGATGTTCGGCCGCAAGTGCAATCCGTTGTTCATGAGTGTCGAAAGAACCGGAAACAACGAGGCCAACAAGCGCAAGTTCACTTTCAAGCAGGAACTGAACGACAAGTTCCTTCCTGGTGACTACACTGGTACAATGCCGGCAACTGCCGATGCGGCAAAACCTACCGGCGAAACCGTCTAGCCATGAGCGCGAAGAAAAGCAAGACTGAGACTCCCGAACAGGAGGCTCAGTCTCCTGAAGTAGCGCAGGCGACTCAGGGGGCCGATGTGAACAAGGGACCAGCTGTTGTTGCGGAGCAGGAAGATGTTCAGGCTGCTGTCGTCGTGCTCGCATACAAGGGCACTGAAGATCAGGTGAAAAGAGTATGGGAGAAGATGGCCGTGCTGCCGATGGTTGTTCTGGCATATTCTGACGAGGAGAAACTACAAGACGTATTGGCTAAGATTGTCGCGGATGAAAGCATTGCTGATGACTTCATCTTCGTTCCGGCCAACGTGATCCCAGTCAAGCCTGTAAACTTGGAGGAGCTGTCTGTGCCATACGTTTACACGACGTCGCGCGGTGAAAGAATCTACAATAGCCGTGTGCCGATGGCATTCGGGAAGTCGAAGCTGGTGGACCTCCTGGCAGCTTTAGACGCCAAGGACGATGAGGAGTTTATCCGCGTATATTACGGGCACTACAGGCACTATCCTGTCGAAGTCGGATTCACGTTCGGAAACTTCATTACACCAGTTACCAGGGCAAATCCTTGCGAGCATGGAGTGATGGAAGCTTTGGTCAGAAAACGCTTCATATCTGCAAGCGCTGAAGGATATAAGGCAATCAGCTCCCTTATCGAGAAAACATTGCTGAGTTAGTATGAATGACATAGACAGATGGATTCGTCAGGGAGCCGAGGTCAATGAAGGACTTCGGCTTCTTGGTATATACGCGCCGAACAGATGGCTTGACGAGCTCGTCCGGAAGGCTCCGCGCTTCAGGTATCTCCTGGAAGAGAAGCTGAAGGCATTTGCCGATTGCACTATCCAGAATAACAGTCTGTCATCATTGTCGCTCAGCCAGGAGTATGGCAACAACTTCAGAAAGAAGTGGCCGTTTCTTGGTGATGCGGATTGCCCCGCGGAATTGAAAATCCTTGCAGCTGACATGATAACGGCATGGCATGATTTCGTCGATGAGCATGAGAAACTGTATTCTTGCACGACGCCCGAAACTTGCTATGACACAGCGGAAAGAGTGATAAAAAGTTTTACGCAAAATCGGAATATCCGTTCCGAATTTGCGTATTACAAAGAGCACCGTTCAGTGCTGGGGAAACACCCGATTTTCGGAGCGGTGAAGAGGCGCGAAGCCTTGCAGAAGATGACGGTTTCGGAACTGTTCAGGAGACAGAAGAATCTCATCGGCGCGATATGGCGCGTGAAGTCCGAGATGAAAAAGAACGATCGCCCAGATCTGAGGATTCAGAGGGAAGAGAGATTGCGGATGAAGGAGAATGAACTTGAGGAAGTAAACAGGATAATCGAAAGTTATAATGGAAGAAAACAATGACATCAGGCAGCACATGTCCGATTCGGAGAAGGTGAGTTGGCTTGCGGCTTGCGGCTGGACGGAGGAAGATATCGCAAAGTCTTTGGGCATGTCCCATAGGGCTTTTATGAGTAGGGTCGAAGATCCTGCGGATGAACTTTTCGACAGTGTGGTACGGGGACGTCTCCAGAAGCGGGCGGAGGTGGAAATCAATATCGCGCGGTTCGCAGCTGCCGGCGATACTGACTCCATCAAGCAGTTCTCGGAGATTGTCCGTGACAGGTCGTTCTCCATTTCCAAGCTGGATCTGTTCGGTGGCGCGGAAAAAGAGGGTGCCTTCCAGCGTATTCAGGACTATATTGCGTCTGGCTCCAAAGGTACGCTGAGCGAGAAAGAGCAGGTGTATGTGGATATTCTCACGCTTATCTATTCTCTCGACGGGCAGTATGGGAAGCGCAGGACAATAAAGTTCCTGACGGCCGCACCGTTCAACTTCAGTTATGATCATGCTTCTGACATGTACAGCGAGGCCACCGAGATGTTCTATTGCAACAGGAAGATTTCCAAGGAAGCGCTGCGGAACAAAATTGCAGACCAGTTCGACGCTCTCTATATTGCTGCCAGGGATGCGGCGCAGACTTCCAGGGATTACGAGGTGGCTGCCAATATCCTTGCGAACAAGGCAAGGGCATTGCAGCTGGACAAGGATGATCCTGTAAAGCTTCCGGCGGAGATGTATGTCAAACCGTTCCGTGTATTGTCATTGACTCCGGAATCGATTGGTCTGCCGGCGGTGAACAGGCAGGAGCTTGGTCGTCATATAGAGGGCCTTGTCGCGCCCGAGATGGTGAAGAAGCGTCTGAAGATGGAGGCCGGTGTCACAGATATGAACGTGGAAGAGATATTGAGCAATGGGGTACAGGAAGAAAGTTAATACGTCGAGGACTGAGTCCGCGTCGGTGCAGTATCAGAACAAGTTCGCACAGGTTACGTCTTTGGTCTCGGCTTGCCAGTGCGTGGCTGTTCTTGGCCGTGGTGCCGCAAAGACTACGGACATTCAGGCAGAGAGATTGTTTGATGTGATTTATGAGTTGCCCGGGGCGCCGTGCGTTTGGGTGGCTGATACTTTCAATAACCTTTCTTCCAATATCCTTCCGGCAGTTCTTGAGGGCCTGGAGCGGAAGGGACTGAAAGAAGGTGTTCACTATGTCGTCGAGAAGGAGCCTCCCCAGTTCTCGGAGGCGGAGAAATCGGATCTTCCGTCTTGGCTGAAGCCTCATTTTTGGAAGCCGTTCAATAAGCTGGTGTCGTATAAACGCACGATTGTTTTCTATACGGGCACCAATATCCGCTTCGGCTCGCTCGACCGGCCATCAACATTGGCCGGAGCTTCCTATGTGTACGTTTTCGGGGATGAAGTCAAATATTTCAAGGAGGATAAGATTGCCAATCTTCTGAAGGCTGTTCGCGGTTATCGTGCCGAGTATGGGCACAGCGTGTACTATCGCGGGTTCTCGTTCACGACGGACATGCCGGATACCTCACACGTCGGCGAATATGATTGGGTTCTGAAATATGCGGCCAGCATGAATTTGCCGGCGATACTCCTTGTAATCCGTGCGGGTCTTGTATATAATGAATCTCTGCAGGAGTGTGTGGCCGCAAGGGACAAGTGGGTGAAGACCGGCTCGCAGGAAGATTATAATGAGTTCAGGAACAAGTGCCGCACTGCCGATCTGTGGCGCTCCAGATGGCAGGAACTTCGGATGAGACCGGAGGCAAGGACCTTCTTCATCCAGGCATCCAGTTATATCAATGCCGATATCCTTACAGAGGAGTGGTTCTCTGACGCGATTGCCGCGCAGCTGCCTGACCTCAAGACCGCCATACTGTCGATGAAGCCGACGCTTGATTCCGGGGACAGGTTCTACACGGCATTGGCCGAAAGGCATTTCTATTATGACGGAATCAATGAGTCTGCATACGACGACATGAACATGATGGATGCGGAAGACTGTCGCGTCCTGAAGTATGTGGATATGGACAAGCCGCTGATGGCGGGCGTTGACTTCGGCAATATGTGCTCAATGTCTGTTGCCCAGAACTGCAAGGAGGGAACAAGGGATTGCATCCGTGTGATCAAGTTCCTGCACACGCTGCCTCCTGACTATGTCCCCGAGCTCGGGAAAAAGTTCAGGCGCTATTTCAAGCCGCTCGGCTCCCGCATTCTGAAACTTTATTATGACCGTGCCGGCAATGCCTACAAGTCTGTAGGAGAAGACCAGGTCAGCAAGCTGAAGCGTGCCATCGAGTATGACGGGAGCGAGCGCACCGGCTGGACGGTTCAGCTCATGTCCATCAATCAGGGCAACATTCCACAGCCTGAAGAATATGCGTTTATGCAGGAACTGTTCTCGGAGACGAATCCTAGACTTCCGGTAGTCCGCATCGATGCTTCGGCTGCCAAGTATCTGAAGCTGTCACTGGAAAATGCGAGGACAAAAGTGAAGTCCGGGATTGTGTTCAAGGACAAGAGTACTGAGAGGCTGCCTGTGGATTTGCTTCCTACACGGTCAACCAATCCGTCCGACTCTTTCAAGTATCTTACTATGACCAAGCAACTTAGGCAGATAGCGAAAGGCCGTGTGCCTGCCTCATCCGCTTCCTCTGATCCTCAATGCCGTTAGCGTCATTCTGTCATGGCGTCGCCATATATCACTCCGGATGCGGTTTGCAATCGCATCCGTTCCGGAGCGCGGTCGGGCTCTTCTGTGACGATAAATAGATGTTTTGTCGGGGAAATTCAGCCAAGTGCTGCATTTTTAGCGGGTTGCGCGTAAAATGGTGTCGCGTCAATGCTGTTTTACGTTGTTTCTGACATTGAAAATGGCAGTTCTTCGCGTAGCGTCAGCTGGCGTGGTGTCCTTTATTGGGGCGCCGCCAAGGCTTACCTTTGTGCCATGAATGTTTATGAGGCCATTGAAAAGATGAGGAAGCTTTCTGCTGCTGGCGAGAGCTTCAGTTTTACGTTCATGTCATACAACAGCAGTGCAGGCAAAAGTGATGGCGTTGTCGAAGTCCGGCATGGTATGCTGAGGACCAGGCAAAGCGCTGATTATAACAAGAATGCCGAGTATATGGAATCTTACATTGACTTGGATACTGGTGAGTATAGGCAGTTCTGGCAGCCTCTGCTGATGACTTTTGAAGGAGAAAAAACAATATTGATATGAAGAAGAAAATTTCAGATCATACCTGGATAAAGGTTCTGGATGACGGGCGGGCGTTCACGTTGTCTAATAAGAGAGACAGCGGGCTTGACACTATTCTGTGGCAGGCTCAGGAGCGGAATTGGGAGTATATGCCGGCAACAGTCTGCGGGCAAAAGATAATTCCGTATGGCTCGGACAATATGCTGCCGTCGCGGTTGCGCGATGTGCTGGACGGGAACAATCTCGGACCAGGCATCTTGGAGCGCCAGATGGGGCTTCTCTTCGGACAAGGGGTGTTTTTGTCGCGTCTGGCCTTCGAGGATGGCAAAATTATCCACCAATGGCTGGAAGACAAAGAGATACAATCGTGGCTGGATGACTGGGATTATATTGCTTATATCAAGGGCTGCATGACAGATTATTTGCATCTTAAAGGCTTCTTTGACGCCAGATACCTGACGCGCGGGCACAGGATTGGAAGAGAGAAGCGGATATCGCATCTGGAACATATTCCGGCTAAAAATGCGCGGCTCGAATGGACCGACACACGCAATATTGCGGATGTGAAGCATATCGTAGTCGGGGACTTCGAGCATTCTTGCATTGGCACCGGAGTACGGGTTTATCCCGTGTATGACAGGCGCGATCCTGGCAAGTATGCCGCTTCTGCGTCATATAATCATACGTACTCTTTTTCTAGGGATTTTTATTCCGTGCCGTCGTATTGGGGAGCGCTCCGCTGGATTATCCGCGGCTCTGAAATTCCATCCATCTTCAAGTATGTGACGGACAATGGAATCAATCTTGCCTATCACATCCAGGCACCTAAGGAATACTGGGATGAGAAGCGGAATTCGTTGAGAATGGAGCATCCTGAATGGTCGGATACTGAGATTGAGGATAAAATCAGCGACCTTACCAGTAGCCTTCTCGATAGCGTCACCGAGGTTCTTTCCGGCAAGGAAAATGCTGGTAAGTTCTTCTACACGGTCGATGTTCCGTCGGAGTCCGGTTCCGAGAGGGCCCAGTGGAAGATTGCAGCAGTGGACCAGAAGATCAAGGATTTCGTGGAGAGCCAGCTGAAGATCTCCGAAGCTTCGACTTCAGCTATCACGTCGGGAATGGGGCTGCACCCGTCACTTTCAAACGTCATGGTGAACGGAAAACTGGCATCCGGCTCGGAACTGCTGTACGCTTTCAAGTTGTTCTTGCTGTCGGACACGGAGATTGCATCAAGCGCAATTCTTGAACCTATAAATCAGGCGATATCGTTTAATTTCCCTGGTAAAGGGCTTAAACTGGCGTTCTATCATAAACAATTGGAGGCGGAGGATGCGCTCACATCATCTGCACGGATAAAAAATCAATGATTATGCGACTTTTCAACAAAGACGACAGAGGCTCGATAGAGTTGGAAGATCTGACGGGCCAATGGTATGCTTCTTCTCCTTATCGGGCAATCAGCACGGAAATAGATTTTGCTGTGCGCGAAGTCCGGGACCGCGTTGGAATGGAGGTGATGAACCTTGCGGCGGAAGCTTATCAGAGGGGAGAGGATATGGAACTGGCCAATGCCGTCCGTATGCCTGTAGCCTTTCTTGCAATCATGCGTTATGCTGCATTGTCAACAGTCTCCCATGAATCGACAGGGCGGAAGGTGAAGATGGATGACAACGAGAAAATACCGTTTGAATGGATGGTTGACCGCGACGACAGGGCTATGAGAGAGCGATATTATCGCGCCATGGACGCATTGTATTCATATCTTGAGGACAACAATGTTCCGGAGTGGATGAACTCAGATGTGCGCGGTAGCGTCAGAAGGTCCATTGTGAGGTCTCTTAAAGATTTCGAGGCGGTCTATCCTATCGATGGAAGTTACTATGTCTATTATATGCTCCAGAATCTTGTGATAGAGGAGCAGGACAATGAGCTTGAACAGTATTTCGGCGGTTATTGGGAGGATATCCTTGCCGGCAGCTGCGAACAGCCTCTTCAATCATTGGCAGTGCGGGCCGCAGTGCTCTCTTCAGTTGTGATGGCAGGCGAAAGATGGTCATTGACAGTCTTTCCGCTGGAGATTGCGAAGCGTTTTTCTCCTACATATCAGGGGAATAAGGCTTCAGAAAAGGCTTCTGTCGCCGAAGTTGACTGGTATTTGGACAAATTGAGGAAGCAGAAAACAGAGGTGATGAATAAGATCAGGGCTATACTCAGCAAGGGCGGCGGTCCTGTAGGCCGTCTTTTGCCGAAGAATGATCCGAAAAAGAAATATTGTACTACTGTATGACGTCTATCGAAATATTTGAGACCGGGCGCACGGCGGAAATACCGTCTTCGTGGGACGAAATGACTCCGACTCAGATTTGCCGTGTGTTCCAGATGTTCGAGGAGTGTGTTGCATCCGGGAAGTCTCCGTTGGAGTTCAATGTCAGGGTTCTGTATTGTTTTCTCGGGCTGGAAGTCAATGCCTGGGAGATTGGGGCGGCCGCTGCCGATAGGGAGTCTTTCACAAAGCGCGACGAGAATATCTTCAGGCTCTGTGACGGTTGTCTAGGCTTTCTTTTCGACGGTGACACGCATCATCTGGCGTTCTCCTCCGTCAGGAATCCTTTGCCGGAGGTCAATGTCGGTTTTACCCGCTTGATAGGGCCTGGCGACATGCTTCATAATTTGACTTTCGGGGAGTTCCGGCACGCGTCTTCGGCATTGAACTCATTCTTCAGAAGCCATGATGAGAATGACCTGGATGAATGTATCGCATTTTTATACAGGAGGACTTCTTTGCGGGAGAACAGGGCCGGACGTCGGGTCTGTCCCGTGTCGTCAGGTAAGTTTGACAATGATATACGTGTCGTTTCAGGGATGGCTTCATGGCAGAAAAACCTCATAATGATGTGGTTTGCCGCGTGTCTGAAGTACCTTCAGGAGGAGAAAATCAACATTGACGGGGAACTGATCGATATGAGGCTGCTGTTTTCAGGAGATGGCGAGCCGTCCGGGCCGGCATTCGGGTGGAATGACCTTCTGGTGGAAATCGCGAAGGAGCAAAGCTTGGGGACTATGGAACAGGTGGAAGAACAGCCGTTATTTACGATAATCAGCATCATGTGGCATAATTACAAGGAGAGAAAACGCTATGAGCAGAATGTCAAAAATCATAAGACTAGATAAGTATCTGTCCGGATTGGTCTTGCGGATGGAATATCATGATGGCAGTTTTCGCCAGTATAAGGCTATAATGACGACGGCGCAGGCTGATGCCACGTCCAAATTGTCGCGTCTTTCCGGGTCTCAAATCGTCGCTGCAAGAACGGAGTGCAAGCAGTCTGGAGATTCGGACGGTTATTCGTCAATCTTGAGTACGGTGATATTCGTGTTGGATAAAGGGCTAGGGACCAGCAGGACAGAGGAACTTGAGAACAAACAGTATCAGGAGTTGGCAGGTTTGGCCGACGCTGTTCTGACGCGTATCGCTGACGACGCCACTTCAGGTATGTGCAATCTGCTGTCGGGGCTGAAGCTTGATTCTGTGGATATATCGCCGGAGAGTTCAATCTTTGGCGGGTGGAGCGGCTATAGCATTGAAATATCATTCATCTGTTAGTGTATGGGAGTGAAAGACAGGTTTGCCCGCAATGTCCTGGAAGAGGAGGGGCGCAGGATGCTGAGTTCTCAGAGTGCTGCCATCGGGCGTGCCGTGCGCTTCCGATCGGGAAGGCTGTTCAATGACAGAAGCATCTCTGTATCCGGAGGTGCTGACATGGATGGTAAGCTGACGTTCACTCATACGGATTATGAGCGTTTTCTTGATTTGCGACGGCTGAGACATGGCACAAAGACTTCAAAGAGCAACAAGAAGATTCACAACCGCTACGTGTTCGGCGCATATTCATCCATCGCGTCGCGGCTGATGTATGATCTGACTGATGATGTGGCGGAAAGTATCCGTAAGCAGATGGAAGGAGGCTTCTAACATTTGTTATAACATTTGTTGGTTGTTAAATCGCTGAAATGCAAAGTGTAGCGCAAATTTTGCAATCTGAAAAATAAATCATATTTTTGCAGATAATTGAGGTGGCTACTATGACAGAATTTCAGCGACAGACATTGATAGAGATAGTTCTTTATGTCCTGAATAAGACTAAAGGCGTCGATTTCTATCATCTTTTTAAAATTCTTTATTTTGCGAATAAGGCGTTTTTAGCAAAATGGGGAACCCGTATTATCGCGGATGACTTTTGTGCGTTGGATTATGGTCCTGTGCCGACAAATCTGTACAATGCGGTGAAAAATGATCATAACTCGGCTTGTGCAGGATTGATTCCTATCTATAATAAGGCGGTAGAGAAGGCAGGAGAAGACGCGCCGAATGTCCTTATTGCCAGACGTCCAGAGAATAGGGACTATATATCTCAGGCCGTTAAGGCGGAACTGGATAAATCTATCGACGAAAATCTCAATCTCTCCTTTTCCCAATTGAAAGACAAATCCCACGATTCAGCGTGGGCAAAGGCGTATAACGGAAAGGGGCGTAGAGTTATGGACGATTATTCCATAGCGTTGGCTGCTGGAGCTGGTGAAAGTACCTTACGATATATCCTTGAGCAGGAAGAACTATGTAAAGCACTTGCGTAATGGCTCTTTCTGATTTCTTGTCTTCGGAAATACTGAAGAAGTTGGCAGATGCCTCCATCGAAAAAGGTAATGTTTATCGTATTGAGATGGATGAATCCAATGGGATTACACCCAAGCATTCTGGAGACACTTCAAGGCATAAGTATTTCATTGTACTCGGGTTTGACAATGCCGGTAATGCGTATGGAGGTGTGATAATGAACTCCGAGATAAACAAGTTTACGCCTCCGGATATTGTGCAGTTACAGATACCGGTGCAGAGAGTACACTATCCATTTCTGAAACACGATTCCTATGTCAATTGCGCTGATATCAAAGAGGTGAATATTTCAAAATTCTCGGAGTGGCAATATCTTGGCAAGGTAGGTAGCGTAGATTTTGACATCATCTGCGAAGCCGTGCGCAAGTCTCCTTTGATGACGAAGGCAAATCTTCAGAGGTTTGGTCTGTGATTCTATTTGCCTGCACGGAAAAGTTGTGTAACTTTGAGATGGGATGTAGTGTATAATCCATATATTTTTACAATGCTTGGATGGAGTCTTATATGTATTTTTGCTATCGCATGCTTGTTAATTATTGCGATGCTGGTAGCGTTGCCTATAGTTTTTCTTGTGGGAGGCGTTGGTAATCTTGTGTCGCCGAAACTGCCGAAAAATATAGATGCAATGCCTAAGGATACCCAAGAAATGTATACTAAAATATATGAACAAGAATGTGTAGAGTGGAATAACACTAGCAAATCTAAGCGCGTGTGGACTTCTATTTGCTCTATTCTTTTTGCCGTGTGTGTCGCATTATGGCTGGTTGCGGAGTTGTTCGACCTACTTTAATTCTAATCAGAATAACGCTGGATTAGCGGTTTTAGTCAATTCCTTGTCCTTTATTAGCTCTCTTCGGAGGGCTTTTTTGTACCATAAATCATAACGTTATGGCAGGAAAGATAAGAAACGAGGATTTGCAGCTGAACATCATCGTAAATGGCGATGTTGGGCGCAAACGTATATTGGAGTTGGAGCAGACGATGCGAGATACAGAATCGTCTATAAAGGCCACCAACCAGCAACTTCAGGCAATGTCTGCCGCTGGCAAGAACGGAACGAAAGAGTACAAGGCTTTGAACCAGACTCTTAAAGACCAGAAGAAATCGCTTGAGGAGAGCCGCAAGCAATTTGACAAGCTTCAGAGCGGTATATCTCTCGAGAATAAGACCATTTCAGAACTTCGCAATCAGATAAAACTCACTAATGCGGCTCTTGGCAAAGCTGTCCCGGGGACAGAAAATTGGAAGAACTTGAATCGCACATTACAGCAAACAAAAACGCGGCTGAAAGAGCTTACTGACCAGTCTAAAGCGGTCCATTACACAACTTGTGAACTGTCGGATAAGTTCAGTAAGTATATCGTGAGCATATATGGTGCGATTGGCGCGATTCAAGGTGCTTTCAATAAATTTACTGGGGCTCGTGATGCTTTCCTCTTGTATGATGAAGCATTGACTGATGCGATGAAGACCACGAATCTGACGAAAGACGAGATCCTGGATCTGAGCGCCAGCCTGAAGCAGATTGATACGAAAACACCTCAGAATGAACTTCTCGCTCTTGTCCGTGCCGGCGGCAAGCTCGGCATAACAGGACAGGAGGATCTTCTCGGATTTGCAAGGGCCGCTGATAAAATCAACGTCGCATTGTCCGAGGATCTTGGAGGGAATGCCGAAGCTGCTATCACAGCCATTGGCAAGATGACAGACATCTTTAGCCTTACCGACGAGTATGGTATAGAGCAGGCTATGCTGAAAGTCGGTTCTACTATCAATGAACTCGGCATGGCTTCCACTGCCAATGAGGGCTATATCGTGGACTTCTCCAAGCGCCTTGCAGGTATTGCTCCAAATGCAGATATCAGCATTGACAAGATATTAGGTCTTGCCGCTACTCTCGACAAATATGGTCAGCAGTCTGAAACTTCCTCTACAGCTATCGGCCAGACGATTATGGCGATGTTCAAGCGAACTGAGACCTTTGCACAGATAGCCGGCATTCCGCTGGAGGAGTTTTCTGAACTCTTGAAGACAGATGTGAATGAAGCATTGTTGAAAGTCCTGGAAGGGATGCAGCGCGGAGAGGGCGGCCTTGCATCCGTGACCACAGCAATGGAAGAAATGCACTTGAACGGACAGAGGGCTGCCACGGTTCTCGGCTCGCTGTCGAAGCATACGGACGAACTGCGTTCACAGCAGGAAATTGCCAACAAGGCTTTTACTGCCGGTACTTCATTGACAGCGGAATTTGCGGTCAAGAACAACTCTTTGACGGCAGAACTGGAAAAGCAGAAGAAAGCAATCCTGGAGAATGTGGTAAGTCTTGGCGAGAAGCTGAATCCGGCAATGTCGGAAGGAATGACGATTGCAAATGGTGGGCTGAGAGTTATTTCAGGCCTTATAGGCGTCGCTGTGAAACTACGATTGATTATATATGCTTTAACGGCGGCTTATGTTGCAAGTACTATTGCTAAAAAAGCCGCGTGGTTCTGGTCTAAAGCACATCGGGAGGAATTGAACAAAGAAGTTTTGACATTAAGAACTGCTAAAGCTGGAACAATAGCATTTGCTATAGCACATAACCTTTTGGCCGGAAATGTCAAGGGTGCCGTTGCTGCTTTTAAGTTATTAGGGAAAGCTATTAAGTCAAATCCTGTAGGGTTAATAGTAGGTGCTTTTAGCGCAGTGGCGGGTATTGTTGTTTCGGTTGTTAGACGATTAAATGAAGCAAAAAAGGCTCAGCGTGAACTTAACAAAGCCTATACTGAGACCATCGACAAGATCGGGCGGGAACGTAGCGCCCTGGATAGGATGGGAAAGGCGGTGACCGATGCAAAGATTGGCTCGCAGGAACGTGCTGATGCTATCAAAAAACTTAACGAGCGTTTCGGGGATTATCTCCCTCATTTGTTGACGGAGAAATCTTCGAATGAGGAGGTAGCAGCGGCATTGAAATTGGCGAACACTGAGATTGAGCGGAAAATAAAGTTGCAGGCGATGGAAGAGGCGCAGACTAAGATCTTCAATTCGTTGACAGATGCTGCCAGCAAGGCGACTGATTCTGTGATAGGCTTCCTGGAGAGGTGGAATCAGACAAAACTGACTACTTCTCAAATCGAGGCGGTTACTAAGGCGGTGGTAGATTATAGAGAGGCTATGAAGGCAGCGGAATCCGAGCAGGACCCTCTCAAGAAATCGGCAGCTTTGTCGCTTGCCAAATCGAATCTGGCTGGGAAAGTGACAGCAGCGGGGCTTAATTATCCGGACATGTCGCGTGCAAAGAATGCACAGGAGGCATATTATATGCTTCCATTGGTGGAGAGTTTCTATAAGGTTCTTGACGGCTTGAGAGTGGCGGCCGCTGCGGCAGTGCAGGATGAAGCGAAGCTCAATGGCCTATATGGGATGGCTTCATCTGGCTCAGTCGATGAAAGCAGCCCGGACTTCATCGGACCGACATTGAAGAAGACCACGTCTGCGGAGGCTTCTTCTCCATCTGTGACAGACGGCATCACTTCATCTGGAGACAAGTGGTCACTCGGTTCGGACAGCCAGTATCTCCAGGCTGCTTATGACCTGAAAGAGCAATATAGGCAGGGCGACATTAAATCAGAGGACGAATACCAGAAGAAGATTCTTGAACTGGAGATACAGACGCTTCAGGAAAGAATTGCTTCCGGCAAGGAGACAGGAGATCAGTTGCTTGCTCTAAAATCACAGTTGGCGGATAAGCAAATCAAACTCCAGAAAGACGAATCCGATGCGGGAAAGGCTCAGGCGGCAAAGGACGCAGCTGAGAAAAAGAAGCAGATTGACGATGATATCAGTCTTTTCGAAAAGCAGTATCGTCTTGAAAAAACGGCTATGGAGGCAAAAAATGCTGAGGAGCTGGCTGCAAGTAAGGCAACAGGGGATGAACTGGCACAGCTGAAAGAAGAACAGGCGAAGAGACTTGCCGGCATTGACCTAAAGTATCTTGGCGAGTTAAAGGCGGAACTCGAGAAGATTATAGAATCTAGCGATAGTACCGATTTTATGAAACTCGATGGCGGGAACCTGGATGCCATAAAACTGAAGCTTCAGGAAATACGGAAGACAATTGCCGAACTGACAGGGTCTCAGGGCTCGGAGGGCGAATCGGCTGAAACGGCAACCGCACCGAAATCAGGAGGAACGCTGTTCGGAGTTGGTCAGGAGGAATGGAACCAGCTTTTCCAGAATATCGCAGACGGAAAATACGGGCTCGAAGATCTGACAAATACCGTAACTGCGCTAGAGGGGGCTTTTAGTCAAATGTTTAGCCTGTGGTCTCAGGCGTCCGAGCTCCAGGCTGCGAGGGATAAGAGTGATTTTAAAAACTATGAGAAACAGAATGACAAGAAGAAAAAGTCTCTGGAAAAGAGACTAAATGCCGGGCTTATAAGTGAAGCTCAATACAATGCGGAAATTGAGTCGCTGGAGAAAGAGAAGGACACCTATCAAGAACAGATGGAACTGAAGCAGGCTAAGAGGCAGAAAGCCCAGAAGATCACACAGTCTATTATCAATACCGCTCTTGGCGTTACCAAGACATTGGCAGAATGGGGAATTCCTTGGGGCATCGCTCCAGCAGCGATTATGGGTGCAATGGGTTTGGCTGAGACTGCGATTATTGCTGCCACTCCGATTACGACAGGCGCCGAGGATGGTGGACCTTTTAATATAAAAAGGGCACAGGACGGAAAGACTTTCAAGGCTAGACTGTCTCCGGACAAGAGGGGGTTTGTCTCTTCTCCTACAGTCCTGGTGGGAGAGAATGGCGGGGAATATATAATTCCTGCGGCAGGTCTTGCGAATCCGACACTGCAACCGTTCTTGGCAACATTGGAAACCGCAAGACGGAATGGCACGCTCAAGGATCTGAATTTTGATGCCGTGTATCCTCTGTCGGCAACGATGGCCAGGGCTGAAGGTGGAAATACGCAAGCCGGCAGTACATCTCAAGTCGTCATCCGGGAGTCTCAAGACACCAGCAGGCTTATAGATGTTATAGAGGCATTGAACAAACGCCTCAGCCATCCAATCCGGGCTGATGTGTCGATGCTGGGGAAAAATGGAATTGTAGAGCAGACTGAAAAGTATAATAGATATAAGACTAGAGGTAGATTATGATTAGAATATTGACAAGCGATGGAGCATCTTTGGATCTTGATCCATCTGCCGAGTTTGAGCTGGAGTATGAAAATCCGATGTTGGACGACAGCCACATGCCGGTACCATTCAGCACTTCGATAACATTTCTTTCTACGCCCGTGAACTGTAAAGTCTTCGGGTATTTGTCGGCAATGATGCTGGAGCCTTCGGTTAAGAAGCTGTCAGCCGTCATAGAGGTTGGAGGCATTCCTTTGTTCTATGGAACTTTGTTGTTCGATTCTATAGAAGAAAAACACCTTAATTATACTTTTGCCGGGCGCGATATACAGGTTGAATGGTCTAAAAAACTTTGGCAGTTGGACATTCGGAAATTTAAGGGTCGCAAAGCATGGTATACCGCATACGAAGTTTCAGAAGGACGTGAGGTTGGAATCTGTACGCCTCCGCTAATTAATCCTGAATATGTTGCAAAATCAATATATCAAGATGATGCGGGCAAGATTGAACGAGTCAATGCCATAGATAAGTATATGAACTGTCCAGTTTATGTCTTGAAGGGAGGAACTTCAGGCATGAAATTATTTTATAGCGAAACCTTTACGCCTGTAATATCCGTCGATAGAATTCTGGCTGCAATTCCTGATGCATGGTCAGAAAAGCCATCTTTTTCGACGCTATCAATTATTGGCAGATATTCTTCGGCTTTGCAGTATTATAATACCGCTTGGGGAGCCTCTATTAAGAATGGAAATGACGGAGATGTGGCCACTTTTGACGAAACGGAATTTGATTTGGCGGGAACATTGCCGGACATTACTGTTTTTGAACTGATCAAGAATCTTTCGCGTATGAGATGTGCGGCGGTATATTATGATGGTAGCAAACTTAAATTTTCACTTTTTAATGATATCGTGGAAGCTGCGCCTTTGGAATGGGATGATAAGATTTCGGATATATACTCCAGCTCGAAAGAGCCTTCCTGCAAATATGTCTTTGGGTTTTCCAATGATAGCCCTGGGAAGTTGTCATCATCTGACATGTCTCTCAATGTTTCAAAAAATAAAATCATGATTGCAGCCGGGTTTATTGATGCGTTGACTATGATGGAGGGGGAGGAATATACCCCAGTTGAAAACTATAATACCGGTGATGTTTATTCTGGGAAATCATATTTGTTTCAAAAGCACAAGGCATATTTGGTGGACAGCATTTACCATAATGCTCGGAAACGCGAAATTGGTGGCGACGAGGGCTCTTCTTTTGATTCATCCGTTGATTTTATACCTGTTTGCGCGATTCCGGACGTCATTTATTACGAGAAGTCTGATAATGTTCTTTCTCCGTTTTATCTGGCCGCGCCTATAATTCCCCCTATGACCTCAAACGAAGAACGAGATTCGAAGGTGTATATGGGATATGTGTTTGATGGACAAATGACAGACTCGGGCTTCACAGTGGGAGAAGAAGGTAAAGAACATTATAAGGGCGTTCAGTTTACAAAAATGCCTGAGTCTACTAGACCGCATCTGATGTCGGTGGATAGATTATTGGATGAATATCATGAGGCTTTTGCAAATTGGATTTCCTCCGAGAGACAATGCGTGACGGCAGATTTGAACCTGTCGCTGTTTGATATCTGTAATTTCAGAATGTATCGGCTCGTCTATTTCAATGCGAGACGATGGGTTGTCCGAAAACTTACATTGACATTCAATGTCAACTCGGATTCGGTTTCGGCAAGAGGTGAGTTCCTTTCGTATGATTCTCAGAGGTGACTCTGCGTGTCCTTTCTAGCGGCCGTCATTTGCCTACTTTTGTGACAGAAGATAGGCAATATGACCATTAATGATACATACGGCAAATATGAAATAGTTTTCAGCAGGAGTGCGTCGGATTTGCGGGTGAGCGATGCCGGCACTTCGGCTGTACCTGTTTCAGTTATGGTGGACACTGAGGAGGTGGCCGCGTTTTCAGTGATGCCTTATAATAAGGAAATTGTTCTGAATTTGTCCGGAATATTAGAGTCTTGTGCTGCAGGCAACCTGCCCGGTCTCTCATCGGCATATATTGTAAGGGTCATAAAAATTACTGTGGGTGGCCAGAAATGGGAGCATCTTGTCCTGTTTGGGGTGAAGCCTGCCAAACTGAGTGTTGACAAGTATGATATCCTGACGCGTCGGCCGGCACGTGTGATGACATTCAGGGACAGCGTTGAATATGTGTCTTTAAAGTGGGAGTTCTACTCGGCTCCGGGCACTGGCTCGGAACTGCTGGCGGAAGTATATTTTATGACACATCTTCCGGTGCGGGTTACGCTTCCGGGGCCGGCGTTGTTGACTTCACATACCGGTATGGCGCGGGTTGACTGCTCTTTCGCTGTAGTCAGTGCTGCCGCAGCTTCTGCCGGATATGGGGATGAAGTTATACTCGGCTGGAAAGTATGGGCAAGGGATGTGAAACTTAGCACTTCCGGTCCGGCTGTTGAAACGCTAGGGTCTCCGCAAGAATTCTACTTGCTGCCGTCCCACAGGCATTGCTCATATCTGTTCAGAAACTGTTATGGCTTCTTTGATACTATCCACGCTACCGGCCCGAAGTCTTTGTCCTCTGATGGCGAAGTATCGACTTTCGTCAATGGTGGGCTGGAGAGTGAGCTTGATAATTCGGCAAGGCTATACTTTGAGCAGGGCACCGGCTACATTGTGACTAAGGACGAGGCTTCTTTTTGGATGGACTTTATGCGCAGCTCGGAACGATACGTCATTGAGAATGGCACCGCCAAGAAGATTATCATTGACGAAGGCGATGCGAAGACAACGATTGAGGAATTGTCTTCCTTTAAGTTCAAGTGGCATTACGCTGACAGAAACAACGATTACAATATATGAAGAGACAACATTACAGAAGTGACCTTACATTGAATGTCAAGATCACGAGGCCTGCCAATTCCGACGGCGGTGGCGGGCAGGTGGCTATTCCGGAGCATGTCAGGCTGGAGTATTTTGTTCCTGACGGGCGCACGTCAATTGTCGCTGAACGAAATGGAAAGGATACGACTTTATGCAAGCTTTCAGAAGACGGAATGTCTCTGGAGGTGTTCTTGCCGTTGTCAAGGAGGCAGCTTGGTGTCGGAAATCTTATAGTGGTAATCACTGAATACTCTCCGGCGGCTGGGTTCCCTGATGAGATCAAGGAAATACATAATCCGTCAGAAACGGGCATACAGCTTTGGAGGGGTGCGTCTGATGGCGATGGGACAATTACAACTGAAGCGGAATTGGTGGCGTGGAGATATGGCTACAGCGCGTATGAATTGGCGAAAATACATGGCTTTGAGGGAACTGAGGAAGAGTTCATCACCTGGTTGCGTCAGCCGGCTGTGGATGCTTCAAGTAAAGCCGATAGCGCTGAATTGGAGAGAGCTAAGGCGGAGTCTGGGCGAGTATCTGCGGAACGCGGTAGGGTGTCTGCCGAGGAAGATAGAAGCAAAGCGGAGAAGAAGCGTGCCAATGCCGAGAGTTCTCGCGCAACAGCGGAAAATTCCCGCGTTAAGGCCGAGCAAGAACGTGTTGACGAGTTCGGCCAGCTGAAAACTGAATCGCAGGCTGCAACAAAGAATGCACAGGACGCGGCGAAAATCGCAGCAGTGAACATTCTTGCAATCGACGTCAACGCAGAATCGGGTGTGATTACAGCCTACACTGGTGGTGACAGTTCAGCTTTTGCGTCTGGCGGAGTTAATCAAGAGACTGGTGATATCGAGTTAAACTTTAATTATAATTAATAAAAATTATGGCAACGCAATCTAAGATTATAGGCCGCGTACCTGTCTCAAGGCAGGAGTATGTTCAGGGCGCGACCTACTACAAGGACAACATCGTGATGCTCTATGGTTCTGCATTTCAGTGTACCGTGGACAGCACGACGACTCCTCCGGCCACACTCGACGCTTCAGGCAGGGTGACGCTCGGTGAAGGATGGATTTTCTTCGTGGATGCGTCTGCAACGCGCATGTTTAAAGGCTCGCTTGACAGGCTGGCTACCCTACTCGGCTACTGCGAAAAGCGGACAGTCGTCAATCTCGAACTTGGAGAGAGCGGCAAATATGTAAAATGCGAATCCCGTTCAGCGGTGGCGAATGCGGCGTTTGCAATCAGCAAGCCGTTCGATGTGGATGCTTGCAGCGAGCTGCTCATCAAGACAGGCTTCAATCCTTCAGATGCGTCGCACAAGGGCCTTGACCTTTCTGTTATCGCCATCTACGAGCAGATTGAGAGGCAGCGCACGGTGCAGAAGAAGAACTCTGACGGCCAGTTGCTCTATTACGTGGTCACGACTGACGCGGAGACAGGCAACCAGACGGTGACACAGGATGAGACTACGGAGGACACTGGCTATCCTGTCTATACTGTCGAGACATACACGGAGACGAGATACCTGCCGAACAACGAGGACAGGTTTGTGGCCATTCCGGACAGCGGATATTATGTTGCGAACATTCCTCAGTCCTGCAAGGTGGTTATTTCGTACAAGCCGGGAATCAGTGACACGGCTGTGATTATCGAGAAGCACGGAGCGATTGCTAACCTTATCTCTCAGGTCTTCGGCATTTATGAGCGCCGGACAATGGTCGAGTGTATGGTCAGTCTTGAAGAGAGAATCAAGGCCATCGAGCAGAGCCGCGGTCTCCTCGGCAATGCGACTGCCGGCACGCTCGACGTGAGTGAACTCACGAAGTGCAAGTATCCGATGACGCTATTCGGACACGGAGTCCCTGCGGAGGCTACCAAGCCTACGAATCTTCCGGAAGGCTTGCCGTGGGACGGTTGCCCTATGTTCAAGGGACAGATGTACATCAATCTCGACGCTGCGTCTGGCGGCTTGTACTATGCAGTCTCAGCGGATTCGGTAAATGGTTGGAGACAGGCTTAAAAATGATTGGATATGATAAAGTATTATGAGAATGAAGCGGCTTATGAGGCCGCAGTAAAGAGCGCATTTGAGAGCCAGGTTTCCCTCATCGGCGCCAGCAACGAGTGTAAGTATGATGGCCGGAATGTGGTGGTAGGATTGAACTCCGCCACTACCGGATGTATTGCGGTTCTCGACGGACTGCACGCATTGAGGTTCATAGCCCCTCAGACGTTCAGTTCGAAGAGTTTTATGAGCAACTACGAAATCGTGGGTGTGGTGGCCATCGGTGTGGATCATCCGGACTTCAGAGGCGAAGTGGCCGTAATGAGCCACCAGTTCACTGGTGCTCCGTTGTCCAACAGATACTACTTCAAGCTGTCAGGCTATACGCTTGACGGAGCAGAGCACACGGGAGTCTTGAGCATCAGGAGTTCGTTAGACAATTGGGCGGCCAATCAGGATTACACGATTACATACAAGGCGGACAACATTGTCGCTCTGGTATCGCAGCTCAATGCTTATTTCAAGGCAAACGAGCCGTTCGTCACACAAGACTGGGTTGCGATAGCTGACACCAATGGCGATGTTCTTCTGCATTTCAAGTACACGACCTGGCAGCAGGCTGCGTATAACACGGCCAAGTCCGGTTTCTCTGTCGTATCAGCGACTGCTCCACAGTGGAAGTCCACGTCAAGAATGTTCAGAATGAACGGCCAAAGAAACGGCGAGGGAACCATTACGAATATGCCGCGAGCATTGGCATACTTCAGGGAGGACAATTCTACTACGGCTTATAACCCGGCCACAGACGTTGCTACGGCCAAGTTGTCATATCCGATATGCCTGCCTGGTTATCTCGGCAAGTCAAAATACCAAAGCGACCACTGCGCATACCTGAGAGGAATCTATGGTGAGGGCGAGGAAGGATGGCTCAAGTTTATGCAGAGTTTTCTTCCTGTGCTTCCGTCGGAGTATGGGATATTTGACGACAGCACATACGGTACGGAGAAGCAGAACACCTACTATCTGGCCAGCCTCAAGTATGTCGGACAAGACGGCCTAGAAAAGTATGTCAGCCCGGCTGCGAGATTGGCGGCTGAGCGTGGTTTCGGCCACGAGCTGCTCAAGCGCGGCGAATGGGTAATCGGCAAGATGTCACGCATATTCAGCATCGTAGGCCAGTTGCGCTATCCGACTACACCTGACAAATTCGCGGACAAGGTCAATGCGGCTCTCGCGGCAATAGGCGCTCCAGCTCTCGGTAATAACAGCGTCGTTTGGTCTTGTTCCCGGTACAGCGAGGGCAGCGGTTGGGTTGCGATTGGCGGCTACGGTTTTGCCGGCGGCGGCAACTTGTGCGGCTCGTTCCTGGCTGTTCCCCTCGTGCTTTTGAAAGTTACCGCTTAAAGCGTGGCTTAGTCTTAATCTTTCGGGCGAGGAGCGTCCCCGCTCCCGCCCTTGCAAATTACAAGTGAGTTATGCCAAAGTCAGAATATTACGAACCGAAAAAGTTGCCCGGAGAGAGGCCTTATCCCCAGATAAAAGAAGACGCAGACGAAATTTATGGGTTGCTGCTTCAGGCGGATACAATGATGACTAAAGTCGATAAAATCAGATATAACAATAGAGCCATCGACCAGATTCTTGATGTTATCAAGGAATTTACCCTTGCCTACGACTTTGAGGAGGACAGGGAGACTCATCTGAAGAGGATGTGTGCTAACGTGGCAGTCTTTCTTCTGACTATGAGGAAAATCGGCGAGCGGAACGTTATTCGTGTCAAAAACCCTCTTGACACGTCAAGCCCAGACTCTATTAAACTACAGTTGATTGAGCATATCGGCAAACTTGACGAAGGCGTAACTCGATGGAAAAATTCAATTATTAAATCAAGGAACAAGGGCACGTCCGGCATTACAAAATAATGAACCGGCAGTCCCGAAAAATCATAAAGGAGGCCCTCCTTCCGCGTAGCGGCAGGTAAGAGTAAGGTATGGGCCTCGAACAGCAACGTTTGGTCTTGTTCCCGGTACAACGAGAACAACGGTTGGATTGCGAATGGCAACAACGGTTTTGCCGGCAACAACAACTTGTACAACTCGAACCTGGCTGTTCCCCTCGTGAATTATGGTTGTACGAAATGGAACTCGAGACTCTAAAAGATGACTACTACGGCTGTCGCTCCAACAAGAGGCGAAGCCTGGACAGCATTCATTTTTCGCTGCATTGGGAGAGAGACCTGATGCGGCTGCTTAGGGATTTCGAGGACCGCTCCCTTGTTCCTTTTTTATATGGATTCATCAATCCCAATCCAAGAGACAGAGAAGTCATAGCGTGCCTGATGGAGATGAAGACGCTCCAGTATCACTTCGATTATCACGTGCGTCCGCTCGTCGAGGAAAGACTGACTGACAGCACGTTCAACAACCGCATAGGCTTCGGATGCGACAGGGCTATACTGAAGGTCCGTGACGACATCCGTAAAGTCTCGAAGAACTACACAAGGGATTGCTATATAATAAAGAGAGACATCAAGTCGTACTTTCCGTCAACGGATCTGGACCGCTCATACGAGAGCTATCGTGCCCTCATAGAAGAGTGTATCGAGGACAAGGACGAGAAGGACGACTTGTTGTATATTCTTCAAAGAGTCAATTATGCCTATCCTCAGGAACACGCACGTCTGAGGTCTCCGCGATTCAGATGGGATGACATCATTGCCGCCGGGAAAAGCGTTATCTTCAATAACGACCCGAAACACGGAGCTTGCCTCGGCAACCAGTTCTGGCAGGTGGAGAAGAACTACGCGCTGGCGGAGTTTGACAGGTTTCAGGTGGACACCTGCGGACTTCATTACACAAGATTTGTGGATGATATGGTCTGGGTAGTGGAGAACCTCCAGGCCGGGCTTGCCCACGTCGCCACCAGCGAAAAGATGCTGCTGGAGGACTACGGCTACCAGATGCACCCACGCAAGAGGTATCAGCAGCACTACAGCAAGGGCGTCACTTTCCTGGGCGCGAAAATTAAGTTCAACAGAATCTATGCAAGCGACAGGGCCGTAAGGAACTGCAAGATGGCCATCCGGAAATGGAACAGGCTTGTGTATCCGTCAATGCTCGGCCACTTCCTGGACAGCATCAACAGCTACCTGGGGAACTTCAAGCACAGGAACGCCTATGGAATCATCAGAGACCTTGTTGATGAGGTCAGTCCGAAATGGGAGAAATACTGCCATTATAACGATGACCGCAGATGCTTCGAAGCGAATGAGGGCTATAAGCACAATGACATACTGAAGAGGAAATATCATTTCAAGTTCAATAAAGACAAAAGGAGTAAAAATGACAAGACAAGAAATCGAGGACAGAGAAAACGTCCTGTTCTCCCTCATTTTGGACAGGGAGGCGAAGCTTAGGGAAACCGACTATGTTGCCGCCAAGATTGGAGAGGGCTCCGCTGCTCCGGAGGAGTATGCCGAAGTCCTCGTAAAGAGACAGCAGGAGCGGAATGACATCAATGCCGCACAGGCTGAGCTGGAGAAGCTTGACAAGGAGGAACCGGAAGACAAGGAGGAGAGAGTATGGATGAGATAATCACAACATTCAATCTCCCTGACGGCCTGAGCCGAGGGATAATGATAGCGTTCCTGCTCTGCGTGCTCGTTTGCGCTGCTGCTCTGATTGATATGTGGACCGGAATAGACGCGGCAAAAACGAACAAGGAAAAGATTATGAGCCACGGACTTCGTAAGACTGTGAGGAAGATTATAGACTATCTGAGGATAGTATATTTCTTCCTGCTCATTGATATACTCGGAGCTGTGTTTACGTGGTATAGCCTGCCTTATTGTGCGATTTTAGCGACTTTAGGCGTACTGCTTATTGAAGGACGTTCAGTTATCGAGAACTCCAAGAAAAAGAAGAGCGCGGCAGGCAGGGTAGTTGACGTCGTTCAGGAGATTATCTCTTGCGTTGACAGCGAGAAGGCACAGAAGGTTATCGAGATGATTAAGGAAGAGCCGAAGCACGGCATCAAATGAGAATGAGATGGGAACAATAACAAAAGACTTCAGTTATATAGAGTTCGAGAGAAGTGAAGTCGCGGACGCAAAGCATATCTGCAATGTCATCACTTCTTTCGAGGTCCGCGACAGTATCCTGGCATTGACGGAGAATGTCCTGCAGCCGCTGCGCGATGCGTGGGGAAAGCCGTTGAAAGTCAACTCCGGATACAGGTGCAAGGCGCTCAATGCGGCCGTGGGCGGAGTGCCTGCGAGCCAGCACGTGAAAGGCGAAGCGGCAGACATAGCGGCAGATGATCCGGTGAAGCTCGCAAGGCTTGCTGTGAAGTTGGGGCTGCCTTTCGACCAGATGATACTCTACCCAACGTTCGTTCATTTCAGTCACAAACTGAATGGCGAACAAAGAGGGCAAATTTGCTACACCTGGCGCTATACGGGAGAGAAGGTATGAGAAGGGTGCTAATATGGGCGGCTACGGATGGAGGTATCGAGGCCGCGGACTGATTCAAATTAGAAGGCAATGAAAATACAACTGGTGGCATTTCTTTCCGAACTGGTGGCAATGTCACTACTTGCCGTGCTTGTGACATCGTGCGGGGCACTTCGAAAGCAAGTAGAGACCATCTATGTTCGAGACACCACTTACATCAGTAAGGTGAAGGTGGATTCAGTATTCAAGCGGGATTCAATCTTCGTGAAGGAGAAGAATGATACCGTTTACGTGTATAAAGAGAAGGTGCGCGACAGATTCCGCATGCTTCGCGATACTGTTTATCGGCATATAGTGGATTCTGTCTATGTGGATAGGGTGCGTGAGGTCCAGGTTGAAAAGCCGTTGACCGCTTGGCAGCGCTTCAGGCTCCGCGGCTTCTGGGTGATTGCGGCTATGGCTGGAGGATATGTCGTTTGGCGAAATAGAAAGTGGCTATTATATTTGCTCGCGAAATTGATTTCGTGAGCAAAATATGCTTTCATTAATTGTTGAAATTATGAAAAAGTTAACGATATACTTGTTTGTGTCAATAGTCTTGGCCGTTGTTTTATCCTTATACACAAGGGCGTTAATGACGGGCGATGTTTTGGATACCTTATATACTGTGGCGGGTGTCATATTCTCTGTTGGAATGAGTCTTACCGTGTCTCCGAAGACGGATGGTGTAGTGAATGAAACTATTAAGAAGTCTATCAGGTATTCATACAAGAAGATTAGAAATTCTTTCATGTCCTTTTTCTGTATTGACACTGTTCTCTATGTTTTAACGGAGTTTGATTTCAGTATGTGTTTGGCGGCAATTTGGGGTAACTGCTGTGCGATTTTCCTTCTTTTCTCAATTGGTTACTATGTCTGTAACTTCAATTGCCTTCAGATGCTAGGTGAAAAGATTGAGGATCATGCGATGAAAGAAAATAATCTATAGATGTGTCTTGTTTTTTAGTCCAGGATATCCACATTCTTCAGATCTTCTTCTGCCTTCTTTCTGTTTTTCCCTACATAAATTGATGTCATAGCGACTGAACTATGATCTGCCTGCTGCTGTACTGATGTCAGCGGGACTCCAGAACTGACCATGTTAGTAATGCCGGTATCCTTCAGTGAATAGAACTGCAGTTCCATAGGGAATCCGCAACCTGGTCGCACGTATTCCTCCCAATAATTCGATATCTTTCTGGACCATATCGGTTTCGGCCCGGGAGAAAAGTCATATCCGCGTCTATGGGAAAACAAAAAGTAATCCGGGTTGGATAAGTCCAATTCTCTTACATACTTCATCATGGAATCCGGAATTGTCCTGTAGGACTCATTGTCATTCTTGGCAATTTCTCCACGAATATGCACCAGCTGCTTTCCTAAGGAGATGTCCTCGCATTTGAGCAGGGCAATCTCTTTAGGACGTATGAAACAACAGTAGCATAGCATTACCATCACCAGATACGGGATATTTTCTTTCTCTAGATATCCTATCAGCTTGTCCATCTCCTCTTGCGTGAAAGTTCTTCTGGTCTTTGCCGTGAGGCGCTTCGGCTTTCTTCTGAGTTTGTTGAAAGGGTTCTCTGCTATATATTGCCTCTCGGCCATCCAGTTAAATAATGATCGATAGAACCGGAGGTAGTTGTTATATGTGGTTGCAGACAACTTACTTTCCATATCGTCCAGAAAGTCTATCGCATCCGTTTGCGTGAAAGAGCTTGTATAGTAATTGTTGACATACCCTTTCTTTTTTAGCCATCCTTTGAACGTCTTGATGAACGAGTTATAACTTCTCATTGAGTTGGCCTCGCTCTCTTTTGATTTGATGTCAATGAATTTGTCAAGCACGTCGCTCATCATCGCGAAACCTTTAGGCATAGCTTCCTCAATAAACGGATTCCATCCGAGCTTGAGTTTGAGATCCAGGGATGCGATTACGGCGCGCGCTTCCTTCTTCCGCTCGCTCAGTGAATCGCCTCGATTGAACTTTATTCTGACGCGCTTCATCTTGCCTGTGGCAGGATGTTTACAACTGAAAGAGATATACCAAATTTTGCCCTGCGTCAGTTTGGGCGGTATATAATCAATGTGCGGGAGAGGCGACGAAAAGAACATTTTTTTTTCTTTGCACAACTCCACAAGGGCGTCATACAAGGAAAAATTTTGTCCCGTTTTTGTCCCGTTTGAGAGACTCGAACTCTGTAAAATATTGGCAATCAGTCCATTATGGACTTTTAGTGGAGATGGGCGGAGTCGAACCGCCGTCCAAACATCGCACCAGATAGCTTTCTACACGTTTATCCGTCCTTTGATTGTCGGCCCGGGCCTGCCGGATGGCGGGCTAACCTGAGCTTATCCTTTAAATCTTGGCGGAGTTTAAAGGAGTCCCTCCGTGCATCCGGTTTGAATGATACCCCGTGACCAGAACATAACCGGCTTAAAGTCTGCGGGATACTCGTCAGAGCCGCAACCTTGGCGGCCCGATTAAGGTGATCAACCTAGTTGATTACGCAGCGAGTGCATAGTTGTTGTTAGCAACTGAATTTACGGCCGCTGAGATTAACGAGCAAACGTACCATACGCTCGACGTGCTTACCACCCGACATCAATGCTGTCAAAACCAGAACATCCCCGAGTAGTTCCGGCAAAGGTACATAAACTCCGGCGAAAGCTCAAAATTTTTCTGGTTCAATCACGTATCTCTCCGCATTTCTGATACGCCGCACGCCCGCATCTTGCTCACTGATGACGCCACCAGTCCCATGATATCATCCAAATCGCCTGGAACGGCTTTCCGTATATTAAAATTCATAATAAAAAGACCGGCTGTTACACCGGTCTGATTTAAATCAATGTTTTCGCCCGACTAGAATTTGTCCATGACAGAGAAAATGGACTCTCGGACATTGTCAATGCTGCCGGTACCGTCGATTTCCTCGTACTTGTCAGCCTTCTTATAGAAGTCGATGAGCGGCTCGGTCTTCTCGTGATAAGTCTTGATCCTGTTGTTGATGGTCTCCTCTTTTGCGTCATCGGCACGGCCCTCGATAGTAGCTCTGTGGCGGATGCGCTCCTTGATCATCTCATCAGGAATCATGATGGAGATTACAGATGTAACGCCCTCATTTCCAGCTGCAAGCATCTTGTCCAATGCCTCTGCCTGGGCGATTGTGCGAGGGAAGCCGTCCAGAAGGAAGCCGTCAACGCCCTTGATAGACTTGAAAGCATTGTCGATCATGCCTTCCACTACCTCGTCAGGAACCAGTGAACCTGCATCGATGAGCGATTTCGCCTTCTTGCCAAGTTCCGTACCCTCTGCGATTTCCTTGCGCAGCAACTCTCCTGTAGAGAGATGGCAAAGATTGTATTTTTCCACCATTGCGCTGGCCTGGGTGCCTTTACCTGCTCCCGGAGGCCCGAAAAGAATGTAATATTTCATTTTACCTAAATATATTATATCTGAATTGACTAATCCTCGTCCAGAACGTAAATGTCCTTGTAATTACGTCCCAACTCATTGTAATCCAGGCCGAAACCTACAATGAACTTGTTAGGGATTTCCATTGCCACATAATCAAGCTTGACATCCTTCTTGTAGACCTCCGGCTTCAGGAGCATTGTGCAGATCTTGCAGTCGAGAGCGCCCTTTTCCTTCACGATTCGGGCAAGATCCACGATTGTGTTGCCTGTGTCCACGATATCCTCCACCACGATGACACGCTTTCCCTTGATGTCTCCGGTCATGCCCATGACCTGACGGACATTGCCGGTAGACTCCGTTCCGTTATATGATGACAATTTCATTGAAATGAGTTCGCAATCGAAATTCAGGCGTTTCATGAGCTCGGCGGTATACATTATGGAGCCGTTCAGGATGCACAGCAATACCGGCGCTTCCTTGACTCCGCTGAAATCAGCATTGATCTTTTCCGCTACCTTGTCAATGGCCTTTTCCAGTTCCTCATTAGAAATGAAAGGTCTGAATGTCTTGTCGAATAGAGTTATCTTTTCCATTTTCAGATTATGATAGTATGCGCAAAATTAGCATAAAAAAGTTAGAAAATCTCGGAATCCATGTAATAATACGAAAAATATTCCTACATTTGCCGAAGCAAGAGACAGACGGACAGATTGGGCCAATTGTTTAATTTTAAACTGTTGAGCCTGTGAATAGAATGAAACTATGGTCTGTAATTATTGCTGTTCTGATGTGTTTGTTTTCTCAAGCACATGAATTACAGTTGATTACAATATATGATGCGCCGGAGCATGATGCTCTGTTGCGTGCCGTGCTGTACCTTACCGGAGCCGCTGATGCAGAGTCGATACCGGAATCCGAAATGGAACGCTGGTGGGCGCTCGCCGACAGCCCGATCCCGATAAATCTTGCCGGAAGAACCCGTCTGGAAGCCTCCGGCCTCATGTCTCCGTATCAGATCGCATCACTCGACGACTACCGCTCGCGCCACGGCGACATACTCTCCATCCGCGAACTCGCCTCCGTCGACGGCTTCGGCAAGGAAACGGCAGAGGCAATGTCAATGTTCATCTCCCTGGAGTCACATGCGCTGCCCGGCAAGTCCTCCGACTACCGTCCGCCTGCCCGCAATTATTTGTATGTCAATGAATCCAATAAGGCGTCAATGCCATTCGACGGTACAGGAGCGGATGCGGACTGGAGCTGGACCGGAAAATACAGGGTCAATGCCGAAGGACGTTTCGATACGGGAATTTCCCTACGGAAAGCGTATGGTGCCGGTTCTGCATGGCCGTCTGCAGGCTCCGGTTATGTGGCATATTATGGCAGGCGGCATATAGCTGATATTTATGCTGGTGATTACGCGTTGAGATTCGGGCAGGGGCTTGCGTTGTGGACAGGCTTTTCCATGAGCGGAGTCAATGCATTGTCCTCGTTCTGGAAACGTCCGTCAGGAATATCGCCTACGTATTCATTGTCAGGAACTTCCAGCGAGCGCGGACTGGCGGCAGGATTGGAATTGGGGCGAATTTCCGTGTCGGTTTTCGCTGCTTTTCCCGGCTTGCGCGACTGGATGGAATCCGGACGGAAACTGGTCCCCGATACATTCCAAGGCGCGAATGTGGCGTGGTATTCCAGGCATGGCCAAGTCTCGGCTACCTTCTATGGGGAATTGGGTAAGACGGAGGACCATATCAAGGCAGGCGAAGTGGTCCAGGTCGGGAAAAACTGGTGCGTGACCTCATCCAAAATCTCCGCCGATGCCCGTTTCTGTATAAAAGGCGTAGAGCTGTTCGGGGAGGCTGCGCTGGATATCTGTTCATTGGAACCGGCTACGACGGCGGGGTTCATGATGCCGGCAGGAGATAATTGGAAAACAGCATTGTCCTTCCGGTATATCCCTGATGGTTACGCACTTGGAAGATGCGCGCCTGTCCGCGCATGGTCTGGGAACAAGGGTGAGACAGGCATTGCCGCAGGCGTATCATATAGGGACAAACAGTTGACGGCGGATTTCGCGATGCAGCCGGAACATGACAAGAAACAGGTCAAAGTGCTGGTTACGGCACCGTTCAAGATTTCCGGTTCTGTCAATGTAATATTGCGGCTGCAGGAAAGATGGCGGAATTACGGCATTGCGAACCGGGCTGATTTCCGGTCGGACGTCAAGTGGAACTACGGTTCGTGGCAGACGGTCTGGCGTGCTGAAGTCCTGATTTCCAAGCGAGTAGCGGTACTAGGCTACGTGGAGGAAGGTTATGAAGGACGCATCGGTGCCGTATTCTTACGCGGGACAATGTTCATGGCGGACAGCTGGGATGACCGGATATATGTCTACGAGCGAGATGCGCCCGGGAGTTTCAATGTTCCGGCGTATTATGGACGTGGATATGCGCTGTCGGCTGTCGCCAGGCTCAAGTTCCGTTTCGGCGGTTATTTGTCTGACAATGCTGAAAAACGCAGCAGGATATCAGTGCTGAAAACTTATTTGCGAGCCGGATTTTCCGATACCCCGTGGCTTTCTCCAGGGCAGACGAAACTACGTCCCGCAAGAACTGAATTGAAGATGCAATTGATGTATGACTTTTGAACGCAAGGTCATTAGATCTCCTTCAGGAAACGGTGCTGGTTTTCCGGCAGGATTTCCATGTACATTGCCAGCGTGCCCTTGGGAATGAAGATTTTCTTCAGTTTGCGGCAACCCATGAACGGATTCTCTCCTATGGCTACAAGTCCATGAGGCAGAGTGATTTCTTTCAATGATTCGCAGAATCCGAAAGCTTCGGTGCCGATGAAATTGAGCCCTTTGTTCAGTCGCACTTTCTCCAGGGAGAAACATTCGAAGAATGCACGGTCACCGATGGACAGGAGTTTCGCAGGCATTCCGATCTGCTTCAGCTCCCAGCAGCCGTAGAAAGCATTGTCACGGATTGTCAGGAGGGATGTCGGCAGGTTGATGCTGCGTATCCATCCGCATTCCTTGAAAGCGCTGTCGCCGATATGCTCGACAGAGGACGGAACATGTATCTTGTCCAGGAACGAGACCCTGTTCTCTTCCGGAATCTCGCTTCCGAGCGGGCAATCTTCCGCCATGTAGTCCTGAAAAGAGAAGACATTGTCGCATATAATGCGCGTGCCCTCCCTGACGGTCACTTCGTCCGGAAAGTTCTCTGCATCCAGAAGTTTTTTGCCGTCAGCGCTGTAACTGCAATTGTTGTCGCTGTCCCAATCGTCGGACCGCAAGTCCTCCTGTGAGGGATAAGTATTGACGCTCAATGCATTGCGCAGCGGCTCCGGAAATATGTCCAATTCTTTTTCTGCCATGTCGGAAATTTTTTATGGAGTACAAATATAGGCGATTTGAAGGAAACAGGTGACATGAATAATATTTTTGTTTGTAAATTCGCATTGTAATGTCGGAAAAAAGGAAATATGTGTCAGTGATTCTTCCACTCAAACTGGAGTGGGAGCCGTGCTACTATTTATCTGGCGGCATTGGTGCAGATGTGGTCGTCGGAACCAGGGTCATGGTGCGGTTCGCGGGAAAATCTTATGTCGGTGCTGTCAGCGCGACCGGGATTGTTCCTGAAGTGGAGGAACGGAAAATCATGCCGATACTCTCCGTGGTGGAAGGCTTGCCTCCTGTCAGTCGCGGGGAACTGGAATTGTGGCGTTTTGTCGCGGACTATTACTTGTGCACCATCGGCGAGGTCTACAAAGCTGCATATCCGTCATTGAAAATAGGTATGGAGATGTCGCGCGCCCGTCAGGAAGAACGAAGGAAGTCGCTAATTGATAAAAAGATAGCGGCGTTGCAGTCCAAAAAGGAACGGATTCTTGCAAGTGTGCGGCGCTATGCGGATTTGGCGGACAAGGCGAAGCGTGAAGACACCAGGGCGAAATACCTGGATTCCAGGCAGCGTTTCCTTTCCCAGTCGGAAGAGTTGGAACGCGAGATTGCGGGATTGGAAAATTCCGGGGCTGCGCATGATACTCCTTTGTCAGGATCCGGGCTTCCGGACAATGCCGGTTTTGCATTGAGCGGACCGCAGAAGGAAGCATTGGAAAAAATCAAAGAATCGTTTGCGGTCGGCAAGCCGGTCCTGTTGCATGGCGTGACGGGTTCCGGGAAGACGGAAATATATGAGACACTGGCACTTGAGACATTGAAACAGGGGCGCAATGTCCTTTATATGGTACCTGAAATCGCGGTAAGCAGGCAGCTGGAAGAGAGGCTCCGCAAGGTGTTCGGCCGGCTTTTGTATGCGTTTCATTCGAAGGAAACGGCTGCCCGACGTCAGGAGATTGCATCGGAAATCAGGTTGGGGAACTACATTGTCCTTGGGACTCGTTCCGCATTGTTCCTGCCTCATCATGACCTTGGGCTGATTGTCGTGGATGAGGAACATGACACTTCATATAAGCAGGATGCGCCGGCGCCGCGTTACAATGGTCGTGATACGGCTCTGATGTTGGCGCGGATCATGGGCGCTGAAGTGCTTCTCGGGACGGCGACACCATCGCTGGAGTCATTGTATAATTGTCGTTCCGGACGCATGGACAAGGTCGACCTGAACTGTCGCTATTTCGGTTCGGCTGATGCTGACGTGGAGATAGTCGATACCCGGGCGGAGCGCCGCAAACACGGTATGTCCGGCAACTTTTCGTTCAAGCTGATTGCCCATATCAATGATGCGCTCGCGCAGGGAGGCCAGGTGCTGATCCTGAGGGGAAGGCGCGCGTATTCTCCTGCTGTCCAATGTTCTGCATGCGGGGATATACCGCGATGTCCGCATTGCAATGTGCCGCTGAGCTGGCATCGTCAGGAGGGCATCCTCCTATGTCATTATTGCGGCTGGAGGGAACCGTATACCGGAAAATGCCGGAAATGCGGCGGGGATTTGGAACCGCTTGGAAGTGGAACGCAGCGCATTGAAGAGGAAGCTTCGGCATTGTTCCCGGATGCCAGGGTAGCAAGGCTTGACGGTGATACGGCGATGGAGGCGGGAAGAGAGGCGGAGATTATACGGGATTTTGCGAAGAAAAACATTGACATTCTTATCGGGACGCAGATTCTGGCGAAGGGATTCGACTTCGACGGGCTTTCGTTAGTCGCTGTGATTCAGGCAGATTCATTGCTCGGGCAGCAGGATTTCCGGGCGGATGAGCGCGCGGTACAGCTGCTGGAACAGTTCCGCGGAAGGAGCGGCAGAAGGGGCGACAAGGGACTTCTCGTCATTCAGACTTCGCAGCCGGACCATCCTGTTTACAATGTTTTCAAGTCTTCGGATGAGGCTCCGGAAGCGAAGGGCGGTCTGGTGGATTCCATGATGGGGGAGAGGTACTCATTCGGCTATCCGCCGTTCTCCAGAATTGTCAATGTGATACTCAAGGACGCTTCCGAGGCGCGTGTCGAGGAGATGTCCAGGGAACTTGCTTTGGCGATCCGGTCGGCCTTCGGTATAAGTGTGGCAGGATTTGTGCAGAATGCCACGATGCCTGTGTCGGTTCTGGGGCCGTATCCTCCGACGGTGGACAGGCAGGCGGGGCTCTATATCAGGATTGTCCGCGTGAGTCTCCGGAAAGTTAAGGCATTGTCGGCCAACAAGAAAAAACTCGCGGAGGTCGTGCGCCGGTTTGATTCGGAAAATGCCGCGAACGGACGTGTTGCGCTGGACGTGGACCCTGCATAGCAGGCAAAAAGAAAAGTTATCAACAACTTTACGTTGGTATGAATTATTTTGCTAATTTTGTGGATTGTGTAAGCATTAAAAAATAAGTCAGTATTAGTTTAATAATATAAACAGCATCTGAATGGGTAAAATCATTGCGATAGCGAATCAGAAGGGCGGTGTAGGGAAGACTACGACTGCCATCAACCTTGCTGCTTCTCTTGCCGTTCTCGAAAAGAAAGTTTTGGTAATCGATGCGGATCCGCAGGCGAATACGACATCAGGACTGAATTTCTCTCCTGAAGATGACAGGAAGCGTACTTTGTATGAGGTGCTTATCGGCGAGATAGGAATACGTGATGCACTCATCCAGACGGAAATAGCTAATCTTCAGATGGTTCCGTCCCACATCAACCTCGTGGGAGCGGAAATCGAGATGCTTGAGGTGGATGACCGCGAGTCCATTATGAAGAAAGCCATCGATACCGTGCGTGACGATTATGACTACATAATCATCGACTGCTCACCGTCGCTCGGCCTCATAACGGTCAATTCCCTTACGGCTGCCGATTCCGTGATGATTCCTGTGCAGCCTGAATTCTTCGCTTTGGAAGGTCTCGGAAAACTGCTCCAGACGATCCGCCTCGTGCAGAACGGCGTGAATCCGGCATTGACCATAGAAGGTTTCGTGGTGACGATGTTCGATGGCCGCACGAAGGTGCATACCCAGGTGCTGAACCAGTTGAAGGAACATTTCAAGGATATGGTGTTCAATACGATAATCCAGAGGAATATCCGTTTGAGCGAGGCTCCGTCCCATGGCAAGCCGATTATCCTTTACGATGTCATGAGCAACGGTACCTCCAATTACCTCAATCTCGCCAAAGAGGTCCTGGAGAAAAATGGAAAGTAATTGAATAGCATTATGAGCAAACCGCAGAGAGGATTAGGAAAAGGGCTCAGCGCTCTTTTGGGAGACACCGGTAATCTGGACCAGCTTCGCAGTCCGGTAGGATATGTGAACAAGGATGTTGTGGGGACGAAAGACCCGCAAGACACGGCTGATGTCCTCAGGATTCCGGTCGATATGATTGAGCCGAATCCTTTTCAGCCGCGAATGTCGTTCGATCAGGATGCGTTGCAGGAACTTGCCGTATCCATCAAGACGTTCGGATTGATCCAGCCGATCACCGTCAGGAAAAAATCGGCGGACAGATACCAGATTATCAGCGGTGAACGCCGTTTCAAGGCTTGCCGCATCGCCGGAATGGACATGGTTCCGGCATATATCCGTGATGCCAATGACCAGGGAATGCTGGAAATGGCCATCGTGGAAAACATCCAGAGAGAGAATTTGGACCCGATCGAGGTCGCAATGAGCTATCAGCGGTTGATAGAGGAATGCAACCTTACGCAGGAACAGATGGCTGACCGCGTGGGAAAGAAGAGGGCATCCGTGACCAATTATCTCAGGTTGCTGCGCCTTCCTGCCAAGATACAGCACGACCTTAAAGTGGGATTGCTCAGTGTCGGACATGCGAAAGTTCTCCTCGGCGTTGAGGATCAGGCTCTTCAGGAGCAGCTTTGTGACGTGGTGATCAAGAATGGTCTCTCTGTCCGCCAGCTGGAAGACAAGATTCACGAACTTCTGAAGGAGGACAAACCGGAGCAGAAGCGCAAGGAAGCGGCACTTCCGGATGAGTATTGCCGTGTATTGGAGCATATCGGAAAATTCTTCGACAAGAGCATCAGCCTCAAGAGGTCTGAATCGGGCAAGGGTACAATGACCATCCATTTCGATTCCGACGAGGAAATCCATCGTTTCCTGAAGGCACTGGATGACTCAAATATCTGATTCTGCGGATGGCTAGACGTTACTTTCAGATATTGACAGCTTTGTCTGTGTGCCTTTTCATGTTCTCCCTCAATGCCAGGGGGCAGTTCCGTGACGAGGCATTCACCCAGAACTATAATGAGCCGGGAGATACGACAGCCAGGGACTCGACGGATGCTGCATTTACCTTCAAGGAATATTTCGGAGGAATCAAGCATAAGCGGGAGAGCCGTATAGGTGTGATGTTTGCCGGATCCACTGTATTCATCGGTGGACAGCAGATGTACAACAAGCAGTATTGGAAATTGCCTATCATTTATGGCGGCATGGCGGCGACTGCCGGTGCCGGCATCTATTTCAGGCACAAGTACAATGTCGAAGGCGGTGCCAACTATAAGAATATCAGCACAATGTGCTTTGTCGGCACGGGTCTGATATATTGGGGCGCGCTGCTGGACGGTGTGTGCAATTATGATAGAGGCAAATTTCCGAATCCGGGCAAGGCGACATTGTATTCGGCGTTGCTTCCGGGACTCGGACAGGCATATAACGGTGAGTATTGGAAGATACCGATTTACTACACCGGCCTCATGGGCTCGGCGCACTTCCTGGTGACGAACAATACGAATTACCGTAGATATAAACGTATTCATAATCAGGCAACTGCAGAAAATTCCACCTATGACGGACCTGTTTCCGCATCGACGGCGAAATATTATCGCGATGTGTTCAGGCGTTACAGGGACTATTCTGTGGTGGCGCTGTTCGGATTCTATCTGTTGCAGATAATTGATGCCAATGTCTTTTCATACATGCAAGATTTCGAATTGAGCGATGATTTGACAATGAGCGTGTCTCCGACGGTCATAGCTCCGGACAATGCCTATGCAAGCAATTCCGGTTTGCATCATTCCCGTCCGGCAATGTCTTCATTCGGGGCAGAGGGTGTGGGATTGCGTGTAGGTTTCCGCTTCTGAATGCGTCTAATTGAACTCAAGTTTCGCAAGTGCGAAACACCGCTTATAGAGCCCACTAGGGCGATGGTAAGTCCCTTCCCCGAGGGGAGGGATTTTGGGTGAGGGTAACGTGCACATATAAAAGTGCGTTGGGCAAACAGCCTTCGGACGAGTGACAACCCCTCAAATTCGCACTACTGCTCAGCAAGTTTGACAACTTGCGAAACTTGAGTAATTGAATATCAGAAAGATGAAATTATATAGAATCATGGCGGCCGCAGCTGTTTCTGCGGCATTATTTATGGGGCCTGCCTCGGTCAATGCAGATGCCCAGTTGTTCCGTAAGGGAGAAAAGAACAAACAAACCAAGAAGGAACTCGTCCGCGAAAACAAGCAGATGAGGGCAATGCTGGATTCGCTTATGCGTGAGCTTGAAGCCCTTCGCGACACCGCGTACGAAGTGGACGACTATGTGGAGGCGGAGAAAAGCATCTCGCTTCTGGACGGCGTTGCTCCTGAGACTTATTCGCAGGAAGTGACTGACAGCCTGCTGAATATCTGGTATCTGCATCGTCAGGCGCGGAACAGTGTCGAGGGGGATTACAATATGGATTCGGTAAGTTTCACTTCGAATGTTCCGGACAAGGTGTTCCTCGAACGTCTTGCGAAGATGAACTCATTCATTACCCTTCCATATAATGAGACGGTGCGTAACTACATGATTCTTTATGCGGAGAAGATGCCGACCAAGATGGGGAAGATGCTAGCATTGTCGAATTACTATTTCCCGATTTTCGAGCAGACATTGGACAAGTACGACATGCCCGATGAATTGAAATACATGGCGGTAATCGAGTCGGCGCTTAATCCGGTGGCGGTTTCCCGTGCCGGCGCGAAGGGCATGTGGCAGTTCATGTATACGACTGCGAAAAACTATGGCCTGGAGATCAATTCTTTCGTGGATGAGCGCCTGGATCCGTTCAAGGCGGCAGATGCCGCCGCGCGTTACATGAATGACGCTTACCGTATTTTCGGTGACTGGAACCTGGCGATTTCGTCTTACAACTGCGGTGCGGGCAATGTGAACAAGGCTATCCGCCGTTGTGGTGGCAGCAAGGATTTCTGGTCTGTCTATGAATTCCTTCCGCGCGAGACCAGGGGTTATGTTCCTGCTTTCGTCGGGGCAATGTATGCCTTTACCTATTATAAGGAGCATGGCATTGTTCCGGAGCAGATTCAGATGCCTGCCCATCTGGACACTTTCCAAATTCACCGGATGCTTCATTTCCAGCAGATCCAGGATCTCACCGGCATTTCCGTCGAAGAATTGCGCAACCTGAATCCTCAGTATACCCACGATATTATTCCGGGCAATGAGCGTGAATATATTCTCAGGCTTCCGTTCAAGTATTCCGGCAAGTTCATCGAGGTGGAGGATTCTGTCTATGCTCATCGTGCCAAGGAGTTGTTCAATCCTGCCACGCTTCAGCATATAGCGTCGTCAGGTGACGGCAACCGCATTACATATAGGGTAAAGAGTGGTGATTATCTGGGTCGCATCGCATCCCGCTACCATGTTTCCGTAGCGCAGCTGAAGAAGTGGAATCATCTGCGCAGCAATAACTTGCGTATCGGTCAGGTGCTGGTAATATATGGCAGGGGTGGCGGTCCTTCCAAATCAGCTTCCACATCGGCGGCCAATGCTTCCGCACAGGCTTCTGCTGCGAAGTCTTCCGCATCGTCATCTGCCGCCAAATCTTCATCCGCACAGGCTCCGGCGAAGGCCAAAGCCGGGAAGTCCGGATACGAAATCTACGTGGTCAAGAAGGGTGACACGCTCTACAGTATCGCCAAACTGTACCCCGGTGTCAGCGCAAATGACATCATGTCTTTCAATGGAATTTCATCCAGCATCAAACCGGGTATGAAAATTAAAATTCCCAAGAAGTAGCAATTAGTTTGAAAATCAATGATTTCGTGCTCTCAGTGAACCAGGTGCGTGAAAAAATATTGAAAAAAGTGCTAAAAAAATTTGCACTCTAAAGAAAAATACTTACCTTTGTAATCCCAAACGAAAGGAATGGTGCCATAGCTCAGTTGGTAGAGCAAAGGACTGAAAATCCTTGTGTCCCTAGTTCGATTCTCGGTGGCACCACACGAAACCCTCGTAGATGCATTCTACGGGGGTTTGTTGTATTTATGCCATGTGGTAGTATTCGTACCATTGGACCTGTTTCGGGTCAACGTAAAATCGGCTCAACGTAAAATCCCGGTTGATTTGCATTTCATAGTGCGTCTGAGGCACAAAGCAAGCGGAGCGGGTCAGGGGGAAAACCCTGCGTTCTCCCGCGTCCCGTGCGTACTAAAACGTTTTCTGCTCACCACGGGGCGAAATTTCGTCATGTCGTGCGTAAATCGGGCGTTTTTACTCACGGGAAAAATTTTCTCGAGGTGGATTGGTTGCGTTAAAACGTCACTTTGTCCTTTGGTGCGCCCGGCGGGGGTGGGTCTCTGGAGGTTCGCTTCGCTCATCCCGTCAGGCTGGCGCCTGCCACCCATTCACAAGGTCATGGGCGACCATGCCTCCAGAGGCTCCACCCAGCCGGGCTTTTGCTGTCTAGTGGTTTTATTTTTGTGTGGTGCGTAAATCCTTGTTATGTAATAAATTAACCTTCTTCAGAGTTGCTGTTATGCGAACTCTGAAAATAGATATCTATCTCATGATCAATTATTTGTGCTCCACACCGCGTTGTCATTTCCTGATTTTGGTTGACTCCGATTGGATTCTTTCCCTGAAATGAGTTGACTCTGGTTGTTCATTTTTTGGATCCATTTTCCGTGGTTCATTTTGTACTGCGAAAACGTTTTAGGTAGCACCGAGCGTGCTTTCAGGGGCGTTTTGTTCCGCGAAAACGTTTTAATCTGTACCAAATGTGTTTGCCGAGGCGTTTTGTTCTACGAAAACGTTTTAGATGGTACGAAAAATAGTTTTGCGAGAAAATGGTGGGGAATTCAACCCCTTATAAAGATTTCTTCACCCGAGATGTCCCCTTTTGCCGAAGATTTTGTTATAACCGATATATATATATTTGCAGTCTTAAACAACAATACCGGGAAATATGTGTACAAATGCAACAATGCTTGTGTGAGTTGCATCTTTATATGGATGGATGAGGGGGAGAGTGTGGATTGGTTATAATGAAAAGGATTGCTTGCCAAGGAATCCTCAAACAAATATTCTTTAATGCGAAAATTTACATTGGCGGCGATGGCCGTCATTTTTGCTGTCAATCTGGCTGCCCAGAACAAGTGTACAGTCAGCGGATATATCCGGGATGCAGCTACGGGGGAGACGCTCATCGGAGCGGGAGTGATGGTGATGATTACTGATGCTGCGTCGGGGACGAAAGCTTCCGCGGCGACACCCGGGGCGAATGCTATAGGGGCAATGTCCGCTGCAAGTGCTTCAGGTACGAAGTCTGAGGAAAAAGCCTCAGCGGCGACACCCGGGGCAAATGCCTCAGCGGAGTCAACTGCCAAGCCATCGAGGGCAAACTCCAGAATCATTGGCGCAGTCACCAACGAATTCGGATACTATACGATCACTATTCCGTGCGGAAACATTGACCTGACTTACTCGTACGTCGGATGCGCGGATGTGAAACAAAGCATTGACCTGCAGCGTGATACTGTCATAAACATTTCATTGGTACAGACGGCTTCACTGAAAGCCTCGACTATTGTGGCACGAAAGGACGCCGGCATACAGTCCACCTATATGGGCGCATTGGAAATCCCGCAGGAAATGATCAGGAACATGCCGGTGGTGCTGGGCGAACCTGATGTCATCAAGACCATTCAGCTGATGCCTGGCGTGCAGAGCGGCATGGAAGGATTTTCCGGAATCTATGTGCGGGGCGGTGGCGCGGACGAGAACCTTATGATGCTCGACGGAACACCGCTTTACAATGTCAGCCATCTGCTCGGCCTGCTGTCGGTCTTCACGCCTGAAGCGGTCAAGAAAGTCACATTCTACAAAGGCTCCTTCCCGGCTAGATATGGCGGCAGAGTATCCAGTATAGTCGACGTCAGGACCAATGACGGCAATGCCAAGGGATTCCACGGCTCGGTATCAGCAGGACTCCTTTCGGAAAAACTCCACTTCGAAGGCCCTATAGCCGGCGAAAACACCACCTGGTCCTTCAGCGCGCGCGGGATGCACACCTTCCTGTTCGACAGGCTGATAAAGGCCTGCGGAAGCCCTGCCAATTACGCGTTTTATGATATCAATGCCAAGGTAACCCATCGTTTCAGCGACTCGGACAAGATCTTCGTGGGATTCTATACCGGACGCGATTACTTCAGATACTCCGATTCCGACAAATCCAGTTCGAGATATTATGGCCCTGACTATGAGCCATATACGAAGTACGAAGAGGAGAATACGAAAATGAACCTCAAATGGGGCAACACATTGGCATCGGTAAGGTGGAACCATGTCTTCAGCAGCAAGCTGTTTGCAAATACCTCGGTTTCGTGGAATACATATAAGATGAACATGGTCACCAATACCAGGGAACTACTGAAATCGGAAACGGAGAACTACGACAAGCAGTACAGGTATTCCTATACGTCAGGCATCCGTGACCTGGGCGCGAGAATTGACTTCGATTATATTCCGGCGCCTTCGCACCTGATAAAATTCGGCGGCGAATTCGTGAATCACCTTTACCGCCCGGAAGTGGAACGCTCCCGCAGTCTCAACAACCTTGACGGCAAGGAAGAAAAAAGCGACAAGGTGAACGACGCCAGCCCGAACCTTTATGGCAATGAACTGTCGGCCTACATTGAAGATGACATGACCTTCGGGGAGCATTTCTCATTCAATCCGGGATTGCACCTGAGCCTGTTCCTGGTCAATGGCCGTACATATTTCTGTCCGGAACCACGTGCTGCGGTCAAGGTTTCATTCGGAAAGGGCTGGGCTGTCAAGACGGCTTATTCCAAGATGTCGCAATACGTGCATCAGCTCACATCGGGCAACCTCAGCCTTCCTACTGACCTCTGGGTGCCTATTACCAAGAACATCAGGCCGGTGACATCGGACATCGTCTCGCTCGGCACATATTACAGCGGCCTGAAAGGATGGGAATTCTCGGTGGAGGGCTACTGGAAGCAGATGAACAATGTCCTTGAGTATAAAGACGGCAAGATGTCATTCTCCTCGGCTGCCGACTGGGAAGAGAACGTGGAGATGGGTCAGGGACGGTCGTATGGCGTGGAACTCTATGTCCAGAAGACACTCGGCCGCACCACCGGAACCGTATCATATACATTGTCCAAGACCGACCGCATCTTCCGCGACGGCACCATCAACAATGGAAAACGCTTCCCGTTCGTTTATGACCGCAGGCACAACTTCTGCGTAAGCCTGAACCAGAAACTCGGTAAAAGAGTGGACCTGAGCGCAATATGGACCATTGCCTCCGGAAACTGGATGACAGTCTCCACCAGATCTACTCTCACACTTTCGCCGGACGGAAAGGGAATGTCGATGGTGGACTATATTTCCAGCAGGAACAATTACAGGCTTCCGCCGTCCCACAGGCTCGATTTCAGCGTCAATATCCACAAGAAGAAACGTCATGGCGAGCGTATCTGGAACTTCGGAATGTACAATGCCTATGGCGCCAAAAATCCTAACTGGGTGACTTTGGACAGCAGGGAAGTGAAGAACCCGGACACCGGGAAAACCACGTATACCCCGGCATTGAGCAAGAAGACCTTCCTCTTGTTCCTTCCTTCTTTCAGTTACACCTTCAAGTTCTAGAAATCATGAAAAAGTCAATATTGATAATGATTGCGGCAATGATGTCGGCCGCATGTGAGGAATACATTGACCTGCGCCGGGAAGGCCCGGAGAAGATGCTCGTGGTGAACGGCAATCTGGTGGCGGGCGATACGCTGCATACGGTTTTCCTTACCTGGGGCATGTATGACGCTGTGAAACCCGTCGAATCGGCGCATCTTGAATGCTACGTGAACGGCAAACTGGTGGCGTCTACGGACAAGGTGACCGAGCCGGAGCGGTTCTCGTACAATGCCAATGCCATCCGGTTCAAGGCTCCGTTCAATGCCGGTGACGAGGTCAGGATCAAGGTCGATGCCGGCGATGCCCATGCCGAGGCGGTCGCTGTCGCTCCCAATGCTCCTGTTGTCAATGCCGTGGACACGGCTTCATTCATGGCGAAGAACAAAGGAGGCGAACTGACAGGATTCTATATGACCAAGGTCCATCTGCAGGACGTTGCCGGAGAAAGGAATTTCTACCGTATGGTAATGTCTTATGAATCAGAGTACAGGGCTTCAGAAGTGCCGTCCGGCAGTCCATATAAGGAAGGCCAGTTCTTGTGCAGCAGATACAGGGACATCATGTTCGACAACAAGTATGAGAGCCTGCTGTACAGGAATCTGAAAATAGGTATGGAAGACAATTCCAGTGATGCGGATAATTATTATGCCAATAAATATAACTTGTTTACGGACAATACTTTCGCTGACAAGGAATATACATTGAAACTGGCTGTGGAAAAGACGCTCCTGCATAATTATTATCCGAATTCATGGTCGCGTGATGAATATGTGCCGGCCGAGTACGGGAAAATTTGTTTCCGTGTATTGTCAATGTCCCGAAGCACCTATACTTACATGAACGACTACGCATTCGACAATTCGGAGCAAGGTTCCTGGAACTTCATTAATGGAATTCCTTATCCGAGCAATGTCAGCGGCGGTACCGGCATGGTTTCGATTATGACTCCGTCGGATTTCTGTATTGATCTTAAAAAGAGATAACAACAATGACCAAGATAAATTTTGCGCTTGCATTGGCATTGACCTTTATGGCCGCGGTAGCGTGCGACAAGAATAAGGTTGTATATGATATGACGGATGCGGCGCGTGCCGCGATGGACAGGCTTGTCGGTGAGTATGAACTCGTCGGCGCGGAATGGGACGGGGCACCGGTGGACCTGAATGGCGACGGCGTGGCTTCTGCTTCGATTTTTGATGAATTGAAAGAGGTGCCGGACCTGACAGATGAAATCGGTATAGAGATAGATATGACGGCGCCGTATCGGACTTCCGTGAGAATCAGCCTGCTGATAGAAGAAATCTACCTGAACACTTCAATCGCATTTTGGAACAAGAGTATTTTTACGCCGAAATTCTCCGTGGACTCGTCCGGGAATTATGACCTGGGCATAGATCCGTATTATGGAAAAGAATCCGATGACAGTCGCTGCCAAGGTTATTTCTATAAGATGAATGTCAGGCTGGAAGGTGATGATATCCTGTATCTTTCGGGTTATACGGTGTTGCGTGACGACCGCTCCGGACAGCCTGTGAACGGAACGCTTGTTTACAAGTTCAAATGTGTTAACGGAAAAGGAAAAATGAAATAAAATCTTAACAATTTAATTTTTGCGGAATAAATAATTATGTCTAACTTGCGCGCCCTTTTGATAAAAGGGTTGATATAATAGATATAAAAACCAATATAGTAGTAAGTTAGATGAATACGAAGCTTTACGAAGCACCGCTTATGGAGCTCTTGTCTGTCGAGGTTACCTCTTCTTTCGCGACCTCTGAGTCTGTTTCCACCCCTAAAGGGCTTGATAAACTTGAATCCGTAGAAACGAATTGGGATTAAAATTCACGGATTATGAGAAAACTTTATTTTGCCGGATGTGTTTTCGCGGCTGTTGCCTGCTTGGGTGGTTGCACCAAAACGAACGATATTGAACCGGTGTCAAAGGGCGTTGACTTTTTTGCGCACGTCGACAATGTAGACACCAAAACCTCTATTGATGGTCTGAAAGTATTGTGGGCAAAGAAAGACTCGATAGCTATCCAGGTTACTAAAAGCCATCTTGACAATGCTTCCAGCCCTAGAGCATACGCGACTACTCTTGGAATATACAAATTGGCCGATGATGCTGCCGGTACGAGTGTCGGAAGATTTACATATAGTAGTGGTGGTGAGCAGATTAAAGGAGATGAAGAATTCTTCGCATTCTATCCTGCTTCGTTTTGCACAGCCAATAAGAACAATGGCTATTTCTATGTGGATTTCCCGATGACGCAGTATTACGAAGACAACATCGGCGATAAACTGCCGCTTCCGATGTATGGCATAGGAAGTAAGAGAAATGTCGATTTCAATTATGCTGGTGCAGTGCTCAAACTCCGTGTTTGGTCAAAAGAGAAAACCTCCATACATTCTTGTGTAATAAGTGCCGACAATTTGTCCAAGCGCGCTTTTACGTTTGTCAAGGATGGAAAATGGCACCAGAAACTTTGGAATGCGTACAGCGTGAACAATCTCAATATGAATATGCGTAAGCCTTTGGAAATCAGTAATATTGAGAGTGATCCTACCGTGATTACCATGGTCATTCCGCTTGCAGACACAACTACACTTACGAATCTTAAATTTTCCATCAATTGCGAAAAAGGCGGCTCGGAATTGACGAAGAAAAGCGGCCTGAGAGTGAAACCTGGAACTGTCGTGACATTTCCTGTGAAGGAACTGACAATAGATCCGGACAGGATGTTTGTGGATGGTCTTGAGGGTGAGATTGATACAGAATGGGTCAAGACGGCAAAAGATTCGGTCAAAGTTACTATGGTTTCAGCATCCAAACTTCATGAAGATGTCTTCCGTGACATTATGAAAGCGACACGTAGTCTTGAAAACAAGATTGTCTTGGATTTGAGCGGGGCTAATGCTGAAAAAAGCATATTGCAAGGCTTGACTGATAATAAGTATGTCGGTTTCTGCGGAGGAAGCAACCGCGACAAAGGCATCAAAAACATCAGCAAATTCTATCTGCCGGAAGGCATTGCCACGATCTTGAACAGGGCATTCTCATATAGCGACTATACTGAAATCGTGCTGCCGTCGACATTGACCAAAATTTCCGGAAGCCCTTCAAATGGCTGTGATTCACTGGTTTGGAAAGTCGCTGAAGGAAACAAATCATTCAAGGCCGATGAAGAAGGAGCGCTGTACGATTTTGGCATGACGACATTGATGGTGCTTAACGGCGGAAGCGGCGACAGCTACACTGTGAAGGATGGTACGACCACGATAAGAGAGTGGGCATTGTACGAGAACTCTATAATTAAGACATTGACCATTCCCGCAAGCGTGACGAAACTTTCTGCGGACTGCATTTCAGGCACGCCGAATCTCACAACGATAATTTGCTTGGGCAAAGAGCCGGCAGAATTCAAGCCGAACACCGGAAAGAATAAGGTAGGTCCTTCAGATAAAACCAAAATCCTCTATGTCCCAAAGGGTTGCGTTGAAATCTACAAGAAGCAGTGGGCGGCTCTCCTGGCTGAAGGAAACTGGGAAGTCAAAGATTTGCAGAACTAACTTCTCCTGAATCGCTTGAAGCCGGAGAATAAACGCTGCGGCAGCTCCATTGCGAAGACGATTCCGAGAACGATGGCGATGGCTGCCTTAAGGGCATTGAAACCGGTCGTGGAGGAGAGGCTGAACTGGCTTGACACCATGTAATAGGTGAACCAGAAGACGCCGGCTCCGGGCACGAGCGGGAAGATGCCGCAAAGCAGGAATACCGTGCTCGGACACCTGTCCAGGACTGCTGCGATTCGTGAGAAAATGCAGATCAGGGCGGTGGCAAGTATGATGGCGGCAAATGTGGATGCCAGGTCTGCGCGTACCATTATGAGGAATGCCGCCCAGCCGAGCGCGCCGATGAGACCGGCTGCCGTGTATTGTTTCCTCGGGGCGCCGAACAGAATCGCGAACGCGAAAGTACCGATGAACGCCGCCAGCGTCTGCCAGCCGAGACCCGCCGTCTCAGGATTGACGGTCATGCCGCCGAGGTCAATGATGCCGCCGGCAATCCAGCCGTCAAGCATGAATGCAATACTGACGCCTATGGCAATGCAGAAGAAACCCAGCATCGCGTCGGTGAGCCTGGTCAGACCTGCGATATAGTCGGAATTCATGAGGTCGCGGACGCCGTTGACAAACGGAACTCCGGGAATCAGTGGCATGATCGCGCCGATGATGATGTTGCTGAGGCTGTCGCCGAAGCCGATACGGTAAAATGCGATACATAACAATGTGGCCAGCAATGCGTTGCAGATGCCGCCGACAATCTTGGACATATATCGTTCGCTGAAGAACAGGCAGAATACATAAAGCATCGCACCGATTGCGAAATCTGCCAGGCAGTCCATGAATCCGCCGCCGAACACGGCACAGAATCCCGCAGCGCCGAACGCCGCACCTGCAATCTGCTCCCAAGCGGGCTTGGATTCCGCATCCCGTATCTCCTCCAGCTTTTTCCGGGCCTGTTCCAATGTGTATCTGCCAGCTGCTATGTCGAAACTCAACCGGTTGATGGCCACTACCTTGGAAAGCTGTATGGCACGGATTGGAATGAACTCCACCTTGGCATACCGACCTTGAGTGCTGGTGGTGAAAATACCGTTGCTGAGCACGAAGAAATTACCGGACTCCACGCCGAAATGCGATGCTATCCTCGCCATAGTGTCTTCAACTCTGGAAATCTCCGCGCCGTTCTGCAGCAGAACATGACCGGCCTCAGAGGCCAGCTCCAGCACTTCGTCCGTGTTGTCAATTATCTCCATGCCTTTCTGTTTTTGTGGCAAATATAAGGATTCTTTACTAAAAATAGTATCTTTGTAAGAACCTGAACGTCGGCCTCACTTGGAGGATGAATCTTTTCGGTAAACGCTAATACTTTATTGACATGGTAAAGAAACTGATGACTGTTCTTTTGCTGACGACAGCATTGACCTTGAATTTGTCTGCGGAGCCTTTTGCGGAAGGACGTTTGACGGATGCGACATTGCGTCTGGATTATATCTTTTCGGGTGCGTATCACGACTGCGACATTGCGGTAGCCGGTATTCATAAAATGGACGGATGGGCCGGCAGGCGCTTGAATATGAAGGAGTTGGCGGTTCAGGGAGACGGGCAGTTGACCATGACCGACGCGGCGACCGGGGATACATTGTACCGGATGTCGTTCTGCACGCTGTTCCAGGAGTGGCTCGGAACGGAGGAGGCGCACCGCACCAGAAAGTCGTTCGAAAATGTGTTTTTGGTCCCTATGCCTGCGGCTCCGGTCAATGTCAATGTCAGACTGCTGGACAGCCGTAACCGGGTCAGCGCGGAGTTTTCCCATCCTGTGGATCCCGCTGATATACTGATAGATCCGGTGGATGTGTCCGGGAAGCCGGAGTGCCGCTTGCTGCATGGTGACGGAAATTCGCGTGACCGTATAGATGTCGTGATAATGGCTGAAGGCTATGACCGCAATGATACCGGAAAGTTCTACAGCGATGCGGAAACGGCAGTCCGGAATCTGATGTCGCATGAACCTTTCAAGTCGATGCAGGACAGGTTCAACATCATTGCGGCAGCTACCATTTCGGAGGACAGCGGCGTGAGCGTCCCGCGCGCGGGAATCTGGCGCAATACTGCATTGTCGTCGCACTTCGATACCTTTTATTCCGACCGGTATCTGACGACCGGAAAGCAGTTCCGCATGCACGACCTTTTGGCCGGAATCCCGTATGAATCAATCATTATCCTCGCCAATGCCGATACTTATGGCGGGGGAGGAATCTATAATCTGTATACATTGGCATCTACCGGGCATCCTTCGTTCGGGCCAGTGGTAGTCCATGAATTCGGTCACAGCTTTGCCGGTCTGGCGGATGAATATGCCTACGACGGTACGGCGCCTGCTGACCAGACCACCGATGTGGAGCCTTGGCAGCAGAACATTACGACCAAGGTGGATTTCGCGTCCAAATGGCAGGATTTATATGAGCAGGGAACTGCCGGACTCGTGGAAGGTGCTGCCTATCAGCCGAAAGGCTATTGGCGCGCATGCGAGGATTGCAGGATGAGGACCAATGCAGCACCGGAGTTTTGCCCTGTCTGCCGCCGTGCCCTGGAGAATATAATCAGATATTTGACGGAGGCTTTATAAATCCGTCTTTTCTGGCTACCTTTACGGAACAAAACTAAAAATTATGAAAAATTTCACTAAATCTATCCTGCTGGCACTTTGTCTGCCGGCAATGCTCGTTTCGTGCGGAAACGGCGGCAATGCTCCTAAGAATCCGGGAGAAAAGGCTGACACCCTGAGACTTATGACTTACAATGTCGGCGTGTTCGGAAAGTATGTCGAGGACAGCGCACCAATGATCGCGTCAATGATCAAGGAAATGGGTGCCAACACATGCGCGCTAAATGAATTGGACAGCTGCAACACCCGTCACGATGTCTATCAGGCCAAGTACCTGGCAGAGTGTCTTGGAGAAGGCTGGGATTATGCATTCGGCAAGGCTATTTCTTACAGAGGCGGAAGCTACGGCGAAGGTCTCGTGACCAGGGACACCGTAATCAACCGCTACAATATCACGCTTCCGCAGGGAGAAGGTGCCGAGCAGCGTGTGTGCGCGGTCATTGAAACACCTAAGTACGTATTCGCATCGGTTCATCTGGACCATGTGTCGTCGGCAGCGGCACTTGAACAGGCCCGCATCGTGACCACCACATTGCAGAAAGCTTATTACAAGAGCCACAAGCACGTGTTCCTTTGCGGAGACATGAACGTGACCCCGGAATCCGAGGTTATGAAATATTATTTCAAACATTGGACAAACCTCTCAGGAACAGGCGTTTCCTTCCCGTCACGCGACTCCAAGATCTGCATCGACTACATCCTCCTCATGAAGAACAAGGCCAAGGTCAATGTCCTCGATGCCAAGGTCTGCCGCAAATTCGAGACCGGCGATCCGCAGATGGCATCCGACCATTTGCCAGTCTACGTGGAACTGGAACTGCTGTAATGCCACCTTGTAAAACATCTTTACAGGATTGTAAAGTTTTTTTACGTTGATGAAATAGAATTCATTGTCGCAATCATTGATTCACAGGCGTTTACGCTGATTGGCACATCTCGTGCATCACTTCGGCATAAACGAGGAATTATGAAATCAATGATTGCGATATTATTATTGTCGGCTGTACAGCTGAATGCCGGAGCGCAAGTGATGACATTGCGCGACTGCATGGAGTACGCTGTGTCGAATTCCACGCAGGTGAGGATTCAGCAGTCGAAAAACGATGATGCACGGCTGGACAGGCGCGATGCCATATTGGCTGCGTTCACGCCTTCCGCCGACGGCAATTCCTACGGCTACTACAGGTGGGGACGTTCCATCGACCCGGAGACCAATACCTATGTCACGACCACGTCGCTGAACCAAGGTTTCTCCGTCTCCGCCGGCATCACGCTGTTCAACGGCTTCTCGGCCATCAACAACCTGAAAATCGCGCGCACATCCATGTCAATGGGCCTTTCCCAGGAGCGGCAGGAGCGCGACAAAGTCTGCCTCGCCACGATGGAGGCTTATTTCAATGTCATTTATTATACGAAGCTGACCGAGATTCTGGAGGACAAGGTGAACAATGCCAAGTCGGCGGTTCAATTGGCAGAACGTCAGGAACAGCTCGGTTCCAAAGGCTATGCGGACGTGGTCCAGATGAAGGCAGACCTTGCCGACCGCGAATATGAACTGATGACTGCGAAAAACAGCAGGGACAATGCACGGATAACCCTCGAAGATATCATGTATTGGCCTGTGGATGAGGAACTTGTAATAGATACGGATTTGACGGCGTTACAGCCTGCAAGCAAGCAGGACATTGCTGCGGAAGACATCGTCAACACGGCCGCGAAGTCAATGCCGTCTGTCCTTATAGCCCGCAACCAGCGAGACAATGCCTTTTACAGCTTGAGGACAGCCAAGTGGCAATTCCTGCCTACGCTCGGACTCTATGGCGGCTGGTCCACAAGCTATTACACATATCCGGGTCAATCCGGCTATACTCCGGTACCTTATGGCCGGCAGTTCAGGAATAACGGTGGAGAATATCTGCAGCTGTCATTGACCATTCCTATATATGACCGCCTTTCCAAGCATACCGCATTGGCGAAAAAGCGCAATGCCTATCAGCGGGCGAGTCTCGAATATGACAAATCATTGCGCGACGTGGAATCGGAAGTCCGCCGTGCGGTGCAGGACAGGGATGGAGCAGAAGCGGCATTGCTGCAGGCGGAAAGGCGCGCGGAAGTGTATGACGAGGCGTTCAGGCTGAATGCGCGCAAGTTCGAACAAGGATTGATTTCTTCGATTGAATACAATACGGCTTCGTCCAACTATCTGAAAGCGCAGGCTGAAAAGCTCAATGCGGAGCTTCAATACCAGCTGAAAAGACGTGTAGTCGATTATTATAATGGTGTACCATATCTGGAGCAGTAAAAAATTAGCATTATGGATAAGATCATTGAAAAGAAAAAGGGAATTGCGGCAGCGTTCACTAAAAAAGCATTGAAATATTGGGCTGCGGCAGCATTGGCAATATTGCTTGTTGTCCTGATTTTCACGGGGAAGGGTTCGGCATTGAGAGTCGACGGCAGCGCGCTCATCACGGGCGAGGCGCGTCGGGGCGAGTTCAATGACTATATTCGCGTGAGCGGTCAGGTGCAGCCGATGACGACCGTGCAGATAAGCCCGACCGAAGGCGGCAATGTCCAGCGCATCGTCGCCGAGGAGGGGAGTAAGGTCAATGCCGGTGACGTCATTGTCGAACTTTCGAATGAAAACCTTGACATGCAGATACTTAACTCTGAGGCTGAACTCGCCGAGAAGGAAAATATCCTGAGAAACACATTGATTTCCATGGAGCAGCAGAAACTTTCCGTAAGGCAGGACAAGCTTACGCTACAGATAGAAGTGCGCAGGGCCAAGAGGGCGTATGAGCAGAACAAGGCGCTGTACGAGGAGAAACTCATTGCAAAGGAAGAATATCTGAAAGCGGCTGAGGATTACGAACTTGCGAAGGACAAGCTGGACCTGGTCATCAATAGGGAACGTCAGGACAGCCTTTATAGAAGCACGCAGATTTCGCAGATGCACGAGAGCCTGGAGAATATGCGTGTGAACATGTCCATGATTCGCCGCCGTAAGGAGAATCTTTCCGTGAAGGCGCCGATCAGCGGTGAACTCGGTCTGCTGGATGTGGAACTCGGTCAGTCAGTAGCGGCAGGATCGAAAATCGGCCAGATTAATAATCTGGATTCGTATAAAATTGAAGCTCAGATAGATGAGCATTACATTGATAGAATTGTGCCTGGTCTCGAGGCGACTTTCGAGCGTCAGAATGAGAAATATTCGGCGTCCATCCGCAAGGTTTATCCGGAGGTCCGTGACGGTAAATTCAAGGCGGATTTCCGCTTCGAAGGTCAGCAGCCGGAGAATATCCGTGCCGGCCAGACATATTATATGAACGTCCAGCTCGGCCAGCCTGCCGAGGCGATCATAATACCACGCGGTTCATTCTATCAGGCAACCGGCGGCAAGTGGGTGTATGTGGTCAATGCAGAGGGGACGAAAGCTGTGAAACGCAGTGTCCGCATCGGCCGACAGAACCCTCAGTATTACGAAGTTATAGAAGGTCTGGAGCCTGGCGAGAGGATTATCATATCCTCTTACGACAGCTTCGGCGACAAAGATGAACTGATTATCAAATAGCTATGAACACATATCTGAAATTCCTCTCGAAAAATAAACTCTATGCAGTAATCGAGGCATTGGGCCTGTCAGTAGCATTGGGTTTCGTCATATTGCTGGCCTCTTATGCCAGGACAGAATTCAGCGTAGGCGCAAGGCAGCCGCTTTCCAAGCAGCTGTATGCTATCGGCATGGGGGAGTTCGTCGGAATGACGTACGGGACTGCAGAGGAGTTCTTTCCGTCAGTGCCCGAGATAACATCCTGGACCAGAGTCGGGGCGTATGGCGATGCCGATGTCATTGTCAATGACGACTATTATGCCGCCGAGGCGGTCTGTGTTGATACGAATTTCCTGCAGCTTTTTGACTACACGATCTCGGGCTGTGACAGGAACTGCATACTTGCGGGACTGAATGATGTAATCCTTTCCGAAAAGTTCGCACATAAGGCATTCGGCAACTCTGACCCTGTGGGGCGCACCATTGAAGTAGGAAAAAACAGGTTCACGGTAACCGGCGTGATTCAGGATTTCGGGCCTTATGATGAACTGCAGTATTATGACATCTTCCTGAGCATCAGGCAGCTGGATGGCATGGTCCAGAGAATGGACAATTTCGGTATGGTCAATACTTTCGTGACGCTGCAGGATGGTGCCTCGCCTGACGCTGTGGCTGAAAAGCTGCTGGACAAGTATGTGGATTATTGGAAGGATTTCTACACACGCGACGGTTCTGGCGGGAATTTCCTGTGGGGCTCCACGTTGACAAGGCTTGACCGGCTCTATTTCAGCAAGATAGACGTATACAACCCGTTGCGTCATGGGGACAGGAAGATCGTTGAGGTGCTTCTGGCGGTAGCATTGATACTGCTGATATCAGCCATCTTCAACTACATAAACCTTACTGTGGCGCAGACGGGAAAACGGGCAAAGGAGATGGCGACGAGACGTCTTCTCGGCGAGTCTTCAGGCAGCATTGTCCGCAGATACCTTATGGAATCGTTCTTGTTCACATTTGTTTGCATGCTGTTCGGCGTGCTGGTCGCCCTGCTGTTCAAGGGCTGGATAGAGAATCTTCTCAATACCGCTATAGTTCTTGTTCCGGATGCGGCTACCATTGCGGCCGGCGTCATTGTGCTCGTGCTGGTTTCGGTTCTCTCCGGGCTTCTTCCTGCATTTATGGTGTCGAGATTCAAGCCTATAGCTGTCGTGAAGGGCGATTTCAGGTTCCGCAGCAAGATGGTGTTCAGCAAGGTCTTTATCGTCTGCCAGAACATCATAAGCATGGTTCTTGTCGCGGTTGCATTGACAATGACTCTCCAGATGCGCCATCTGGTATCTTTGCCGGTAGGGTACAATACAGATTTGCTGTCGGTTTCCTCATGGGCGCTCGGCTATAACAATATGGCTGCCCAGGAGGCTCTGCATCAGAGACTTCAGGCTCTTCCGCAGGTGGAGACGGCGGTTATGGCGGTGCAGCTTCCGTTATCATGTGGAAGCAATGGCGTACATATCGAGGGTGAGGAAATGTCGTGGCTTCAGCTGCCTGCTGTTGACAGTGCGGCATTCAGGCTGCTTGGGTTCAATGTGATAGAACAGTATTCCGATCCTATTGAAGGGACATGCTGGTTTACGGAGGAGGCGCAGCGGCGTTATGGGATTACTGCCGGGAACAGGACTGTCGGGACCAATAAAGACGGCGAGCCGCAGTTTGAGTGCTGCGGTATAATAGCGGATTTCCGCGCGCGTGATCCTCTTTATAAACCAATGCCTGACAGTCATCGGGCTGTGCAGAACCGTTCCGATGTGTGCATGAATCATCTGCTGAAGGTGCGTGGCGACAGGGCCGAGGCGTTGAATGCTGTCCGCGAGGCATGGCGTGATGTGGCGAAGGAGTATATCGGTGTGCCGCGCGAAACGGACATCTATTATATAGATGACTTCCTGGTGGATTCATTGACAGGGACGCGGAACACTATGAAGCTGGTGATGACGTTCATGGTGCTTGCCATATTGATTTCTGCGCTCGGCCTGTTCGCGATGTCCGTCTACTACACTGAGCAGCAGGCGCGTCAGATCGCCCTCCGGAAGATTTTCGGCTCCGGTGTCAAGTCTGCGGCCTGGAAGCTCTCGAAGTCGTTCATGCTGATGACAGCCGTCGCCGTCGTGATTGCGGTTCCGGTATGTATCTGGTCAATGTGTTACTACCTGGCAGATTTTTACAATGCCATAGCCTTCCCGTGGTGGATAATCCTCGTCGCGGCAGCATTGACCTTCCTCATCTCCTTCGTTTCGATAATTTCCCGGACCTGGAGTTCCGCCGCGGAAAACCCGGTCGAAGTCCTGAAACAGGATAATTGATGGTACGCCGTTGCCGGATAATGATTATATTTGCATTCACGAAAACAATATTGAATTTTATGAAACAGATATCTACATCCAATGCGCCGGCGGCTATCGGGCCATACAGCCAGGCGATCGAAGTCAACGGATTCGTTTACACGTCGGGACAGCTTCCGATTGATCCTGCTACGGGAGCATTTCCGGAGGGGGGAGTGCAGGAGCAGACCAGACAGTCTCTTCTCAATGTGCAGGCGATTCTCGCAGAGGCGGGGCTGACTCTTGCCAATGTCGTGAAAACCACCGTGTTCCTCGCGGATATGGGAGATTTCGCTGCAATGAACGAGATTTATTCTCAATTCTTCACCGAGCCGTTCCCTGCCAGATCAGCAATCGCTGTAAAAGCTCTGCCTAAGGGCGCCCTCGTGGAAATCGAGGTGGTCGCTGCAAGATAATCAGGTAACAAATAAAAAACGAGACGCATGCTTGAATTCGGCATGCGTCTCGTTTTTATTCGTCGGTATACCCGCGCGGGATTACACGTTAGTCGTGAAGGCCCTTTTTGCGCAGATAGTTAAGCAACTGTTCAGGACGGTCGGTCTGGATCATTGATGCGCCTAAAGCGATGACCTGGTCGTAGACCTCGGCAGGATCTCCGCAATCAAGAGCCTTGTCATCATCTAGATAGCCGCAGAGGCTGCCCCAGATAGTATTGACCCAGAGCTTGGAACCGCTCTCGACGACTTTCTTGAAGCAGTCGGAAACCTCAGGAGTGAGTTTCTTCCAGCAAACCTCGTATGCCAGAGGAACGGTCTTGGTGTCCATGTATTCCTGGAAAAGCTTCTGGCCCTGCTCTTTCTGGATGTCAATGATAGGCATGTACATCATGTTGTGCTCGTGAGCAGCCATCTTCTCGGCAACAGTCGCTACTGAATGTTTGCCTTTGATGAGAATCTGGTCGGTAACGCCAAGCTCCTCAGTGATGGCGAGAACCATATCATAATACTCATATCCCTGGTCCACGTTTACGCAGATGCGGTCCTTGCAGCATTCGAGAGCTTCACGAAGAGTGCAGATGTGGAGAGAATCCGTCGCTACGCCGTGTGCGCGTCTGAGTCTGAACTGCTTGAGTTCATCGAGAGTGTAGTCGCTTACGCGGCCTTTGCCAGTGGTGCAGCGGTCGATGGTCCAGTCATGTGAAAGTACGAGAACGCTGTCCTTGGTGAGCTTGAGGTCGAGTTCCATGATGTCGGCGCCCATCCTGATGATGGATTCGATGGCAGGGATGGAGTTTTCCGGATAGTTTCTCCAGTCACCTCTGTGGCATGCTACGACTACATACTTGGAATTCGGGTTGTGGATTTGTGCCGCAATCATTTCAGCGCGATTCGCATACTGTGGAGCGGCTTCCTTACAAGATGCCATGCAGCAGATTGCTGCAATGAAAATCATCAGTCTTGTTTTCATATAAATTTAGTGTTAAAGTTTTCATGTCCGTGAACAAGAGCGGTTTTCGCGCGTCGGTCACATCAGACAAAGTTACGAAAATATTACAAAAAACAACGGAATCTCCCGGCTTTCTTTGCCCGTGTGGATTATTTTTGATAACTTGCGGCGCTTTTTTAGGCAGTCACTTGCCGAGAAAAACTAAACATAAACAGAAAAACTAAATTGCTAAAACATTAACATGGGTATTATCGATTACTTCAAGATTAGCGGGCCGTCAGAGAAAAAGGTGCCTGCTGCCGCTGTCCAGAAAACTTACAAGAAATTCGCTATGCAGTCGTTCCTTGCCGGAACACTCGGCTATAGCTTGTATTATGTCTGCAGAACGACTCTCAATGTGGTAAAACAGCCAATCATGGATAGCGGACTCATGGATGCGACACAGATCGGTGTCGTCAGTTCATGTCTTCTGTTCGCTTACGCGGCAGGCAAGTTCGTAAACGGATTCCTTACAGACTACAGCAACATCAAGCGTTTCATGGCTGTCGGCCTTTTCTCATCTGCCCTGATGAACCTTATCATGGGTTTCCTCGGAGCATCCGAAGCCATCGGCGCTACATCCAATATCCTGTTTTTCATCTGCTTCTGCATAATGTGGGCAGTAAGCGGCTGGTCACAGTCCATCGGCTCGCCTTGTGCAGTCGTGGCGCTGTCGCGGTGGTTCCCGCTGAAGACCAGAGGCACATTCTACGGATTCTTCAGCGCAAGCCATAATCTTGGCGAGTGGTTCTCATTCCTTTTCGTCGGTATCATCGTAAGGTCTTTCAGCTGGCAGTGGGGCTTCATCGGAGCAGCCATCGCCGGTTTCATCGGTGTGGCATTGATCATTTTCTGGATGCATGACACGCCTGAGGGATGCGGACTTCCTCCGATCGAGGAACTCACAGGCGAGAAGAAAGAAGAAAAGAAAGAAGAAACCAAGGATGTCAAGGCTATCCAGAAGCAAGTACTCAGAAATCCTGGCGTATGGATTCTCGCGCTTTCCAGCGCATTCATGTATATGAGCCGCTACGCCATCAACGGCTGGGGCGTGCTCTTCCTCCAGAAAGTCAAGGGCTTCGACCTCGGAGACGCAACCTTCATCATTTCCATCAATGCCATTCTCGGCGTCATCGGAACAATCTTCTCCGGATGGATTTCTGACGTGGCGTTCCGCGGTGACAGAAAATACCCTGCATTCGTGGCCGGCGTCCTGGAAACCATCGCATTGGCCCTCTTCCTCTTCGGCGGAAACAGCTGGACGCTCAATATCATTGCAATGATCCTGTTCGGTATCGCGATCGGCGTGCTGATTTGCTTCGTCGGCGGCCTGATGGCAGTGGACATCGTTCCTAGAGAGGCGACCGGTGCAGCGCTCGGCGTGGTCGGCATGGCAAGTTACCTGGCTGCCGGTGTTCAGGACATCATCAGCGGTATTCTCATTGACGGCAATGCAGTCGAGACCGTAGTGGACGGTGCCAAGGTCATGAGCTACGATTTCGGTCCTGTTTCATGGTTCTGGATTGCTGCAGCAGCGATTTCTTTCATCCTCCCTGTCTTCAACTGGAAGCGCAAAGTAAAAGAATAATCACTGTATGACATGTTGATTTTCAAGCGCAGGCCCGTCAGTCTGCGCTTTTTCGTATCCCCACCCCGAGGAAAACTAATTTTTATTTCATAAATTTGAAGGAAACAGTTTTTGACTCGTATTTCTCAAGGATTTAGGGTGAGGGTAACGTGATTGAATAATTTAGGAACTGGAACGGAATCTGATTCGGGAGAATAGGGTCGAAAGCGAAATACGCTTAATTCAATGAACACACACGTAGTCATCATGGCCGGAGGCATAGGCAGCCGACTCTGGCCCGTAAGTACCCCTTCCAAGCCGAAGCAATTCATAGATATGCTCGGGCTCGGAAAGACACTCATACAGCTCACGGCGGAGCGTTTCATGCCACTTTGCGGACCTTCCGGAATCTGGGTCGTCACCTCGGCCGGATATGTCTCCGATGTCCGCGCGCAGCTGCCATTTGTCCCTGAAGACCAGATACTTGCGGAACCGGTAGCGCGCAGCACAGCCCCGTGCATCGCCTACGCCTGCTGGAAGATCATGATGAAAGATCCCCAGGCCAATGTCGTAGTGACACCATCTGATGCCATTGTCCTGAAAACGGAAAAATTCAGGGACTGCATTCGTAAGGCATTGGAATTCACTGAGAAATCGGGCAGCATTGTCACTATCGGCATTCATCCTTCGAGGCCGGAGACAGGCTATGGCTATATCTGCTCTTCCGTACCGGAAACGGATGCGGTGGTCAAGGTGGACGCCTTCAAGGAAAAGCCGGATGCCGTTACCGCGCAGAAATACATTGACGCAGGTAATTATTTCTGGAATGCCGGAATTTTCGTGTGGACGGTTCAGACGATTGTGGAACAGTTGAGGAAGTTTGCGCCGCAGATTGCCGGCGTTATGGACAGGCTCGCACCGGCATTGTACACTCCTGAAGAGAAATATGTCCTGGCGAAGCTTTTCCCGACCTGCGAGAAAATTTCCATTGACTATGCCGTCATGGAAAAATCCGACTCCATTTATGTGATTGCGTCAGATCTGGAGTGGTCGGATTTGGGAAGCTGGAGCTCGATTGGAGAAAAAAGTGTCCATGATGAACATGGAAATACGGCAGTCGGGCCGGATGTCCGCCTGAACGGGTGCGAAAATTGCATAGTTCATGCTTCCGGGCCTGGAATGGTCGTCGTGAACGGATTGAAGGACTACATTGTCGCGGAAAGCGGTGGCAATATTCTTGTCTGTCCGATTTCGGATGACCAGCGGATCAAGGAATTCACAGAGCCTAAACGGGATTAAATTATTATTTATATGGCACTTGAACGTCCACATTACAAGACTGTCATCATTTCGGATGTGCATATTGGCGCACCTTTTTCCAAGGTGCGTGAAGTTACCGAGTTCCTCAGTTCTGTCAATTGCGACAGGTTGATTCTGAACGGAGATATCATTGACGGCTGGCAGCTGAAAAATTCCAGTGACAAATGGACTGTGGTGCATTCGGCGTTTTTCCATGTAATCATGAAGATGATGGAAAAACATGGCACTGAAGTGATTTATGTCACAGGTAACCATGATGATTTCCTGGACCCTCTGGTGCCGTCCAAAATGGCCAATATCAGTCTGGTACATGAATTCGTCATAAAGGAGGACAAGCATTCGTACGTGGTTATCCACGGCCATGCTTTCGACAGTATAACGGCACGTCTGAGGTTTCTTGCGAAACTTGGCGATGTCGCATATAATCTCCTGTTGAAATTCAACAATGTCTGGAACAAGGCCCGCATGAAACGCGGCAAGGAATACTACTCGCTCTCTGCCGTCCTGAAGCACAAGGTAAAGCAGGCTGTATCAGCGATTTCCGGATTTGAATCCGACCTCGCTTCATTTGCCAAGGCGAAAGGATGCGACGGCATTATCTGCGGCCATATCCATCATCCGGAAGACAAGATCCTGAAGGGCGGCATTCATTATCTGAATTGCGGCGATTGGGTGGAATCCTTGACCGCTCTTGTGGAAAATTACGACGGGGAATGGCGTATTGCGCGTTACGGCTCCGTTCAGCAATAGGTAAACCTCTAATACTGTTATAGATATGAAGTATTTGTTCATAATACAAGGCGAGGGGAGAGGGCATCTCACCCAGGCGATGACGATGGAAAAATTGCTTCATTCACGCGGACATGAAGTCGTGGAAATGCTAGTAGGCAAAAGTGAATCCCGTACCTTGCCGGCTTTTTTCACGGAAGGCGTCAATGCCCCTATAACTTATTTTGAGTCAGTGAATTTCGTGTCTGCGGCGCAGGACAAGCGGCCGGATGCGCTGAAAACTGTGCTCTTCAACCTGGCGATGTCACCGAAATTCATACCTTCAATATCATTGATCCGAAATCATATCAAGGACAGCGGCGCGGACGTGGTCGTGAATTTTTACGAGATTCTGGGAACTATCGCGCACGGCCTTACCGGAAGGAAAGTTCCGATGGTCTGCATCGGACACCAATTCCTTTTCCTGCACAAGGACATGCATATTCCTGAATTCGGCTACGAAGGTCACATCGCATTGAACCTGTTTTCGCGCGCGATAGCGACCGGCGCCGAGAAGGTTTTGGCGCTGTCTTTCAGGCAGATGCCGCATGACGGGAAGATCAGGGTGGTGCCGCCGTTGCTGCGTCCTGAGGTGCTCGCGTACCGGAACAGCCCCGATTTCAAGGACGGCGACTATATTCTCGGGTACATGCTCAATGCCGGTTTCGCGGAGGAGGTGAATTCATGGCATGAGGCCCACCCGTCCGTCCCGCTCCGCTTTTTCTGGGACAATGCTGCCGAGGCCCCGGTCAAGGTCGTGGATGACACGCTCAGCTTCTATTATCTGGATGACAAGGAGTTCCTGCGCCAGATGGCAGGTTGCCGTGCATACGCGTCTACCGCCGGTTTCGAGTCCATCTGCGAGGCAATGTATCTGGGCAAGCCGCTGATGATGGTGCCTTCGCATATCGAGCAGAAGTGCAATGCCTATGATGCCACACGTGAAAGTGCCGCGATAGAGTCTGACAAATTCGACCTTTCAGTGCTTCTGGATTTCGCGGAAAAAGGCCACTTCCACCGCGACGAGAAATTCCCTGATTGGGCTCTCTCCGCAGCGGAAGTGATTGTAAATGAGCTAGAGACTCTCGCTTAGGAATTTATTCAATGATGTGCAGCATCTGTCGTGCACCCCTTTTCTGAAACGGGATGTCATGTTTCTTCAGGCATTCCTTTGCCGGCAACCATTATGGTTGATGTCCTCAAGATTTCCAAACGAGTGAAGAAAAGAACTATCCTTTTTTTGCTGTTTCAGGAAGCACTACCACATCAAGTTGCTGGGTTCCTTCGTCATTGACATAAAGTATGGAAGGCTCAATGCTGAAGCTTTCGAATGATGGCGCATCTTTCTTGCAATTTGCCAAAAATTCAAAAACAATCCGAATTATCGAATATAATTAGCTATATTTACTCAATAAAACTGCATTTAATAATGAAACTGAATAGAATAAAGGATGTTTTAGCCGAAAAAGGCATCTCTTAGACATGGTTGGCTAAGCAACTTGATAAGAGTTTCAGTATGGTCAATGCTTATGCTTGCAATCGGATTCAGCCTAATCTGGAAACCTTGCAACAGATAGCTGAGATATTACAAGTCGATTTAAAAGATTTAATAACTGATAAAAAAGATCGGTTGCAATAGTGAGTTGCTTTAGATTCATTTAGAATCTATTGTTGATATGCTACTACACTTCCGATAATATACAATATCAAGAACATGACTCCTGAAGAAAAAGCGAGAATAAAAATTGATCAGTGGTTTGCTGATGCAGGTTGGGAAGTTATCAATAGGGATGAGTATGAACCGACTAGTACAGCTGTCGCTATAAGGGAAGGGCTACTAAAAGATAATCTCGAAGCAGATTATTTTCTTTTCATAAACGGAAAGGCTGTTGGTGTACTTGAAGCCAAGCGTGAAGAAACAGATGCTTTTTCTTCTATAGTATGCGAACAGGCAGCCTTATATGCTAAAAGCGTACCTAATATATATCAGACATATCAAAAGCCGCTGCCATTTATATTCACATCCAACGGAAATGAATTATACTATTGTGATTTCCGAGAACAAGACCATTATTTTAAACAAATAATGACTATCCCGACACCTCACGAATTAGTTAAAAAGTTAGGGATAAATGATTATTTTGCCGGACTTCCTACTTTGCGTAAGAAAGGCTTGCGTGATTGCCAATACGAAGCTATAACAGAGTTGGAAAAGAGTTTCCGTTCGGGACAAAAACGAGCATTGATGGTACTTGCCACCGGTGCAGGAAAAACATATACGGCTTGTCTCGCTGCTTACCGGATGCTTTCTTATACACCAATGCGCAGAGTATTGTTTCTCGTTGACAGAAACAATCTTGGCAAACAAGCAGAAGGAGAGTTTGGTACTTTCCGTTTGACTGAAAACGGAGAGGCTTTCAATACTATCTTTACGGTCAATCGTCTTCGGTCATCTTCTATTCCTTCTGATAGCAATGTGATTATCTCTACGATTCAACGACTGTTCTCATTCCTGAAAGGGGACGCAATTGAGGATAATGAAGATGATGACGAAAATGAACCTACAGAAGAAGTAGCGTTGCCGCCTAATCCAAATCTGCCACATGACTACTTTGATATGATTATCGTAGACGAATGCCATCGCTCTATTTATGGAAACTGGCGCAAGGTGCTGGAGTATTTCGATACGGCAAGATTGGTCGGTTTGACCGCGACACCAATTCCCGAAACAATGGCATTTTTCAATAACAATTGCATTGTCAACTATACATTGGAGAAGAGTATCGTTGACGGAGTAAATGTGGATTGTCGGGTGTATAGAATAAAAACACAGGTCACGGAAACAGGTGGTGCTATATTGGTGGGCGAGAAATTTAAAGAAGAAACAAGATATACGGGTGAGGTCAAGACTGTAAGCAGTAAGGAAACCAAAACTTATACAAATAAGGAACTTAATCGAAGTATCATCAATCCGGCACAGATAAAGTTGATTCTTTCGACTTATAGGGATGTGGTTTATACAGAACTCTTTAATGACCCACAGCGTGAGCCGAATATGGATTATCTTCCTAAAACCTTGATATTCGCTCTCAATGAAGCCCATGCCACAAATATCGTACAAATAGCTAAAGAAGTGTTTGGGCGGACTGATGACAGATTTGTTCAGAAAATTACTTATTCGGCAGGTGACAGCAACGAGTTGATACGCCAATTTCGCAATGACAAGGATTTCCGTATAGCCGTGACTTGCACACTGGTTGCTACAGGAACGGATGTAAAGCCGTTGGAAGTGGTAATGTTCATGCGTGATGTGGAATCATTGCCGTTGTATATTCAGATGAAGGGACGCGGAGTGCGTACAATAGGCGATGAGCAATTGCGCAATGTCACTCCGAATGCATTCAGTAAGGATTGTTTTTATTTGGTTGATGCGGTAGGCGTAACAGAACATGAAATGACAATTCCGACAGCGACCGATGAATCGACCACAAAAATTATCACTCTGAAAGAATTGTTAGAGCGTATCAGCCATGGCTATTTTCCTGATGAATATCTCAAACGACTTGCCGCTACGCTTGCCAGAATCTATAATAAAGCGGATGATTCGCAACGGAAAGAGTTTGCCCGTTTGTCTCATGATGATATGAAGGAACTTTCTGCCAGAATATACGATGCGCTTGAAAAAGGCACTCTGCCACCGTTTGTCAGCACAGAAAAGCCAAATTTAGAACGCAAAGGCTTAGTGTCTCCCCTTGCCAATCATGCTGATGCACGGAGATATTTGCTTATTCTTGCGGCAGGTTTTGTCAATACGCTAATGCCCGGAGAAGATACGCTTATCTCAAAAGGTTTCTCCATTGAGGAGGCTAAAAACACGACGGAGGCATTTGAGGAATTTTGTAGCGAGAACGCAGATGAGATAGAGGCTCTTCGCATTATCTATAACAATGAAGGCGAGCCGATAACTTATTCAATGTTGAAAGATTTGGAGCATAAACTCAAAATGGCAAACAACCATTTTGCTCCAAAACAAATTTGGAATTCGTATGCAGTTCTTTCTCCAGGCAAGGTAAAGCGTTCTACAACAAAAGAAGAAAGTGATGCTTTGACAAACATCATACAACTGGTACGTTTTGCTTTCCGCCAAATTGAGAGATTGGACAGCGTAGTTACTACATCCAAGCAATATTTCAATCTATGGTTAGGACAAAATCAGCGTGAAATAACCGACAAGCAGCGTGAAGTAATCAGTCGTATTGTAGATTACATCGCTTCTAACGGAGCTTGTACGGTCAGGGATATTCGTGAAGATGATGCGACCCATGCAGCCCAAATGATTCGGGCATTTGGAAATATGCAGAAAGCAGATGAAGCACTTTATTCACTTTACACATTTGTAGTATTAAGAAAAGCAGCATAAGAAAATGGCGACTATACAAATAATAGATAATATACGTTTGAGCCGAAAGGGGTTACAAACAAAAGATTCAAATAACCAATGGGTTAATGTTCATAAGCAACAAGGCGATTTAGATGGTGCATGTTCTATCTATTCCCTTGTAATGGCTATGCTATGTCAAAAAATGATTACGGAAGAAGATATTCAGATTTTAAAATCTCCTGATAGACGCACGCCAAAAGGAAAGTTTTTATATCATTTTTTCTATGAACAAGGGCTTGTTCATGACGGCTATAACTATACAGCATTAGCACGTGAAATCAATGAACAACCATTTGAAATTATAGCAACCCACAAAAGGCCAAGAAGCAATGATAATAGAATTAAACTGATTAAACAGTTCATAAGCCAAAATATACCTGTAATTATATCTACTGATTTTAATGGTGGCGCACACGCTTTATTAGCCATAGGTATAGAAACTAATGAAAATGACATTATAACCAAAATCTTCTGTCTTGATCCGGGTGCTCCTGCTCCAAAAGTTTCACAGTGGAATTGTTTTATTGATGTATCAAAAGAGGGAGATACACATTACCCTTTTTATTATGTAACAGAAATAGATTCATATAAGGTTACATTGAATGATATGCTTATAATTGAACATAAACATTTTGATTAAATTATGGCAACAAATAACACAACAGAGCAATCACTCACCAAGAAGGTTTGGAATCTGGCAACCACTCTTGCCGGACAAGGTATAGGGTTCACCGATTATATTACCCAACTGACCTATCTTCTGTTTTTGAAGATGGATGCCGAGAATGTAGAAATGTTTGGAGAGGAATCGGCAATCCCGACTGGGTATCAATGGAACGATTTGATTACCCTTGATGGATTGGATCTGGTCAAGCAATATGAAGAGACATTGAAATTGCTTAGTGAGCAGAACAATTTGATAGGCACTATTTACACCAAAGCACAAAACAAGATAGACAAACCTGTTTATCTGAAAAAGGTTATCACCATGATTGATGAAGAGCAATGGCTCATTATGGACGGGGATGTGAAAGGTGCTATCTACGAGAGTATTCTTGAAAAGAACGGGCAAGACAAGAAGAGCGGCGCCGGACAGTATTTTACACCTCGTCCACTTATTCAGGCAATGGTAGATTGCATCAATCCGCAAATTGGTGAAACCGTTTGCGATCCTGCTTGCGGTACTGGTGGATTCTTGCTTACTGCCTACGACTACATGAAAGGTCAGTCGGCAAGTAAAGAAAAGCGTGATTTCTTGCGTGACAAAGCTTTACATGGTGTGGATAATACGCCTTTGGTAGTAACACTCGCATCAATGAATCTCTATTTGCATGGTGTCGGTACAGACCGTAGTCCGATTGTGTGTGAAGACTCTTTGGAAAAAGAGCCGTCAACCCTCGTTGATGTGATACTCGCCAATCCTCCTTTTGGAACTCGCCCTGCCGGTTCTGTTGACATAAACCGACCAGATTTCTATGTGGAGACCAAAAACAACCAGTTGAATTTCCTTCAGCACATGATGCTTATGCTCAAAACAGGTGGTCGTGCTGCCGTGGTGCTTCCTGATAATGTGCTCTTTGAAGCCGGAGCTGGCGAAACCATCCGTAAACGCCTGTTGCAGGATTTCAATCTGCATACTATCTTGCGTTTGCCCACAGGCATCTTCTATGCCCAAGGTGTGAAAGCCAATGTGCTGTTTTTCAGTAAAGGACAGCCTACCAAAGAAATATGGTTTTATGATTATCGTACCGATGTAAAGCACACACTTGCCACAAATAAACTGGAACGCCATCACTTGGACGATTTTGTTTCCTGCTACAACAATCGGATAGAAACCTACGATGCGGAAAATAATCCGCAAGGACGTTGGCGAAAATACTCGGTAGATGAGATCATTGCCAGAGACAAGACAAGTCTCGACATCACATGGATGAAACAAGGTGGTGAGGTGGACGACCGTTCATTGGCTGAACTGATGGCAGACATAAAAGATAAAAGCCAAACGATAAGTACTGCTGTAGCAGAACTTGAAAATTTGCTCGCTAACATAAATGAAGATTGAGTGCATGGAAAACAACAAGATAATCATGTCAATGGAACAACAGTTTGGAGAAGTTATAGACATCATTCTCCAACATAAAGGCCGTGCTTCAAGAGCTGTAAATAACGAACTGTTGTACACAGCGTGGCATGTTGGTGGATATGTATCAGCCAAATTGAAAAGCGAGGAATGGGGAAGCAAGGTTGTAGCTCAACTATCCGAATATATTCGTTCCAGGCGTCCAGACATTAAGGGCTATAGTCGGAGAAGCATTTACAATATGGTGATGTTTTATGATGAATATTCATCGGAAACATTCAGTGTAACTGTAGAAAAGTATCTGAACTCTGAATTTGTGCAGCCAGGAACTGCAAAAATTCAAGCGAACCAGCCAACACAAGAAACGGCTGTAATTGTGCAGACGGCATCTGCACAATTAGTCCAGCCGACATCTGGACAAATGCCCCAGATATTGGAACTGACAACATTGTCTAATCATATTGAGATTCTTTGCCGATGCAAAAGCACAGAAGAACGAATGTTCTATATTCTCTATGCCAATAAAGAGCATCTGTCTTTTAAGGAAATGCAGCGTTGCATTTCCAATCAAACATATACAGCTCTGTTGAGCAGCAAGGACAATATGTCAAAAGGATTACTCAATGCTTATCCGAATGCCACGATAATGTTCAAGGATACATTGTTTGTCGATTTCCTGAACTTGCCCCAAAAACATAGTGAATCCAAACTAAGAAAAGGCTTGGTAGAACACATGAAGCAATTTATTCTTGAACTTGGTAAAGATTTCATCTTTATGGATCAGGAATACCGCCTCAATATTGGCGCGTCCACTTTTAAGGCTGACTTGCTGTTCTTCCATCGTGGATTGCAGGCATTGGTGGCAGTGGAATTGAAAAAGACCAAATTCCATCCGCGAGACCTCGGTCAGTTGGAATTTTATCTGGAAGCACTCGACAGAGATGTGAAACGCTCTAACGAAAACCCTTCTATCGGTATTATCCTCTGCCCGGAAGCAGATCGGGTTGTTGTGGAATATGCAATGAGCCGAAGCATGAGCCCCACAATGATAGCAGAATACAAACGTATCCTCATTCCACAGGAACGTATGCAACAGCAACTGAATGAGTTTTGCAATCTGTTCTTAAACAAAGAATAGCCTATATGGATACAAAGAAATTACGTCAAAAGATACTTGACCTTGCCATTCGTGGCAAACTCGTTCCGCAAGACCCGAACGATGAGCCGGCATCTGTTCTCCTTGAACGAATCAAGGCTGAAAAAGAACGCCTGATAAAAGAGGGAAAAATCAAAAGGAGTAAGAAGTCTGCAAAGACTTCCGATACGCCCCATTATGAGAACGTGCCGTTTGAGGTGCCGGAAGGATGGGTGTGGACGACATTGAGTGAAGTTGGCACTTGGCAATCAGGCGGAACTCCAAGTCGTTCCAATAAATCATATTATGGTGGAAATATACCTTGGCTTAAAACAGGAGACTTAAATGATGGATTGATTTCGGATATTCCAGAAAGTATAACAGAGGAAGCTGTCGCAAACTCTTCTGCTAAAATTAATCCTACTGATAGTGTATTAATTGCAATGTATGGTGCAACAATTGGAAAATTAGGAATACTTACATTTCCAGCTACTACTAATCAAGCATGTTGTGCTTGTATTGAGTACGAAGCTGTTGCCCAAATGTATTTGTTTTATTTCCTTTTGTCTCAAAGAACTGCTTTCATTGAAAAAGGAGGCGGTGGAGCCCAACCAAATATTTCAAAAGAAATCATTGTGAATACCTATATTCCATTGCCTCCCCTTTCAGAACAGCATCGTATTGTGGCAGAAATAAAAAAGTGGTTTACTTTAATTGAGCAAATTGAACAGGGGAAAACTGATTTACAAACCATCATCAAACAAACCAAGAGCAAGATTCTTGACCTTGCCATTCATGGCAAGCTAGTACCACAAGACCCGAATGACGAGCCTGCCATTGAACTCTTGAAACGTATAAATCCCGACTTCACACCTTGTGATAACGGGCATTATCCGCAGTTGCCACATAGTTGGTCACTTGCACCTATGCAAACATTATGTTCTTTAGTTGATGGAGAAAAGCAAAATGGTATGGAACGGATAAATCTAGATGTCAAATATTTGCGTGGTGAGAGTGAAGCCAAAATTTTGACATTTGGGAAATATGTTGCTGCGAATTCATTTTTGATTTTAGTGGATGGCGAAAACTCTGGTGAGGTATTCAAGACTCCTATTGATGGTTATCAAGGTAGTACATTCAAACAATTGTCTATCAACGACAATATGAATACGGATTATGTTTTACAAGTTATTAACCTACATCGTAAGATTTTACGAGAGAACAAGGTTGGTTCTGCTATTCCACACCTGAATAAAAAACTATTCAAGGCAATAGAAGTGCCAATACCTCCTCATAATGAGCAGAAAAGAATTGTGAAGGCAGTAAATCTTGCTTTTAAACAACTGGATGTAATAATGGAGAGCCTATAAACTCTCCATTATTGTATCTAACTTGGCAAATGCTGTATGAACAGTATCTACAATTCGCTTTTGTTCTGCCTTTGGAGGGATTGGGATAGTCAGTTTAGAATATTCCGAAATCCAATATCGTTTATGGGTATCGCCAATTAAACGAGTTGTGTTCATAAACATTGCAACATATTCTGTTTCAACATCTTTTCTTATCTGCAAAATCTTCATGGCAGATGATTTTACTTTAAAAGGGAAATCTACAAATTTTGAATCTGTAGTAAAGTCGTCGAAAATAATACAAGGTAATTTTGAGTATATCCCTTTCACTTCATTAGTATAACCTATGATGAAGGATTTCCCTGCTGTTAAAACTGGTATTGGATAGCTATCATTATAACTTGTTGAATTAACAATATATGCCGTAGGTTGCTCGTAATCTACAATGTCTTCTAACCTACATATGCCCCATCCATCGGGCAAGTTCTCATAATGCCCGATACGTTCCATTATATTATTACCATATTCATTCTAATTCAATGTAATATGGTAACAAAATTCAAAAATCATTTGGCAAAGACGAATCTTGCCAAGAACACTGTCTCCTCGTATGTGTGGACGGTGCAGTATTTCCTCAATCACTATGGGGACGTGAACAAAAAGAACCTGTTAGCCTACAAGGGGTATTTGGTAGAGAACTTCAAGCCGCAGACAGTGAACCTGAGATTGCAGGGTATCAACAAGTACCTTGAATTTACGAAACAAGAGAAACTGAAGGTAAAGTTCGTCAAAGTACAGCAGAAAAACTTTTTAGAGAATGTAATCAGCGATGCAGACTATAAGTTTCTCAAAACGCGTCTGAAAGCTGACGGCCATGATGAGTGGTATTTTGTCGTATGGTTTATGGCAGCCACAGGAGCACGTGTCAGCGAACTGCTCCATATCAAAGCAGAGCATGTACAAATTGGATATCTTGACCTTTACAGCAAGGGCGGGAAAATCCGCCGTCTGTATATTCCGAAAAACTTACGCATAGAAGCCATGAAATGGCTGAAAAATAAGGGGGTTACCTCCGGATATATATTTCTGAACAGATTCGGAGACCGAATTACAACACGTGGCATAGCCCAACAACTGAAACATTTTGCGGAAAAATACGGAATGAATAAGGAGGTGGTATATCCTCATTCATTCCGTCATCGGTTTGCCAAGAATTTCCTTGACCGATTCAATGACCTTGCTCTGCTTGCCGACCTTATGGGACATGAAAGTATTGAAACCACTCGCATCTATCTCCGAAGGACAGCCAGCGAACAACAGAAAATCGTGGACAAGGTGGTGAATTGGTAATCTTACAACAGACCTTAGAAATGTAACTAATTACACTTCTAAGGCTTTTCGAATGTTGTCAAGAATAGAATATAGTTCTTCTATTTTTGATACGATACGTTGTTGCTCGGCAAGAGGAGGAAGAGGGAAATACATATCATTAAAATCTGTACTGTTAAATCCAGCTTGAGCCGTCCTCGAGATCTCTTTTAATTTGCCTTGATATAAATCAGATAGATAATAATAGAATGCAAACTCTTTGTATATGAGATTATCAAACTTAAAGATGACTTTTGCCATTGCAACATTGTAAGCTCCTTGTTCAGCATGAAATACTTTCCCTAAAGAGCCGCCATAACGTGCTAACAATATATCTCCTTTCTCGGTTTGCTTTGACGCAAAATTTATTGGAATATAGATAGGAACAGGAGATTCCCCATAGTCTCTAATTTGATAAAGCCTAACGTAATTGTGTTTGGGTGTTGTTTCAAAGTAACTTTTTGAAGGTTGTGCACCACCTGATATGTCTAAGATTGAATTGTGACCACACCATACCCATGTAGCTGGTATATCATAAGGAAACTTCTCACTATGCCCGTTATCACAAGGTGTGAAGTCGGGATTTATGCGCTTGAGTAGTTCGATGGCTGGTTCATCATTCGGGTCCTGGGGTACGAGTTTTCCATGAATAGCAAGGTCAAGAATCTTGCTTTTGACCTGCTTGATTGTAGCCTGTAAATCAACTTTATCTCGCTCTATTTGGTCAATTATAGCAAACCATTTATCTATTTCCGTTACGATACGTTGCTGTTCTGCTAATGGAGGTAGTGGTATTTGCAAAGATAATAGCAACTCTCGTTTTAATCCAGGTATTAATCCATTTGCTTTTGATACTATGCTCTCTATGTCATTTTTCACAACATTTTTTATGTATCTAATATTGGTACAATTTGTATATGATCTTACTGCTTGTATTTGGCGAGCTATATGAACTGTGCCAATATTATTAATAGCCATCTTTCCAACCCCTGCACCTTTACATACAACAAGCAAGTCGTTTAAATGCGAATAAACAGATGGGAACTCAGTCCATCTGTTGATGACAAGCTGTTCGTTTTCGATATTACTCGCTCCAATAATATATGGGATACCAGCAATGTTGACATTATATTTTTCCGGTGGAAAATCTTGACCTGAAACAAGTTCTAAGGTTTCCTCTAGTGTCGTCCACACCCATCCACTCGGCACCTCAAACGGCACGTTCTCATAATGGGGCGTATGTATAGTACAAAAACCTCAGACAGCGCCGAGGCAAGGCCCTCCCATACATGACCAACCAGGCTTTCAAGAAGAAATAGTCGGGGATTAAAGCCGATATTCGCCGAACTTTTATCGGTGAATATCTTGCTTTTTCGCCGAATGCTGTCCCTCGGCTTTGACTTCCAGGACGAAGCCATGCTCACCACCATGTCTCTTGAACTTGTACGTTCCTGCGAGATTGAAGGCGAAGTCCTCAACCTCACGGAAGTCTGCTCTTCCATCGCCCGCCGTCTTGGCATCAATACTGCCGGTCTGGTGCCTGCATCACGCTACGTTGAAGGTATCGTGGAGATGCTCCTGGACGCCACGCAGCATTACGACCTGCCCCTTTCCGACGACCGCCTCTTCGGCTGGCACAATGTCCTGTTCCCAACGGGACGCAGCGGCTTCTACGCCATAGAAGTGGCCAAATACCGCACCGGAGAAATGCAGGTAGTTTCTGGGCCGATGGGCCACGAAAAAGTCCACTACGAGGCTCCCAAGCCTGAGCGCGTGCCCGAAGAGATGCACCGCTTCATAGACTGGGCGCTATCTTCTACTGAAGAGACACTTGCATCTGTTCTGGCCAAGGCACGCTTCTGGGAGAATCATCGCGGCTTGGTAGTGAATGAGCGCTAGCGCAAGATCATCAACATGCAGTTCGACGGTTTCTTCGGAAAACTCACTTCTGGCAAGTGGGCCAAGATCGGAAAATGCTCAACGGATACGGCGCTAAACGATATTAAAGACCTTGTTGAAAAAGGCATCCTTCGCAAAAATAACGAGGGCGGGCGAAGCACAAATTACTCTCTTGTGACAGAATAACTGTCAAATCATCACTTCCACCGCGACGAGAAATTCCCTGATTGGGCTCTCTCCGCAGCGGAAGTGATTGTAAATGAGCTAGAGACTCTCGCTTAGGAATTTATTCAATGACGTGCAGATGTCTCTGTAAGTGCTTTCGAAATCTCCTGTGTACCAAGGGTCCGGAATTTCGCGTTCCTCTCCGGCTAATGACATGAGCATCTGGATTTTGCCTTTTTCATCGCCGAATCGTCGCTTCATGTCCCTTAGGTTAGCCCAGTCCATGACGAAGATGTGGTCATAATATGAATAGTCCTCATCAGTCACCTGTCGTGCACCCCTTTTCTGAAACGGAATGTCATGTTTCCTGAGGCATTCCTTCGCCGGCGGATAAATATCATACCCTATGACTTCATCCGAAGTAGCTGCCGAACTTATCTCGAATTCCTCCTCACGCCCCGCATCCTTCACCATTTTCTTCATTATCATCTCCGCCATCGGGCTTCTGCATATATTCCCCAGGCACACAAAAAGTATCTTTACCTTATTTTCAGACATATTCCAGTTGTCAATCTTGTTTCTTTAATCAAATTTACGATTTTTTTCATGGATGACGTGCGCAATAAAACGTTTTTCGCGCACGTCATGTCCGAAAACTGTGTTGTCGTGAGTAAATCAGCCGTTTTTACGCACGTCAGAAGGGTTTTCCCCGGCCCCAATAATCTACTTATATGTTATAGTCATAGGTTTACTATATGTAATGGTCGCAGCATCCTTGTCATAGACAACTAACATATACAGCTCATCCCCCTTCTTATAGTGAAGCCCGGCTATTGTAAATGTAATCGATCCGGTTTTTGAACCACTGATAATCGTCTTGTTCCCTCCACCATCAGAGTCTAACTTGTCCTCAATCTTACTGTATATCTGATACACAAGCTGACCTGTATCCGTATTCTTTGCCTCTCGGCAGTGCCACCAATGATACTCAACATTTGCCGACTGTGACTCCAACTCCACAGATAGAGTCACCGGAACATCATTTGTTGTAGAGACTTTATCTGTCTGAGTCTTGATTTTAGGAGCATTGTCAGAATAATTGTACGCCCATACACGGCTTTTCTCGTCGCCGGCAACCATTGTCCAACTTACCAGACGCGAAGTTTCATTTTTATTGATTATCTTGAACTCCCCGTTCTCACCAGGATTATACAGATAGTTGAAATTATTGTCGTTCAATAGTTTAATTGAAGACATATCAATACTTTTCAACTTATTGTCGCGTATAAATAGATAATTCAATAATGCACAACCATTAAGGTTGATGTCCTCAAGCTCATTGTCATTTATCGCCAGGTAATACAACTTCGGGAAACCGCTTGCATCAAAAGACTTCAATTTGTTGCTGGACAAATCAATGTTTTCCAAAGCAGGGCAGCCTCGTAAATCGATGGATGTCAGCTGGCAGCCTTTAGCAACTAACTTTTTCAATTTCCCGTGTGTGCCAAACTTCACCGACTCCATATTTACACAACCGCTAAGGTCCAAGGTTTCTATATTTTCTAAAAATTCCAGTCCTGAAGCAGAGATGATTTTTTCGTGATATACATTCGGCACGTCGAATCCTTTGATTTCCTTTACTTCACCATAAGTGATTTTGCTTGCATTCTTGATCTTGTTTTCAAAGTTCAACGCCAAGGCAAAATTTTTCTCAAAGTATTTAGTGATATCTTTTTCATCTGTAAGAACAAGTTGCACCACAACATCACAACTCGCCATCAATGAGCCGTCAGGTGTAGATGCAGTAATTCTGGTATTGCCCCTCATATTGCCGGTCACAAGACCATTCTCATCGACACTCGCTATGTTCTCGTCATCAGATTTCCAGACGAGTGAAGAAAAGAACTTTCCTTTTTTTGCTGTTTCAGGAAGCACTACCACATCAAGTTGCTGAGTTCCTTCGTCATTGACATAAAGCGTGGACGGCTCAATGCTGAAGCTTTCGACAGATGGCGCATCTTTCTTGCAATTCACGAGCAGTGGAATTGACAAAGAGAGAATAAGTAGGGTGGATAAAAATCGTCCCATAGTGTTATCGTTTGAAATTGAATAATAATTCATTAAGTCATTTTGCCAAAGATATACAAAAGATGAATTATATCAAATACGTAATATTACCTATACTTCAGGTAATTTAGTAACATTCAAAAAATAACCTGCGGTAAGAATAGACAAATGTTTATCACTGATAGTCCTCAGCGACAACATTATACGAGCCGAGTGACACTTTTTCCTCTAAAAGCGGGAGGCTGCTGTTGCCTATGGTGACATCGACATAGATAGGGAAGTGGTCGGAGGCGTCGGTGATTGTTCCGCATGTGACGCTCTTGCAGACCTCTGTCTTGGTGACGTTCACATCCGGACCTCCTTTCCAGAGGAAGATGTAGTCAATGCAGATCAGGTTGTCCGGCTGATCGGGATTGTAAAATGTGGACTGGTCCGTTCTGGACAGCACTCGCCATTCGGATGTGAAGTCCTTCAACTCTACTGCGTATGGTCTGGTGTTCATGTCCCCGCAGAAAATCACCGGTTTGCCTTTCTTCGCGTACTCGGCCTTGACTTTGTCAGTAATCAATTTGGTATGTTTGGTGAATGCATCTTTCTGAAGGTGAGAACCTAATAGGATAAAGTCCTCAAATTCCATAAACAGGCAAATCCTATTCTCATTATATTTGGTGTCTGATGGCTCAATTTTCTTGAGTTCAAGATATGCAGGATTTCCTATCGTTTTCAGTTTGTCGGGATTATAGGTAATCATATTGCCCATACCGAGTTTTGCACTTTGATAGTATTTTTCCCAACCTAAATTTTTTGCAATAGTCTCTGCATCATTAAAAATTAAACTGCTTCTGACCTCATTCATCACTACGACATCAGCCTGGAGTTCCTTAGTGACATCTGAGATCAGTTTCGTGCTGGAATTACCACCTTGCGTGCATTGACCGATATTATACGACATGATCCTGAAACTCTTGTCAGCCTTATATTCGAGTGGCTTGAATCTGTGCATCTTGCCTGCCTCGAATGATTTCGACGAGAGAATCCTGTTCATCGACCCGGAAGATGATGTAAATTTAACATTCACACGGTCAGACATTTGTGAAGGCACGACTATGTAGAATGGCGTGGATTTGGATTCGTTGAGCATCGGCGCATTCAGCGTCTTCAGAGTGTAGGTCTTGCCGTTCTTGAAGGTGACTGCTATATTGTTCAGCTTGTCATTGCCTTTCATCTGGAAACACAATATGCTGGACTCGCTGCCAAGCAATATTTTGGTGGCGCTGGTAGAAGCCTGATTATGATATGCGAGAGTTATCGCTGCCGGATCGAAGGTGCCTTCCTTATAAGTCTGTGAAGTAGGCGTGTTGCCGGCGTTGGATGCCGGATAAACGACATCAGTAATTCTGGTTTGTCCGGTAGCGCCGCTTTCGTATTCAAATATGCCTTTGGTAGACCCTTCTCCTGATTTGAGGCGGAAAACGGATTCTCCTGCATCTCCTTTCACATACACCTTGTCGCCGGCGGACCACAACAGATTGATTTGTTTGTCGTATTCTGTGCCGAGCGAAACCTTCGTATCAGTATCTGCAATGCCGATTTCCAATTCTTCTATCAGCCCGTTACAATTATCTTTCGTGCAGCCCGCTGCCAAAAATGCGGCAGCGAGCAACATATAACAAATTCTTTTCATAAAGTCCTGCGGATTAGTAGATGTCCAGTTCGGCTATTTCCACAATGGATATCTCCGGGCTTTTGTAATTCTTCGTTTGTATCATTTCTTTATTGAATATTGTTAATTAATTTATTATCAGCATCATGACGACCGTCATACTCACCAGCACCAGTCCGATAAGCGATTCGTAAGGAATCAGCCTGAGCCTTTCCTTGAGATCCATTCCGATGGAACCGCCCGTGGCGTGGAAGAACGAGCCGTGAGGAAGGTGGTCCAGGACGGTGGCACCTGCATTGGTCATGGCCGCTGCCCAGACGGCATTGACCCCGGCCGCGAGAACGGTCTGCGCGAACGAAGCCGAGGCAATCGTGGCACCGGCGGTCGTGCTGGCAGAGGCTGCGCTCATGAGGATTGACGAAACAGGTGCGATCAATGCCGCGCCGCCTTCCCATCCTGAAATCAGGTTTATCAGCAGGTCCTTGACAGCGGAAGCCTTGATGACACCGGCAATGGTTCCCGTTCCCACCAAAAGTACCGCGATAGATGACATTTTTTCGAGTCCGTAACTCATGCTCTCTCCTGTGCTTTTCCATTTGCGCGTCGCGATGACACCGGCCAGACCACCGACAGGCAATGCGATTGCAGGGTCGATGGCGATTCCGAAAAGCGGACGTAGAACCATCAGAAGGACAGCTACAAGCGGGCCCGTGATGCTTGCCATAAATGATGGCAAATCGGTTCTGGCACCAGTCTCTTCGGCGTCCTTCATATCGGAAAAACCCTTGTCAGGAAGCATTGGAAGTATTATGAATATCAGCGCAGCCAGACCCACCAATGCCGGCACGATTCCCGCCGCCATTACAGATGACAGTGGTGCATCGAAGTTCTCTGCCGCAATGATGGTGTTGGGGTTCGGCGAAACGATATTTCCGCATTTTCCGCCACCGATCATCGCTAAAAGCACTTTCCCCTTCGAAAGGCCCATCTCCTTGCCGATCATGATGGCGATTGGAGCGACTGTGATTACCGCCACGTCGATAAAAACTCCCACGCCGGTCAGTATAAATACGGATAATGCCAATGCAAGGAAAACATTGCGCCGTCCTGCTTTCTTGACGATGGTCAGCGCGATTTTGTCAGCCGAGCCGGTCTTGACCAATACTCCGGTAAGAACTCCTGCCGCCAAGATGCGTACGATGGCAGGGGATATGTCTTTCACGCCTGAAAACATCTCCTTGACTGTCAAGTCAAAGCCCCATCCGGAAAGCAAACCGCTGACAATTGCGCCTAGAATCAGTGCGTAGACAGGCAGGCATTTCTTCAATATCAGGATGATTGCAAGCGTAAGTCCGATTGCAACTGAAAGTGCGCTATTCATTGAGCAGTAATCTTTTAACGGTTTTGTAAATATTGGATTCGGCAGTCTCAGGACGCATTGCCTCCGACAGGCTCATTTCCTTCGGACTTGCGGCCGCGATAATCCCGAAGCCGCCGTCACGCAGCATCTGCCCGTCACGGATCGCCCCGCTTACGAGCATTACCGGTATTCCCTTTCTCTTCGCCCTTTCGAGCACGCCTGCGGCAGTTTTCCCTTTCAATGTCTGATAATCCGAGCAGCCTTCGCCGGTAATGACAAGGTCTGCCCCGTCGATGATGCTGTCGAACCCTATCTGATCCAGCACCAGGTCCACGCCGCGTTTCAATTCCGCACCAAGATACGCGCGAAAAGCACCGCCAAGACCGCCTGCCGCACCTGCACCGGCCATATCGCTCACGTCAATGCCGGTGTCTTTCAGTATTTTCAATGCATATCCGCGCAGCCTTTCTTCCAGGATTTCCACGTCCTCTTCCGAGGCTCCTTTCTGCGGCCCGAAAACGCGGCTTGCCCCATGGGCTCCTATATATGGCGTGTCCACATCGCACGCTACCGTAAACGACAGGCCGCGGGCCCTTTCCAGAAACCCGTCTGTGCTTATCATTCCCATTCCGCCGTCATTGGTCGCGCTGCCGCCGAGCCCGATGAGGAAGTGCCTGCAGCCTTTGTCGATGGCGGCCAATATCAGCTCGCCCAGTCCTTTGGTAGTGGTAATCAGTGGATTGCGCTCTTCTTTGGTCAGAAGTGTCAGTCCGCATGCCGCTGCTGATTCGATGATGGCGAGATCTCCTGCCACCCCATAAACTGCCTTGACCGGTCTGCCCAGCGGGTCGGAGACTTCTGCACATTCCAGATGCCCTCCCAATGTTTCCACGAGTGCATCCACGGTGCCTTCTCCACCGTCAGCGACGGCCAGCCGGACAATTTCGCAGTCGGGATATACCTCGGCCACGCCTTTTGCCGCTGCGCAGGCTACCTCTGAAGATGACAGGCATCCTTTATATGAATCGCATGCAATGACTATCTTTCTCATACCTTGATGAATATGTCTTTTTTATACATGAAGTAAAGAATCAGGTAGACGAGCATCAGGTATCCGGACCAGAACAAGACATTGTCCCATCCTTCTCCCAGCCGGTTGCACAATCCGCCCAGGAAGAAATTGACCGTATATTTCAAGTCAATGATCTTAGGCAGCATGAAGATCGCTATGGAGTTCATGCCCACCACTTTAAGCGGAAATGCCCATTTCTGATAGCCTTTCACGTCGATCAACCAGTAGAAAAGAGCCAGCATTGCTACGGAATATCCTCCAACGACAAGTGTGAAACTGCTGCTCCACAGCTTTTTGTTCAGAGGAAGCCAGTGGGACCATATCAGGCCGACAATTGTCATGACTGCCGCAGCACCGATCATATACAGGCATTTCTTGTTTCCGCTTGACTTGCTGTTCCGGATAAATTCGCCTGTGAAGTTGCCCAGCATGGCAGTGACTATGGCCGGGAAAGTGCTCAACAGACCCTCCGGATCATATATTCCAGGTTTATAAATCAGGTTCGGGAACAATGTCCTGTCGACATAGGCGGCAATGCTGCCCTCCAGGCTGAGAGGCGAAGTCCCTGCCGGCGCATCAGGAGCGACAATGAAGCTGATGGCTCCATACACTATCAGGATGAGCGCCGCAATGATGATTCTGCCTCGTGGCTTGAAATTGATATACAATATGGATGCGAACATTCCGGCTACACCGATGCGTTCCAGCACGCTGAAGAATCTCTGCGGGCCGCTCTGCAGCTTCAGCAATCCGTTGCATATCATTCCCAAGAACACCAGAACGGCTGCCCTTATGAAGATTTTCTTGTATATCTGCCATCTGGTCTTGCCGATTTTCACCTGCTTGGCATAGGAGTAGGGGAATGACACTCCCGCTATGAATATGAAAAGCGGGAAAATTGTATCGTGGTGAGCCAGGCCGTCCCATGCCACGTGGTGCATCTGATTCTCAAGCCAGAAAGATTCCCCGCCGGGGAAAAGGCAGCAGACGGCCCTGATGAGATAGGCGAGACCTGCTATGAAAAGCATGTCGAACCCTCTCAATGCATCCAGCGACGCCAAGCGTCCAGTCGGTTGATTGTTACTCATTTAGCAATGCTGTATTATATTTGTTCCAGAGACTCTTCACTACTTCGATTTCATCTCCGCTCTTTTCAGTAGGGAAGCAGTCGGTCTCGAATATCCAGTTCCATTCGTAGTCCTTGCATTTCTGTGCGAAGTCATTTTGCTCGAAGTGCCCCCAATTGGCGAGGACGTCCTCGAAGAACAGATTCCATCTCTGCCTGTAATAACCATTCATCATTCCTGACCACTGTTTGCAGGCATAGTCGAAGAGTTTGCAGTCCTTGTTGCCCCATGTTCCCAGAAGGTTGCGCGCATTCTGCTCGTAGAGAGCGGACTCTTCCGGCGTGGTTCCCATGGCCTTCGCGCTTTCGAGCCATACGCCGAGCAGGAATTCTTTTCTTGTGGCCAGTAGCGTGTCCATATCAGAAATCAGGGCATCGAAAGCCTTTGCATTGGCCTTGAACGCTTCCTTTTCACCATTCTTGTAGTCAGCTGCGAACTTCTGCTGAATCACCGAAGCATAGTCGGCGAGCACCTGACGGGTGATATCTACGATGTCATACCTGTAGCCGTCGCTCCCTGAAAGTTCATCAATGCAGGAATACAATGACTCCCAGGCCTTTACAAGGTCAACACGGTCGTAACATTTGTTGGTGTTGGTACAGCCCTTGGGATTCTCCACGAATGTAGGACGTCCCGTGATTATGGATTCGTGACCGCCATTGTTCACATTGTTCTCGAAGGCGGTAGCGAAAATGCCCTTCCAAGCCTCGACGGCAGCAGGTGAAAGCTTGCCGTAACGGTTTGTCGTATAATTCTTTATAAATGTGTCAATGTCCACAGGCCTGCCTTCGTTCCAGACATTTTCCAGCATGAGCGCGTAGATGATAGGGGTGTGTCCGATGCCCTCCGGAGTCAGACCGATTCCGCTCATCTTGCCCGAAGTCGAGTCCGCCAGTGCAGCAGCCGGGTCGTTGGCCACAGAAGTCGCGTTTCCGGACAATGTTATGTTCTGTCCGAAGTTCTGCAGCATGCACCAGAGCCAAGGCTTGCCATAGTAGGCGTGGGTGCGGTTCCAAACCGGGAATCTCTCGCTCCACAGGTCGAGAATCAGCATCTTGTCATCCGGCACAGCAGAAAGAAGCGCCTGAATCTGAGGGTCATGCCAGAAATGTCTCTCGTGATGGAACATCCATCCCTGCATTACCCATACGGCATCCGGATCCACCTCCGACATCGCGTGGTAAACCTTGGCGCTTACCCCTTTCAGATATTCGGGGTCATCTGTCGGCGGTATGTTTTCATTGAAGGTATCGGCCGTGTAATAATGGTTCGTGCCATAAATCTCCGTCTGCGTCTCGAGGAACAGCTTTCCGATTTTGGAGAACATTTCCTCGGAAGGGTCCAGTACATAGGTTTTCGGGAAATTCACCCACTGTGTGTTCTTCGCCTTCACGTCCGGGAATTTTTCTATCAATGCCGGTGGTACGTGGCCGGTGAACGACGGCAGGATAGGAGTCATTCCCAATGATCTTTCGCGATAAAGTATCTGCTTCTGGAGTTCCTCGTGTTTTTCCATAAAGCTCAGAGGCAGAGGGCCTTGCCAGCCGTCCAGATTGCCCATCCAGAACCAGTTGAAATATGCAGGTCCGCTGAAGAAAGACTTCAGGTCCTCATCTGTAAGTCCAAGTTTATGATAGACCCTGCGCCAGATGGAATTCTGTCCGGTGATGGCCAGCGGCATATTGATTCCGTTCAATGCCATCCAGTCGATTTCCTTCTGCCATCTGTCGAAGTCCCACCAGCTCATGCTGTAGTTGAATGTGCAGTAGTTCAGGTAGTAACGCCATTTGTACGGTGAGGTCTTCGTCACCTTTTCCTCCGGCAGAGGCAGACTTTCGGGGAGAACGGTATTGCTTCCGCACCAGCTCAGGTGGAATCCGCAGAAGTCGCGCAGATACTGCCCCAATGCACTTGCGATGCTGACGCCATTGTTTCCGCCGAGTACGATCTTGCCGTTCTCTGCACTGTATTCGAAGAAATCCATGCTGTCCGGACGCTCCTGGAGAAGACGGACTTCGAATTCGCCGGACCTTCCGGATGTGACTCGGTCAATGAGTCCCTTCACGGCCTTGATCTGTTCCTTTTCGGAGAAGACTGTCTGTGTTGCATTGTCATTCTTGCAGCCGGTAAACGAGAAGATGCTGATTACCAGTGCAATGATGAAGACATTGATGCGTGGGATGTTACTTTTCATTTGCTATGAGTTCTTTTGCGACCTCCAGCGGAGAGTCAAATGGTTTGGTGTTGCTGTGATATGGGGTATTGATCCATTCCTCTTTCCATTCTTCCATCATATCCGCTTTTTCGGAGAAATGGATTTCCAGTCTCGGGATGTAGTAATCCTTTATGAGTCCAGACCAGAATCTTGCGGCATAGTCCTCCTGCCAGCCTCCCCATGTGGTGATGAGCCTCTTGGCGTTGGCCTCCCTATGATCCTTTTCGATGCTGCTGCCTTCATTTCTTGCGTCAGCAATCCATCTGTCTAGCCTGTGGAGAGGATGGGATGCGAGCAGTCTGTCCACGTCAGTAAGGAGTGCTACAGTCTTTCTCAATTCTTCCCTGCCTTTGTCCGTCTTTCCGAGTTTCAATGCCCTTTCATAATGTCTGTCAGCGAGTTCGCCCAGCCACAAAGATGCGAATTCTATGGCATCATTGAAATAGAGTGGGGAGTCCTTGCATTTGTCTGAAAGGCTCAGGAATATTTCCACTGCCTTTCCGAAGTCATCATTGATGTCGTGGCGGCTCTTCCTCCTCTGGTCTGGCACTACCGTCTGCCAGGTGAAACGCGGGTATGAATATAGTGAACTATATACGGATTTGTGCAATAGTTTCCAGGCTTCCCTCATTCTTTCGTCGCTGAATCCATAGCGTGCGCGATAGTAGCCTTCCAGCCAGCGGTCAATGTCAATGCTGTCTTTCGTCCAGCCCATGTCTGCAAGCAGTTCATAGACTACTTCATTGTTCTCAAGGCCTTCCGGGGCGCTGCCGAAGCCGACAAGATTGTCCGCATATTCTGAAGCAAGCGCTTCTGCCGATGCTGTGGCGTACATGTCCAGGTCACCGGTCGGGAGGACTTTTCCTCCGAAATTCGGCACATAGCTGTATATCCATTTCTTTCCGTGGAAGCCCTGCTGGACTTTCCATGTCTGCTCGGTGTGCCATACCCATTTAGGATAGTCATTGCCGAGGTCAATGATGATCATCTTGTCGTCAGGCACTTCTGAGAGCATTGCCTTGAGACTTTCCGGATCCCAGAAATCGTGCTGGTAGCCGAATGTCCAGCCTTGTGTAACCCAGATGGCATCAGGGTCGCCGGCGGTGATAGAACTGTAGATGGATTTTCCGTAGTCGGCGAGAAGTTTGTGTTTTCCTGCGGTATCACCTTCTTCTACAGGTAGTTTCATTTCATTGAAACTATCTGAAAGCCAATATCTTGCCTTGCCGAATTCTTTTTCCCACTCCTGTACGAAAAGTTTTCCGATTTTGTTGAACCATGGTGAGTCAGGGGAGAGCACGCAGGCATTGTCCTCAATCGGGAAGCCTCCCCAGGTGAGCTGTCTTGCCTGGATTTCAGGATGCTTTTTCATCAATGCAGGCGGGATGAATCCTGCGAATGCCGGGGCTACAGGTTCCATTCCGAGTTCTCTCATCCTGTCGAGTATCTTGTGCTGGAGCTTGACCTGCGATTTGTGCCAGTTGTCATTGAGCGGGCCGTCGAAGCTGTTCAGGTTGCCCATCCTGTGCCATGGAAGGTGTGCTGCTCCCGTGAAGAACTTGTCGATTTCGTCAGACTCCAGACCGAGCTGCAGCCATACCCGTTTTGCGATGGCTTCTGCTGCCACGCTTGCCAGCGGCATGTTCACTCCGTGGAGGGCCATCCAGTCGATTTCCTGTGACCACCTGTCCCAGTTCCAGTATGGTGCTGTGTACCCGAATGTGCAGACATTCAGGAAATAACGCAGTCCGTAAGGGGAAACTGCTTCTTCTTTCCAATCCGGCCAAGCATTGGGAATGTCCAGTTTGCTTCCGCTCCAGCAAATCATTGACCCGCAGGCGTCGCGAAGGTATTTGTCCATCGCGTAGCAGATTGCGCTCGGGCTGCTGCCCTTGAGCGTGAGGTGGCCGCCTGTCGCTTCGATTTCATACATGTCCAGTCCCTCTGCGGTCTTCGGACTTGTCTGAATTGAAACATTTTCGAGTTTTCCCATCGTTCTTTCGAACACGCCTTCAGATGCTTTGACGATGTTGTCCCCTGCATCCTTCCAGCTGCTGCAGGAAAGGGCTAACGGCAGAATTGCAAATGAAGCTATAATTCCAATGATTTTTTTCATTGCTGAACCGGATTATTTAGATTTTAGTATTACTTGGAAGATGGGGAGAAGATCAGTCCTCCCCACCTTAATTGTGCCGTGCAGATTATTCTGCGATTTCGCACTGGGTCTTGATGTCGAGGTAGACTGGTTTCATGAAGAGATTATAAGCCAAATCTTTGTCAATGAATTTAACTCCATCTTTCTCTACAAAACATTGGCTGTCATCATATTCGAACATTACCACCTGCATGATTCCATAATAGTAACGAGGATTATCTTCTCCTTCAACCTGTCTTTCGGAACGGATGACGATGTAGTCTCCTGCACGCAGTACTTCCTCAAGTCCTTTACCATTACCTGCGCCCACCCATTTGCGGACATATGTCGTACCGCCGATGCTGGTTGGTTCATCTGTCACACCGAGAGTTGAGTTGTCGAGTTTTCTCTGGATTTCTCCGAGAGCATAGAATGCTTTGATTCTTTCAAGATTGGTTTCAGCTTTCTTTACGCTTAGGAAGATCTTCTCAACAGCCTCGAAAAGTTCTGGATGGTATTTTGTTCCTGCCCATGATCCTCTTACGTACCTCATCTTGAAATTTATATCGACATTTTCGTCCTTAATTTGATTATTTCCATACTGATAAATGTCGCACTGGCGTCCTGTAGTACCACCGCCAAGAGATGATCTCTTCATTCCGCTGAACATGTAGCCTCTTTGGCTGCCGATGTATGCGATAGCATTTGGCTGTTTTGCTGTGTTCTCCAGGCAGTTGAGGAAACAGAAACTTGCGTTTTTTCCGTTAACAGCCAGGAGTTCGTTAAGACTGAGGATGTGTTCTACTTTACCATTGACCTTTACACCATGCATTGAGAAGAAAGATTTGGTGTCAGAACCTGCTCCTGTAAATTCTTGTGGGAATTTCTCTGCATTGTTCTCATGGTTTTCAACTTTGTTGTCAGGATAGAAAATTGCTGATTCATTGAGCCAGATATCACCTTTGGCTTCTCCAGTTACTTTAGGAGTGTCGAAGTAGAATGTCTTGGATGCACTGCCGTTGGAAAGAACTACCTCGATGGCATTGATTTCTTTCGAGTCTGCAAAGAATTCAGCGGTAGCTGTCGTTCCTGTTACTGTTCCGTCCTGAGCCTCGCCGACTACGCTATAGCTGCCGTCTGCCGCTTTTTTAGCTCCAGTGAAAACGGCCTTTGTTACGGCTGCGCTGCTGGTAATGGATCCTGTAAGAGCGACAGGTTCTCCATAAGCGAGAGTCTGTACTGTTTCAAGTTTGAAATTTGCATCAAGTTCTTTCTTGTTGTCATCGTTTTTGTCGCAGCTGGCGAACAACATGGTAAGTGCCGCTGCGAAAAGTAATGATTTTTTCATGATTTTGTTGATTTATGTGGTTGATAATAAATTATTTATTCCATTTCAATGTCTGCGATAACAGGGAAGTGGTCGGAGAGTAGCCGTTCTTTGCAGACTCTGGTTTCGAGAAGTTTTACACCATTTCCTTTTCTGCTGTAGATGTAGTCAATCTTCATGGATGGCTTCATCGTGCTGTATGTCAGTTCCCTGTTCGTGAGGTCATCCCAGCCTTTTCTGAGAAATGCCATTTCCGGGCTGTCAGGCTCGGCATTCATGTCACCTGCCAGGAATACTGGATTCTTGATGCTCTTCACCTTCTTCTGGATGAACTTTACCTGCTCAAGTCTCAATTCCGCGGAACTTACTTCCAAGTGAGTGCAGATGTATGTGATAATCTTACCGTCAGGAAGTTGGATGTCTGCTATGAGCATTGCCCTCTGTTCCTTCTTTCCGATGTTCGGGAGAAAGACTCTTTCGCTGCGGACGATAGGGTAGCGGCTCAGAAGTCCGATGCCGTAATAACCTCCGCGGTAGTCAATGGTCTTGCCATAGATTCCGAACATTCCGGTTTCTTGAGCGAGTTCATTGATGAACTTGACTCCATTCTGTTTCGGAGCTCTTTCACGGTGTGTGTCCCAATCACATTCCTGAAGCGCAACTATATCTGCGTCAAGAGATTTGATGTAGGATCCGATTTCCGTCATTGAGGCTATTTCTCCGAATCTGAGATTGTAGCTCATCACGCGCAATTTACCGTCTCCTGCGAAGCTGTTCAAGCAAAAGAGAAGTGCAACAGCGGCTGTGACAAATCTGAGTTTTTTGATCATAATTTTATTTTTTCGATAGTAATTCTGTAATAATCAAGGTTTACCGTTTTTTTGCTTTCAGCGGAGCGGCAGACGTATTCCGGAGGGCAGATGACGTAGAGACTCCATCCCTCTGTACCTTCAGAAATGAATGAGCGGCAAGAATACGATGCGACTTTCTGTTCAAGTTCCTTTTCGAGTCCGTTCTTCACGCGGCCGATGATGACTGCATTTTCTGAAAGCTTCACTCCCTTTTTGCTGAATATTACATCCAGTTGGGCAATATTGTCTATTCTGCCCGTGTAGATGGTTGTCCTGCCTGGGATTCCTGTCTGAATGTGAATGTCGGCACCGCTCAGGAATACATCTGAATCATATATTCCGTCGAAATCGGAAATTGCTGTTTTCGTGATGATGCCGCAGCCTTTGGTTATCTGCTTTCCACTCGGCTCCTGCTGTGCGAAGAGTGGCCAGACATTGTTGTCCTTGCAGATCTTCAGAAGCGGGGTCTCCTTCCCGACGGTGAAGTCCATTCTGTCGAAGAAGAACATCACAGCCTTTTTGCCTTCTTCGCCGAGGATGTGATTCTTCGCTATGCCGATGTCTCTGCGGACGAAATAACTGTTTTCATCCTTGAGGTCTGTGAAGTAATCGACGCAGAATGCATTGTTGGCGTTCATCTCTGCCGGCGGTTCAGGCAGTTCCGCAGCTGGTGGCGTCGGTGGAACTGGTTCTGGTTCATTGTTTTTGCCGCAACTGCAGAGCAAGGCAATGACGAGGGTTGTATAAAGAACTTTTCTCATGTCAATTCTCCTCATAAATTACGTCAGCCATCACGAAACAATGGTCGGAAAGGTCTGCTCTCGCAATGATTTCATAACGTTCTGACTTCCATTTCTTCGGGAATCCCATGACGTAATCAAGTTTCCTGTTCGGCTTGTTTGACGGAATGGTGAATCCTGTCCCTACTCCGATTTCTTGCCACTTGATTTTTGCATATTTAATCGGATCACTATCTTCAGTTGCGTTGAAATCGCCGATCAATAGGGTCGGGGTCAATTGGTCTTGCCCGAAGATTTTCTTGTTTACATCTGCGATGTTCTGAATTGTAATTTCCGAACTTTCCAGAGCAAGATGCGTGGTCGCGACTCTCACGGTGCCGCCTTCAGGCAGGCAGATGTAAATCCATCCGGTGCTGCGAGGTTCGCGCGCGCCCTTTATGGTGCTTATTATTTTCTCAGCCTTGAGAAAAGGATATTTGCTCAATAGAGCCACTCCGAAGCCGCCTCCCTGATAGGAGAACGACTGGCACCAATATGGGAACATCCCTGTTGCCGCTGCGAGCTCATTGAGGAAATCTCTCTTTCCGTTTCGGGTGGTCATGTAATCCACTTCTTGTAGGCAGACTACGTCCGGATCGTACTTTTTGATGAGTTCCGCATACGGAGCAGCCTTGTGGCTGGCGTATGCGGCTCCTTCCTTGATGTTCATTGACATCACCCTCAGACGAATCCTCTCACCGGCATTGGCTTGCTGGAGTGAGAAGAATGTCGTCAGAGTGACAATCAGTGTAATGATATGTCTGAACTTTATCATTTTGTGCAGTTTCTGTTGTTATGTGTTCATCAGTTCCATCCCGGGTTGTTCGGCGCAAGGTTAGGATTCATCTGCATCTGTGCGAACGGAATAGGGAGAAGGTAGTTCTTGCCCGCGTCGAATGTCCTGTTCGCTTCGAGAATGAGGTAATCCTTGCCGTTCACTGACTTCCATTTGAGGTTGGACAGGCTGATTTTCAGTCGGCTCTGGTCGAGGTAGTCTTTCCTTACTCCGAGAAGAGGCTTTCCGAGAAGTTCACCTTGTTTCCATCTGATGATGTCGAAGTATCTTTGTCCTTCGAAGAACAGTTCCACGCGGCGCTCTCTTCTGATTTCTGTGCGGATATCGGATCCTGCAGGAGGAGTAAGAGTCATGTGGACCATTCCGACGCGGTCGCGCAGGAGATTGATGCTCTTGTCCAGGTCGGTCTGTGTAAGTGTTCCGAGCTGTTCCTTGGCTTCTGCATAATTCAGAAGCACTTCCGCATATCTGATGAAGATGATGTCGTTGTCGTCGTGTCCCACGAATTTGACAGTTTCGGGTTCTACATATTTTCTCATGTAGTAGCCCGTGTAAGTCATGCAACCATCCTTGGAATTGTCAAATTTCGGATATGTGAAGACCGTTTTGTCAGTATTCAGCTTGTCGCCGCTTGCTCCGCCTTCCCATTTTGTACCTGGAGTGAGGATGGACTGGATCATTCGCGGGTCCCTGTCTTTGAATACGTCTTCGTAGCTTGTCGCGCTGTCAGGATTCCATATTTGTCCGTCCTTTGTGAGATAGCACTCTATCATGCTTGCCGTAGGGACGAATCTCGCATAGTCGTTAGGTACCCAGCATTCTCTTGACAGGTTGTGTGATGTCCTTGCGGTTTCGCCGAGATCATAGTTGTAGACGAACGCGAGAATTGTTTCATGATTTTCGCTGTTTCGGGAAGCCCTGCCTTCGTAGGTGAAAAGGTCAATGTAGTCGGACTCCGGATTTCCGGTATTGTAGAGTTTGTAGTATGTCGAATTCATTGCCCTTTCGCATGCGGAAACAGCATCGGCATATCTTTCATTGTAAAGATAAATTCTGCTCAGGAGGGCGAGGGCCGCAGTCTGCGAAACGTGTCCGAAGTCCGCCGAACCTGCCGCAATGTATTCAGGAAGAGCCTTGTAGTGGTCTTCCAGGTCTTTTGTGATTCTGTCGATTACATCCGCTCTCTTGTCTCTTCCTCTGTAAACGTCAGGAGACTCGACATTCAGTTCTTCCGTAATGAGAGGAACGTCGCCGAAGAAGCTTGTGAGAATCCAGTAGTTGTAGGCTCTGTAGAAATATGCTTCGGCAGCATATCTTTCCCTCACTTCTTCCTTCACGCCGGTAGCGCGGTTGTAGTTGTTGAGGAAATAGTTGGTCTTTCCGATACCGCTGTATGCCGCATACCAAACGGAGTTGATGTTGGATATGTCCGAGTTGAAATATCCTCCGCCGATGTTTCTCCATGCTGTAGATACCGCCCATGGAGCGCTGTCTGCTGCGATTTCGGTCTTGTTGAGCCATTCTTTTCCGGCGAGACTGTTCGTGAACGTGTTGGTTACGCTGCGGAGGTGCTGTTCCGTCTGCCAGAAGTTTGCATCCGTCAACTTGTCGTGTGGCATCCTGTCAAGGAATGAATCGTTGCAGGAAGTCAGCATCAATGCTGCGGACATCAATAATATTTGTATGTTGAATTTCATATCTGACTTTTTTTATTTTGCTCTACCTATTTGAATGTGATGTTTACGCCGAATACCACTGTCTTGACGAGAGGGTAATATCCTCCCCTCGATACAGGTGTCTCAGGATCGTAAGCATAGAAGAACTTGCTGAATGTGAAGAGGTTGTCGCCTGAGAGATAGACTCTGAAATTATCTATCCTTGCCTTCTTCATCCATTTTTCAGGGAAGGTGTAGCCAAGCTGTATGTTCTTGACTCTGAGGTAGGACGCATCTTCAAGCCAGTACGTCGAGAATGTCTCCTGGTTGAATTTGGTGTTGTATGTAAGTCGAGGATATGGTGCCTTCGGATTAGGATTGGACACTACATCATATCTTTTCATGTGGACTTTCTGCGGGTAAGCGGCCATGTCCTGGAATGCATGTCTGGCTGACCCCTCAAGGTAACCGTCGCATTTGCCTACGCCTTGGAGGACGAAACTGAAATCAATGCCTTTCCAACCGAGATTTCCCCTGACGCTGTATGTATAGCGCGGAATGCTGCTTCCGATTACTGTCCTGTCATATTCCGGCGTGATTCGTCCGTCCGGTTCTCCATACGGACCGCTGATGTCTTTATATTTGATGTCACCAGGCTGATATTTGTAGCCCAAGACAACAGGGATCTTCGGGAGATTGTAGGTGTGGGTCTCAGGATTGTTGATCTTGAAGTCTTCAGGAGTCATGAGACCGTCTGCGACATATCCGTAGAAAGCATCGATAGGGTAGCCTTCCATCTTGATCTGATAGCCGCTGAGATCCGGTTTGTTTCCGCCGAGATCGACAATCTTGTTCTTTACGTCAGAGAGGTTGAATCCGATGCCATAGTAGAAGTCTCCGATCTGGTCTCTCCAGTTCAGGTCCATCTCCCAACCTCTGTTGCTTACTTTTCCGGCATTTTGTTCGGATGGTTTTGCACCCAACTGAGCAGGATAGTTGAATTTGAGAAGGATGCCTTCTGTCTTCTTGTCATACCAGTCGAAGGTGAATGTGAGTCTGTTCTGGAACATCGCGAGGTCCAATCCGAGGTCCAGCATCTTGATTTTCTCCCAAGACAGGTTCGGGTTGGAAAGAACGGTCTGGACATATCCTGTCGTCGCTTTCGTTCCAATCATTGAAACATCGGAAGTATATGCTTGAAGGACAGAGAGGTAAGGGTAGTTTGACGAGCCTACGTACTGGTTTCCGAGCATACCCCATGAAGCCCTGATTTTCAAGTTGTCAAGATACTTCCTGGTCGCTGCCATGAAGTTCTCTTCCGTGATTCTCCAACCGGCTGAGACTGAAGGGAAAAGACCTCCGCGGTTATTCTTGTGGAAACGTGAGGACAGGTCGTAACGCAGGTTGCACTCAAGCAGATATCTTTCGTTCCAGTTGTAGCTCAAACGGCCGAAGCCTGATCTGATTGCCCATGAAGAGAATGCGGAGGCATTGCTCATGGTCTCCGGATCTCCAAGACTGAGCGTCGGCTCATATTCTGTGCTGAGGTTGTTTCTGGAGGCCTCGAATGAACGTCCGGTGTACCATTCCTGTGACATTCCGACGACTCCGCTCAGATTGTGCTTACCGAAGTTGAAATCGAAATTGGTCTGCAAGATGAATGTCTGCTGGATGTTCTTGTAATCAATGTTCTTGATAGAGTTCGGCGACTGATAGGTATTGGTCGCGCCGTCTTCCGGATTGACGAAAGTGATGGTCTTCTTGAGAATATCTTTCAATCCGTTGTACGATGTGATGTTATAAGTGGCACTTACATCCCATCCTTTCAGGAGGTCCACTTTTACGACTTCCATTATGGAAAGTTCATCGGCGTCGGTCTTGATCCTGCCGCCGTCATACAGTGTGGCTACCGGGTTGGTGTTGCCGCCGCCGTATGCCCATGATCCGTCAGTGAAGCGGAGAGGAGCATTAGGTGCAATTCTCATTGCATTGTATATGGCACCGCCGCCGCTTGTAAGTGAACTTACAGGAGATGTCACCTTTGTGGTCGTGTAGCCGACATTTGACGCCAGCGTCACTCTGTCGAGAAGTTTCGTGTTGATTTTGAAACGGAGGTTGTGCCTGCGCTCGCCGGTACTGTTGCCGACGGTAAGGCCGCTCTGGTCGAAATACCTGTAAGACAGCATATAACCGCTGTTTCCGAGTGTTCCGTTCAGGCTGAGGGAATAGTTCTGCTGAGGTGCCACCTTCTTGAGAACTTCTCCCACCCAATTGGTGTTTCCGAAATAGTTCGGATCGGAGTTGTTGCGAACTTTGTCGAAATGCTCAGGCAGCCATGCTTCAGGGCTGCCGACATTCTTTCTGGCCTCATTGTCGAGTGTCATGAAGTCGATGGCATCGCACATCTCAGGAAGTCTGGTAGGAGTCTGGATTCCTGCGTATGCCGAGAAATTGATGCTGGTGACAGCATCTTTTCCTGTCGCAAGTTTTTTTGTGGTTACCAGCAGGACGCCATTCGCAGCTCTGGCTCCATAAATAGCCGAAGACGCAGCGTCTTTCAGAACAGAAACGCTTTCAATGTCTTCCGGGTTGATGGATGTGATGTCACCTTCGATACCGTCGATCAAAATCAGCGGATTGGCATTGCCGATGGTTCCTACTCCACGTACTCTGATGGTGGTGTTCGCCTGTCCAGGCTGTGATGAAGAGTTTACGACCGTCACTCCCGGGAGAAGTCCCTGAAGTCCTGAAGCCACGCTTGAAATAGGTCTTGCGTTCATTTCTTCGCTGTTCACCATCGCCACCGCACCGGTAAGATTGACCTTCTTCTGGACGCCGTAGCCGACAACGACGGTCTCCTGGAGCATCTGTGTGTCTTCCATGAGGATGACCTTTCTGGCAGCGGAGGATCCGGCAGCCACGATCTGGTCTTTATAGCCGAGACTGCTGATTCTGATCTTGGTCTCGGCTGAAGGAACTACCAGTTCCCAATTGCCGTCGGCATCTGTGATGGTGCCGCCTTTAGCGCCTTCGATCAGCACGCCTGCGCCGATCACGGGCTCTCCGTCGCTGTCAATGACGGTTCCGCGGGCCTTGAAGGTCGTTTCTTTAGTATCTTTGTCAATGTCCTTCTTCTCCTCGCTCAAAACAATCTGGTGACCGTTGATCTCGTAGGAAATGGAAAGATTGCTGAAAATGTTGTCGAGAATGAACTCGATGCTCTTGTCCTTCGCGTCAATGCTTACTCGTGCATCCTTGTCCGGAAGCACGTTGCTGTAGAAAAAGCTGTATTCGCTTTTGTTTTCCAGTGTCGCAAGTGCTTCTGTAAGAGGCACATTCTTGAATGAGACACTTATCTGGCCATGCAGAGGTGCCGCACTTAGCAATGTGCAGAAGAACATTGTAATGATTAAAAGTTTTGCTTTCATTATTGGTGTTATTGATTGTTTCGATGTGGTTGATTGGTTGGAGCGGGCGGTGGTCAGGCCGTCAATGCCGCCCCGTCCTGCGCTTGCTGAACTTTATCGTGTTGAAGTACATCTGCGATTCCACCGGAGATGTAGCCGTGATAAGGTCCAGTACGTTGCTGAGTGAGCTGTTTCTCACCAAGCCGGTATATGTGTATTTAGTTATGGTTTCATCCTCGAAGATGACATTGACATTGTACATCCTCTCGAGAATGGCTCCTATTTCCTTGAGGTTGTTACCATTGAAGAAGAGCTCGTTGTCGCGCCAAGGGATGAGATGATTCTTGTTCGGCGCGTCGTATTTCTTCATTTCGCCGCTTTTTACATTGTAGCTTATTTCCTCGGCAGGTTTCATGATCATCTCCCTTCCGCCGGCGGTAGCCTTCACGCAGCCTTCTACCAATGTGGTAACTATCTCAGGCTCTGAACTATATGCCCTTACATTGAACTTTGTACCGAGAACTTCCACCCTCATTTGTTTGGCTGAAACGACTAGTGGGATTTTCTCGTTTCTTGCGACTTCGAAATATGCTTCACCGTTCAGTTCAATGTCGCGGTTCTTTACATTGAAGTCTGATGCGTATCGCAGTGAACTGCCGGAATTGAGCATGACTTTCGTGCCGTCCGGCAGAGAAATCGTGCTTTTCTGTCCGTTGGCGGCAATGCATTCGAAAACATTGGCCTCCGGCTCGGTGCCTTTACCCGCGAGGAATCCCGTCACCAATGCTACGGCAACGCAGGCCGCCGCAGCGCTGAACTTCAATATCTTCTTGAATGTCAATCTCTTCTGGGTGTTGATGCCTGTCAGTAGATTGTGTCGGATCCTGTCCTTTAGTTCTTCAGGCATTTCGGTATCTGCATCCTGCCATTTGGCGAATGCAAATTCATCGAAGGAACGCGCAGCGTCTCCCTCTTCCATATAGGAGCGGAGCAATGCGTTTTCTTCGGATGTAGTCTTTCCGGAAAAATATTTTTCAATCAGAGAATTAAATTTCTTGGTTTCCATATTTCCGTGGTTTTACTATATGTATCCACTGAAATCGAAAAACCCTACAAGAAAATTGAAAAAACTATAAAAACTTTGCGGGACCCAAGATGGCGGTCAGCAGCAGAAGCTCTGAAATCCTCTGACGGATAGCGTTTTTTGCCCTCGCAATCTGTGTTTCTACAGTCTTGGGCGAAATGTCGAGACGCTCGCTGATTTCGTGTACCGAGAGTCCATCGATGAAACGCATCTTGTAAATCTTGCGGCGAGATTCAGGCAGAGCGTCTATTGCAGCTTCCGCTTCAGACATTATTACTGCCGTGTCCCTTTCTGTCAGGTCATTCTCTTGATTGTCAGCATTGTCATTATTTGACAAATAGTCCAGATACTTGGAAGCTGTGACCTGTCTGCGGACTTCTTTGAACACTGCATTGCGGGCTACGACATAAAGCCAGGCCGGCAAGTTTCCATCCGGAGAAATCGAGGCCCTCCGGCTCCACATGAGTCCGAAGCATGATTGGGTTATGTCCTCGCAGATGGCGGCATCTTTCAGAATTGAACGTGTGAAATTGAAGACCATTCCTGCATACTTGTCATACAAAGCCGAGAACGCCTCTACCGAAGAGGCATTCAATTGCTCAATAAGTATCTGGTCTTCTTTCATAATCAAGCGGTCGGCAAAAATGATTCTGTAGAGTGTGTTCCTATTTTTACAAAGATAGTCAAATTAGTGAATTTTCCTACCGGACTCTACAGCGTGCACCAGAAAGTGACGATGAAAGGTATGGAAAACTCCAGGATGAAACCGATGCCCCCGAACATGCAGCAGATAACTGTAAACATTTAAATTTCCTTCTTTTCCGTGATACTTCTATGCTGGGACTGCAAGAATGCTTTTCTGTTCTTCTCCAATGTCGCGCGTTCCGCCTGCGGCAATGCGAAGTCGCAGAAACGTTCCCATATATAATTGACGGCCTGTGCGGACGGATGCACCATATCTTCCGCGTAGAAACGGTAATCCCGCAGCTCGTCCATCATGATTTCGTATGCCGGGAAATATACGCATTGCCCCGGATGGTCCTGCACCACGCGCTCCGTCGCCATCAGCAGGGTGCTCTTGCTGATCTGGTTTCCGTGCGCCCCGTCTTTCAGATGACGTATCGGACTGACAGTGAATATGAAACGCTTGTCAGGATACCTCCCGACCAATGAATTCAGCAGCATTGAGCAGATATTGACCGGCAACCTTTCCCTTGTAAACTCTTTCGCGTCGCGCTTCAGGCAATTCGACACGATTTCCCCGGTAGCATTGAACTTGAACGTCCAGGCGGTCCCGAGTGTGATGACCACAACCGATGCCTTGCGGAAAAAATCCGAAGCTTCCGCCAGCGCGGCATTGGCATTGCCAATGAATTCCTCCTTGGTCTCCCTTGCGGCTGCGGTATGGTGGCTGAACGAGCAGAACAGCTGCGAACCTGCACCCATCCGGACGCATTCGTCCTCGCTGAACGGTACTGCCGACTCCAGCCTGCGTATTGAATTACAGACAGATACGGGATTGTACAATGTGCCGAAAGGATTTACGCAGACATTGAATCCCATATCCTTCATTATCTTTCCTATGTTGTCGGCGAAACAGCTGCCGAGCAGCATGATATTGTCTTCGAAACTGAATTTTATATCGCTCTCCGCAATTTCCACCGGGGTCTGTAATTTCAGCATGCCAGAAACTTTATTTAGGTTGCGAAGATAGTAAATTTATGCCTAACTTTGTTCGATATTCATGAACTGGTTATGAAACTGAAAATATTGGCGCTGTCCGTTTTGGCAGCATTGACAGGAAATATGGCGGGTGCGCAGGACTTCTTTTCATGGGGTTTCGGTGCACCGCAGCCACAGCAGGAATCCCGAGTGAAATTCATCTACGACGCGAATTTCGACTATCATTTCGACAACCGCGAATTCTCCGCCGGCGGAAACCGCTTTACCAATTCCATGACTATCTATGGTGCCCGTCTCACTCCGTCCGTCGGTCTGCAAGTCAGGCAGAATGCCAATGTTCGGCACAAATTGATGCTGGGCATTGACATGATGAAAGATTTCGGACGACATCCTTCCGCCGTGGCGACAAGTCCGGAACACGACAGGGGACTGGAGAATACCCGGCTCTTCCGTGAAATTACCATGTACTACGGCATTGACGCCAAACTCGGATCCTGGAAACTGCAGGCTTTTGCCGGAATGTTCCCGAGGGCGTTTTCTGAGGGCGAATACTCGCAGGCGTTTTTCTCGGACTCATTGAAATTCTACGACAACAATCTCGAAGGAGCATTGATAAAAGCTTCAAACTCACGCGCTTACATGGAAGTGGCCTTCGACTGGAACGGTATGTTCGGGTCTTACAGGAGGGAGCAGTTCAATGCTTTCGGATATGGGCGTTACATGTTCTGCGACCTGTTTTCAGCCGGCCTGGCTTTCAAATATCATCATTACGCCAATACGGAAGAATATGGCAGCGTCGTGGATGACGCCATGGTTCAGCCGTTTGTGAAATTCAATTTCGGACATTATTGCGGATGGCAGGACATTTCGGCGACATTGGGCTGGTACCAGTCATTGCAGCAGGACAGGAGGTTCAAGAATGGAAAGAGCAATCCTGGCGGCGGCGAATTGACATTGTCGGTAAGGAACTGGAACGTCGGTATTGAAAACAGACTCTATTATGGCCGCGACCTGATGCCGTTTTACAGCATGGTGGATGACGGCGGATATAAATATGGAAACAATCTGTATGCAGGAAGTCCGTTCTACCGCGTGACGGCCGACGGTGGTACGAAGTGGAATTTCTATGACAGGCTGGAGGTGTATTATCAGCCGCATATTGCTGATTTTCTGGACCTTAGGCTTGCAATAACCGCGCATTTTCCTGACGGATTCCGATATGAGGGCATGCAGCAGAAATTATCCCTCATCTTCAGTCTTGACAAACTGCTGAATCCTTCAGGAAAGTCTTCCGGCGAAAGACGGGTCTCCGGACGTAAACGCTCCAGACGCAGCAGTGCCGGAACCTGGTCCGGTGAAATCTTCGGAATATAAACATTGGAATATATGAATAAATTTTGGTTGCCGGCCGTGGCGGCGGTTTTGTCTGCTGCGGTGTCGTGCGTAAATGGGCCGAGCGGCGAATTTCAGTTTGATCTCCTGACTACCAATGATGTACACGGCTCGTGGTTCGATTCGACATACGTCGGTGGGCAGGTGAAGAACTCGCTGATGGCCATCAATACTTATGTCAATGAGTACCGCGATTCGCTGGGAAAGGACAATGTCCTTCTCGTGGACGCAGGCGATTGCCTTCAGGGGGACAATGCCGCTTATTATTTCAATTACGTGGATACGTTGTCACCGCATCTGTTTTCGCGTCTGGCAGCCTATATGAAATATGATGCCGTATGCGTCGGAAACCATGATGTGGAAACAGGACATCCGGTGTATGACAGGGTAGCCAAGGAATTGAAAGCCAATGGAATACCGTTTCTGGCAGGCAATGCTGTGCGTCCTGACGGGAGTACCTGGTTCGATGGCGCGAAGATATTGAAACGACATGGGGTGAAGATAGCGGTTCTGGGCTATACCAATGCCAATATCAGGGCCTGGCTGGACGAATCGCTGTGGAAAGGCATGGAATTCAAGTCATTGATACCGCTTGTGCAGGAAGATGTCGACAGGGTGCGCGCCAAGGAAAGGCCCCAGGTGGTGATTGTGGCCGTGCATTCCGGCACGGGACTGGGTGACGGGACGATTTACGAAAGCCAGGGCAAGGACCTGCTCAAGACGCTGCGGGGTGTGGATTTTCTCGTATGCTCACACGACCATTCGGCGCTCGCAATTCAGCAGGACAGCATCTGTCTGATCAATTCCGGCAGCCATGCGCGCAATATCGGCCACGGCAGGATAAATCTCACCCTCAGGGACGGCAAGGTCGTTTCCAAGACCGTCGGTGCGGACATCATAAAGGTCAATGCCGCACGTGTGGATACCGCTATGGAAGCTAAGTTTCATCCGGACTTTGAGAAAGTCAAGGCATTTACTCTCAGGGAGGTAGGAAGTCTTGATACGGATTTGCTCTCACGTGATTCCTATGCCGGGATGTGCCCTTATATGAATCTCATACATACATTGACCATTTCTCCGGACGTGGCGCAGATTTCATTCGCCGCACCCCTCGCCTTCAACAAGGAAATTAAAGCGGGGAAATTGGTTTATAATGACTTGTTTACTATTTATCCCTATGAGAATCAGTTGGTTGTGATTCGCATGAAAGGGGATGAAATTCTCCGTTATCTGGAATATTCCTATGATAACTGGATTCAGACATATACGCCGGGAGGCCATGTCCTGAAGATTGAAGAGGGGGAGGACCAGCGTACATTCCAGACGGGATGGCATTTCGTGAACATGTCCTACAACTTCGATTCAGCAGCCGGACTTGTATATACCGTGGATGTCACCAAGCCTTATGGAGAGCGCGTGAAAATAGCTTCCCTTGCCGGCGGCGATCAGTTCTGCGCTGATTCAACTTACAATGTGTCAATGACTTCCTATCGTGCTGCCGGTGGCGGCAATCTTCTGTCGAAAGGCGCCGGAATTGATACTGGAAACATGGATGACCGAATTGTAGCGCGATTGGATGATATCCGCAATGTCCTCTATGATTATGTGCAGCATGTCGGTACGATTAAGGTTTCAGAATTAAGTAATCCCGCGATTCTCGGACACTGGGAGTTCATACCGTCACAGGCGATTCCCGCCCTTCGTGCTGACATGAAACTCCTTTTCGGAAAATAATTTTGGACACTTGCGCCGGATTTTTCATTATCTTTGCCCGTTGCAAACTTGAATATACGTGAAACCCAAGCAAGTCGTTTAACTTGCGAAATTTGGATAAGAGATGGAACATCTTCCTGAATATGACATGCCGATGCTGGCCTCGGCGATCAATTTTCTCCTTCGTGACGAAGAGTTTGATAATCTGGACCAGATTTGCGATTACTATCATAAGGACCGTAAGGAACTGGAAACGAAACTTGCCGCCGCCGGGTTTTCTTTCTCCGAAGAACAGAACAGATTTATCTGAGTATGAGTGCAATAAAGAATATAGTATTTGATTTCGGAGGTGTCCTCCTGGATTGGAATCCAAGGTATCTCTACAAGGATTATTTCAAGGATGAGAAGGAAATGGAGTATTTCCTCTCAGAGATTTGTAACAGCGAATGGAACGTTCAGCAGGATGCCGGACGCCCTTTTGCAGAGGCCGTGAAACTCCTTCAGGCCCAGTATCCTCAGTATTCCGAAGCCATCCGGATGTATGACGAATATTGGTACAAGATGCTGAAATGCGAGTTCCCGGAAAGCATTGCCCTTCTGAAGGAACTCAAGTCGCTGGGCTATGGCATCTACGGCCTGACGAACTGGTCGGCAGAGAAGATCGGCTACGCCTTTTCCAATTATGATTTCTTCGGGCTCTTCGACGGTATCGTGGTTTCCGGCGATGAAAAGGTTGCCAAACCGGATCCGAAAATCTACAGGATTCTTCTGGAAAGATATGGCCTGGTACCGGGGGAGTGCGTCTTCCTCGACGACAATGCCGACAATGTGAAAGCTGCCGAAGCATTGGGTATCAATGCGATACGTTTCGACAACATTGAAAATGTGAAACAAAACCTGGCTAAGTTGCTGGGCAGGACTTTATAATTGAGGTTTATCTATGCTTATTCCTATTTATACCTGGACCAAAGGGGTCAGGAATATGGATCTCAGAAGGCGCGCCTTCATCAAGCAGCCGTGGGCGCAGGGCGTTATCCTGCTGACCTGCGTCATCATCGCAATGCTCCTCGCGAACTTGCCGTTCACCAGGGATATTTATCACAATGTATTGGAAACCAATGTTTCCATATTCTTCAAGTCGCCTGACGGCAGTGGTATTTTCTTCCCGCGCGGCATGACCGTTGAGAGTTTCATCAATGACATATTGATGACGGTATTCTTCTTCTCCGTGGGTCTGGAAATCCGCAGGGAAATGAAGGTCGGAGAACTCTCCAGTGTGAAGAAAGCATTGCTCCCGGTCATTGCCGCTTTTGGCGGTGTGGTTATGCCGGCGCTGATTTTCTTCGGCATCAATCATGGCACTGCAGCCGCTTCCGGCTGGGGAATCCCTACGGCTACCGACATTGCCTTTGCGGTCGGCATCCTTTCCATTCTCGGAGACAGGGTTCCGGTTTCATTGAAGGTGTTTCTGACCGCGTTGGCCATTGCAGATGACCTGATTGCGATACTTGTGGTGGCATTGTTCTACGGCGGGAAAATCAATTTCCTGCTCCTGGGCATCGCCGTCGTGCTTGTCGCTTTCGTGGTCCTTCTCAACAAACTGGGCGAAAAACGCATGTGGTGTTATCTTGTGCCGGCCTTTGTCATCTGGAGCCTGTTCTATTATGCAGGAATCCATTCCACAATGTCGGGCGTGGTAATGGCGTTCCTCGTCCCGATGGCGCCACGTTTCCCGGAAGCGTATTTCTTCCGCAAGGAAAAGCAATATCTCAGGAGAATCAAGGAATATTTCGGAATCGCATCCACTTCAGATGGCTTCCCTAACGGCCCGCAGAGGCATTGTCTCCGCCGTCTGTCCGTGATTTCCAGAGGCTCGATGGGCATGAGCTACCGCCTCGAACATGCACTCGAACCATGGGTCAACTTCCTGATAATGCCGGTCTTCGCTCTCGCCAATGCCGGTGTCGTGATTCCGGATTTGTCTTATTTCAATGTGTTCAATTTCAATGCTGCCATGGGTAGCGTGGGAATGGGAATCTTCCTCGGCCTGCTGATAGGAAAGCCGCTTGGAATTTCATTGGCAAGCTTCCTGGCCATCAAGCTGCATGCTGGTGAAATGCCTGCCGGCGCATCCTGGAAAATGCTGATTGCCGTGGCTTGCCTCGGCGGTATAGGCTTTACAATGTCGATTTTCGTGGATACTCTTTCGTTCAGCGACCAGTCTCCGGAAGTTATGGCGCATCTGAGGGATATGGGCAAGGTTGCCGTTCTCATGGGCTCGATATGTGCAGGAATTCTCGGCAGCATATTGATCAATATCGTTCACAAGGTCGAGAATCATGGATAACGGTGCCGCGATTCCGCCTGATGCGATAGAGTGGACATATTGTATCTTCCATCAAAAACTGCGGGTGTACAAGTTCTCTACAAGTCCTTCGCAACGTGATGAAATAGAGCATGTCGTGGCTTCTTATGCCATGGAGATGAATCCGGAGCTTTATAAGAAATTGGCGGATGGACGGGAAGGCTTCCTGATGGAGCATACGCGTTTTTCCGAGGATTTGGAACATGCGGTCGACACGCTTGAATCAATGATGTGTTGAATATAATTAAAACGGACAGTCTGATAATGACTGCCCGTTTTAAATTATATAGGTCAATGATTTTTAGAACAAGTAAGCGACACCTAATTTAAGCTGCTGTCTGTGGAGCTTGATATCGTCGTTTCCTCTGTTGACAAGACCCCAGTCGTAAGCGAACTTGACTCTGATTTTGTTCAATACGTCCACACCGACGCCACCGCCGAGCATGAGGTCGAAGTAGCCATATTTGCCGCCGAGTTTCTCGAAGAAGTCCTTGGTGTCTACGGTCGTGCTGCTGGTTGTGCCTAATGCGGTTCCATCGGTCTTGGTCTTGGATGATACATTGAAAGAAAGTGTAGGACCCGCGAATGCGAATATTCTAACTACTTTAATATCAATGCCCCAATCTAGTTTAAGCGGTACATTGATGTAATGCTCCTTGAATTTGGATTCGCTCTTTATGTCGCCCAAACCGAGTTCCTTGATGCTCTTGTCGCCGATGAATACCCATTCGATGCCCGGAGTGAATCCCAGACCGTATTTGAATTTGAATGTGTAGTCCGCATCGACATAGAGGCCGTTGGCATTGGAAGTGTTCTCTTGTTTTACTGACGCGAGGTCAGCTTTTTCTTTAAGGTCAGATTTTGCAAATCCGACACCTACACTTAACTGAGCTGAAGCATTGTAGCTAACCAGCATCATGACTGCCGCAGCAGCCGCAAAAATGATTTTCTTCATATTTTCTGTTTTAAATTACACTGAAGGCGGTTTTTTTCTTGATTCTCCTTCGTAACTAAAGCGAATTTAGTATTATCTTCTTATATATCCAAGTTTGACAACTTGCGAAACTTGAGTTATTGTCAGAAAGATATGCTCAAGCCTCCTGTTATGAAACCTTGCATGCCTCCGCCGGTTTCAAGAAAGCCGCGTACGTGTTTGCCGCCTGCCTGTATGCAGACAGCGCCTGCCTGACCGGCAAAGAACGGCGAATAGTTCCTTTCTGATTCCTTGTTGTCAAATCCGTCAAGCATGGTGAGTCCCAATGCCAGCTTGGAATACATTGCCACGTGCTTCTTTCTGAACCAGAATGCCTTTACGGATGGCATTATCACGAATGCACTATAGTGGGACTTCCCTGTCTTGACATCTTCCTTATTAATGATATCTGCGCTTCCTCCCGTCCATGAAAACGAACCTCCGACTGAAAAAGTCTTGTTAAGAACCCGGTAGTATTCTGCATTGACAGAACCGAGCGCCTGATAGTTGTCTGTTCTTATATGGCCCGCGGAGAATGCCGTAACCAGTCCGTTTGCAAATATGAATGTGGCATCTATAAATGTTCCCCAGCCGTAGCCGATTGTGATTTCGTTTCTCTGCTCAGGCATGGCTGCTTTTCGGATTTCTTTCTTGGTCATCTGGGTTTCAGGAAGATTTTCCCGCAGAACAGTTGAAGTGGAATCTTGTGTCTGTGCCAGCGATAAACCGGTGGAGAACACGATTGCGGCAAGTATCAGGATAAAGTGTTTCATGATGTATAAATTTTTGCTAATATAAGTATTTTCCTGCTATTTGTGCGCTTCTGAGCCGGAATGCACTCAAATTAGGTAAAATTACCTATTTCTATAACGGCTTTTCGTGCTTACCTTTGGCCAAGTCGGATATTGATTATCAATCATTTTTTAAAACAATAACACTATGAAACGTATTTTATCCACACTACTGGTTATTGCCTTGGCAATCCCTCTGTTCGTGAACTGCAAGAAAGATAAGGGCGTACAGGTCGAGAGTTTCAGCATCGACCCGGTCACCGTTTATCTCAATGACGGCGACACTCATCAGCTCGATGTGATAGTGCAGCCTGGAAAAGCCAAGAAAGGCGAGTTTATGTCTTCTCTTGTCTGGGTTTCAGATGACGAGAATATTGCGAGCGTAGATGAAAACGGACTCGTGACTGCCAAGATGCGAGGCAATACGAGAATTACTGCTTCTACATCTGACGGTACATTGTCTGCCAGCTGCGATGTCAATGTCCAGCTTGTCCTTACGGATGACAAGGATATTACGGCGTACTTTGAAGGCAGTTTCGCTCTTGCATTGCAATACAAGAAACTGATTGCCGATAATAATAAGATTACCTATGGAGAAGTGAAGAATATAACGGATTTCGATGTCCCGGCATTATATGTAAAAGATATTGAGACCGCAGGAGGCTTGGAATTTCTTGTTAATCTCGAGTCTCTGGATCTCGGAGGTGCTAAGAATCTTACTTCGCTGAACGTCAGTACTCTTACCAAGCTTAAAGAACTGGTTGCTACCAAAGGAAAACTGACACATGTCGACTTGACTAACTGTTCTGATTTGAAATCTGTTATTATGGATGACAACAAGTTGGAGAGTGTCGTATTCGGTCAGCATCCGAACTTGGCAAGGATCTCTATGAGTAATAATAAGTTGAAGGAATTCAACGCCAGCTCTTTTCCTGGCCTGGTTTATCTGGATCTTTCCGAAAACGAACTGGAAAGCATCAACTTGACAGGATGCAAATTGATTGAATCGCTGTGGCTCAACTATAATAAGCTGACGAGCATAGATGCGGGTTCTCTTCCGGATAAAATGAACAAATTCGAATATTTCTTCAATCCTGGAGAGAACGGGGTCCTGAAGGTTATATATGGTAAAATATCTGGGACTTCCTACAGCTGGCAGATGATTAAGGGTGACGAGAGCAGTCGTGTCAAGGGGGTTCTGTATTGTGAGAATTCTCCTAAAATCAAGACTCAGCCGACACCTGAGATTGTTGCGGTGGCAGGCGTTCCGTTCAGTGTGTCAGTGGAAATGGAATCGACAGGAAATTATCAGTATTATTGGTGCCTTTCTGCGCCTGCCGAAGTTGGATCTACAGGCCTCACGGGTTATCCCTTCAATCCGATTTCGGATTTCAGCGATGGTACTTATTATATAAGCGGCAGTAATACCAACACGTTGACTATAAATGTTGGCAACTTAGACATGTTCGTCCTTCTGACTTGTATGATTTATGATGAAGCTACCGGTGCGTCGACGCTCAGTGATTTTGTGAGCGTCAAGTAGCAATAGATAATTTCGGTCTGTAAATTATACGATAATCCCCTGCAAAGTGTTGTTTTGCAGGGGATTTGTCATATATGCGGACTGATTAGTTCTTTATGAGTCTGCCGACGCTGCGGAATCTCTCTATCAAGTTGTTGATTCTGGTCGAATATCCGGAATCCGTAGTCTTGATGACCTTCTTGTCCGTGTCCTCGAAGAATGGAAAGCAAGCGATAACGTCCACTTCCTTGCCGGTCCCGTCAATGTGTGACAATCCGAGAGTCACGAGTGTGAGTGAATGGAAACGGAGCTCCGGCCATTGTGTGCCGTCTTTTTCAGCGATGCGGATGATGCCTTCACCCTTTGCCGTATTCTCAAGTGTATACTTTCTGGCAAAAGATTCGACCATGTAATAGTTCTTTTCGTCTTTGTTTGTGGATTTTACTGCGAAATTCACGGTCGACGAAGAATTGTCGAACCTGATCACGACATTCTCGTCTCCACTTCCTACTTCATCAGGAATGATTGTCCACCAGTCGCCGGAAAGCATGACGTCGGACTTGGAACAAGAGTTGAGGAACAGTGACGTGAAAATTGTCAAAATGACGATAAATATCTTTTTCATGTTATTTTGGGTTATTGATTTCTGCAAAGGAAAGCAATATTGTACTCATTTCAAATAGGTAATTTTACTTAGATTCATGCCGACTGTGCTTGCTGTGGTACTGGCAATCGGAAAGCCCGGACACCATTGACGCAGGCATGTCTCTCCGGTGCAGTTCGACTTCTGACGTGCGTAAAAACGGCTGATTTACTCACGATAGCATGGTTTTCGGGCGTGACGTGCGTAAAAAACGTTTTATTGCGCACGTCGGAATAGTAAATTGAATTCAAAAGAGTAGAATGAAAAAAAGCACCTCGGAAAACCGAAGTGCTTCTTTTGTGGAGATAGACGGAGTCGAACCGACGACCCTCTGCTTGCAAAGCAGATGCTCTAGCCAACTGAGCTATATCCCCGTTTGTGTTTGCAAATATAGATACTTTTATTTATATTCACAAAAATTAATTTAACTTTTTTACGTTATGGAAATAATTTACAAGGATCCGCATACAGGGCTGAAAGAGGAAGTGGCTGTGAGTGAAAATAATACGCTTGTGATGCCGGCGATTGAGGCCAAGACGCCCCGTGTGGAGCTCCGCAAGGGAAGGGCGTCTGATGCGCCGTTTATAGCCGATGCCGTCCTTGCAGCCATGGGGTACGATATCTTCAATCCGGAATTGCCTGCTGATGCGGAAACAGGGTTCGGCCCGATTTCCGCCGTACGTGATGCATTGATAAAAGTATGTTCCAAGGAAGACACATTGTACTCCTGGAAGAATACGACCGTTGCCACCTTCTGCGGAAAAACAGCCGGAGCCCTCGTTTCTTACGACGGAGGAAGCTACAAGGAAACGGCCGAAAGGACATTCGCATTGATGGCCAAGCTGTTGAATACCGAGAAGCCGGAACCGGGCAGCGAAACCGGCGAAGGGGAATACTATCTCGATTCATTGGTCGTCCACCCGGAATTCCGCGGACACAATATCGGCAGCATCCTGATGCGGAATGCATTGGATGAAGCAGAGGCGCTCGGCTATGAGAAGGTGACATTGCTTGTAGACGAGAAAAAACCACATCTCCACAAATTGTACAAGAAGCTGGGCTTCGAATTCGGAGATGTAGTTCTTTTCTTCGGCGAACCGTATATACGTATGTTCCAGTATCTCAGGTAGAGACTAGACCCCGAACTCCTTGGGAGTCTTTGCGGTGAAAGTCATGACTTTGCCGGAAACGGGGTGTATGAAAGCCAATGTTCCTGCATGTAGTGCCAAGCGTCCGCAAGGATTCGTCTTGGCACCATATTTTTTATCCCCGGCGATAGGGCAATGCAGCTCTGATGCGGCATGCACGCGGATCTGGTTCTTCCTGCCGGTTTCCAATGAGAACTCCACGGCACTGTATTTCAGAGCCGCGTTCCTTGGCCCCTCATCTTTGCCGGACTTGCGGCTGCCTGTCGGATGGACATCAGAAGCCAATACATGATAATGGGTTATGGCTTTCTGCCACTCTTCCGAACTCTTGCCAGCGCCTCTTCTGTCCGTGGAAAAATCAGGCTCCTGTGAAGAAATCATCTTCATTGACTTCGGATTCTCCTTCAACCAGCTGATGACAGCTCCTTGCGGCTGCGACGGTACTCCTTCGACGATGCCGACGTAACCTCTTTTCTTGACGAAACTGTTCCATCCGTCCTGCATTATCTGCTGGATCTTCTCGGTCTTGGCAAATACCAGCACGCCGGACGTGTCACGGTCAAGACGGTGGACTATAAATACATGCGACGGTTTCCAAGGAAGCCTGACGCTGGAACTCATCCTTTCTGCATGAACCTTGGTCCTCATGTAATCGCTCAATATGGAATACACCGTGTTCTCCTTTCTCTGGCCCATGAGACTGGCCTTCGCTCCTTTCTTGTCCATATCCACGGCATGTCCGGCAGACTTTCCTGTCCCTACGACGGGAAGGCCGCTGCGCTTGTTCACCACTATTATGCTGTCGTCCTCATACAAAATCTCCACGCCCGAATCCTGAAGATCCACGCGGGCCGCATGCTTGACTTCATTATATATGGAAACCTTCTTGGGCAATATTGTCAATGAATCGCCTTCGAAAAGCGGCTGGTCGAACGCCGTAACCTTCTTTCCGTTCAGAATTACCTGACCGTTCGAGAGATAAGCCTTGACTCCCGTCTTGCTCTGTCCCGGAAAAATCTCATATAGGTAATTCAACAAAAAATCATTGTGCTTTACTGTAAACTTCTGTCCTGGTGTCTGTTCCATTTCTAATAACTTTTTCTCCCGGAAAAGGTGCTTCCTGCACCGTTTCGGAGGCCGAAGTTAGGTAAAAAAATTAATATTTGACGATATTTTATGAAATGGCGGTAATTCGATTAAAATTCACTACCTTTGAGAGACGAAATGAAAACAATTGTAATTTATGAATAAGTATTCTTTTTTTGCAGCTGCGGCATCAGTCCTTCTGATGGTATCATGCGGCGGAGGTGCGTATCAGAGCGCAGCAGGAGTGGAAGTTCCTGCTGAAGTGAAAGCAGGTGAAGTGGCATTCAGCATGGTGGCTGTTCCGGGCGATGCATTCGCAATGGGAAAGACCCCGTCAGGCACGAAAGTTCCCGGGGCGACGATTCACCAGGTGGTGTTGAATGGTTATTCAATTTCTCAATTGCCGGTCACCCAGGAATTGTGGCAGGCTGTTACAGGCTCGGCTGCGGGCTCCATCCAGAATCCGGCTGCACCTGTGGACATGGTTTCCTATGACGATTGCGTGAAATTCCTCGGAAAACTCTCCAAGATGACAGGGATTCCTTTCTCTCTTCCGACGGAAGCACAGTGGGAATATGCGGCAGCCAATGAAATGATTACGGTGAACCCCAACTATTCCGAGTGGTGTGCTGATTCTTTCAATGATGTCCAGAGCGATACATTGATACAGAATCCTTTGTATGTGGCGAAGAATGACTTCAAGGTGGCCCGTACACGCAAATCACGTGACAGCGAAAGCTCTTATATCAGAAAACCTGGACTCGGTTTCCGAGTTGTAGCCAATACGGAAACTGCCATCCCTGAGGATGTTGTCGCTGCCATTGTCAATAAGAATGCAGGACGCGAAGAGGTCTCTTCCAATGAGACCATCACCGTGGGCAAATGCGCCATCAAGATGATCGGCGTCGATGGCGGTACTTTCAATATGGGTGCTACACCTGAGCAGGGCAAGATGGCCGGCGAGGATGAAAGCCCGGTTCACGAGGTAACAGTACGTGGTTTCGAAATCGGACAGACCGAGGTGACCGCAGGACTTTGGCTTGAGGTTATGGGCAGTCTTCCGTACAAGAACAGCGAAAAGGAACTGAACAAACCTGTCGTGAATGTATCTTGGTACGATTGCCAGAACTTCATCATCAAACTCAACAGATTGACCGGACGCAAGTTCCGTCTCCCGACAGAAGCAGAGTGGGAGTTCGCTGCAAGAGGTGGCGTGAAGTCTTTCAATACCCAGTTTGCAGGCGGAATGTATGTGAGCCAGGTTGCAGCATACCTTAACAATGCATCTTCAGAAGTTCTCAATGTCAAGGAATTCAGACCGAATGAACTTGGAATTTATGATATGTCAGGAAATGCTTGGGAATGGTGTCAGGACAGTTTCTATGACTACACTGAAGAAGCTCAGGCAGATCCATGCTACAATCTCCCCGGAGAATTCCGTATAATGAGAGGTGGCAGCGCAGCATCGAAATGGGATGCTTGCCGTGTAGCCAACCGTTCGAAACTTCCTGCAAGCTCAGTCAAATCTACCTTTGGACTCAGACTCGCGCTGTAACAATATGGTACATATTTCTTTACCGGAAAATAAAGAGCGTCGTCTCGTATTCTATCTCGCGATGGAGGAATACGTGGCGGCGCATCTCTCTTCTCTGCTGGCCGGCCGGGACCGGAAAGACGCATTTTTCTTCTGGCAGGTCAAGCCGACTGTCATTTTCGGACGGAATCAGGTGATGGAAGCCGAAGTGAATATGCCGTATTGCAGGGAGCATGATATACGTCTGTTCAGACGAAAGAGCGGTGGAGGCTGCGTCTATTCCGATGAAGGCAATATAATGCTTTCATACATAACTGATTCCACTAACGTGGCTTCCACTTTCTCTGAATATCTGGATACATTGTCCGCCTACCTGAGGGCTTCCGGTGTCAATGCGGAGAAATCCGGCAGGAACGACATCATGGTCGACGGCAAAAAAGTTTCGGGCAATGCCTTTTTCCTGAAGCCGGAATCAAGCATCGTTCATGGGACAATGCTTTTCAACACTGATTTCGATGAACTGGAAAGAGCGATTACTCCTTCCGAGGCCAAGATTAAGAGCAAAGGCGTTTCATCTGTACGTCAGCATGTTACGAATCTCAAACCTGTATATGAGGCAGCTGGCAGTCCGTTGGCGGACATTGAAAAGTTCAAGAACTACCTTCTGGAATGTTTCTGTGGAAACCGCGATGCGGAAGGGAAACTGGCCGGCATTGAAACGATTGTGCTGACTGATGAACAAGTCGCTGAAATTGAAGAGATTGAAGCAGAATATCTGAAGCCGGAATTTCTGGAAGGACGCAACCATGCTTATTCGGTGAGTCATTCCGGAAAGATACCGGGAGCGGGTGAAATTGTCATCGGCCTGGATATCGATAAAGGAGTGATTCGGGAATGTCATGTTTCCGGAGATTTTTTCCCGCTCAAGGACGGACTCGATGAATTGCTGACATCTCGTCTTGAAGGGGTTCCGGATGAAGCCGGTCCGCTGAGAAAAGCTATCGGAAATATTGAATTGACAGATTATATATCAGGATTGTCCATGGACGATTTCCTCGGAATCATGGAAGCCTGAACCAAATGAATAACAATAACACAAAGCTATGGAGGAAAATCTCAAAAAAACCTGTCTGTATGACAGTCATGTGGCATTAGGTGCCAAAATGAGCCCTTTTGCGGGATTCATGATGCCTATCCAGTACACATCCATTACTGATGAGCATAATGCTGTCCGCCACAAGGTCGGAATGTTCGATGTTTCTCACATGGGAGAAATATTCGTAAGTGGTCCGGATGCGGAAAAATTCGTAAATCACATCTTCACCAATGAGATCCGCGGCTTCGGGCCAGGCAAGGTTCTTTATGGAATGATGCTCCATCCTGATGGAGGAGTTGTGGACGATCTTCTCGTTTACAGGGAGTTCGAGCCGGATCATTTCCTTCTCGTGGTCAATGCCGCAAACATTGACAAGGACTATGAGTGGATTATGGCGCAGACAGCAGGATTCGACGTGAAGGTGGTCAATGAATCTGACACATGGGGCCAGATTGCATTGCAGGGACCTGAAGCTGAAAAGGTTATCACGGAAGTTCTTGGTTTTGTCAAAGCTGCCGGACTCGAATTCTACACTTATTATGAAGCAGAATGGAAAGGCAGCCGTATGATAGTGAGCCGTACCGGATATACCGGAGAAGACGGATTCGAAATTTATACATCCATTGAAGGCACACAGGAAATCTGGAAGATCCTTCTTGATGCAGGCGTAGTGCCATGCGGACTCGGATGTAGGGATACATTGCGTTTCGAGGCAGGACTTCCTCTCTACGGTGATGAACTTTCAGATACCATTACTCCTGTCGAGGCAGGTCTCGGCATGTTCTGCAAGCTTGACAAGGAAGAGTTTATCGGAAAGGATGTCCTTGTACGCCAGAAGGCAGAAGGTACGGAGCGCAAGCTTGTCGGTATCGAAATCGAGGACAAGGCCATTCCTAGGGCTACTTATCCGGTAGAAACCGAGGACGGGACACAGATCGGCGTGGTGACTACAGGTTATCATTCCATCTCTCTGGACAAGAGCATCTGCTTCGCTATGGTGCAGACCGCATACAGCAAGCTAGGAACCCAGGTGTTCATCCGCATCCGCAAGAAGGTGTTCCCTGGCATCGTAGTCAAGAAGAGATTTTATCAGACAAACTATAAGAAGTAATAAACAAATTAAACTTAAATAATTATGAGCAAGGTAATTGAAGGTCTCCTTTATAGCGAGACACACGAATGGGTAAAAGTTGAAGGTGATGTAGCTGTTATCGGTGTAACAGATTTCGCACAGAGTGAAATGGGTGATATCACATACGTTGATATGCCTGAGGCTGATGACGAGGTTTCCAAAGACGAGGAATTCGGCGCTCTTGAAAGCGTGAAGGCTTCCAGCGACCTTGTATGCCCTGTAAGCGGAACTGTCATCGAGAACAATGAGGCTCTTGAGGATGCTCCTGAACTTATCAACCAGGATCCTTATGAGAACTGGATCATCAAGGTTAAAATTAGCGATCCTGCTGAACTTGAAGGCCTTATGGATGCAGCTGCTTATCAGGCAATGACTGCGAAATAACAGTAAGTCAAACTAATAATTCCAATCATGTCCACTTTTTCATATTTTCCTCATACCGAGGATGATATAAGGGCTATGCTGGACCGTATAGGGGTCTCCTCCCTGGATGACCTCTATGCGGATGTTCCGGAAAAGTTCATATATAAAGAGGAATATGACTTGCCTGATGCCATGTCCGAGCAGCAGGTGAGAGATTTCTTCTTGTCGCTGGACAAGAAAAATGTACAGCTCAAGGTTTTCGCGGGTGCCGGTGCGTATGACCATTACACCCCATCCGTAGTTCCTTATATCTGTTCACGTTCAGAATTCCTTACAGCCTACACCCCTTACCAGGCTGAGATTTCACAGGGAACACTCCGCTATATATTTGAATATCAGAGCATGATATGTTCCCTGACAGGAATGGACGTTTCCAATGCTTCCATGTATGACGGCCCTACTGCCGCTGCTGAAGCCATGAAAATGGCGGTTGCGTGCACGAAACGCAAGAACAGGGTCCTCCTTTCAGAGACATTGCTTCCTAATGTCCGCAAGACAGTGGAAACATACGCCAAGTATAATGGAGTGCAGCTCGGTTATATTGCAGTTGAAAACGGCCAGACCTCTCTGGAGTCATTGAAGAAAGAACTTCAGGCAGGCGACGTTGCCGGCATCATTGTACCGGCTGTGAACCGTTTCGGCATTGTCGAAGACTTCACAGGCTTTGCTGACGCCGTTCATGAGACGAAAGGTATTGTCGTGGAATATTGCGATCCTTCGGCTCTTGCAGTAGTCAAGACTCCTGCAGAGTGGAACTTCGACGTGGCTGTCGGTGATGGACAGACGCTCGGTATTCCTATCTCTTTCGGCGGTCCGTACGTAGGCTTCATGGCATGCCGCAATGACTATGTGCGCAAGATGCCAGGACGTATTGTAGGACAGACCGAAGATGCAGAGGGAAGACGCTGCTTCGTACTTACGCTTCAGGCGAGGGAACAGCATATCAGAAGAGAGAAAGCTACCAGCAACATCTGCTCGAACCAGAGTTTGATGGCATTGTATGTGACTATATACATGTCACTTATGGGAGCCGAGGGCTTGCGCAAGGTGAATGAACTTTCATCTGCCGGAGCACATTATCTCTATGACAGGCTTCTTCAGACAGGAAAATTCGAGAAAGTTTTCGACAAGCCGTTCCTCAAGGAATTCGTGTTGAAGCCGCTCGTACCTGTAGAGAAACTACAGTCCGCTCTCCTGGATGCAGGCTTTTTCTCCGCTCTTGAAACGGAAGAGGGTTATGTCAGCTTCTGCGTGACTGAAAAACGCACGAAAGCCGAGGTTGATTCATTAATAGACGTTATCGGGAGGATCTAGTCATGAAATATTACGATAAACTTATATTCGAATTGTCCAAACCTGGACGTTCTGGCTATTCTCTTCCTGAAAACGAATTCGGGAAAGCGGCGGAAATGCCTGAGGCATTGGCCCGCAAGTCCGCTCTCGGACTTCCTGAGGTCAGTGAGGTGGATGTCGTAAGACACTATACCAATCTTTCTCAGATGAACTTCGGCGTTGATACCGGATTCTATCCTCTCGGAAGCTGTACGATGAAGTACAACCCTAAAATCAATGAGGAAATCGCAGCAATGCCGGGCTTCCTCGGACTTCATCCTCTTCAGCCGGAATCTACCGTACAAGGTGCTCTCGAGGTTTATTACAACATGGAGAAATCCCTGTCCGCAATAACCGGAATGGCCGGATTTACATTCAACCCTTGTGCCGGTGCACATGGCGAATTGACCGGTCTCATGATTATGAGGCAGTATCATCTTCTCCATGGTGACACCAAGAGGACGAAAGTCATTGTCCCTGACAGTGCTCATGGAACCAATCCTGCCAGCGCTGCGGTCTGCGGCCTGGAAGTCGTTGTGGTGAAGTCCAATGCTTCAGGTCTGATCGACGTGGCTGACTTGAAACCGCTTCTGGGAGATGACATCGCCGGTATCATGATGACCAACCCTAACACATTGGGATTGTTCGAGAAAGAGATTGGCGAGATTGCCGCTCTCGTACACGGCTGCGGCGGATTGCTCTATTATGACGGAGCGAACATGAACCCGCTTCTCGGTGTGGTACGTCCTGGCGACATGGGATTCGATATCATGCACTTGAACCTGCACAAGACATTCTCTACCCCTCATGGCGGCGGCGGTCCCGGTTCAGGTCCTGTCGGCGTGGCAGCTCATCTCGTGCCTTATCTCCCTGTACCTCACGTTGTCAAGACAGCTGACGGCAAATTTGAGATTTCTGCCGACAATGCAGAATCAGCAGGTCAGGTATCAGCATTCATGGGCAACTTCGGAGTAATTCTCCGTGCCTATGCATACATCCTTTCACTCGGAAAACAGCACATCCGTTTCGCGGGCAAATTCGCGACAATGGCTGCCAACTATGTGAAAGAGTGTCTGAAAGACTGCTACAAGCTGCCGATTCCTTCAATCTGCAAGCACGAATTTGTCTTCGACGGTCTTGTCAATGATGGTGCACGTCCGGGTGAGGAACATTCAGGCGCCACAACATTGGATGTTGCAAAACGTCTGCTGGACTATGGCTTCCATGCTCCGACAATCTACTTCCCTCTGCTCTTCCACCAGGCTATCATGATCGAGCCTACGGAGACTGAGTCGAAGGAGACCATCGATGCATTTGTCGAAGTGATGAGGAAGATCGCAGCTGAAGCTGCCGAGAACCCTGATTATCTGAAGGGTGCACCTCACAATACTCCGATCAGCCGTCCTGATGAGACACGTGCTGCACGTCAGCCGATTCTCAAATATGGTGATGCGTAAACAAGTTGCTATATGACATTGACAATTATAGGCGCGGGGCCCGGTGGTTATGAGACTGCCGTGGCTGCCGCAGCCAAAGGTATAGAGGTTTATATAGTTTCTGCCGGTCCTGTCGGCGGAACTTGCCTGAACGAAGGCTGTATCCCTACCAAGGCACTATGCCGCAATGCTGAAGTGCTTGAAGATCTGCGCAATGCCGGCAAGTTCGGTGTTGAAACGGGTGACTTCAAGTTCGATATCGGCGGCGCCATGGCACGCAAGGACGAAGTCGTTTCCCAGCTTCGCGGCGGTATCGAGTTCTTGCTGAAGAACAAGCTGATACACCTGGTATATGGCAAGGCTTCTTTCAAGGACAACCACACTGTGGCGGTTCAGGCAGAGGATGGCAGCACTTCGGAAATCAGCTCTGATTATATTATCATTGCGACAGGTTCCCATTCTGCCATGCTTCCTATTCCTGGAACGGATCTCGACGGCGTGATTACCTCCCGCGAGATTCTCAATATTGACCATGTGCCTCAGCGTCTGTGCGTCATCGGTGCCGGCGTTATCGGACTGGAGTTCGCTTCAGTATTCAGCAGTTTCGGTTCCGAAGTGACCGTGCTTGAGTATTGCAAGGATGTCCTTCCTCGTTTCGATACGGATGTGGCCAAGAGACTGAAACAGGCACTCGGCAAACGTGGAATCAATATTGAAACTGCTGCCCAGGTTCAGGCCATTGAGAAGACTGAAGAAGGTCTCCAGGTTACATTCCTTAAAAAGGACAAGGAATGCAAAGTCCTGGCGGACAATGTCTTGATGGCTGTGGGACGTCGTCCTGCCGTAGATACATTGAACCTTGCTGACGCGGGTGTCGAGTTCACGCCTAAGGGCATTGTAACGGACGCGAATATGAGGACTTCCGTGCCGCATATTTTCGCTGTCGGCGATGTTCGTGGCGGTATGATGCTGGCACATGTCGCTTCGGCAGAGGGTGAGAGGGCATTGAACACCATGATGGCGGAGGCTTCCGGCATCGTTCCTGAATGTCCGCTGAAAGACGGCATTGATCTGGACATCATTCCGTCAGCTGTCTTCACGACTCCTGAAGTGGCTACAGTCGGCATGACCGAGGATACATGCAAAGAGACAGGCATTAAGGTAAAGTGCTTGAAATCAATGTATCGCGCCAATGGAAAGGCTTTGGCAATGGATGCTCCGGAAGGCTATTGCAAGATTATTGCAGCAGAAGAGGGGAGTGACTTCATTCCGGGCCAGATTCTTGGTTGCCACATCATGGGGGCGCACGCCTCTGACATCATCCAGGAAATTACCGTTTTGATGAACAAAAAGGGAACCGTGGATGATATCAGAAAAATTGTGCACCCGCATCCTACTCTTTCAGAGGTGATTCTTAACGCAGCCCGTCAAGGTCTTTAAGAAACATCGTCCTCCATGCATCTGAAGGCATTCTCCAGTCGCCCCTAGGGGACAATGACACAGAGCCGACTTTCGGACAATCCGGCAAGCAAGACCGCTTGAACTGCTGGGCGAAAAATCTTCTTACGAAAGTATCGAGCCATTTCAGTATGGTGCTGTCGTCATAAACACCGGAGAATGCTTTCCGGGCAAGGAAATAGACTTTCGACGGAGCAAAACCGAAACGGAAGATATTGTAAAGGAAGAAATCGTGCAGCTCGTAAGGGCCGACGAGATCTTCCGTTTTTTGTGCAATGTCGCCGTTCTCGTCAGCAGGTTTCAATTCAGGACTGATAGGTGTGTCAATGATGTCCATAAGTGTCTCATGCACAGTCCTTTCGCCCTGTCCTTCCTTCTCTCCGAAATGATTCTCCGCAGCCCATCCGACAAGATATTTCACCAATGTCTTTGGGATGCCGGCATTTACGGAATACATCGACATGTGGTCGCCGTTGTAAGTAGCCCAGCCCAGAGCCGATTCGGACAGGTCGCCTGTACCCACGACGATGCCGTTTTCCTTGTTCGCGACATCCATAAGTATCTGCGTCCTTTCCCGTGCCTGGGAATTTTCATAGGTGACATCCTGAACGGCAGGGTCATGTCCGATATCCTCAAAGTGCTGCGCTACAGCTTTTCCGATAGGAATCTCCATCGCCGTGACCCCAAGCTCCTCCATCAGGTCGGTCGCATTCGAATGCGTTCTGACCGTAGTCCCGAGTCCTGGCATGGTTATGCCGATTATGCGTTTCCTGTCCCAGCCGAGCTTGTCGAATGCAAGAACGGTAACCAGCAGGGCCAATGTGCTGTCCAATCCTCCGGAAATGCCGATAATTGCAGTTCTGGAATTGATATGTGCAAGACGCGTAGCGAGTCCCATTACCTGAATATCAGTTATTTCCCTGCATCGCTCGTCACGTTCTGCCGTAACGTCAGGCACGAAAGGATGAGCTTCGATTTCTCTTCTGAGCTCTTTTTCGAAGTCCGTAGACGCACCATTGCCGGCAGGCATCCTTACATATCTTCTGGCATCGGTGCCGTCAGTGGTGCCATCCGGAGATACCGTATGGAAGGTAGTCGTCTTCTGTCTCAGTGTCTTCAGCTTTTCTACATCAATGTCAGCCGTTATCATGCTGGAACCCAATGTGAAACGCTCGTTCTCAGCCATCAGGAATCCGTTTTCGTAAATCAATGAGGAGCCGGCATAGACCAGATCCTGTGTGGATTCTCCATAACCGCATGAACTGTAAATGTATGCGGAAATTGTACGTGAAGTCAGCTGGCTGATGATGGATTTGCGATACTGATGCTTCATCAGGATTTCATTGCTGGCGGAAAGATTGACGATGATGTCGGCTCCCGCAAGCGCATGATGAGATGAAGGTGGTATCGGAGTCCACAAGTCTTCGCATATTTCCACGGCGAAAGTGCTTTTACCTACCTGGAAAAGCATGTTCGGGTAGACATTGACCTTGAAACCCGCGTATTCTATTTCTGCGCCGGCCATCGGCGTGCTGCAATTCTTCGCGTCGTCATAAACCGGTGCCATTGCGGTGTCGGCTTTGTATAAAAAGTCAGAACCGCTTGAAAACCAGCGTGTTTCATAAAACTCGTTATATGACGGGAGATGAATCTTCGGCACGATGCCGCGCAGCGAACCATTGCTGATCACTGCGGCGCAATTATAGAGGGAAGCATTGACCCTCACCGGTACACCGGCTACGATGGTGACTTTCTTTCCTCTGGAGAATGCTTTCAGTTTTTTAATGCCTTCCTCTGCCTTCCGTATCAGAAGCTCCTGACCGAAAAGGTCGCCGCACGTGTATCCTGTCACGGACAACTCTGGAAAGACGATAATGGAAACATCTTCATTATCAGCCTGTTCCACGAGCTTACACATCTCTTCGACATTAGCATCCACGTCTGCCACCTTGACTCTCGGCACGGCGGCAGCTACTCTTATGAAACCGAAATCCATTTAAAGAGATTCAATAATTTTCGCGAATATCAATGTCATCTTGTCGGCAGCGGCATCAGCGGCTCTCACCACGTCGTCTCCGTCATTCTTGTAATCGGCGGCAAATTCCTTCTGTGCGGCATTGGTAATTACCGACATGCCGAATACAGGAATTTCCGAATGTCTTGCCACGATTACTTCCGGAACCGTGCTCATTCCTGCGGCATCGGCGCCGATTGTCCTGAAGAAATGCCATTCAGCAGGGGTCTCGTAAGATGGGCCAGTGCCTGAAATGTAAACACCTTCGCGCAGCTCAATGCCCTCGGCAGCAGCGATTTCCTTGGCTTTGGCAATCAGTTTCGCATCGTAAGGGTGGGTCATGTCCGGGAATCTCGGTCCGAAGTCGTCCAGATTCGGTCCGATCAGCGGATTAGGCAGCATGTTGATGTGGTCCTTGATGATCATAAGGTCGCCTACGCGGAAATCGAAATTGATTCCCCCGGCTGCATTGGAAACGAACAAGTAGCTGATACCCAATACTTTCATTACGCGGATAGGCAATGTTACCAATTCCATCGGGTAGCCCTCGTAATAGTGGAGCCTTCCCTGCATTGCAATTACGAACTTGCCTCCGAGTTCACCGGCGATGAAGTTTCCCTTGTGACCGATGGCGGTCGACACAGGGAAGCCCGGAATGTCCTTATAATGAATAACAATAGGGTTTTCTATCTTGTCCGCAAGTTTACCGAGACCGCTTCCCAATACAATACCTGCAACAGGGACTTTCCCGTCAAGGCGCTCTTTCACGAAGTCAGCAGCCTTGAAAATTCTTTCTGCTCTTGGATCCATATTTATATGATTTTAGTGAGTGATTTTTATAAGTTGTTCCTGCGCATTTGCGATAATCTGCGCCTCGTCTTTCACTTTCCTGTTCCTCATCACGAATTTTCCGTTCGCAATCATATATTCAATGCAGTCGCTATGAGCCGAATAGATGAAATTCGACAGGAAATTTCCCGGTGACAGGAAGAACGAGTTTTCCGTATTGACAATGATGATGTCCGCGATTTTTCCCTCTTCCAGCTCGCCGGTGTCCAGGCCCAATGCTTTCGCCCCGTTGACTGTCGCCAGTTCAATGAGCTCCTGCAGAGGCAATGCCTTCGGGTCGTTTCTCCAGGCTTTCTGGAACAATGCTGATGTCTTCATGGTTTCCAGCATGTCCAGATTGTTGGATGACGCACATCCGTCCGTTCCGAGGCATACGTTCGCTCCGGCATCACGTAACTCATTGTATTTGAATTTATAACCGGATGCCAGCTTGGTGTTGGAGTTGATGTTGTGAACGCAGTTTACCTTGCGCTTTCCGAGGATTTCAATGTCATTTTCCGTCAGCCACAACGTATGGGCGGCAATCACGTCGGAATTCAGGATGCCGAGGCTGTCGAGATATTCCACAGGGGTCAGCCCTCCGTGAAGTTCCTTGCAGTCATTGACTTCCTTCTCGGTCTCGCTAAGGTGAATGTGAAGCTTGAGTTTATGCTTTTTGGCGAAATCCGATACCCAGAGCATCAATTCTTCGCTGGTGGAATAGATTGCGTGGAATGCCGTCTCGAACATCCCGCCGTCCTTCATTGACAATGAATTTTCGTATGCCTGTGCGATTTTTTCTTTCTGCAGCTCGCAGGCTTCGTGGTCATTGTGGTCGAGCGCGACGTATGAAACTACGGGCCTGATGCCCATTTCGGCGGCAGCGCGTCTGGCGGCAGGGGAGTACCAATACTGGTCATTGAAAGTGGTCGTGCCAGTCTTGATCATTTCCAGGCAGGCGACTTTCGTCCCCCAGTATACGAATTCTTCGTCAATGCTCTTTTCCATTTCCCAGATTTTCTGAATCCAGTCAGAAAATACGACGTCCTCTTCTGTTCCGCGCATGAGGGACATGGCTGCATGTGTATGCATGTTGATGAATCCAGGCATGGCAGTCTTACCCTCGCAGTCCATGACTTCTACGCCTGATGCGATCCGGCTTTCTCCTTCATGTCCGGCGCTGCCTACCGGCATTATCCGTTTGATCCTGGAGCCTTCAATGTAGATATCGGACAGGATTCCGTTGCAATTGATATTTTTTAGTAATATTGAGGTCATATTCTCCTATATTATATAATATTTTCCAAATGTAACGATTTTGACCGATAAAACAAAACGGCCGGCCGGTCATCTCCGGTCAGCCGTTCGGTTGGTTTTCAAGCAGAATGGGATTAGAAAATATCTTTGTCCTCTGCAGATATCTCGACATCCTCAGGTGCGGGCTCTCCCTTGACGGCAGCCTCAGGTGATCCATTAAGTCTTGCCTTAATGTACTTGACTGCATCTTCTAGTCCTTCTGCAAACTTCTCGAAATCCTCCTTATAAAGGAAAATCTTATGTTTGTCGTAGACGTAACGTCCGTCCTGCTCGATTTTTCTCTTGCTTTCTGTGATTGTAAGGTAAAAGTCATTGTTTCCCTTAGTCGATTTGACATCGAAGAAATAGGTTCTCTTACCTGCTCTTACGGGTTTTGAATAAATCTCGTCCCCGGAGCGATCATAATCGTCGTTGTACATAACTCCCTACAAATTTAATTTATTTACCAAATTTAAGAATAATTCTGAAAAATGGTAGTATCTTTGAGAAATTTTTGAGAAAATCAGAGTATGTTAGGGAGAAGAATTTTGAGAATGAAGGCTTTCAAGGTGCTGTATGGATATGCTGTGACCGGAAAGATGACACTTGATGATGCAATGTATGAACTGGACCGTTCATGCGAAGCGACACGTGATTTATATCTGTTCATGCTTGCCATCATATCCCCGCTTACCAAGGAAGCACACGACCGCATCGAGATGGCGAAGAACAAGTTCAATCCGACGGAAGAGGATCTCGACCCGAATATGAAATTCGTGGAGAACCAGGTGGCTCCTATTCTGGACAATGATCCTGATTTTCAGAAGCTTCTTGCCCGCAAGGGGCTTTCATGGCAGCCATACGACATGTTGATCAAGTCTGTGCTTGATTCTATGAAAGAGAAGCCGTATTTCCAGCGTTACATGGCGTCCGAGACACGTTCTCTGAAAGAAGACTGCAAGCTTTTCATAAAGATATTTGAAAACGAATTTGTTGATAACGGGCAGCTTGCTGCAATACTTGAGGACAAGTCGATTTACTGGATCGACGATCTTGCATATTCATTGACATTCTGCTGCCGTACGATGGAAGATTTCGCTGCCGGCCAGGGCTGGCGCCTTCCGGAACTGTATCAGAGTGATATGCTCAAGAAGAAAAATCCTGCTGCCGACGTGCAAAGCGACAAGGTGTTCGTAACCAGGCTTCTGAAAAACGCCTTCGCCGGTTATGAGGGATATTTCAAGATGATTTCAGAGTCGGTAAAAGGCTGGGAGTCAGATAGATTGAATTCTTCAGATATCGCCTTGGTGGCGCTTGGACTTGCCGAGGCTGAGAGTTTTCCGGAGATTCCTCTGAAAGTGACCATGAACGAGTATGTGGAAATTTCCAAATGCTATAGTCTTCCGAAGAGCAGTTCTTTTGTCAACGGCTTGCTGGACAAGTTGATATCCAAGATGGTAGAGGACGGCAAGATTGTCAAGAAGGGCGCGGGACTCGTATAATTGACGGCAGTGCTATTTGACGGCAGCCGGTTTATAGTTATATTTGTATATAAAATTGAATTGAAATGAATATTCTTACATTTATTCTTCAGACTCAGCCTGCACCTCAGGGCGGCGGCTGGTCAATGTGGGTGATGCTCATCCTTATCTTCGTAGTCATGTGGTTCTTCATGATCCGTCCGCAGCGCAAGCAGCAGAAGGAACTTGAGAAATTCCGTAACGCACTGAAGAAGGGCGACAAGGTTGTCACGATCGGCGGCATCTACGGTACTGTAGATGAAATCAAGGACAGGACCGTGCTTATCAAGGTTGATGGCGACACCAAGCTTAAAGTTGACAGAAATTCTCTTGTAAAGGATTTCTCTGAAACTCAGCAGCAGTAAGAGGCTGCCGTCTGGCAGTTTCAGTCAAACTGATTCCGGGCTATGCGTGACTTGTTCGGAAAAATATCCAAGAGATTGAATATCAGCGGGAGAGATGCGAAGCTATTTGTCGTCTCTCTCTTGCTGGCTTATGGTATATGGCTGATTCACAATCTTTCATTGAATTATTCTGAAGTTGTCCGTGTACCTGTTCAAGCTCGTTGTGATATCAACGGTCATGCAGATATGTCATCAAATTCCACGGTGGTGCTGGCGCGTTGCCGGGCCAGGGGATTCGGACTTATTTACCTGGCAGGTTCTGAAAAGAGAGCCCCCGTGACCGTATCGTTCAATTTTACGGACATGCACCCGAAAGGTGAAGAACTGTATTATGTTACGGGTGATGACTTGAACCGGTATGCCACGCAGATTCTTGGAAACGGCGTCAAGATTGAGGCGATCCTCACTGACACGTTGATGTTCAGGTTCCCTTTTGAGAATCACAAGAGAGTGCCTGTACATCCGGTCTATTCGCTGAGTTTCGCACCTCAGCATATCAATGCCGGCGATATCCGCATCTCACCTGATTCTGTCACGATATATGGAGAGCCGTTCCACCTCGCAAGCATTGACAAGGTATTTACGGAATCTCTCAGGTTGAATGACTTGACCGCGTCCGTTCACGGGCAGGCCAGACTGGACAAGATCAAGGGCGTACGTATTTCCGATGAGACCGTGACGTACAGTATGCCTGTGGCCCGTTATGTCGAAATCTGCAAGACGCTGCCGGTCTATACTGACAATGTCCCTAAGGGGCATAACCTTATAGTCTATCCGTCCACAGCCACGGTGCGGTTCCGCTGCGCTTTCCCTGTCAGTCATGATCCATCGGAAAAGGTGCGGCTGTCCGTTGATTACCAGGACTTTATTTCATCTCTGGAAGGCCAGTGCCTTCCTCGTCTGGATTCGATACCTTCCGGTGTCATCGGATATACCGTTGAACCGCAGATTTTCGATTGCGTGGAGAGTGTGAAATGAAAAAGGCATTGACGATACTCATTACCGGTGGAATCGGGAGCGGAAAATCCGTATTGTCCCGGTATCTGGAGAGCAGGGGAGTGCCTGTATATGATAGCGACAGCCGGGCCAAAGCATTGTACGACAGTGAAATGGGTGAGGCAGTCGAGAGCCTGTTCGGGGTTTGCCTGAGGGATGGGAACGGCAGGTTCGACCGTAAGGCATTGGCAGCATTGGTGTTCACTGACAGGAGCAACCTTGAGAAGCTGGAGGGTATTGTGCATCCGGCAGTGCTGAAGGATTTCATTGATTGGCGTGAGCATGTGTCGGGCGGGAACTCGTGGTGCGGTTATGCCGGAAACAGGCCTTTTGTGTGCATGGAATCCGCGATTGCATTGGACAAGCCCCTTTTTACAGGGGCTTTTGATGTGGCGGTGATGGTCGATGCCGATGAAGATGTCAGGATTGCAAGAGCTTGTGACAGAGATGCTTGTGATGCTGCGGCGATTATGAAGAGAATCAAGAATCAGCATCTGGATTTGTCCAAGGCTGATTATGTGATATACAATAACGGTACGACGGACGAGCTTGCCGCAGAGGCGGACAAGGTGTTCGGAGAAATATTGAAACATAGTAATTAATTAAAGTTTATAAGATTATGAAAACTGATCTCGCAAGAATTCTTTCAGTTTCAGGCCAGCATGGTCTGTTCAATTACATTGCTCAGGCTCGTAACGGAGCGATAGTTGAAGCATTGAGCGACAAGCGTAGAACTTGTTTCGACATGAAGAGCAGAATCACTACTCTTGCAGATATCTCCATCTATACAAGCGAAGGTGAAATGAAGCTTCAGGAGGTATTCCAGAAACTTCACGAGGCTCTCGGTGAGGCTGATGCGCCTACTTCAAAGGCTTCTGCTGATGAGCTTAAAGCATTGTTCCTCAAGGCTATCCCTAACTATGACGGTGACCGCTTCTATGTGTCTCACATGAAGAAAGTCGTTGACTGGTACAATGAATTGAAGAATTTCGCTTCTCTGGATTTTGAAGAGGGCAATGAGGGTGAGGCTGCATCTGAAGAGGCTAAAGAAGAAGATAAGGTAAACGAGTAATATGCCTGAACAGAAAACATTACAGGTCATTACTCTCGGCTGCTCCAAGAATGATGTCGATACCGAGCATCTTCTGGCCCAGGTAAAGGATGATTTCTGCATTCTGCCTTCCGGTAACGAGCAAGATGTTGATTATCTGCTGCTTAATACATGCGGATTCATCGGCGATGCCAAGGAGGAATCCATACAAGCAATTCTTGAAGCGGTTGAACGTAAAAAGCAGGGAAAGATAGGGAAGATATTTGTCTTCGGCTGTCTTTCCCAGCGTTATAGTGCGGAAATGCCGGACCTGATACCGGAAGTCGACGGGTGGTTCGGTGCCAGGGACATTGCCCCCGTGGTCAATGCTCTTGGTTCCAAGATGGATCCTGAACGCCGGTATGATCGCGTCCTTTCGGGAAAGAAACTCCCTTATGCCTATCTCAAGATTTCGGAGGGATGTGACAGGAGATGTTCATATTGTGCCATACCGTTCATCCGCGGGGCTCATCGCTCGGTTCCTATTGAGGATTTGATGGAAGAGGCGAGGCGTCTTGCCGCAGGTGGAGTCAAGGAACTTGTCCTGATTGCGCAGGATACGACATATTATGGTCTGGACCTCTATCATAAGCGTGCATTGGGGGAACTGCTCCAGAGACTTTCGGAAGTGGACGGTATAGAGTGGATTCGGATCCATTACTCGTATCCGGCTGATTTTCCGGAGGATGTGCTGGACCAGATGGCCAACAATCCCAAAGTTTGCCGTTATATGGATATCCCTCTGCAACATGTCGCTGACAAGGTACTGGACCTGATGCACCGTCATGTGGATGGGGCATGGACGCGGGCATTGATCCGTAAGATGAGGGAGAAGGTTCCGGGAATCGTATTGAGAACCACTATGATTGTCGGACATCCTGGCGAGGGACAGGCAGAATTTAAGGAACTGCTTGATTTTGTGAAGGATGCGAAGTTCGAGAGGTTGGGTGCGTTCACTTATTCTGAAGAGGAGGGGACGTTCGATGCCCTCAATTTCAAGAACGATGTACCTGAACGTACGAAGAAATCTCGTCTGAAAAAGCTGATGGAACTCCAGAGTGGTATATCATTTGCTTTCAACAACAGCCGTATCGGGACGGAAACCAAGGTTCTCATTGATGATTACAATGACGGTGTATTCGTATGCCGCAGCGAGTTCGAAAGTCCTGAGGTGGACGGAGAAATTCTCGTCCGCTATGATCGTGAAAAGATGAAATCCGAGCCGGAGGAAATGGTCGGGCAGTTTATGAATGTCCGGATAATCCAGGCCGGTGATTACGATCTTTTGGGTGAATGTATTTAAAATGAATAGATTATGAAACCGTTTATTTCTACGACATTGTCATTGGCTGCTGCCGTGGTAGTAAGCTTTGTGACTTCATGCGCTCCGCAGGCGTTCAGCCTGAATATGGAGATGAGGTACCCTTCAAAGGCAGGAATCGACCTGACCGGCAAGTCCATTGCCGTGGTCTGTCTTGAGGACAATGCCGGGAAAGATTCGGTTTTCAATTCTTATCTTGTAAGCGGCTTTGCGTCGGCATTGGAGCGTGAGTATTTCTCCGGTGAGAAGGCGGTCAATGTGTATTCGATGAAGAAGAATCCGTCAGGCAATTACGGGACGGCTGATTCGCTGGTGAACATCGTGATGTCGACGGGCGATGATGTCGTTTTCTTGTTCGATGCGCCGGATTTCGGCAATGTTTCGGTTTCCGAAAAAGAATATTCACCTGCCGATACTGCCGTTTACTATAATGCATCCGTACCTTTGACATTGACTTTATATGCCTATGATTCAATGGGAAAGGTCGATACTGTCTATACCTGGCGGGGAAGCAGGAACCTGAGCGGCTCACTTGCTGCTGACGTTTACACTTCCAGGGCGGATGTGGCAGACATGCTTTGGCCTAAACTTGCATTGCAGGCAGAGCAGGCAGGTACATTGTCATCCAAGATTTTCATGCCGACATGGAAGTCCGAGCAATATACGGTGATTTATTTCGATTCTCCTGAAGCTTGGGATACAGCATCGGAAGCCGCATATAATTTCAGATGGCATGATGCTGTCGAATCATGGATGACATTGGTCGATACCAATAATCTTATGCGGCGTTCGTGTGCTGAGTATAATATTGCCCTCGGATGTTATATGATGGGGGACAATGAACTGGCCTTGAAATGGCTGGATCGTTCCGACGCGGATTATCCGGTTTCTCTTTCTTCCGGTCTGCGTAAAAGAATTAAGGCAAGAATGAAATAGTCAAAAGGCGAGGACTTATTCCCCGCCTTTTTTAGGCTATATCTTGAAGTCCAGACAAGACCTTATCGCGGTAAAAGGACGTACTCTGCTGTTTGCAATGGCGACATGTGCCGGGTGCACTGCATAGCCTTTGAGTGCTTCCTCTGACTCCAATGTGCAGTCCAACATGAGGTCGGCATTTGAAGAAGCCAGGCGTCCGTCAATCTGGACCTTGATGTCTATCAATCCCGGAACTACTCCCTTCAATGATTCCAGGCCTTCCTTGATGGATTTCTTGATTTGGATTTTCTCTTCCTCGGACAGGCTGTCCTTCAGAGTCCATAAAATGATATGCTTGACCATGATGTTATTGATTGTATATTTCTCTTTTACAGCAAGTTGGTGACATTGGCATAATATCGTTTCGTCACCGGTACGCTTGTCGTTTCCGGAGTGTCAATGTCTGCAAATACCAGTCCGTTTTCGTCTTTCCTCAGCATTTTTATGTGAGAGGGGTTCACGAAATATGACCTGTGGCAACGGACAAGTGAATTCTTGGCACATAGGGATTCGATGCTCTTCATGGATGCCCTCAGCACGTATTTCTTCGTCTTTCCGTCTTCGCTGTAATGTATGTTTACGTAGTTTTCATCTGCGCTTATATAATAGATGGAGGATACGTTTACCACTAGTTTCAGCATTTTTCTGGAATCGTAGAACCTGATTCTGTCGTCCGGACCTTCTTCTGCTTGTTCCAGCTGTTTTTTTCTGTGATGGGCCAGTAGAGCAAGATAAATTACCACGTATGGGTAGACCGCTGTCAATGTCATTGTCCCGAATGCCCAGGCGACGGTATTGAAATAGGGGATTGAGGCTCTTTTCATCAGGCAGATGTACAGGCCCATGAAAAGTGATGCGAATGCCATGTCCATCAGGCACCAGAACAAGTATCCCGTACGGTTGATCTTCTTTCGGAAAATGTAGAGGATGCTCCTTGTCAGTCCTTCACTTGCCGCTATTATGCAGGACAGCATGGCGAGCTGGAACGGATATCCCAGTTTCATTGACCCCAGATATTCTGATGCCCCGAACGGCATGTATATCATCATGAAACTGAAGAAAAATGCCGGTACAGCGATGATGTGCACCGTCTGCGGCCAGAATTTTCTGAATATTTCATTAATATCGTTCATCTCTAAATGTTGTGACGAATGCAAAAATAGTCTTTTTTCGTCACTGTATACAAATTTTTGTCACTAAAACGCAGCTTTAGTCACAAATCATGTGTCGTTATCACCTTTATTTCCCTGAGTTCATGTGCTTGCCTACTTTTGCAACGCAGCTTCGGAAATTGAAGCCTTATTATTAGGTTGTGTTTAAGTAACAATTGTGTTATGAGAAAAAATGGTATAATTTCATTCGGTGATTCCGTCATGAAGGGAATCATTACCGGTAAAAATATAGAAGATCTTGGCAGGAACCGTTATGTGATTTCAGATGCGGGCTTCGCGTCTCTTTGCGCCAAACGTATGGGGGTTTCCATCGAAAATTATGGACGTTTCGGAAATACCGTTACTGGCGGAGTGAGGGATGTTTCAAGACATGTGAAGCAGATTGAAGATTCCCGTTATGCCTTCCTTGAGTTCGGAGGCAATGATTGCAATCATGATTGGAATGCCGTTGCGGAGAGGCCGGATGAGGACCATGCCCCGCAGACCACGCTTGAGATGTTCCGTTCTACCTATGAAACATTGATTGACAAGGTCAGGGAATATGGTTGCATTCCGGTCATGCTTTCCCTTCCGCCTATCGATTCCATGAAGTTTTATTCCTATATCTGTTCAGGTTTCTGCGCAGAAAAGAAAAACAATGTGCTTCAATGGCTTGGTGGCAGTGTGAATACGATTGGAAATTGGCATGAGATGTATAACTTGGAGCTGTATCGCATTGCAGCACAGGAGGGCGTGAGATTGATCGACATTACGACTTGTTTCCTCTCACGCCGTGATTTCTCCAGTCTTTTCTGCGATGACGGCATGCATCCGAATGAGCAGGGGCATCAGCTTATATGTGATGCTATCTGCGCTGCCATGCCAGCGGTCGTTTAGTGATTGAGTGCAGCAGTAGCTTCCAGGTCGAGGGCTTCTGCAAGGATGCTGATTGGGTTCTTTACGGTGAATCCGGTGGACATCTCTATCTGCCATTTGCACGTCTCGCAGTCGCATGCTACGAAATCCGGTGCTACATTGCCGATCTGGTCGAAAAGCGGCTTTCCGATTGCCTGTGAAGCGTCATAGTTCTCTTTCTTGAATCCGTAGGTTCCTGAAATTCCGCAGCAGTTGCTGTCGAGAAGCGTGAATTCCACTCCAGGTATCATTTTTATCAATGCGGTCGAGAAAACGCCCCATCCGAGTCTTTCAAGATGGCAAGGTGTGTGGTATGCGATTCTGGCTTTGTAGTCTTTCTTGAACGCAAGTTTTACCTTGCCTGAATCGATCAGGCTATAGATGAATTTGGTAGCCAGAGCGAGACTGTCCCGTACTCCGCTATTGTCAACTTTCAGCAAATCAGGATATTCGTCCCTCATTGTCAATACGCATGTCGACGAAGTCGTGAGAATTTTCATGTTCTTGTCGACCGCTTTCTGAAGGACTGCAACATTGTGCTTTGCGTGTTTTCTGGCGCCGTCGGCAAGACCGTTGGCAATCATTGCGACACCGCAGCATTTTTCCTTGTCAAGCAGGTTTACGCCATATCCGAGAGCATTCATGACATTGACGAAATCCTTTCCCAGTTGTGGATAGTTGTAATTTACATAACAGCCATGGAAATAAGCGATCTGATTCTTGAATGCTGCCTGTTTTGCAGCCGCATTCTTCTTGAACCAGCTTTCGAATTTCGTTCCTGAATATTTCGGGAATGTTCTCCGGTGGTCTATTCCGAGAACCCCGTCCAAAACAGCTTTCACAGGCTTCAGAGGCAATGTCGCATTGACAATCGGTGCGAACGGACTTGCCATTGTTCCCATGAAATCGGTGCTTGCGAGCATCCTGTCGCGAAGTTTCGGCTTCTTGGTGCTGAATTGGATTCTGGCCTCCTGGATGATGTCCGAAATCTTTACGCCGGACGGGCATGCCACGTCACAACGCTTGCAGTTCAGGCAATATTTCAATGATTCGTCGAAGAAATATCTGTTCTTCAATCTGAGTCTTTCTCCGTCAGGGCCTGCCTGTTTAGGTCCCGGATATTCCGGATTGACGGGAACTACCGGGCAATATACCGTACATATCGTGCATTTGATGCACTGCTCGAAATTATTTTCACTTGTGCTTGTCATGATGTTCTATTTGCCTAGTATTGAATCAGATATATAGAATGCTGTCATTATTGCAACGCCTGCGCCGCATCCTTCGTGGAGTGGATTGAATCCTCCGAGAACGGAGCCTGCCGCATAGAGATTCCTTATGGATTCGCCGTTTTTGATGACATTGAACTTGTCATCCGTAGCTACGCCGAAGCCGATGAAGTTCTGCTTGCCGAAGAAATTCTTGTCGTACCAGTTGCCCCTGTCATTGTCGAAGATTACGTCGGCTCCGAATACCGGTTCCGTAACTTTGTCTATTTCAGCGATTATGCCATGTCCGAAATAGCTTCCGGACGCGAGAACATAATTGTCGGCAGTCAGTTCAATGTCTCCGAGATTGGATGTCTTGATGGATGTGACTTTTCCGTCTTTGATTTCTGAAGCCACGGCTTCGTCTCCCATCAGGAATGTGCCGCCTTTCGCTTCGAAAGCACGTTTCATCTGCATTTGTGAACGGATGCCAGGGACAGATGGTGGCAATGTGCCTATGAACAGTGTCTTGATTCCAAGCTCTTCGCGTACTGCCTGGACGGTTTCATGATTCTTGAGACCGAAGACAGCCGGAAGTACGACCGCGTCGAATTTCCCTTTCGCCAGCTCCGTTTTAACGGCATTGACAAGAGTGGTACGCGCAGAGGCATTGTCCATGATTCTTGCGATATTAGATGCTCTCATCTCGCTCGGGTTGCGCCTGAGGTTGCGGATTTCGTCGGTCGTCACAGCGGTGATCTTGCATGCGGTGCCGCGTTTTTCGAAGGATTCGGCGATGAATGAGGTGTTGAAGTCGAGGAAGCCGTCAATGTTGACTATCAATGCGTTGTCGGCGATTTTCTCGTCTTTCGCGCTGACGGATGCGATGTCGTCGATTGTCAGCCATGCCGGTTTCAATGCGCCTGAAGCGGAGATGACGTATCTGTTCTGTTCGGCTGTTCCTTCTACATTGATTCCGAGCGTGCAGAACAATCTTTTCGTCTCTTCCGCGTATTTTTCAATGTTTTCTGCGCCGATTTTCGCATAAGGATGTGTTGCGTCAAGTGACGGTATTGCTGTCAGCGGTGTGTCCACGTTGGTGCCGTCGGGGAGTTTGGCCAGAAGTCCGAAGCCTCCGGAGAAGAAGTGCATGGCATTCTGTCCTGCGGAAACAATGGCGCATTTCTGTCCTGCTTCCTGTAATCTCAGACCGCATACGAGTCCGGCAAGACCGCCACCTATTATTATAGTATCAAATCTCATAATGTCTTAATTTTTATTCGAATACAGGTTTGTCAGGATTGGTGTTCGTTTCTGTTTCGCTACCTATTCCCAGGCATTCGGAATATACCCATGCTGTGAATTCTGCCTCGCGCAATGTTTCGCCCCAGGCTACCGGATACATTCCTTTCCATCTTTCGTTCATGAATTTCGCCAAATCTGTCTTTGCTCGTTCCGTGCAGCCGTGTGCTTTGCTGAGAAGTCCCGCCGCGCGGCATGCGCAGAGTTCGCCCTGGCATGTTCCCATGCCCACGCGTGTGCGTCTGCGGAGGTCTACCAGATTGTGGACATCGAGATTGTCAATGGCATTCTGTACTTCGCTTTCCGGCACTTCCTCACATTCGCATACGAGGCTCTGCTCTTTTCTGGTTTCGAATTGGATTTTCGCTGCCATGCTTCCTGCACGTCCCGCCGTAGCTTTCTGGACGGTAGACGGTTTGGTCCATATCTTCTGAGACACTTCCTGAACATTGCCTTCACCGGAACCCGGCAGCGGAGTAGTGCGGGTCTCGCATTTCTTGTCAACGTTTAACTTTTCGCAGACAAGGTCGGTAGCCATTTCAGCCATAAGTCTGTAAGTCATCAGTTTACCACCGGTAATCGTGATGAATCCCTTGATGCCGTCACGTTTTTCATGGTCGAAAAGTACGATGCCTCGGCTGATGTTTCTTCCGCTGGTGTCTCCTTCTGCCGCTACCAACGGACGGACGCCTGCATAAGCGCGGAGAATTCGTGTGGTATTCAGGCATGGCGCCAGTTTTTCACCTTCCTGTATCAGGAGCTTGACTTCGTCCGGTGTTACGTGCATGTTGTCACACTCTTCGTAAGGTACTCTGGTAGAGGTGGTTCCGATTACGCAGACCGTGTCGCCCGGAACGAGGATATCAGCATTGGCCGGTTTTCTGCATCGGTTGAGCACGATGCTGTTTACCCTGTGGGCGAATATGAGGAGCGCTCCCTTGGCCGGGAACATGCTGATTTTTGCACCTGCCAGTTCAGCAATATGGTGCCCCCAGATACCGCCGGCGTTGACGGTTATCGGCGCGTGGTATTCCGCCGTTTCTCCGGTCTTGTGGTCAATGACTTTTACGCCCGTGATTTTTTCCTGGTTTCTGATGAAACCTGTCACTTCGGTGTATACCAATACTTTGGCTCCGTGTAACTTGGCGTCCACTATATTTGAGGAACAGAGTCTGAAAGGGTCTACCGAGCCGTCAGGTACACGGACGGCACCGATGATGTCCGGATTTACCGAAGGCTCCATGCGGATAGCTTCCTCAGGGTCTATCACTTCTGCCTTGATGCCGGCTTTCGTACATGATTCCACGAATTTTGCCTGATATGCGAGGTCGTCTTCCGGGAGTGTGATGAAGAACCCGGATGTGTCGTCAACGCAGTGGTTGGCGATTTTCTTCAGGATCATATTCTCCTGGATGCACTCGGATGCTGATTCCTGGTCAGTTACGGCGTAACGTGCGCCGCTGTGCAGCAGTCCATGATTTCGTCCGGTAGCTCCGTCCGCAATGTCGTTCCGTTCAATGAGCAGAACTTTCAGTCCTCTCAATGAGCAGTCTCTTGCGGTTCCGGCTCCGGTGATGCCTCCTCCGATTATGATGACATCAAATTCGTTGTTGTTGATTCCGGCCATATAAATGTCAATGTGTTTACTCGTTTGGGTTTCGTTTCAAAACACAAAGGTAGTAAATTGTTTTCACTTCGAAAACGAAGGAGGGCGTTTTTTGGTCGCAATTTCAATATTTTCGAATATGTTTGTAAATCGCTTTTGTTTTCCGAAGGGTTTGTTTTAAATTTGTGAGATTTTTAAGGCGGGATTTTCTGCCGCGCCGGCTCTTTTGCCGGTGAGGAAAGTCCGGACAGGATAGGGCACTCTGCTGCGGAAAGCGCAGATGGGAGTAATCTTATGTAGCCGTAACAGAAAACAACTGCCTGCCCCAGAATCTACTGGAGCAGGCGCGGGTGAAAACGCGAGGTAAGAGCTCACGACGGATGTCAGCGATGCCATTCGGGTACGGTACCAGGGCCTGCAAGACCAAATATACTGACAGATGAGGGCTGCCCGCCCGATGTCAGGGGGTAGGTTGCGCAGATAAATGGCAGATCAACACAGAAACCGGCTTACTTTCCCGCCTTTTTTTATTTTATATTATTTCGTCTTTTATATTTCGTAGACAGCCTTGTTGTTCTCTGACTCCCAAATCTCGACCTTGTAGCAATTTTCGGTCTCGTCGCATATCCATTTGGCTATATTCTCCGCCGTAGGGCTGAACGGCAGCACCTCATTGAGGTTCTTATGGTCAATGCGTGACATGATGTTCTGCTTTATGACCGTAAAGTCAGTAACCATCCCGTCTTCGTTCAAAGTCATTGACTTGCAATGCACTATCACTATCCAATTATGTCCGTGGAGTTCCTCGCACTTGGTCCGTCGGTCCGTCGTCACATAATGCGCTCCCGACACTTCAAATCTTTTGCTTACGTAATACATCGTAAATTATCATCTTTTCCTCAAAGTTAAGTAACATTCAAAAAATAACCTTCATTATCTTCAGGATTCTTTTCAGGCTGTCTCTCTTTTCCGGTCAGTCATGTTACACTGTCTCTCTATCCCCGGTAATCTTTCGCCGCCCCAATTCCTCCTCCCGTGCGAGGTAAAACGTTTTCCACGCACAAGACCACTTGACTTGCTGCTGACGTGCGTATTAAAACGTTTTTCGCTCACGTCATGGCCCAAAATGAACTGCACCCCAAAAGTTGGACACAAAACCGACTATTATGAGAGAGTCTAAAG